>ENA-UOUL01000073-UOUL01000073.1-bioreactor-metagenome-genome-assembly--contig:-NODE-73-length-150193-cov-26.819047_pt1 | contig 150193 bp, 120 predicted proteins | sample MGYA00249838_ERZ747220 | MGnify/ENA primary metagenome ERZ747220 (study PRJEB28778, sample SAMN05720191) | bioreactor metagenome | isolation source: Anaerobic biogas reactor | place... | reverse complement strand
GCTACACTCACCGCGAGAACCACCGCCAGATCGTACCGCTTCCCTCGAGCTTTCCGGTGATCCGGAACTGACCTAAGCGCCTCCAGCAGACTCTCTCCAACGCGCTGTGTCTCTACCATGCACTCAGCTTCGAAAGAACACCCCCCACTTCCTTTTTGCTATATGCAAAACAATGAAAAGACCCTGGACATCCAGCGGCTCCAGCCCCTCCAAGAGGGAGGTCAGGAACATGCCGGTGCTGATCCCCCCACCCCAGGAGACGGCGATGCCGCCCGCGATCCCCACCGCCAGGCCGTAGGCGTAGTGGACGGGCATCATGAGTGTCGTTGCCACGAGCCGTGGGGCGACGAGGTACTCGACGGGCCGCACGGTCAGGGAGACCAGGGCGTCGATCTGCTCGCTCACCCGCATGGTGCCCAGCTCGGCGGCCATGGCGGAGCCGCATCGGGCGATGACGCAGACGGCGCACATCACGGGCGCCACCTCGCGCACGATGGCGAGGCCCACGAGCCCGCCCACCGTGTCCCTCATGCCGAGGTTCTGCACGATGGCCTGGAGGTGGTAGGCGAAGGTGGCGGCGCTGAAGAGGATTGTCGCCAGGACGACGGGGAGGGAGCGGACGCCGATCTCCCGCAGTTGGGTCAGGGTGTCGCCGAGGTGGACGCGGAGTCGCAGGATGGCGCCGAAGGCCTCGGCGCCAACGAGGCCGAGCTCGCCGACGTACTCGACGCTCCTCCGCAGAGAGACGATCACGGGGTCACCACCAGCCGCGCCACCGCCTCCCCCTCGACGGCCCACCGGGTATCGACCAGGGCTCGGCTCAAGACCCCACCCGACGCGAGCAGAGATGCCATGGCCGTGGGGCTCGGAGGCTCCTCGCCTTCGGGCACGTCTCGGGTGCCCATCTCGCCCGACTCGTCGAAGCCGAGGGAGAGGGGCTCGCCCGCAAGGAGGCGGTCGAGGGGACTCTCCACCAGGTCGCAGGCCACGGCGCAGCGGCGGCCCGAGCGCGAGAGCCAGTCGCAGTACTCCGCGGGGATCTGAGCTACGGGAGGATGTTCCCAGGGGTCATAGCTCCCCACCTCGGCGGTCGCCTTGCCGTGGACCCGAACCAGGTAGCTGCCAGGCGCGAGGTCCGCGGGCACCTCGAGGGTGGCCTGAATCCGCTGGAGCGGCTCGCGCGCGGGCCGCAGGGCGACGGTCAGGAGCACCGACTCGCCGGCCGCCACGCGACCGGGGATGACCTCGCACTCGACGATGCGCGCCGAGCGAAGCTCGGGCATAGCGGCGACGCGGATCTCGGCCCGGACGGGCTCGAAGGCGAACAGGGGCCCGAAGAGGGCCGCATCCAGCACCCGGCGCACCTCTGCGGCGCACGCGCCACCGATGTCCTGAGAACTGGAGAGCACATCCTGCCGGTCGATGAGGTAGCCACCCTGGGTCCAGAGGCGCACCGTCAGGTCGGCGGAGCCGGGCCCCACGCGATCGAGGACGCCATCAGCGGCCGCGATGGTCGCGGAGGCGGCGGTCTCGCGGAAGATCTCAGGCGTGGGCACGAGTTCCAGGGACAGGTCGGACGCTACCCCGCCGGCGTCGCTCACGGAGACAACGGTCGGGGCCAGCCTCGGCTGCCGCCCGAGCTCGACGACCAGCCCTACGCCCCGATCTTCAATGACAGCGCCGATGGGAGGGCCGACGGGGTTGCCCATGGCGAAGGGGACCTTGTCCGAGGGGATGATGGCGCCCATCTCCGCGCGGACCACGGGATACTCGCACGGCCCCTCGTGGAGGAACTTGTGGCCCAGGATGAGAGCCCGGTTGCCCTCCACCATGGAGACGGTGCCGTAGGTGGTGACGTGTATCGCCCCGCGGGCGAGTTGCACGCCTACCGCGTGGCCAGGCCGGAGGTTACCGGCCGGCTGGGCTGCGGGCTGGCCGATGCCGCTCCAGAGCAGCCCCCCCAGTGGGTCGCGGGTGGCGACGCTCACGGGCAGCCCCAGGGGTGGCAGCCATGCCGCCGAACGGGGGGATGTCGCAAGCAGAGGTTCCAGGAACACAGCCGGAGTCGCGTAGCCGTAGTGCGGGTCCGCGTCGGGGATCGCGTAGGAGAGGACGGCCGCTAGCTCGTCGCCCAGGTAGATCGGGCTGCCGCTCATGCCTGCCGCTATGCCGCCCGCGGCCTCGATCTCGGCCCCACTGACGCGCACGAGGAGGGCGTCCACAGTCGATCCGTCGCCCCGCAGGACCTGGAGGACCTCCACGTCATAGCGGCTTGGCTCCATGCCGTGGAAGGTGGCGAGGCCGTGGCCTCGATCTCCGGCGCGAATGGACTCGATGGGCACAGCAGCGCCCGCGCGAAGGCTGATGAGTGAGAGTGCGGCGGCGAGGCATGCCGCGAGCCGCGATAGCCTGCGTGGTAACGGAGACAAGGGCGTCCCTCCGATGGTCTGCAAGCGTTCTGGGGGCCGGTTCATCCCCCGTTCCCTGGTGACCTCTGGGCGACTACCGATCCGCGGCGATGGTTGCCAGACGGTGGATCGCGAACTCGCCCGCCGACTCCGCCGGGTCGAGCCGGAACTGGTAGAGGGTACCCGCCCATCCGGGGGAGTCGCCCACGGGTAGGAGCAACCGATGGGGCGCGCCGTCGGCGCGCAGCGTCGACCGCACGCTCCGCTCCTCGGCAAACTCACGGTCCTCCCAGGTGCTCCAGTAGAGCACGACCTCCACCTCGTCGGCACCCTCGCCTTGGAAGGATACCAGGACCTCGACCGCGGCAACACTCTCGGCGGGGAAGCCCATAGCGGGCGGGCCGATGAGGGATGGGTCGCCGCCTGTGGCCGCGCCTCGCAAGGCGCCGTTGGCGATGCGCAGGCCGGACACCTGGCCGCCAGGCCGAAGCCAGAGGTCGTGTACGGACTCGAACTCCATGGTGAGGCCCTCGTGGAGGCCCAAGTCACGGGCCGTACGGCTCCAGTAGACGTCGTTCAGCTCCTCCCAGGTGATGTCCGTCTCCCAACTCGCCACATCGGCCGGGGGCGGACGGAAGGAGGCCCGGGGGCCGCGTTGGTGGCTGATGGCATCCCGGATCGCGTCCAGGTAGCCGAAGCCGTACTGGATACCGGGCTCCGCAGAGCCGCCCTCGCCCCACTCGTTCCAGGCCTCGAAGAGGGCCAAGCCGACGGCGGGATCGATGGCCTCGGGCAAGGCCTGGATCATCCGCCGGAAGGCGGCCGGCGTGTTGCCCTTGGTGCGCACCGCGTTGTCGCCCGAGCGGGCGATGTCATCCCAACCGATCCAGCCCGAGGGGATGTACCCTACGCCCTGCGCGGCCGCTTGGCGACGGGCTTCCGCGAAGCACTCGCGGTGCCTCGGCATCAAGGCCTCGAAGGATAAGGAGCGGTCCGGGCCGCCCCAGGGCACATCGGCGAATCCATACGCGTAGGCGGTAATGGCGTCGAACCCGCCGCGACCGAAGGGGGGTAGCACGTCGGTGTTGCGAACGGCGACGAAGTAGACGCCGGGGTGCCCGTGCTTGCGGGCGACGGCGCGCATCCCCTCGAGCGCCTGGGCGCATCCATCCCATCCGCCGTGGGCCGTCGCGAGGCGCCAGGCCTCGTGAATCAGGACCACTGGCCTGCCATCGACGCGGAGGTAGTTCGGCAGGTGGAGGTAGCGCTCACAGAGGGTCCGCATGAACGCGTTCAGGGAGTCCTGGCTGAAGTCGAGGGGCTTGAACTCCTGGCAGTGGCCTTCGTTGCACCAGTCGATGCAGAACTCCATCTCGTCGGCGAGCTGGCTCCCGAGGAAGCCCTTCTCGAGGGCGTCGTTCAGGTAGAAGCAGCCCTGGTTGTAGTACCAGTCGAAGACGAAGAAGGAGACGCCGGCCTCGCGCGCCCAGCGGATGTGCCAATCGGCGACCTCGGGCCGGGCCTCGTCATAGTAGCCGAGGAGGGGCTCCAGGTAGTCCACCCTCCGCACGCCCCAGCCGGCACGGTCCCAGTCCAGTGTCACCGGGAAGTAATAGCAGCCCAGCTTGACGGAGGTCTGGGGCGGGGTGAGGGTGGGCGTATCGGCGAAGGAGCGGACCTCGATCTCGGAGCGGGTGATGAAAGCGGGGACAGCCTCTTCGAAGCGCACCCGCGCGCCGTCGGCCTGAGCGGTTACCGTGCAGCGGATCTCGGCGTCGGCCTTCTCGGGCACCCCTCTGGCCATGAATGTACTCTGCAGGTGCTCGCCGTACGCGAGCCTCGGCGCGGCGAGGGTGAGGGCGCTCGGGTCCTCGGCTTCCATGCCGGCGGGCAGGATCACCCCACCGCGTAGACCCTCCAGGCGGGCATCGCCGCGGTTCTCGACGCGAATGTTGATCGCGTAGGGGCTAGTGGGATCGCAGGGCTCGGGGAAGATGTCGATCGCCAGTCGCGGGCCGATGGGCTCAACGGCTGTAAGCGCCAGCGAGGTCATCTCGGCTGCCTCGCCGACGCGGACCGCCAGGAGCAGTCGCGCGGAGCGGGCCTCTGCCGGTGAGACCATTCGGGCCTCATGTGGCTCCCACGCCTCGCCCACCAGAAGGCCTGTCCACGAGTTCTCGAATCCCAAGTGCCTTCCATCGGCGTCGAGCCACTCGAGGCTGAGCTTGAACTGCCCATTGCCCTCCACACGGCGCACGAGTCCCGAGAGCTGGTAGTGGGTCAGGGGCGTTACATCGAAGGGCTCGGAGACGAGCCCCACCTCGGCGTGGCCGCCCGAGGCCGGCCTGCGGCCCGCGCGGCCGTCGAGGAGCACGGCATGGGGGGTGTCCGCGCCATCGGCGGCCACGACGGTCACTTGACCCGCATTGGTCTCAGGCGGCAGCCAGCCGCTCAGCCCGTCATGGAAGTCGCCGTTGGTCATGGGGGCCGAGATGGCGAGGGCGAGGGTAAGGGTCAGGGGGCCCGTCATGGCAGTGGTGTCCTCTCAGCGGTGGCGCGGCTCAGTGGGTGGAGTCCTGGCAGAGGCAGGGGCTGGAGCTGCAGCGGGGACAGCCGTCAGCGTAGCGGAGGGCTGCCGTCTCGAGGTCTACCCCGGCCATGTTGGCGAGGCTCGCGAGCCAAGCGAGGCAGTCGGAGAACTCGTGGGTGAGGTCCTCGGGCCGCCCATGCCGCAAGGCTCCCGCCAACTCACCGATCTCCTCCACCAGCCAAGCGTAGCTCTCGAAGAGTCCGCGGTCGGAGTCCTTCCGCAGGTACGTCTCGCCGATACGCTCCTGGAACTCGCGCAGGTTCACCGAGAGGCCTCCTCTGTTGCGCCTAGGGGGCGGCGACGGGTGGATGGAGCGCCCGCGCCACCAGCCGGCAGGCGATGGCCAGGTTGTCGCCGTCGGCGCCTATGAGGCGAAGGCTCTCGGTCAAGGGCCTGTCATCGGCCAGAAGCCCCGCGGCCTGATCGAGTCCGCAGCCCGTCTGGCGCATCACCGCCGCCACCAGAGCTCGGTCGCCTAGGTCTGAGGAGACGCGCCCCGCGTCGGTCAAGTCGCTGGGCTTCAACCCGAGCAACCGTGCCACCGCTTGGTCCAGGGCCGCGGCAGGAGCGCCAGACGTGGCGCCTTCGATGGATAGGGCCAAGAGGGCAGACTCCAGGGTCGCCACGGCCAGAGCCTCCTCCGCGTTCCGATCGAACTGAACGGCGGCCCGCAAGGCGCCATTGCCCGGCAACGCGCGCATGGACCGCACGGCGGGCGACCGGCGGGCGAGCAGGCTCTGGGGCTCAGCGGCGATCTCCTCGGCCCCACGCTCCAGGGCGGCGACGGCCTCATCGGAGCACCGCAGGGCCTCGCCCACGGCGTGGGATAGGTCAGCGGTCCGATCCGCGTAGCTGGCTGCCAACTCGACGCACCGCGGCCCCCCACGGCCCGCCTCGATGTGCCCGCGAAGCTCCTCCAGCAGGGCGCGACGCTCTCCCAGGGCCCGCACGGCCTCATCGGTGCGCGCATCGGAGGCGACGGCGGCTTGGCGGTACCCACGGAAGGCGTTGCTCGCGCCGGTCAGGGAGTCACCGCTGAGGGAGGCGCCCACGGCCTGGGGCGCCTGGAACATCCGGGCATACCCATCGGCGATACTCGCCGCGGTCCGCAGAGTCTCGGCTAGCTCGACGCGGCGCTGCTCGATGCGCTCGGCCTGGGGTTTGATCTCGGCGGTGACCTCATCGATGGCAGCGACCGCTTGGGACAGGCGCCCCACGGCGTCATCGCGATCGGCGGCGCTCATCGCGAGGAGGGAGGCGGAGGTGTCCGCTCCGGCGAGGGCCTGGACCACCTCCCGGGCGTCGCGCAGGGCCAGCGCCGTGGCCGCCCCGGTCGTGGCCATGGACCCCTCGGCGAGGTAGAGCAGGGACTGGGCTTCCTCGCCGCGTCCCGCGAAAGCCGCTGCGACGGCGGCCCGGCAGGCCGCTTCCGCTCCCCCATCGGCGGCAAGCGCCGCCTGGTAGCACTCCAGGGCGGGGGTGAAGAGGCGCCGGCTCAGGTAGCCGTCACCCAAGGCCATCCAGGCCGCGGCGTCTGCGGCGAAGGCGAGGTTCTCGTGGATCCGATCGATGCGGTCCTCGTGGGCGGGGTGGGTAGAGAAGAAGACCTCGACGCGGTTGAGGCGCTCGCCGTCGTCGTCGAGCATCCGCTGGAAGAACTCGGGCATGCGACGGACATCGTAGCCCGCGGCGAGGGCGTACTCGGCCCCCGCGCGATCCGCCTCGTACTCGTCGTCGCGGCTCATCTTCAGGCCCGCGACGAAGTAGGCTCCGTCGATCCACTGGAGCAGCCCGTAGTCGGCGCCGAGTGGGGTGCCGAGGAGGAGCGCCGTGTACGCCATATCCTCTTTGAATGCCTGCCAGCCATGGCGCTCGCTCACATGGCCCGTCTCGTGGCCGATGATCCCCGCCAACTCGTCGGGGGATTCGACATACCGAAGGATCCCCTTGGTGACCCACACGTAGCCGCCCGGGGCGGCGAGGGCGTTGACGTCCTCGACATCGAGGATGCGATAGTGGTGCTCGATGCTCTCGCGGCCGCCGGCGGCCGCGATGTCGCGGCCGATGGTCTCCACGATACCGTTGAGCAGCGGGTCCTCATCGAGGGGCAGCGAGCTCTCGATGATCCACCGCACGTACTTGCCGAGCACCTTCTCCGCCGACTCCGAGAAGTCCGAGGCGAGGGCGGAACCGCCCGCCGCCAGAAGGGCCACCAGAGCCAGCCCGAGCCGCGCAGGCCGGCGGTATGGGGCAGGCATGCCGCGCACGTCCTCTCCGGCCCAGGGTGGGCCAGTCAGGGGCTGTTTCACACTGTTGATACGCTTCGCCAGAAGGGCGAAGAAGCCTGCACGGGCAGGCGCCTCGCACGAAGGCCTGGGCCGCCGGAAGTCGAAGGGCATAGGACTGAGGTGAGATGATGGCTTGGCGCACCCTCCTGAACGCAACGGTTCTCGCCTGGGCGGTTACAGGTCTCTGGGCGGCCCCGGAGATCGTGGAGTGGACGGCCTTCCCGGCGCCGGGCGAGGACCACGGCCCGCTCTGCCGGCGCCGATGGATCAACTGGGGTTCCTGGTTCACCGTCGAGCCGCCGCCCAACCACGAGAGCCCCCTCTTCCGCGCGGACATGGAGCGGCGCGTCGGCGATGCTCGCGGAGCAGGGGTGCCCGGAGTGGCGGGCCGTCGAGGTGGAGTTCACGGAGTTCACCCGGGATGAGGACCCGGCCCTTGCGTACCTGGAGTCCTTGAGCGCAGGTGGAGCGAAGGTCATCTGCGTCTACGGGTGATGGGAGCCGACGGGCCACCCCTTCGCGGTCAGAGGCACGGGGGCGGTCGAGGCAATCCGGAGATGATTGGCGAGCGGCCCCTGAGAAGGGCGCTAGGAGGTGCGAGCGTGGTTACTGCGATCCCCTTGTTCGCGGCGTGGGCCGGAGTGATGACCGGAGGGGTCCACTGGGACATGGATAGTCGAGACGAGGTGACCGAGGCGCACCGGATCACGCCCCTGCGCGTGATGAACGGCCTCCTCTCAGGCCAAGCCGGATGGGATCCTTATCTCTATCTCCGGCTACCCGAGGAGGGGCTCGACGTGTCGGGGTTGCCCTACCTCACGGTGCGCCTGTACTCCTCGGGCGAAGCGGACAGCCTGGATGTCTACTACAAGTGCGCGGACGAGACCTGGGGGCTGGGGGGCACTGTGCCCATCCAGCGCGGCTGGGCGACGTACCGGGTCGACCTGCGGCAGGCGCGGTGGACCGAGGCTGGCATGTCGGAGGCGGGCCGCCAGTGGGGCGGCGTGGAGAAGCGGATCGTTAGCTTCCGCATCGACCCTGGGAACCAGGAAGACCGCTTCGTCGTGATAGACAGCGTCTCATTGACCGAGGAACCCACGGGGGACCTCGGCGTGTCGACGGAGACGCGGGGGAGGATCAGTGGGGCGCGGCTGAGCTGCGCGGCAGAGGTCACCGCAGGCGACCCCATCACGGCGTCCTACGCCTTCGAGGCGGCGGACTACGGGGGCGCGACGGCGCATGTTCTGCTGCGGATGATGAGCGGGGCCGCGGCGCTTCAGGCGGAGCTTCGCGAGGTTGTGATGGCGGATGGGGAGATCCGAGTCCAGCACGAGTTTCCCACCTCGGCGTACGATCTCGGGGGGGAGCGGACGGTGATCGCCGAGGTCCTGGAACTGGATGGCGAGCCGGCCTCCATGGCCGCGTGCGTTGTCAGTAATCCGCGCGCGGGGGCGGCGCCGACACTCCGGACGGAGATCGCGGACTATCGGGGCGAGCCGACGCTCTACGTCAATGGTCAGCCTCGGCCGCTGATAACCTACCTGCACTACGGTGGCGAGAGGGGTGAGCTTCATGCCCAGGCCGCCGCAGCGGGTCTCAAGGTGTACAGCGACTGGTTCGGAGGCTCGGAGGCGGGCGACCTGGGCCAAGTGAGCTCCGGCGGATACGATTACGGCGCCTTCGACGCCTACTTCGCGACGGTGCTGGACCGGGTGCCCGACGCGTACTTCCTCCCTCACCTCGGCGTGGTGGCCCCGCGCTGGTGGCAGACCGAGCATCCTGAGGAGTGCGCCCTGTATTCGACGGGGGCCCGCGGCCCCTCGTCGGTCTTCTCGGAGTTGTGGCAGCAGGAGATGGGCGAGGACCTCAGGCGGCTCATCGCGCATCTCCGTAGCGCCCCCTACGCAGACCGTATCCTCGGCATCATCTTCTACGCCGGCTACACGGCGGAGTGGCAGATGTGGAGCACGTGGGAGGAGTTCTGCGACGACTACAGCGAGCCGGCGCACAGAGCCTTCCGTGCGTGGCTTCGCGAGCAGTATGGAGACGACGCCGGGCTCCAGGCGGCGTGGCGAGACCCAGAGGTGACGATCGAGACGGCGGCCATCGCGAGTTGCGCGGAGCGTCGGGGACCCGGGCCGTTTCTTCGGGATCCGGCTGAGGGACGACGGGTCATCGACTTGAACCGGTTCAACAGCGAGGGCACAGCGGCGGCGATCGAACACTTCGCCTCGGTGGCCAAGGAGGCCACCGAGGGGGAGTGGATAGCGGGGACCTACTATGGCTACATGGCGGCCCACGGCATGAGGCAGCAACTCACGGGCCACAATGCCCTGGCGCGGATCCTGCGTTGCCCCGACGTGGACATGCTCATGGCTCCCAACATGTACCAGTACCGCTGGCTGGGTGGCACGAGCACCTTCATGTCGGCCACGGAGTCGGTGAAGCTCCACGGCAAGCTCTGGTTCGACGAGTCGGACCTCCGCACGTATCTTTCCGACCCGGCGGCAGGCTGCGGGCGCACGGAGACGCCCGAGGAGTCGGTGGCCGTGACGTGGCGCGAGTTCGCGAACGTGCTGACCCGCCGTGTGGCGGTGGGTTGGTACGACATGGGCGGCGGCTGGTACTCCGACGAGCCGATGTGGGAGTGCTACCGCCAGCAGATGCCCGTGGCGGAGCGGGCATTCGCGCGCCGCGAGCCCTTCGACGCTGATGTGGCCGTTATCATCGACGAGGTGAGCTCCGACTACTACCGGATGTCGGATCTCTACCGGCTCCTGGTCGTCGACACGGTGGCGGACCTGCCCCTGGTTGGAGTGAGCTGGGACTGCCTCCTCGCCTCCGACCTTGGGGACGCGCGGGTACCGGACTACCGGGTCTACTGGGTCCTGAACGCGTGCGCGATGGAGCCCGAGGCACGGGATGCGCTGGTCGCGAAGGCGGGGCGTACCGGCGCGACGGTGGTTTTCGTCTACGCCCCCGGAGCGGTCGCCCAAGGCCCGATCTCCGCGAAGGCGATCGGGGACTCGGTGGGAATGCAGGTCGCCTTCACGCACGCCGGCACGCCGGACTACGTCATCGAGCCGGGAGCGGCCTTGGGCGACGGGCTGGATCCTCAGCTTGGCCAGTGCCCCGGTGTGGAGTTAGACCCGCGCCCGGTCATCATCGATCCCGAGGCGACGGTCATCGCGCGGTACGCCGACGGCGCGGGCGTGGCGGTGGCCGCCAGGGACGTGGGTGGCGCGCACGTCATCTACTGCGCCTCTGTGAGGGTCTCGGTGCCGCTGATGCGCAATGTGGCCCGTGCGGCTGGCGCCCACGTATACATCGACTCAGGGGACGGCGTGTACACCGATGGTCAGTACCTGGCCATCCACGCGGCCTCGGACGGAGAGAAGGTGGTCACCTTGCCCAGCCCTCGGCGCATCGTGGATGTGCGTTCAGGCGAGGTCGTCGCCGAGCACGCTGACCGGATCATCCGTCCGATGCGGCACGGGGAGACGATGTTCCTGGAGTTGGGGGAGTGAGGGCCTCAAGGGCGCTCCATGGTCAGAGCATGGGCGCAGCGTGGTCGGAGGCAGCACTCTCCGTTTTGCAGAGCCTGACGTGCACGACTTCCGCCTTCGGCAGGAGGATCGGGCACCACCGAGCCGCGAAGCAGTGAAGCGAGGCAACTCACCAGGCGGGGGAGTCATGGCTGCTCTCTCTGGAACCATGGCGAGGCACAACCAGGAGCATCCCGCCCTGCGTGAGTGGGGGCGCAGGCGCATCAGGCCGGCGGACGGCGATTGCGCATGAGAGCCCAGTGCGCCCGCCTGGGTCGGTTCCTGCGGCGTAGGCCCAGCGAGAGACGCCTGAACTGGTGCGCCACTTGGCCCGCCCGCGAGAAGTCGGCGCCAACGGTGGATCGTCTCCTGCCACTCATGCGCAGCGGCTCGCCTCTCCTCCGCTGGGAGTGTGTCTGGGCTCTCGGTGAGATTGGCGACCACCGAGCCGTCGAGCCGCTCATCGAGGCGCTGCAGGACACTGATTCGTCCGTGAGCGAGGGCGCGGCGCTGGCGCTGAGCAAGCTCGGCTTACTGGCCGTAGATGGACTGATCGAAGCGCTTCCGAGTACAGACCCCGAAGTGAGGCTGGCAGTCGTATGGGTGCTCGGCGTGGTCCGAGACCAGCGCGCCGCGTCGCACCTCGCTCCTCTGCTGGGGTCTGCGGATGCCGCGATGCGGGCCGCTGCGGCTACCGCGCTGGGCCGACTACGAGCACCCAGCGCCGTGCCTCTACTGGTCGACCTGCTCCGAGATCAGGACGAGGAGGTTCGCGGCGCGGCCGCCAACGCCCTGGGGCTGGTCGCCGACGCGCGCGCCATCGGCCCCCTTCTGGAGCTAATGCGAAGTGGTGGCGAGGCAGCAACGGAAGCAGCGCTCGCGGTAGCGGCGATGGGCCCGCCCGCCGTCGCCCCTCTGATGGCGCTCCTCACGGATCCTGACGATGACGTTGGGGATGCCGCCGCGGGCGCCCTCGCTGCCATCTGCGAGCCCGCCGCCGAGCCACTGCTCGCGCTGATGCGAGACACAGAGGGCGATGACCGCGCCCGATGGCGAGCGGCTTGGGCCCTCAGCATGATGGGGCCCGCTGTTGTTGATGCGCTGATGGCCCTGCTTGGGCATGAGGCTCCATGTGTGCGCGGCAGGGCGGTGCGCGCGCTCAGCGGCGCGGGGGTGCCCCGGGCCCTAGACGCGGTCCTGCCCCTCCTGGGCGACCAGGACGAGCGTGTGCGATGCTCTGCCGCCGCCTCGATCGGCCGCATGGGTTGCTCGCGCGGCGTGGCTCCGCTCCTGTCTGCCCTCCCGGAGGCCACGGGTGACTTCCGCGCCGCCGTTGTGGCGGCTCTTGGGCACCTCGATGACCGTCAGATAGCTGGCCGGCTGCGGCCGCTGCTCGTAGATGCGGAGGAACCGGTACGCGAGGCCGCCAGGGAGGCGCTTGCCGCGATCGCCAACAGGCGGCCCAGGCGTGGCGGACGCTAGGCAGGGCGCCAGCTGGCTGACGAAGGTCGCCTCCGCCCGGTGCAAGCTGACGCAGGGCGGAGTCTGCAACGGCACAACCTCATCGCGCGTGATGGTGTAGCCGAGAGGCTCCCGAGTCTCCGGGAACCCAGCCCATGGGGTCATGGGCGTTGGGGTAGCATCGCTCCGGTGGAGGGAGCCGCAACAGCGAACAGTGGCTCCCCGGTCCCGCGCGTCTACTCGACACCCTCGCCCGACGTCTCGCTGGAGAGCGGCTCGTCTCCACGCCCCATGAACTCCGGCGCCTGCAACGCCCGTGGCACTACCTCGATGGCCCCCGGGTTGGCGAGGCTCTTGCCGCCCGTAGGCACCCCAAGCTCGGGGAACCTGCGGGCGCTGACCAGCACGCGGGTCTCGAACGACCCAACGGCGCGGTTGTAGGCTTCGGTCGCCCGCTGGAGGTTCTGCCCCAGAGTCGTCAGGTATCCGCCCATGGTCGAGAGGCGCTCGTACAGCTCGCGGCCCACCTCGCTGATCCTTCTCGCGTTCTCCGCGAGTTGCTCCTGGCGCCAGCCGTAGGCGATAGCGCGGAGAAGTCCAATGAGAGTGGTGGGCGTCGCCAGGATCACGTCATCTGCGGCCGCGGACTCGATCAGCGTGGGGTCCGCCTGTAGCGCGGCGCTGAGCAGGTTCTCGCCGGGGAGGAATAGGACCACGAAGTCGGGCGCCTTCTCGAGGTGCTCTGCGTAGGACTTGCGCCCGAGGGCCTGGACCTGTTTCCTCACAAGGCTGGCGTGCTCAATGAGCTTGGCCTGCCGCGCTGCGTCGTCGGAGGCCTGCACCGCGTCCAGGTACGCGTGGAGCGGCACCTTGGAGTCGACGGCGATCACACGACCCTCGGGAAGATGGACGATCATGTCCGGCCGTAGGCGGCCGTCGCCCGTGTCCGTCGTTGGCTGTTCTACGAAGTCCACACGGTTGATCATGCCGGCGATCTCGACAACCCTGCGGAGTTGGAGCTCCCCCCAGCGGCCGCGCACCTCGGGACGGCGGAGGGCGGTTACCAGGCTGGCCGTCTCGGACCGTAGCGCTTGCTGGCCCTCGCGCATCGCCTTCACCTGCTCCTCGATGGAGCTGTATGCGCTCGCTCGCCGAACCTCAAGTTCCTTCAGCTCCTTGCCAACCCCGTCGAGCGCCTGTTGGACGGGCTTCACCAGCCCCTCGATGGCAGTCTGCCGCTTCTCCAGGTCGGTCTGGGCGGACTCGTGGTAACGTGACAGGGTGGTCCGCGCCAATGCTAGGAAGGATTCGTTGTTGCTCTTGAGGGCCTCGGCCGACAGCGCCTTGAAGGCATCGGAGAGTTGCGTTCGCGCTTCTTCGATGAGGCGGCGCTCATCCTCCAGCCGGGCGACGAGGTCCTCGCTCTGGGTCTGCAGCTTCGCGAGCGCCACGTCGCGTTCGGCGATGGCGGCCCGCGCCTCATCACGCGCCCGCTCAGTCTCCGCCAAGCCGGTGCGCAGGGCCTCGACTGTCTCGTCACGCCCCCTGATCGTCGCCTCAAGGTCGGCGAGCCTGACGGACGACTCCGTCCGGGCCGTCTGCACGGCCTGAGCGGACCTGCTTGCGCAGATCAGCCACATCACGCCCGCGCCGAGCGCGCCACCTACCAGGAGAGCGACGAGAGCTAGCACCTGTTCCACGGTGTATCCCCTCTCATGCGTCGATCGAGGTGCTCTACCGGATCGGGTTCTGTCGGGCAAACGCCTGCGCGCCCCTCGGCATATAGCGCCCCTGCGCGCGGTGCCTGACGGTCCTCACCCAGACAGCTCAGTGGCACGTGTGCCTCTCCTTGCCCGGTATCCGACTTGCATACCCACGCTATTCCACTTCACTAGCCGACAAGAGGGCTCCTTCAGGGCTGCCCGCTGGAGGTGCCGTTGGGGCAGGTGGATCGGGATTGCGGGGGCAGATCCTGTTGCGCGCATGGCAGGATACGGGGCTGTCCGAGGCGGTGGACGTAGACGTGGCGGCACGGCGCGCCACCGCGTGAGGAGCCACCCTACCGCGGGGCGCAACGAACCGAGGGGTCATGTGTCCGATGCACCAGTGGAGCGGTCATACGGTCCTCACCCCTGCGCCGTGCGGAGGTGAGATCGGTTCTTCGCTGAGGCCGGGGGGCAGTAGTAACGTTGGGAGGATGAACCGTGGACGCGCGAAGAGCATCGAAGGTTGGGGCCAGTGCCGTGGCAGGTTGGGGAGCGTTGGGGGCCTTGCTGGTCCTTGTGGTAGCGGCCGTGTCTGTTGGTGCGCAGGAGGCGGCGCCAGGAGATCTGCCCGAGCCCCTCGTCCTCTACAACCTCATGAACGCCGAGGCCGACTTGATCCCGAACGTGGCGACGGCCGCGACCGCGCCCGACCTGCCCCTGCAAGTCGTCCACTCCGCCGTGCAGCGAGAGCCCGATGGCGTGTGGATCACTCAAGCGTCGCCGATGCTCCGGACCCCCGGCAGCGCTCGGGCGCTCGTGGAGGCACTCTCGGGCGGGGTCGAGCTGAGGGCGATGCAGATGGCCGAGCTCACCGTAGAGGCCGTCATTACGCCCGCTGACACCGCGCACGAAGGTCCGGCCCGGATCGTCACCCTCTCGGCTGATCCCTACCGTCGCTGCTTCACCCTGGGCCAGCAGGGCGATCAGTACATCCTCCGCATACGCACCACGGACACCGATGAGAACGGCACGCCGGACATCGTGTCCACGCCGGGCGCCCTGGAGCCGCGGGCACAGCACGTCGTGGCTACCTTCGGGGACGACGTGGCGCGCATCTATGTGGACGGCATACCCGTCGCGGAGGAGGCGCGAACGGGTAACTTCGCCGACTGGGACCCGGAGAGCCTCCTGGTGCTCGGCAACGAGGCCACCGGCGACCGGCCCTGGGCCGGCGGCTTCCACCTGGTCGCCATCTACGACATCGCCATGAGCCCCGAGCAGGTCCAGGCGCGCTACAACGAGCTCGTCGCGACCCTCTGAGCCGCAAGCAGCCCCCGTCCATCGGGCCTCGACGCCCTGGAGCCGAAGCCCGGTGGGCGGCTCTTACTCGGGTAGAGCCAACTCCTCGGGCAGATCCTGCACCAGACGCGCCTCGATCGCGCCACTCACCGGAGCCGTCGCCGAGACCGTGACCTCCCCCACCCCTTCGCGCAACCATAGGTCCGGGATCGCCGGCAACGGTCGCCGTTCGCCAGCCGTTGCGGGGATGATGTATGGCTCCTCCCCGGGGAAGTACACGAGCCGCTCACCCGAAGCCAGGGATCCCTCGAAGGTCACCGTCTGCCCTCCGACGGTGAGGGTTAGATCCGGGAGGATGGCCTCGTCGAGCTCGGCGAGCGCCTTCACGTCGTCAATCCAGCAGGTCACGGTCGTCTTGCCCGGCAGCCCGTTGTAGTAGAAGAGGATCTGGGTGACGTGGCTGTAGTCGATGGGCTCCGGCGAGGGCCCCTCGGGCCGCGTCAACTGGACGTACCGCCACTCGGTGAAGTCGTTCGTGATGTAGTAGTCTGTCGCGTACTGGCCGTCGCGCAGTTGGAGCTTGAATGCGCCGCCCTGGCCATCACCACGCAGCCAGAGGCCGATCCCCGCGTGCCACGAGAGGTCGATGGGCTCGGGGAAGGTCCGCCAGATGCAGGACCAGCCGCCCGCGTCCCCACGGTCACTGGCGGCGGTCAGGCGCCCGCAGCGAGCGCCCTCGACTCCTTCGCCCGCCACCGACGCGAAGGCCTGGGTCACACCCTCGTTCGTGGACCCCGCCTCGCCGAACCCGATCTCCCAGACGGGCCCCGGCGCACCGGCATAGGGCCTCAGGTCCTCGAAGTCCTCCAGCAGGAGCGCCTCCTCCGAGCGGTATGCGGCACCGGGGCTCGAGAGCGGGCCACAGCGGACCTGAAGGCCGAGGCGCGCTCCGTCGCCCGCCGGCTCGACCGCCATCGCCACACCCTCAGGCCCCAGTTTCTCGACGGCTTGCCAGTCCTCGAAAACCGTTCGCCTCAGCCTCAGGGGGTCACGGAGGAGGCGGTACTCGCGCCCGGGCTCGCGCAGGAGGGTGCGGACGGAGTCGGGGAGAGACCCACCCAGGCGGAGCCGCTCATACTCGGCGACGAGGTCGAAGATCTCCCCCATCTCCGGGTGGATGGCGAGTTGGGTAGGATTCGTCTGCACCGAGATGGACGCGTCGTACCCGAGGCACTTCTGGAGGATGTAGTCGAACTGGTCGGCGGTCACCGTGGGCTCGTAGACATAGTACCAGCCCACATCGGCGGGCATGAGGTTGTGCTCGTAGCCCACGAGCCAGGGCAGCCGTTCGTCCAGGTAGCCTTTCACGTCGCCGTGGCCATCGGCTGAGGCCATGCGGCTGATGAGGTGCCAGGAGGCGTGGCTGTAGCTCGATCCTTGGAGGAAGGTGTCCTTGTTCGCCAAGCCCTGCTGGTAGAGGCTCTGGAGCTTGGCGTTGTAGTACCAGTGGTCGCCCTGGAGCAACTCAGAGCCGTCGAAGTAGAGCATGTCAGCCTCGACGGCATCGGCCACCCGGCAGACGTTCCCGATGACCTCATCGGCGAGATCCGAGTCCAAGTCGTAGAGGAAGTACCCGTAGGAGCGGTGCAGGTGCTCGACCGCCTGGCCCGCGGGGTGAGCGCTGGCCACCGTCCCGAGGGCCCCCCGGACGCAGCCGAGCAGCCCGTAGGGCGGCTCGAGGCTCAGGGCGGAGTACTGGACGATCTCGTCGCCGATGCGGACGTACGTCCCACGGCCCATGTACCCGCCGTCCTCGGCTGCGAACTCCGCCGGCGGCTCGGCGAGGGGCACGAAGTCCGCCTCCCCATCGATGGCCTCGCCGAGGGCGCCGCGCGCGTCGATCACGAGGCGTCGGTCGGGCACGGGGGTGACGTAGGGGTCGTCCAGGTAGACCGCGGCGGCGAGGAAGTGCAGCCCGACGCGCAGTCCGGCGTCGTGCAGGCGCCTACAGGCGCGCTGGAAGGAGGCGAGACCGTCGGGGAAGTGGGCCGTGTTGATCTCGTGGTGCCCGTGGCTGCGGCTCCAGTCTCCGCCGATCAGGACGGTGCCGAACCCGCCTCGGTGTGCCCACCGGATGACGTCCTCCACGTCATCCTCGCGCAGTGCGGTGATGAACAGATAGCTCCGCTCGGCGAGGGACGACGCCTTGCCCCACTCGCCCCCGGGTCGTGGCGACGGCAGTCCCGCGGCAACCTCGAAGCGCGCGATGGTCTGCTCGAACTGGGCGCGCGGGGCGACGACGATGCCGAAGCTGGCTGGCATCAGACCGTACTGCGGGTAGGTGGCGGCACGCAACTCGGCCACCCCCTCCTCGACCGCCCAGGCGTGGCCGTGGACGTTCAGTTCCGTGCCCATTACCGCGACGGCATGGTCATCGTCGAAGTAGGCGTTCATCGGGTCGCCGAGGGTCCGCAACCCCTGCAGTCGGAGTGCGCAGTGAACGATGGCGGTGACATCGGCCTCGTCAACGCCCGTCGCCTCGAGGAGGCGGAACAGAAGGTACCCGGAGCCCGAGGTGACCTGGTAGCTCAGGCGCACGCCCTCGGGGAAAACGAAGCGAGCGATGTCGCCGTCCAGGGTCATCTGCTCGGGCAACAGGATCCCCTCCGGCGTCTCGACCTGACACAGGGGGCGCCCGGCGACGGCCAGCTCGCGCCCCGACGCGGGGTCGCTCAGGGACATGACGCAGCCCGCGTCATCCAGTTCCAGACGTGCCGTCTCGCAGTCAAACCCGGCTGAGACCACGGAGCCGCTGAGGGCCCACACCGCCGTGAGGAAGATGCCCATGACTGCCTCCCTGCCGCGCCGGGGTCCTCGCGCGCATGCCGGCGCTGTGGGGTGGTATTGCGCGGCGAGTGGCGCGGCGACCTGCCTGGGTCTCGATTGTGGTCAGCCAAGGGCTAGCGGGCCACGTACGCGTCTTGCGAGTTTATGACCAGAAACGTTCCCATCTCGTGCCCGCCCAGACCCAGATTCGCAATGAGTCGTGACTATGCTGTGCGACAGTGGAGTGTTGTACTCACTGACCGTACCGCTCGCTTCCACGGAGGTGGTTGGTTGTGCGCGCACGCGGATTCACCCTCATAGAGCTCCTCGTTGTGATCGCCATCATCGCCATTCTTGCCGCCATTCTGTTTCCCGTCTTTGCCAAGGCTCGCGAGAAAGCGCGCCAGACCTCTTGCCTGTCGAACTGCCGTCAGATGATCACCGCCACGATGATGTACACCGACGACTGGGATGAGGTCTTCCCCTATGGCTACAACCCCGACGGATCGATGTTCATCGTGGGCGCCTACCCCGACGGCAGTCTGAACATGTACGATGCCGCGCCCTTCGTGGGCCTTCATGTGCCATACGTGAAGAGCCACCAGCTATGGTACTGCCCGAGCACGGAGAAGGACCCGCCCGAGTCAGCCAAGCTCAACAGCGATGGGACCACACCGACGAACTACCAAGTGAACTCGTTTATCGTCTTCCCCAACTACTGGAACAGCGCCAGGCGGCCCACAGGCACGGTGGCTGTCGCTACCTACCGAGTCGTGGACCCGTGTCAGACCCTGTTCTGGGAGGACCGCTACGAAAGCCTGGGCGCGCACTGCGGCGGGCACAACTACGGGTGTTGCGACGGCCACGCGAAGTGGCAGAAGCACGGGGTCAAGGGCGGCGCCATCCGGGCGCAGTTCTGGCTCTAGGTCCCAGCGAAGCGGCAATCCGAGGCCGCTACGCGGCCCACATCATCGTCACATCACGCTAGGTGGTTGGAAAGCTATGCGCATTGCGATCGTGCTCGCCCTGTCCATCCTCATGGCCTGCGGCGGCTGGGCACAAGCGCCCGAGGCCGAGGCCCAGCAGGGCATGTTCTACGTCATCGGCATGGGCACCACTCCCGACCTCTTGACGCTCCGCGGCGCCGCGGCCTTGGAGAAGTGCGACATGGTCCTCCTCGAGAACGAGAGCGACGCCGAGTTCTGGGCGGACCTCATCGAGGGCAAGGAGGTCGTCCTCGCCTATCACGCGGCCCGCTACTTCTACGGCATTGACCCGGCGGATCTGGACACCGAGGAACAGCGGAACATGGCCGAGCAGGCTGCCCAAGTGCGCCAGTCGATCGTGGATCGGGTCGCCCAGGCTGTCGCCGAGGGTCGTACGGTGGGCGCTCTCCAGTGGGGAGACGCGATGATGTACGGAGCGACCTGGTACCTCGAGATGCTCCCCGAGGACTTCCCCTCAGAGGTCATTCCGGGCGTGGGCGCCATGCAGGCCGCTGCCGCCGCCGTGAAGCGGAACCCCGTCTTCGGCTATGACACAAACTCCGTCGTCGTGACCCAGGCCGACTTCCCCGGCCGCACGGATCTCAACGAGCAGCTCATGGAGACGGGCACCTCGTTGGTCGTCTTCACGATGCACTTCGACTATCCGGGCTTCTTCGAGCAGCTCGCTCGCCACTACCCCCTCGACACGCCCGTAGCCGTCGTCGAGTGGGCTGGCATTCCCGGCATGGAGAACGTCATCCGGAGCACGGTCGGGGAGTTCGTCTCCGAGGTGGACTACGAGAACCTGGCGCCGGACGCCCACCTACTCCTCGTCGGCAAGTTCCTCGAGTGCGGGCAGGGCCGGATCGACGGCCTAGCCGCCGGACAAGCCTATGTCGAGCGGATGCACGGAGGCATGGGCGACGCCGGGACTGAGTAGACGTCGGAACCCGGCAGGCAGGGGCTGGGTTTGCCCTGCCCAGCCCATTGCCTGCCGGGGCAACCCAGCCGTCTGAGGAGGCTCGGGAACGTGGTCACGCGCGCCGAGAGAGCGCCATCCGAGACGCCGTCGCCCGAACGGGGAGTACCCCGAAAGTCGCTTCACACGGTCGACGCGGTTGCCCTCATCGTGGGCACCGTGGTCGGCGCCATGATCTTCCGCGTGCCGTCCCTGGTGGCGGGAGCGCTTCCATCCGAGGGCGCCTTCCTGTTCGTCTGGCTCGCCGGAGGCATCGCTTCCTTCGTCGGAGCACTCTGTTACGCCGAACTCGCGACGGCCTTTCCCAGCGCGGGGGGGGACTACCACTTCCTGCGTCGCGCCTTCGGCCCGCGGCTCTCGTTCCTGTACGCGTGGGCGAGGGTGACGGTCATCCAGGCCGGGTCCATCGCCCTCCTCGCCTACGTGTTGGGCGACTACATCGCGGAGATCCTGGGGCAGCAGGGCCACATGAGCTCCGCGGCGTGGGCCGCCATTTCCATCGCCGCCGTCACCATCCTGAACCTGACGGGGGTACGCCAAGGGCTCTGGGTGCAGAGGCTCCTCTCCCTGGCCAAGGTGCTGGGGCTGACCGCGATCGTCGTCGCGGGCGCGCTCTGGACGGGAGGCGCCCCGCAGCCCGAGCCAGCCGCTCCCGGTGGCGCCGGCCTCGGCCTCGCCATGGTCATGGTCCTCCTCACCTACGGGGGCTGGAACGAGGCCGCTTACGTCTCCGCGGAGTTGCCGAACGTGCGGCGGAGCATGGTCCCCGCCCTCTTCTGGGGCATCGGCACCATCACCGTGCTGTACCTCCTGACGAACATCGCCTACCTGCGCGTGCTGGGCCTGGGCGGAGTGGCCGCCTCCGATGCCGTCGCCGTGGATCTCGCTCGCGCGGTCGGGGGCGATGCCGCCGCCATCGCCTTGGGCGTGGTCGTCGCCCTGTGCGTCCTCGGCGCCCTGAGCGCCACGATCTTCACGGGGGCGAGAACCTGCTACGCGATCGGGGTAGACCACCCCCGGCTTTCGCGGCTCGGGGAATGGCGTACGGAGGGGGACACACCGACGGCGGGCTTCGTGCTGCAGGCGGCGTTGGCCCTCGGTTTGGTGGGCCTGGGGGTCCTCGCTCGCGAGGGCGTGCAGGCCATGATCGACTACACCGCTCCCGTGTTCTGGCTCTTCTTCCTGCTCGTGGGCGTGTCCGTGATGGTCTTGCGCCGAAGGGAACCCTCGGCGGAGCGGCCCTTCCGTGTGCCGCTCTACCCCATCGTGCCGCTCGCCTTCTGTCTCCTGTGCGGCTACATGCTCTGGTCCAGCATCTCGTACGCCGTCGGCCAGGTGCGGATTGGGGACCCCGTGGGCGCGGTGCCGGTAGTGGCGGGGCTCTTGGTGATGGCGGCGGGCGTGCCTCTCGCGCGCGGCGCCAGCAGGACAGGGGCGGCTCAGGCCGCCGCGAGCGAATGACTCCGTTGACTGAGAGGGGATCGAGATGCGAAAGCACTTAGGATTGGCGGCACTGATCGTTCTCGCCGCCTGGTGTATCGGTAGCCTGGCCTCCCAGGGGCCGGCAAACGTGGACGAGCCGGTGGGTGATGGGTACCGTCAGAGCCTCATCGACCGCTATCCGTTCTACCGGAACGCCACCGGGCGTTTCGCGCCCCTATATCCCGCGTTGGCGAGGCAGATCGTCGAGGACTATGGGATCACCGAGGGGGTGTGCGTCGACGTTGGGGGCGGCTGCGGATCCCTCGCCATGGAGCTCGCGAAGATCACCGACCTGACGGTCTACGTGCTGGACATCGACCCCGTCGCGGTGGCGCTCTGCAATCTGCTGGCCGAGGAGGCCGGCCTGGCGGACCGCGTGCGTGGGGTCCAGGGAGACGCCCAGGATATGCTGTTCCGCGATGGGTTCGCCGACCTGGTCGTCAGTCGGGGCTCCATCTTCTTCTGGCCCGATCCCGATGCGGGGATCCGGGAGAGCTACCGGATCCTGAAGCCGGGTGGGGTGGCCTTCGTTGGCGGCGGCTTCTCACGCTTGATGGACCCCGACACGCTCGACGAGCTTGTGGCGTGGGCCAGGGAGAAGCGCGCGGCCAATCCGGACGGGTTCACCCACATGGATAGCGCCGGCATCCTCGAACGCGCGGACGGATGGGGCATCGAGCACATCCGGATCATCGACGATGGCGAGTTCGAGTGGTGGGTGGAGATGCGCAAGTAGGTCGGCAGAGCGATTGGAGCGTGGCACCATGTCCGACATCTTGGTTATCGATGATGACCCGGCGGTGTACGACATACTGCGCATGTACCTCGAGCGGAGCGGCATGCGCCTGAGCTGGGCCGCCGATGGGTGTGAGGGAGCCAAGCAGGCCCTCGCCAGCGCCCCCGACTTGGTGATCGTTGACGTCATGCTGCCCGACATCGATGGCTACGAGGTGTGCCGCCGGATTCGGGCCGCGCGAGACGTGCCGATCATGATGCTGACTTGCCTTGATCGAAGCGCGGATGCCGTCGTCGGCCTGGAGATGGGCGCCGACGACTATGTCAGGAAACCCTTCAGCCCGCGCGAGGTCGAAGCGAGGGTGAAGGCCATCCTCCGCAGATCGGCGGACTCCCCGTCCGTGGAGGAGGACCCCTGCCGACGGATGGGGTTCTCCGAGTCGGACGGTGGGCAGGTGGTACTCGGCGACCTCCGCATCGACTGCAGCACGAGGGACGTGACGGTAGGCGGGGCCCACATGCACCTTACCCCGAAGGAGTTCGGGATCCTGTGTCTCATGGCGGCCCACCCGCGGGTGGTCTTCACCCGCCAGGAGATCCTCGACCAAGTGTGGGGGCACACGCACGACGACATCGGAATCCACACCGTCGACACCCATGTGAAGCGCTTGAGAAGCAAGCTCAGCGACCACGGGTGCAAAGAGTGCACGATCGAATCGGTGTGGGGGATGGGCTACCGGCTGGCCGTCCGGGTTTGAGGTAGAGGCGGGCGCCGGAGCCATCCGGCGCCCCAGCCTCTGTTCAACTACCGCTTCTGCCCCGACCTGCGGTGCAGGACAACGAGGCCCGCGACGACAATCACCGCCACGCCGAGCCCGATCGCTAGCCACAGGCCCCTCGCCGCGGCGGACGACGAGCTCGCGGCTAGCGGCGTGCCATACCCCCCACCTGGGATCGTATACGTGACGTCACCTGTGACCGCGTCGATGCCGTAGTAGCACGGGCCTCTGTCCGCCGACTCCACGAGGATGTCCCACGCCAGGGCTCCGTGGGACATGCCCAGCCGTATCTCCCCGACGCGCGCCTCAGCGGCTTCGCCATACGCCTCCAGCGCGATCTCGGACGCCCGCTTCCGGCTGATCACGTCCTCCGGGTTGTCGATGGGCACCGAGGGCACTTGGCTGTAGTGCCACACCGCGCCGGCTGATGGGTCGACCGTCACCCGACACCTGGCACTGGTCCGACTCGGGATGCCCTCGGCCGCCTCGTCCGGCCCAGCCTCGAACGCATAGTGTCCCTCCTCGATCGCTCGCTGCGGCGTCCACACCAGGCCGTCCGCGTCGGCGCCGAGGAAGGCTTTCGCAGTGGACTTGGCAAGCTCCAGGGCCTCGGCCTCCGTCAGTGGCTTCCGGAGTAGCCGCGAGGGGGGCGTCCGTTGACTGAACCCGCCGTAGTGCCCTCTCGTGAGGTTCACTGTGTGCCTCAACTGCGAGCCATCGGGCCGCTTCGACAGGTAGCGACCGACGGTCACGTCGTTGCCAATGTCCTCGTTCACGCCATCATCAATCACTTCTCCCGGACCCACGAGGGACCGGACCAGATCAGCGCCCTCCTCCAGCGTCATCGAGGCGGCGGCGGGGAAGGATAACAAGACTCCTACCACTACGAGCGGTGCAACGATGCGTCCCATACCTCTGTCATCTCCTTTCGCGTGCTCATTCACTGCGGGGATCACTGGCCGTACGTGAAAGCCGGCGCGATGGTGGAGCCGGACTGGCCTCGTGTGTCGGGGCTAGCCGCGGGCACCCGGGTACCCCTAGCTCCATCTTCGCCTCCAGATCGTGTAAATGACACCTGCCAAGAGAACCACGCCAGTCACGCCAGCCAGGGCGGCAGCGCGTCTCTTGTCGCCTGGATGCACCGCCGAGGAGGATCCAGCGTAGCCTCGTGGGCTCATGGGGACAGCGAGTGCTCTGACTTCGCCGGTCTCTGCGTCTACGGCATAGGTGGTAGGGTACGCGTGCATGCTACCCTCGTCATGTACCGAGACCGACCAGTAGGACCGGTCGCCCCTGCGTTCTAGTTCGGGGGCGCGAGCCTGGGGGGCATGGTCGGGCCCCGGCGCCCCGAGGTGCTCCAGCACGTTGTGGTAGGCCTCCTCCGCAGAGAGCAGTTCGGGCCCTCCTGGATGGTCGGCCCAGTCAACCGTCAAGCGGACGACCTGTCCGGTTCGTCTGTCGACCGTCGCCACACATTGAGGCGCACCCGCCCCTGCGGATTGCCGCTGCGCGACTGTCCGCAGGATGACCTCGTCATCGTCCATCTCCTGGAGCGCCCACGGCTGTGTCTCGCCTACGAGGGCCGACAGGGGGGACAGCCTGGCCTTCACGGACGCCTCCGCTTCCGCCGGGCCCGCGGAGGCAAGACGGGGCAAGGCGCTACTGCCTAGCTCTGCGAACCCTCGAAAGGAGCCCGTGATACCATCAAAGGAATACACGGTCCTCCCCTCCCCGTGAGGAACGGAGACCTGGACGAGCGTCACTCCCTCATGCTCGAGCAACTCCGTCTCTGCCTCGTCCAACCCGTCGACCTGCGCGACTCTGAGAGCCGCCATGGCGTCGCTGGCCGAGAAAGCCGGAGCGCGATCCTATGGCTGCAGAATGATGCAGCCGGCACAAACTAGCAGCAGGCTCAGCATGATCTTGCGTCTCCTCTCCGGCCGCTCAGCCGACGGTGAATGCCGGCACTAGTACGCTTGCATTGGCTCTGGTACCTGTCGCTTGCAGTTTCACTCTCGCTAGACAGGTGGTCTTCGCGCCACAGGACATTACAGCGGTGGCCGGCCGGACTGGCCCGAAGCCCGCGACGACAATCACCGCCACGCCGAGCCCGATCGCTAGCCACGGGCCCCTCGCGACGCCGCGCCTCAGCTCGTGAACCCTGCTGTGCGCCTTCGCCTCAGCAGGAAGACGCCGAGGGCGATGGCGCACAGCAGGACGATCCCGCCGTAGAGCACGGTAGCGGACTCAGCAGCCTTGAGGGGCGATGACGGCGCTGGCTCGTCTATGGCGAAGGACGTTAGCCTGCCTTCGGTACTGCTCACCCGGGCCAGAATGAAGTGCGACTGACGGAAGATGGCCTGCTTCGGGGTTTCGCCACGAATGACTATGGCGTCCCCTGCTCGACCGACCACCGTCCAAGCTAGGTCGTCCACCGCGAAGGGAACATCGCCAACGGGAGCCTTGCGACGAGCCTCCTCGACCACCAGCGCGATAGCTTCGTCCTCGTTGCAGGGGCGACGATCGCCGCTGACCGGCGAGATCTCGCGCCACCCTAGATAGGCCCCGGTGACCATGTCAACGCGGTACCGGCGTATGCCGTCGGTATAGGTCGCGATGGCCCGATCGCCGTCCACCTCCACCTCAGAGAGCAGCTCAAGAGAGCGGCCGGCCCGTTCCTCAGCGGTCAGCGGCGCCTCCTCGATGGTGACAGGCCCGGCCAGTAGAGCAAGGCTCAGAGCGATCAGCGATGCGAGCATTCCGGGGTCTCCTCTCGGGCTCGGAACTACGTCAGCCTCCGCCTCAGCAGGAAGAGGCCGAGGGCGATGGCGCACAGCAGGACGATCCCGCCGTAGAGCACCCACGGCGGGGAGGTGGAGTCTGACCCATCGGTTGGACTGGCGGACGCCGCGGGGGATGGGGCGCGGCGATTGGCGCCATCGTCATCGGCCTGGGCTTCGCGAACCGGCCTCCAGCCAGGGGAGGCGCTCTGCCCTGCACTCTCGATCTCACCAGTCTGAGCATTGATCTCGTAGATGACCGATCTCGGCTGCGACGCCGGTGTCTCGCCGAGCGCGTAGTCGGATACCTTTATGTCCCAGTAGGCGCGAGATCCCCTCTGCACGAGCCGGACATACTGGACGTGCACGTCGTCCTCGGGGATGCCTCGCTCGACCGCATCCGCTAACGCAATGTCCGTGGCCTGGGTCTCGGTAACCATCACTTCAGCCGGCGCCTTCGAGGGCAGGAGCTGGTGGTAGTGCTCGACGCGGCCCGACGCGCTGACGCGGGCGGACACATCCGGGCTCAGACCACTCGTTCGGGGCGGATCCCCCCAGGCTGGCCGTCGCCCGGACACCTCGTACCTTCTGGCCGTCGAGCTCGGCGTGGTCCAGGTCATGGCGTTCACATCCTCGCCCAAGGCCCGTGTGGCGACTTCCTTGACGATCGCGATGGCATGCTCCGCTGATATGCGCTCCGCGTCCGTCGTTGGCGTGGCCTCCGCTGCGGACGGCCTCGGGCGGTCGCGCCACCAGACGATGCGCCCGCGGGACAGGTTGACAGTGTACTCGACGTCGCGCCCGACCTCGGCCTTGACCTCGAACACCGCCAGACGTTCACCATCACGGTCTTCCTCGCGGACCGACGCGTCCGCCAGATCATACATGGCGAACTCCTGTGCGAGCTGGCGCGCCTCCTCGATGGTGAGGTCGGTGTCGAGATCGATCCGGTCCGCCACCGATGCTCCGCATGCCAGAAGGAACAGCACCAGGGCACTGCAGGCAATACAGCTATGGCTCCTCATTGCACGAACGCTCCTCTCTTAGGGGACTGCGACGGCTGGCCAAATGTCGACGTCTGCTTGGCTCGGTGTGACCTCGACGTCTCCCACCCACTGGGCCGACGAGGCGCCTGTGGCCGTGAGGTTCACTGCGAACTGGACGTGCCCACCCATGGGCGTCTGACTGGGGCCGAACCATGTGCTGCAGGCTCGGATGGAGGCGGCTAATCGCGCGGAACCATGAGTAACCAAATGACATCGCCTCCTGAACGCCCGCCCCACGCGGGCAGTCATGAGGACTATTCACCGGCTTAGGTATACAGTTCGTGCCGTGTTCACACTCAGCCTGCACAGAATCAGCAAACACGAATCAGATGCAGCCTTTGCGAACCCCGGGGCATGCTCACCGGCCACAATGGCGCGATCCGGCCTCGGGCCTCCACTTTGGCTGTTGACTATCCAGTCCTTGTCTTTCCGCGCCGCATTACGGACAAACGCTAAACCCCGCTCTGAGCCGCCATGAAGGTCATCGCGCATGCGCCGAGTGGCTGAGGGAGGATGGCCTAGGTTGGCCCAGTGGCGGATCGGGCGTACCACACGCGGGCGAGGAGCCAGCCCAAGAGGCCGCCGACGGCGACAAGCGCCGTCGTGGCGGGCAGGGCGAGGGCGGCGTAGCGAGCGCCCATGATGAGGACGGGACGCCAGGGGATCCAGAGGAGAGTGGTGGCAACCCCGAGCACGGAGAGGATGGCCAGTCGGCTTCCGCCCGTGGCTAGGCCGGCGAGTAGCCCGCTGACGGCGCAGGCGGCGAGGAGGCAGACGCGCGCGGCGGAGCGGGTGGAGGGCGCCTCGGCGGCGAGGAAGATCAGACCGACCCCGACGATGATGGGAGCGACCCCCTGCCAGACGAGCCAACGGGGGGTGGTCGCTCGCCTGCGGCGGGCGAAGTCACCAAGGAGACCGCCCAGAAGCCCCCCCGAGAGGGCGGGGGCGAGGGTGATGAGGTACGGCATGATCCCCGTCCAGGGGTACGATGCCGATAGGGCCGGCGGGTGGTAGATGGGGGCGAGCCACAGGATCGCTCCGATGAGGAGGCCATAGCCGGAGCGGGGGCTGGGCGAGTCGGACACCCAGGCAACCCAGAGGGCTGGCACGACGAAGGGGACGATCTGGACCCCCATGACGAGCATGAGCAGCCAGTCGGGGAGGAGGGGCGGGCCGCCGGCGGCGGTGGGCGAGGCGTAGGGCTGGGTCAGAGCGACGAGGCCCACCTGGTAGGCGAAGAGCAGCGCCACGCCGCCCAGGAGCCCGAGGGTGACGAGAGCGAGCCGTCGCCGCGCGCGCGGGGGCTCGGCCGCGAGGGAGTCCTCGCGCTCGTGGGGCAGCAGCTCCTCGTGAGTGGGATCCATAGGCTCCGTCGTTCCGCCTCTCGGGGCAAGCCCGTGTTCCGCCGCCGCGCGTCGTTTCCTCGCGCGTGACCATGGTCAGCGCGGGACGTCCGGGTGGACGCAGGCAGGACTACCGTCCGGGAGAGGATCGAGCACCTGCGCGACAAGTACGGCTGGGTGTTCGTGTTCCTCGCCGCCAACCAGGACGCCGTCGTCGCTGGTGGCCGTATGGGCATCGCTCCGGACCGTGCGGCTCCCTTCGTTGCGAGTCCGGACGGCCTGCAGAGGGCCTTCAACATGCAGTGCGCCGCCGTAGCCTCCATGAGGGCCGAGGGCGCGCTCGCGGCGGACTGGTCGAGGGAGCCCGATGAGGACGAAGACAAGGACGAGGCCTGACCATCCCCGGGAGTGCGGGATGAACTCTCTCCGTCACCTGGCTCGGCGTCGCTGAGTCAGGTGACGCTCGCCTAGGAGCGTCGGTACATGGCCACGTAGTCGTTCGTCGTGAGCTCGTGGCCGAGGGTTGTGGTGGGACCGTGGCCCGGAAGCACGGTCAGGTCAGGCTCCAGGGAGGGCAGTACCTCGGTTAGCGAGCGCCTCATCTCGGCATCGTCGCCACCCGGAAGATCGGTACGCCCCACCCCACCGGCGAACAGCAGGTCGCCGGAGACGAGCAGGCCGTGGCCCGCGAGGCAGACGCTGCCCCGGGTGTGGCCCGGGGTGTGGATGACGCGGAGGCGGAGTTCGCCGACCTGCAGTGTATCACCATCTGAGAGCGACCGGCTGACGCGCACAGGCTCGGGCACCCAGCCCATGAACACGACGGCGGCGTGTTGCTTCGACTCCGCCATCGCCCGATCGGCCGCGTGGATAGCGACCCCGAGTCCGGTGGCTTCTGAGAGCTGCGGGAAGCCACCGAGGTGATCGGCGTGGCCGTGAGTAGCGAGTAGGCAGTCGATGGTGAGGCCCTCGCGCTCTACGAGATCCATCACGGCGCCCGCGTCATCGCCGCAGTCGATCACGACGGCGCGGCGGCTGGCTTCGCACGCGATCATGTAGCAGTTCGTCCCGAGCGCGCCCAAGGGGAGTTGCCACACCAGGGCGCCCTCGCTCCGCAAGTCGGCCATTTTGGGAGTACCTCCGGCGCTCTACACGACGATGTTCATGAGCTTGCCCGGCAGGAAGATGACCTTCCTGATCTCCTTGCCTTCGAGCTGGGTGGCAATGGCGGGGATGGACCGAGCGGCCTCCAGGACCTCCTGCTCAGAGGCGCCAGTGGGCACGGTGACGGTCCCGCGGAGCTTGCCCTTGACCTGTATGGGGATATCAACGGTATCGGCGACGAGCTTCGCGGGATCGTACTCGGGCCAAGGTCCGTCGTGGATGGTGCCCTCGTGTCCGACGGCGTGCCACAGCTCCTCGGTGACGAAGGGCGCCAGGGGCGCGACGAGCTTGAGCAGTGTCTCCACGGCCTCGCGCTGCGCCACTCCCGAATCGCGGATGGCGTTGGAGAGCTCCATGGTGGCGGCGATGGCGGTGTTATAGCGGAGCCCGTCGAGATCCTCGCCGACCTTCTTGATGGCGGCGTGCATGACGCGCTCGAGGTCGCCCTCCACAGGGGTGTCGACGATCTCCCCCTCCATCACGAGGTTGAAGAGCCGCTCCACGAACCGGCGCATCCCCGCGATGCCCTCATCGCGCCAGTCGCCGCCCTGCTGGAACGGTCCGCAGAACATGAGATAGAGGCGTAGGGTATCGGCGCCCATGCTGTCGAGAAGCTCATCAGGGTTGACGACGTTGCCCTTGCTCTTGGACATCTTGGCGCCGTCCTTGGCCAGGAGCCCGTGGGCGCGGAACTTGCGGAAGGGCTCCTCGAAGGGGACCAAGCCGGCGTCGTAGAGGGCCATAGTGAGGAACCGGGTGTACATAAGGTGGAGACAGGCGTGCTCATTGCCGCCGATGTACATGTCCACAGGCAGCCATCGGCGGGTGCGCTCGGGGTCCCAGGCGACGTGATCCATGCCGACGCTGGGGTAGCGGAGGAAGTAGAAGGCGGAGCACAGGAAGTTGTCGGAAACGTCCGCATCGCGCCGAGCCGGAGCCCCGCACTGGGGGCAGGGCACGTTCACCCACTCCTCGGCGCGCGCCAGCGGCGGGCGGCCTGAGTCATCGGGCGCGAAGTCCTCGAGGTCGGGCAGGATCACCGGCAACTGCTCCTCAGGCACGGGCACCGGGCCACACTGCTTGCAGTGAATCATGGGGATGGGCGGCCCCCAGTACCGCTGCCGGCTGATGCACCAATCGCGGAGCCGGTACTCGATGTGGGGCTCGCCCAGACCACGCTCCGCAAGGTGCTGGGTGACCTTGCTCATGCCCTCGGCGCTCGGCGTTCCATCGAAGGGGGGGGAGTTGATCATGACTCCGGGGCCGATGTAGGCGGCCTCGAGCTCGTGGGATTCGCCATCAGGGGAGATGACCTCGCGGATCGGCAGTCCGAAGGTCGTAGCGAAGGCGAAGTCGCGCTCGTCATGGGCTGGGACGGCCATGATCGCGCCCGTTCCGTATCCCCACAGCACGTAGTCGGCAATCCAGATGGGTATGCGCTCACCTGTGGCCGGATTGATGCAATGGGCCCCGATGTCCACGCCGGTCTTGGGGCGATCCTCGGCGACGCGCTCCTCCTGGGTCGTCTCCCTCACCTGGGCCCGGTACGCCGCGACCTCGTCGCGCCGGTCGGACGCGGTGAGCTCATCGACGAGCGGGTGCTCGGGCGCCATGACCATGTAGGTGGCGCCGAAGATGGTATCGGGTCGGGTGGTGAACACCTCGAGGTGATCGTCGCGGCCGTCGATCTGGAAACGAAGCAGGGCGCCCTCGGAGCGGTTGATCCAGTTGCGCTGGGCCGTCTTCGTGATCTCCGACCAGTCGATGGTGTCGAGGTTCTGGTGGAGCCTCTCGGCATAGTCGGTGATTCGGAAGAACCACTGATCGAGCTCCCGCTGGGTGACCAGGGCGTCGCAACGCTCGCAGCGGTCGGCGATGACCTGCTCGTCGGCGAGGACGGTCATGCAAGAGGGGCACCAGTTGACGGCGGCCTTCTTCCGGTAGGCGAGGCCCTGCTCGAACATCCGGATGAAGACCCACTGGGTCCAGCGGTAGTACTCGGGCTCAGTGGTATTCACCTGGTGCGCCCAGTCGAACCGGGCTCCGATGCGCTTGAGCTGGTTCTCCCGGAAGTTCCGGACATTGCGGCGGATGAGCGTGCGGGGGTGGTCACCAATCTTGATCGCGTAGTTCTCGGAGTGGATGCCGAAGGCATCGAAGCCCATGGGCTCAAAGACGTCATACCCGCACATACGCTTGTAACGGCCGTGGATGTCGGCGCCGGTGAAGGCGTAGACGTTGCCAACGTGAAGCCCCTCAGCGGATGGGTAGGGGAACATCATCAGGTTGTAGTACGGGCGAGCGGCGGCGTCTAGGTCGGGCTCGTGGTAGCCGCGCTCCTCCCACACCTGTCTCCACTTGGCCTCTACGGCCCGATGGTCGTACCTCATGGTGTTCACCTCATTCTGGAATGACCGCGGTATTGTAGCAGAGGCCGAAGACGGACAGGGCCTCCGCTGTGGGAGTGCGGATCCGTGCGTTGGGGAGGCGGTGCTACGGTGAAGGGCACGCGGTTGTGTCCCGAGTGTGAGACGCCGGCGCAGAGGTCGAGCGGGGCTGCTCTGGTAGCTGGCGCTCGGGCGGGTTCTGAGGGCGGCTAGGGTGCGTCGGGGGCTAGGAGGAGGGGGTGAGTGGTGGACCTGGGCGGGCTCGAACCGCCGACCTCATGAGTGCGATTCATGCGCTCTCCCAGCTGAGCTACAGGCCCACTCGGACCTCGACACGCACGTGGTGACGTTACCATGGCGGGGTGCGGTGGTCAAGAGGCGCGTTGGCCGCTCAGAAGCCGTCACCGTCGCAGGCGGGGTTGATTTCCCAGTACGCTCCCGACCCCATGCCTCGCCGCCCCGCGTGCGGCGCGCTAACCGGCCAGCCCCACCCCGGACAGAAGCAGGCGCCACGCTTCGGCGGCCATCTCGGGCGCGGCCGCGACATCCACGATGAGGCTGCACGGGTAATGGAGAAGGACGCAGGGCCAGACGCTGCGTCCTCTCCAGGCCGTCACTCCCAGAGCGAGGCCCGCGAAGACCGACGCCAGGAACTCGGTAGGCACCTTGCCCGCATGGCCCATGGCGTACGGGATCATCTGGAAGACGATGGCAGCGTGGGCTGGCATCTCCTTCGCGGCGAGGTTCAGCATGAAGCCTCGGAAGAAGAACTCGTTGGCGAAGATGACAGCCAGCATCACCGCCTGATGCAGGAGGAAGTACTCCGGCGAGTGGCGTGCCGCGGCCCAGTACGGGTAGAAGCCCTGGAAATCAGCGCGCCGCGTCGCGAACCAGATCCCTGGTGCGACGATCGCGCCGAAGACGAGGACATAGAGGATCCACCGTCTCGGGTTGCCGAGGCTCAAGCCCTGATCCCGGAGTGACAAGCGGAAGCCCCACCGCGCGATCATCATGGGCAGGAGCACGAGGGCGATCAGATGAGCGAGGAGGTAGGTGATCTCGTGAGAGACCTCGAAGCCCGGTCGGCGACCGTAAGTGACCCACATCGTGATAGCGAGCAGCAGACCGATGGTACCCGCGGCCCCTGCGGGTGAGATGAAGCACCGCAGCGCGAGTTGAAGGTCGTGTCGCGCCCCGCCGTCACCCTCATCGTCATCGACAGTATCTGTGACCTCGGGTGGCATTTCAGCCATGGTCGCACCTCGCCATCTGAACGAGGTCGCAAAAAAGCAACCCTGTATACGCGATCGGGGAAGGGGAAACTGCGTATGCTTCCAAAATCCCCACAGTCTATGTGATATGCCCCAACGCAGTCTAGGGAGTGTAGGCATGGCTTACAAGGTGTCGGAGGTACTAGCGTTCGACAGGAAGGTTGCCGATGCGCCCGGTGAGATGGCGAAGGCCCTCGCGCCCATCTCGGTGACTCGCGTCAACCTTCTTGGTGTGTGGGGTTGGAGCGAGGGATCTGTCGCGACGATCCGCATCTGTGTTCAGCGCGCGACGCCGACTCAGATCGCGGCGATCAAGGAGGCGGGCTTCGCCGAGGTCAGCGGCAAGGCGCTGTGCATCGAATGTAACAACCGGCCGGGAGTGGCACAGGCGATCGGCGCTACCGTGGGTGATGTCGGCGCGAGCATGAATGCCTTCGTTGGGCTGGCAGTTGGCAAGCAAGGCACTACTCTTGCGTTCTTCGGTGATGAGCGAGCGGCTCATGAGGCCAAACGGGCCATGAAAGGAACTGGGAGCAAGTTGACCACCGCTAAGAAGACCGCGAAGACGAGTACTGAGACGAAGAAGCCTGCTGCGGCGAAGAAACCCGCCGCCGCCAAGAAGCCTGCAGCGGCCAAGAAGCCCGCCGCTGCCGCCAAGAAGCCCGCTGCGGCGAAGAAGCCTGCCGCTGCCGCCAAGAAGCCCGCTGCGGCGAAAAAGCCCGCCGCTGCCGCCAAGAAGCCCGCTGCGGCGAAGAAGCCCGCTGCTGCCGCCAAGAAGCCCGCTGCCAAGAAGAAGTAGACTTCCCGCCGAGTGCGGGCGACAGGTCGGAACTTGTCGAAGGCCCTGGTGCAGGCGCACAGGGCCTTCATCCTGGATGGCCCTCCTGCGGGGAGGGACCGTCCGTCCATACTGCGAACCCGCCCGCATGGTGACCCGAGTTCTAGCGATCGCGGTACTCACTCTCTCCAGCGCGGCAAGCGTTTGCGCGGACATCGGCGAGCCTACGTGGCTCATCGCTCGCCATGCCCAGGCGTTGCCCGTGGTTGACGGCGACCTCGGTGACCCGGTCTGGGCCCAAGCCCCTGTGAGCGACACATGGCGCGTGATTCAGCCTGGAACGGCGACGACTGGCCCCGTGCTTCGTGCCGCGTGGACGGCCGAGGAGCTGATTCTCGCCCTTGAGACACCGACGGTGGCCGAGGTGGCGCTCGTGATCGATCCCGATCGCGATCTGCGGGGCGGGGTGGTCATTCGGCTGTCGCAAGTCGGCTACCTCGGCATGGAGTTGGTGGCTCCGCCTGGGCCTATCGGCTTTCGTGAGGACTCCGTGCGAGCGGCGGTTGCGGCGACGGTGGCGGGCTGGAGCGCTGAGGTTGCCCTTCCGTGGGCCGCTCTCGGTCTATCGCCGGAGCGCGTCGGCGTGATCGGCTTCGACGCAATACTGCGCGGCGCGGAGGGGCAGGGCTCGGCTCGATGGTCGACCGCCGGGACTACCGCCGATCCCGACCTCGCTGCGGTTGGCGCCCTCGTGCTCGATGACAATCCCGTGCGCCTGGAGCGCGTTACATGGGGCGGATTGCACCTTGACCAGGGACGAGTCGAGGCGGTCATCCGGAACGCGGGTCCCACCAAGGCCAACCTCAGCATCGACCTCGAGACGGCCAGCCCCTACGCGCAGTCCGAGCGATCGAGCCAGGTGGTGTTCCTTGCGCCGTACCAACGTCTCACGGTGAGCCTTCCCGTCCGCTCCTCCATGCCCGGCCGGGGGCGCCTGTCGGTCCGGCTGCGCGAGGGAGGCGCAGGGGGCCGAACGCTCTTCCGCGGGGTCGCGGAGTATACGAGCGATGACCGTTTCCGAGTGGAGGGCATCGGGTGGCTGAGTCTCTCTCTGAAGCACAGGCTGGCGGGTCGCACACCGATTGAGGCACGGCTCCAAGCCGTGGAGTGCCGGCCCCACCCGGCCAGCCAGCCGCCCGTGGTCCTGGAGACCTCCCTGGTGGGTCCCCTGGGCCCCGGAGAGCGGCGACAGTTCATCGAGCGCCGGAGCCTTGAGGCAATCGAGCTAGCCACCTTGCAGCATCGCTTCGCCTACCGTTCCGAGGACCTCCTGGCGGGCGATTACGCGGTGGAGGTCGTCGTGCTCAGAGGCGGTACCACCCTGGCGGCAGCGCGTCACCTGGTTCGCGTCTCTCAGCTCACGGAGAGGAGCCTGGGGATCACGCCCCCAACGGAGACGCTGGAGTCCCTGCAGATGGGCGCGGCCAGTGCGCCGCCGACGGATGCCGTCCGCCGCGGGACAGCGGCACTCGTTTATCGACTCGGTCGCGCATGGCAGCTCTACGAGCGAGCGGATGTTTCCACGCCGGACGCGCTGAGGGAGCGGTACGCTGCCATCCGCGCCGAGGCGGCGGAGGCAGAACGCGTCGCCAGTCATCTCAGGGCGGGAGAGCGACCCTATGGCAAGGAGTCCGGCGTCTTCCTGATGGCCCATTGGTCGGAGGTCGACGACACTGCCCAGCCGTACGGCCTCTATGTGCCGGACACCTACGCGGACACCCGCGGCGCCGGGCTGGTGCTGGTGCTCCATGGGTATGACGGGGGCAACTCGGGCTTCGGCTTCCCCACAGACCCCAACGACTCGTACTACCTTTCCGCGCGGGAGCGGGGTTGGCTCGTGGCCTGGCCCTGGGGCCGGGGCAACCAGGACTGGCGCGACTCCGGAGAGACGGATCTCTACGACCTGATCGAGGAGATCAAAGCTCTCTACAGCGTCGATCCGGCCCGCATCTACCTCGCGGGCATCTCCATGGGAGGACGCGGAGTGTGGCACCACGCTGCTCGGCGGCCCGATGTGTGGGCGGGGGTGGTGCCGATCGCGGGAGCGTCATCGGGCCAGGTCTGGACGGTGTGGGAGGAGGAGCGGCTGGCACCCAATCTCAGGAACCTCCCCTCCTACATCCTCCATGGGGCCAAGGACGACGTGGTGCCGGTCGAGGATGCTCGCACGATGTACAGGAGCCTGATGGAGCTCGGTTACCCGGTGGAGTACGAGGAGCATCCAACGCGGGGCCATGAGGGGTTTGGCGACGCCATCCCGCGCGTGTTCCAGTGGATGGATGAACACCGACTGGATCCCTGGCCCCGGCATGTAACCTATGCCACGGAGTGGCTCCGCTGGGCGAAGGCGTACTGGGTCGTGATCGAGGGGTTGGCGGCTTCGGGACGACTTTCGCAGGTCGATGCCCGGTTGGAGGGCGGCAATCGCCTAGCGGTCGCTACTGACGGCATCACGGCATTCGGACTCGAGCTCTCGGGCCACCCCGACGTGGACATGAGGGCGCCGCTGCACCTCGAGGTCGACGGCGCTCCCGCGTGGAGTGGGTTCCTGCCACCGAGGGGCGATCTGCACTTCGTCCGTCGCGACGGTGAGTGGGTCGAAGCGCCCGCCTCCCTGCTGGGAGCGGACGATCCCCCCGTGAAGAGCCGGTACGTGTCGGGCCCCATGCGGCGCATCTTCTGCGAGCCCTTCTCTCTGGTCTACGGCACACACGGATGGGATGACGCTCGACTCCTCGCGTCCTATACCATGGCGCGAAACACGGCCGAGCGATGGGAGTGGTGGATGTGGGGGCAGGTGGATCCCAGGCCCGACACAGAGCTGGGCTCAGAGGAACTCGGGCGGGGCGGACTCCTCGTGTACGGAGGCCCCGACATGAACGTCGTGGCCAGGGGATTGACGGTGCCCGCTGGCTGGGACCCGGGCGCGATCGTGAAGTCCGCGGAACCCAATCCTTGGAACCAGCGGTACCTCGCCGCCGTCTTCGCCGCACCCGATGCCGACACGCTGCACGGGATGGGGACGTTGGGCGAGCTGTGGCCGCTACCGGCGGTACCCTTCGCCGCCCAAGACGCTGACTTCCAGGTAGCCCAGGCCGACGGTGAGGGCCGGTTGCGGCCCACCGCCGAGGGATCGTACGATGCGGCCTGGGGTGTGCCCGACCTGGCCCCTGGCGTGTGGGTCTTCAGCGACCACCACTGGCGTGCCAGCCACTTGGCGGACGAGGGTTGGACCGAGGCGACCTACGATGACAGCGCCTGGCAGGCGCCCATCGTCCGCCTGCGCAAGGAGTTCGACGATAGCTGCTGGCACTACGCGGCCATCCACAAGTACGGACGCCTCGCCCAGTCCTTCGAGCATCCCGCGATGGCCCTGTCGCTGCGCGATGACGAGTCGACCTGGCAGCATGTGACCCACTTCAGGCGTGTGTTCAATCTCGATAGAGCTCCCTCGGCGGCCAATCTGTGGGTGTACCTCGATGATGAGGGCGAGGTCTACCTCAACGGCAGCCTGGCCGCCTCATTGAGCGTCGATGATCGGGTCACCGATCTCGACGTCACCCCCTGGCTGCGCGAGGGCCCAAATGTGATTGCCATCCAGCTCCGCAACAGGGAGTACGATGAGTGCCTATGCCTTGAGCTCCATGTGGCGCCGTGAGGGGCATCACGGCTGCGCGGCGTCTTGACGATGCTCTGGGGCCGCTCCTACAATCCTTCGTCGCAGCGCCATCGCGCGGAGGAGTAGGATGCTGCCGTGTGGAAGGTCTTGTTTCGCGAAGCGACCACTCCTCGGGAGGCTCCTCATGGCGAGTGTCAAGCTACAGCACCTGACCAAACGGTTCCGCGACGTCGTGGCCGTCAATGACCTGAACCTGACGATTCGGGACAAGGAGTTCCTTGTTCTCGTCGGGCCGTCGGGATGCGGGAAGACCACGGCTCTACGCATGATCGCCGGACTTGAGGAGATCACTGAAGGGGAGATCTACATCGGCGATCGCCTGGTCAACGACCTGATCCCCAAGGATCGCGACATCGCCATGGTCTTCCAGAACTACGCCCTATACCCGCATATGACGGTATTCGACAACATGGCGTTCGGGCTCAAGATGCGGCGCGTGCCCAAGGAGCAGATCAAGTCCGAGGTGGACCGGGCGGCGCGGATCCTGGGCTTGGGCAAGCTCCTGCACCGGAAGCCGAAGCAGCTCTCGGGCGGCCAGCGGCAGCGCGTTGCTCTGGGCCGCGCCATCGTGCGCCGCCCCCAGGTCTTCCTGATGGATGAGCCCCTCTCGAACTTGGACGCCAAGCTGCGGGTGCAGACGCGCGCGGAGCTCATCAAGCTCCATCGGGAGCTCGGGATCACGACGATCTACGTGACCCACGACCAGGTCGAGGCCATGACCATGGGGCACCGAATCGCGGTGCTCAATGAGGGCTTCATGCAGCAGTGCGATACGCCGCTCACGCTCTACCGTCATCCCGCGAACGTCTTCGTCGCCGGTTTCATCGGCAGCCCCGCGATGAACTTCGTAGAGGGCACCGTGTCGATGGCCAATGGCACGGCGGTTGTTGAGCTGCCTGGCATGAAGCTCGGCTTCTCGGCGGACCGGGCGGTGCACCTGCGTCCCTATGACGGTAAGAAGATCACCTTCGGGGTGAGGCCGGAGGACATCCATGACCGTGCCATATCGATGGTCCCCGCGCGGGAGGGCAACACGGGCACAATCTCTGTCGACGTGATCGAGCCGACGGGCGACCGGTGTGTCCTCTATGCTCACGCGGGCGAAGAGACGATCATTGCCTCCATCTCCTCGGAGTCGAAGGCCCGGGAACTCGCCGACCTGGAAGTCGTCATTGACATGGACAAGACACATGCCTTCGACCCGACAACGGGTGCGGCGATCTTCCCGCCGCCGAGCACGGACGAAGGCGCCAAGGAGGCCGAGGAGTCCGCGGAAGTGAGTGCCCAATAGGGGCGCTCTCCGTGGTACTACCCTATGGGAGCCAAGCCGGCAGGAGTCAACAACCGACACCTGGCTCTGGTCGACGACGAAGAAGAGGACGTGTACGAGGGCGAGGAGATGGAGTTCCTCGACCACCTCGAGGAGTTCCGCGTCCGCCTCATTCGTATGGTCGTCTATGTTGTCGTGGCTGCCATCGTGTGCATCGCCATCGCGGGCGGCTCAATCGTGGACCTGGCCACCCAGCCCATTCGCCGCGCTCTTCCGGAGACCGGCGGCGAGATGCTCATCACCCGCCCCTTCGAGGCGATGGTGACGTGGCTGAAGGTCGATGCCCTGGCCGGACTCATCATCGCGATGCCCTTCGTGGGCTACGAGCTATGGGGGTTCATCGCGCCCGCGCTATCGCGCCGCGAGCGCAGACTGGCTAGCACCATCGTCCTCGCGTGTCCGGGGCTGTTCATCGCGGGGGCGCTATTCATCTACTTCGTCTTCCCCTTGGCACTGAAGTTCCTCATCAGCTTCGCGGCCTTCTTCCCAGACACCAAGGTCATGCTGAATCCCAAGGAGACCATCGGGATGATGCTGACCCTTATGCTCGGCATGGGCTTGGTCTTCCAGATGCCAGTGGTCATCGCCGCCCTGGCGAAGTTCGGGGTTGTGACCGCCAGGGGGCTGTTGACCGTCTGGCGCCACGCCATCGTCGTGATCGTCATCGTCGCCGCCATTCTGACGCCCACCTGGGATCCCGTGAATCTCGCGATCGTCTCGGGCCCCATGGTTCTCCTCTACTTCTCGTCCGCGGGAATAGCCGCTCTCATCGAGCGGTCGGACCGCAAGCGCGAGGAGCGGCGGCGGCGCAGGCAGCAGGAGTTGGAGCTTCTGGCTCAGGCCGATGATGAGGACATGGACTGGGAAGACGAGGAGTTCGAGGCCCTGGGGGAGACCCAGGAGACGGCGCCGCAGCCGGAACTTCCTCCTTCCGATGCAACCGAAGAGACTCGACAAGGTGTTCCTGACGGCGACGCTGAGGGTCCGGACGCTCCTGAAGCGCATGAGGATCCCCCGGCGGACCGGCTCAACACGGACTAGACAGTGGACGCAGATGCCTTCCTCGACAGGCTCCGACGGGATCGGAAGATTCCGGGCGGACTTGCGGCTCAGTGGCGCACCCCTCCTCGCGAGGCGACTTACGAACCCGTCCCCCGCGATCTGCCTGCCGACCTCCTCGATGCGCTGGACCGGGAGGGGCTCACCCGCCTCTACTCGCACCAGGCGCAAGCCCTCGGTCTGGCCGCTGCGGGCCGGAACTTCGTCATGGTCACCGGGACTGCCAGCGGCAAGACGCTCTGCTACAACCTCCCGACTCTGCGCCGACTCTTCACGCGGCGAACTGCGCGGGCGCTGTACCTCTACCCCACTAAGGCCCTCGCGCACGACCAGGCGCGCGCGCTGGAGCGATTGCTCGGCCCCGACTCGCCGCTGCGGGTCGCCGCCTATGACGGTGATACGGCGGGCGCCCTACGGCCCGGAGTCCGCCGGCATGCGCACATCGTGCTGAGCAACCCAGACATGCTCCACCTCGCGATCCTGCCGAACCACAAGCTGTGGGCGGAGTTCTTCTCAAACATCGAGTTCGTCGTGGTCGATGAGCTGCACACCTACCACGGCATCTTCGGCAGCAATGTCGCCCACGTCTTCCGCAGGCTGCGCCGAGTCTGCGAGAGCTACGGATCCAGTCCGCTCTTCATCGCTTCCTCGGCCACCGTGGCCAACCCCGGCGAACTGGCCTACAGCCTCGTCGGGCTGCCCTTCGAGGTGATCGACGAGGACGGAAGCCCCGCAGCGGGCAAGACCGTGGCCGTCTGGAACCCCGTCCTGGCGGGCGAGGAGCCAGGTAGACAGGTAGGCGCCGCCCACGGCGTTGCCGCGCGGCTCCTGGCGCGGCTCGTCAGGGAGCGGATCCGAACCATTGCCTTCGTTCAAAGCCGCCAGGGGGCTGAGACGCTGCTACTGCGGGCACGCGGTCTGCTCAAGGCCCACCAGGCCGCCGACTCCATCCTGGCCTACCGCGGGGGGTATCTGCCCGAGGAGCGCCGAGAGATCGAGCGGCAACTCGCCGAAGGCGACCTGCTTGCGGTCATCTCCACCCCAGCGCTGGAGTTGGGCATCGACATCGGCGCGCTTGAGGCGTGCCTGACGGTCGGCTACCCGGGCACTGTAGCGAGCTTGTGGCAGCAGGCGGGCCGCGTGGGGCGAGCGGGCGGAGACAGCCTGTTCCTGTTCATTCCTCAGGAGAGCACCCTCGACCAGTACCTGGCGCGCCACCCGGAGCAGTTCGGCCAGCAGTCCGTCGAGCGTGCGACCGCCGACCCCGGCAACCGGTTCATCCTGGGCGCGCACCTTCTTTGCGCCGCCAAGGAGCTACCGTTCTCTGACGAGGAGGCGATGGGCGTGTGGGAGGGCTGCTCTGAGCTGCCCGAGGTCATTGAGCGCCTGTCCCAAGCCGGCTACCTCGAGAAGCGCTCCCGCTGGTTCTGTGCGCAGGGCCTGGAGCCTGCGGCAGATACCAGCCTGCGTTCAGCCACAGGCAAGGCCTATGAGATCACCAACGTCGAGACCTCGGAACTGGTGGGCACTGTGGACGGGGCGATGGCGCTGGTCTACCTCCACCCTGAAGCCATCTACCTGCATCAGGGCCGGAAGTACCTCGTACAGGATCTCGATGAGGAGCGGCGCGAGGCCCGGGTCCGACCGAGTGACGCACCCTACACGACGACCCCGCGCATCGTGGCTGAGACCGAGGTCATCGAGGAACTGGCTGCCGCGCCGTCCGGCCAGGCTCGCGTGATCTACGCCGAGATGACGCTCACCACCACCCTCATCGGTTACACCGTCGTGCCGGACTTCGGCAGGAGCGAGCGGCAAGGGGTTGAACTGGTGCTGCCGCCCAACGCCATGGAGACCACGGGGATCATCTTCGCCTTCAGCCCCTCGGCGCGCCAGTGGCTGGAGGAGCGAGGCCGGGACGCGCTTGGATCGCTTCACGCCTTCGAGCACGCGGCTGTCGGTGTCATGCCGCTGCTCTGCTCCTGCGGGCCGCACGATGTCATGGGGTACTCGATCCTCCTGGATGCCCATACGGCGGGTCCGGTCGTGTGTCTGGCGGACAATCACCCGGGCGGGGTGGGGATCGCCGAGTCAGCCTTCGAGCGGCGCGATGAACTCCTGGCGATGATAGGTCGGGCCATCTCGGAGTGCCCGTGCCCCGACGGCTGCCCTGGATGTGTTCAGCAGCCGAGCTGTGGGTCTGATAACCGGCCGCTGGACAAGGCGGGCGCGCTCGATGTCTTAGCCCTCTGTCTCGGTCAAGCGTCCCAGCCTGCGGGTGCGGGCGGTGTGCACGAGGACGTGGAAGCAGAACCTCGGCAGGGCGATGAGGCGGGGCAGCCGCCGCGGATCCTGGGCCACGCGCCATAGCCACTCCAGGCCGCAGCGCTGCATCCACCGCGGCGCTCGCTTCACCTTCCCCGCGAGCACGTCGAAGGTGCCGCCGACACCGATCGCCACGCCGACGCCAAGGTCGTGGCGATGCCGGTCGATAAAACGCTCCTGGGCGGGCACCCCGAGACCCACGAACAGCACGCGAGCTCCCGACGCGGCTATCTCCGCGCAGACTGCGGGCTCCTCTGAAGGCTCGAAGTATCCGTGTCGCGCCCCCGCTACGGTCAGCTCGCGGAACCGCGCTTCGAGGCGGCCTGCCGCGTGACGAGCCACCTCCGGGGCGGCGCCGAGGAAGTAGACGGGGGCGCCATGGTCGGCGGCGGCCTCGCAGAGAGCCACGGTGAGGTCGGCGCCGGCGACGCGCTCGGGGAAGGGAGCGCCCAGCAGCCGGGCCGCGAAGAGCGTGCCGGCGCCATCGGGGGTCACGAGTGAGGCCTTGTCGACGATGGCGCTCAGCTCTGGATCGCTGTTGCAGCGCTCTACGAGCGTGGCGTCGGCGGTAACGATGTGGTGGAGTTGATCGCTTCCCGCCCACAGCAGGGCGCGACCGACAGCATCTCGCATGGTCGTGCGGTCGATTCGCACGCCGAGAAGGTCGATCGAAGACGGACCCAGTCCGCGCGATGCCTGGGCTCTCCAGCCGTACACGACCTGGAAGGTGATGGCGAAACCGAGAGCCCCCACCCCACCTAGGATCAGGAGCACGACGGTCTTCAACACCCAGGAGCGCTCGATCGCCCAAGTTAGCAGGAGCGCGACCGAGCACAGGTAGATGTGCCACACAAGCAGGAAGTGCACGGCCTGCCGCGCTGTCATGCCTCGTCGCACCAGTGCCCCGACGAAGGTCACGCGCTCAGCCTCCAGGAGGACGGAGCCTAGGCCGCGAGAGCGATTGAGGGCGATAGCGATGAGGGACGCGAACAGGGGCGCCCCCAGGCAGAGGGCTGGGACCACGAGGAACAGGAAGGAAGCATGCTTGACGGCAGCCAGCACGCTCAGGCTGGCGAGGGCGATGCCTGCCGCCATGCCGCCCCCGATGCCGAAGCGAACTTTGGAGGGTGGCTGGCACCACGCCAGCACCGGCGCTGAGGCGCCTGCGATGGTGAGCCCGAGATGGGTGGCGGCCGCCACCGAGACGGCATGCTGGCCTGCCATGGCGGCGACGGCGGCGAGTGTCAGGGATGAGAACACGGCTATTCCCGGGACGAGGGCCTCTCCACGGTTGGACAGGGTGACGAGGAGGGAGACCACGAAGACCCACGCGCAGGTCAGCACTGGGCCCATGAAGCCGAGTTGGACCACGGGTCCGAAGGGTAGCTTGATCTCGGTGACCCTCAGGCCCGCCGCGACGAGGTAGACGGCGGCCCATACGAGGGCGATGAGTCGCGCGGGTCGCGCGATGGCAACTGGGATCCACTCGGTGGCGGCGCCAACGAGGAAGAGCACCGACATCGCCACGGCCAGTCCCTTGGCGACGGGGCCGAGATCCCCCACCCCCAACAGCGCCAGAGCCAGCACAATCCCGGTGGTCAGAGCTAGCCCCGCGCCGGGGAAGCCCTTCGGTGAGCCGTCGGCATCGAACCGGCGGGCAGGAGCAGCCCACCCGGACGCGGCACACACGAAGCCCGAGAAGGTGGCGGCCAGCAGGGTCGACAGAACTAGTGGCGTGTCCAAGGCGATCCCCTCGTGAGCACCAGGTTGCCTCAGGTGCCCTCTTCCCAGGTGCTCAGGTACCTGACCTGCTCCTCCGTCAGGGTGTCGATCGTGATCCCCATCGCCTCGAGCTTGAGCGCCGCGATGGAGTCATCGACCTCAGCGGGAACGGGGTAGACCCGTCGCTCCAACTCATCGGCGTGCTGAACCGCCCATTCGGCGCTGAGAGCCTGGTTGGCGAAGGACATGTCCATCACGCTGGCGGGATGGCCCTCGGCCGCCGCCAAGTTCACCAGACGGCCCTCGCCTAGGACGTAGAGTCGCTTGCCGCACGGCAGGGTGTACTCCATCACATGCTTGCGCACCTCACGCTGCCCTACTGACATCTCACGTAGCTGTCCCAGGGCGATCTCCACGTCGAAGTGTCCCGAGTTGCATAGGATCGCGCCATCCTTCATGTGGGGGAAGTGCTCGCCTCGGATGACGTGCTTGTTCCCCGTGACGGTGACGAAGATGTCGCCGACCCGAGCCGCGTCGGCGATGGGCATGACGTCGAAGCCGTCCATCACAGCCTCGATCCCTTTCACCGGATCGATCTCCACCACGATGACCCGCGCGCCGAGTCCCCGTGCGCGATTGGCGAGCCCGCGACCGCACCAGCCGTACCCGCACACCACGAGCCGCTGGCCCGAGAGGAGCACGTTGGTCGCGCGGAGGATGCCGTCGAGGGTGGACTGCCCGGTCCCGTAGCGGTTGTCGAAGAAGTGCTTCGTCTTGGCGTCGTTGACAGCGATGATGGGATAGCGCAGGACGTCGTCCTGCTGCATCGCCCGGAGGCGGATGACCCCCGTCGTAGTCTCCTCTGTGCCAGCCACTACCCGGGCGGCGTCCTCCGGCCGGTCCTTCAGCATGTGGGTGACGAGGTCGGCGCCATCGTCCATGGTGAGCGTCGGCTGTATGTCGGCGGCGGAGCGTATGTGCCGATGGTAGCCCTCGGTGTCGATGTCGTTCACCGCGTACACGGGAACCTCGTAGTCCACCACGAGGCTCGCGGCAGTCTCATCCTGGGTCGAGAGGGGGTTCGAGGCGCAGAGCACGACCTCCGCGCCGCCCGCCTTCAAGGTACGCATGAGGTTCGCGGTCTCGGTGGTGACATGGAGGCAGGCGGCGATGCGCTGGCCCTTCAGGGGCTGCTCGCGCTCGAACCGTTCGCGGATAAGCTGCAATACCGGCATCTGCCGGTCGGCCCATTCGATCCGCCGCTTCCCCTCGCTGGCGAGGGCACAGTCTCGGATGTCATAGCCGGTCATGGAATCCATCAGCCCCTTCGGGTCTGTAATGGTGTGCGTCCGACGACGCACTATCATACACTGGACAGATAGGCAGCGCGTCGAGCGTCGCGGTCATGTGTAAGTAGTTGCGGCAGTATGCAAGAATCTGCCGCTGCGACGTTGAATACAGTGGTTACTCCCACATAAGGAGCGGTGCCGCTATGCCCCTCCATGACTATGTTACGCCCCATCCATACCCAGGGAAGCTCATCATCGTTGAGGGTATCGACGGCTCGGGCAAGAGCACGCAACTGGATCTTCTGCGGAAGTACCTGGAGAGCGAAGGGCATCCCGTCCACTTCACCGAGTGGAACTCCTCCGCCCTCGTCAAAGACACGACGAAGAAGGGCAAGAAGCAGAAGAGCCTGACGCCGACCACCTTCAGCATCCTCCACTGCTGCGACTTCGCCGAGCGTCTCGCCTACTCGATCATCCCCCCCCTCAAGGGGGGCATGATCGTGTTGGCCGACCGCTACATGTACACCGCCTTCGCTCGCGATGTGGCCCGGGGGGTGTCTCGCGAGTGGGTTCGTGGAATGTACTCCTTCGCGCCGAAACCCGACATCGCGTACTACTTCCAGATCACGCCCGAGGTCTCAGTGGAGCGGATCCTCACGGGCAGACCTCAGCTCAAGTACTACGAGGCGGGCCTGGACGTTATGGACACGGATGACCCGGTGGAGAGTTTCGGGCTGTTCCAGGGCGCCATCGTGAACGAGTATGACGCCATGGTGGATGAGTTCGGCCTGACGGTCATCGACGGCACGCGCCCCATCTACACCCAGCAGCAAGAGATGCGCGCCATCATGGCCGAGAAGCTCGGTGACTACCTGACCCGATCCGTCCCGCCGCGGCGCGGGTCCACGGCTCGCCGCAGGACACCGGCCAAGGCTTCCACCGCGAAACGGCCGACTGCGGCCTCGACCAAGGCTGCCAAGTAGAACGGGAGGGTGACCATGCCCCAGAGACCACCGAGATGGCTAGGACAGGGGCTCTCGTACGCCGCGATCGAGCATCTGCCGGGCCGCATGATCGTGCTCGAAGGGACCGATGGCGTCGGACGGTCAACGCAGATCGAGATGCTTTCCGCGTGGATCGAGTCCCAGGGATTCGGTGTCGTGAGCACTGGCTGGACCCGTTCGGCCCTGATGGGGCCCACCATCGATCGGGCCAAGTCCGGACACACCCTGGATGCTCGGACCTTCAGCCTTCTGTACGCCGCGGACTTCGCGGACCGACTTGAGCTGCAGATCCTCCCGGCCCTGCGCGCCGGGTTCGTCGTCGTCGCCGATCGCTACGTGTACACAGCCTTCGCTCGAGATGCCGTTCGGGGCGCCGATCCAGGCTGGGTCCGGGAGCTGTTCGGCTTCGCGCTCGAACCCGATCTTGTGATCTATATGGACATCGACATCGACGTCCTCATGCCCCGCATCCTGAACGGCAAGGGGTGCACGTACTGGGAGTCGGGCATGGACCTGAAGCTGGCCGACAGCATCTACGACAACTGCGTCGAGTATCAGAACCGTGTGCTCGGGGAGTTCCGACGGATGGTGGATGAGTTTGGGTTCGACGTAGTCAACGCCTCAGGTACCAGGGAGAACACCCAGCGGGCCATACGTCGTCGGGTGCAGAAGCTCCTGAAGGAGATGGCCGCGGAGAGAGCTTAGGCCGATGCCGCAAGGCCGCTCGTCGGCCGGCGCGTGAACGGGAGTTTCCAACGTGTGAGAGGGCGGGGAGGAGATACTCCCCGCCCTCTCGCGCATCTGACGCCTATTGACCGGAAGCCTCGGCCGCGCGGTCACGCGAGGAGCGGACACGGCGCTCCATGTTCGGGTTGTCCATGACCTCCAGCACGCGAGTGAGCGCGTCGACTACCTGCGCCGGGTGGGACTGCTCCAGGGGCTCAGCAACCGTGACGGCGGCCCAGCAGACCCGAGCGCTGAGGGCAGGGTTGTCGAGATGGCTCATGACCATGTCGAGAGCCTCGACAGTGGGCACCGTCGCGAGGGCGCCCAGGAGTTGGTCCGTCTCGCCATCGTTCGCGACCAGCGCGGCGGCCTCGTTGCACATCGCCATCTTCTGCTCGGGGGTCAGGTCATTGGAGCCTATCAGGCGGATGTAGCCACGCAGTCCGAGATCACGATGCTCTCCGCCAGCCTTGGCCAGAGCGAGGAGATCGGGAGCCGCCTCGGGGGTCGGCCACTCTCCCAGGGCCGCGTATGCGGTGTCCTGCACGGCAGTCTCGCCAAGCGACGCGCGAACCGCATTCAGGGCGCTCGACACAGGGGCGGTCCGGAGAAGCCGGAGAAGCGCGGCCTTCGGCTGCGTCGCTGCGGGCTCGAGGCCCGCCACAAGCGCGTCGGCCACGACCTGCTTGTCCTCGATCCGGCTCGCCGTGTCTGACAGAGCGGTCTCAGCGAGCCCGATCTCCTCATCGGAGGAGAGCCCGACGAGGATCCCCACGAGGTCGGGCAGGCGGTCTGGACCGCAGGTCTGGCCGAGGGCCCGAATCGCGGCATGACGCACCTCACCCTGTGCCGAGGCAGCCTCGATGAGCGCGGGGATGGCCTCGGCCATGCGGCGCTGGCCCGCGGCTCGGAGCGCTACCACTCGGATGGCGGGGTCGGCGTCGGCGAGGCGCGCGGCGATGGTAGCATCGATGCCGTCGCCCTGGAGCGCGGCGAGGGCATTGGCGGCCGCCGTGGCAACGGACTCGTCTGGGGATACGGCGGCGGCGAGGAGTGTATCGACCGCCGACGCATCGCCAATCTGGGCCAGAGCCCGGCACGCGACGACGCGCACCTCGGGCGCGCCTGAGCGCGCCGCTTCAGACACGGCGGGCAGCGCCGCGGCATCCCCGCGGTGGCCCAAGGCCTCGATCACGGGGGCCTGCAGGGCGGACGGGATCCTACTCAGCGCATTGCCAACAGCAGCCGTGACTCGCGCGCCAGGCATCTCGCGAATGAGTTGGAGAGCCATGCCGCTGAGTTCGGGGTCGTTGCTGTAGAGGTGCCGGACGAGCAGCCTGGCGCCAGCGTCGCCTCGCCAGAGGATGCTTCGGTAGGTGGCGGCGCCCACCACGGCGGAGGGCAGATCAGGACGCCGGACGGCGTCGACAACGCGCTGGGCGAGCCGAGTGTCTCCGGCCGCCGCGAGATCCACAGCGCAGGCGATGCAGCCCAGCCCCACGGAGGCGCGGACCGCCTCATCGGTTACTGAGAGGCCGGCGACGAGCGCCTCGGCTGCCTCCCGGCCGCCTATGCGCCCCAGAGCATACGCGGCGGCAGAGGCGGCCATCGGATCGGCCGAATGCAGGAGGCGTCCCAGCGCGGGCACTGCTTCTGTATCGCCTCGTGTGCCCAGGGACTCGATGACGCCCACGAGCCCGGCGCCGCTCAGCTCGGCAAGTGCCGAGCGCAAGGCGCGTGCGGCCTCGGGTCCGGCGATGCCGTCGAGCGCCGTGCGGGCGCTCGTGGCTAGCTGCTCGTCATCCAGCAACGCGGCGATGGCGTCGACCGCCGCGGGTGTTCCCACCACGGCCAGTCGGCGGCAGGCGACATCCTTGTCGTAGGCAGCGGCATCGGACTCCAGGATCGCGATGAGGTCGGTTACCTCATCGGCCTGGGCCGGTGTCGACGGGACCGAGAGCACCATCAGGGCGGCCAGGAGGCCGAGGACGGCGCGGTTCATCTGTCGGATCATTGTTGTGGCCTCCATCTCAAAGCACCCACGGCGCGCGGTTCGCCCGCGAGCGCATCCGGTTGGCTTCCTCATCGTTCGGGAAGCTGCTCGTCTCGGGGTCCCAGGTCACATCGCGCTTCAGACTCATGCAGATGGCGCCGACGTGGCAGATGTCATGAGCGCGGCGCGCGATCTCCGCGGACGCGATGGGGTCACGCCGGGACTTGACGCAGTCCAGGAAGTCGCGGGCGTGATCCAGCGAGCGGCCGGTGTGCTCCACGTAGTTGCGCAGGATCGTCTCGCGCTCGCCCAGCAGGGACACCGGGCTCACCTCGGGCATCACACCGTCGGCGCACATGGCAGTGCCTTCATCGCCCTCGAAGCGCACCCCACAGGTGCCGGGGAACCCGCCCGCGGTCATCGTGAGGTTCACGCCGTTCTCGTACTGGGCGACAAGCCCCTCGCTCGTGTCATTGTTGGGGAAGACGAAGCGAGTTGGGCCCGTCAAAGCCGTGTCGTTGGCGAACTGGCAGAGGTCGAATGTGTGTGCACCCCACTCGTGCAGGCCACCCGCCCAGAAGTCGGCGTGAGCGTGGCGCCGGTCCACGTAGTCGCGGTTGTAGGGATGGTACGGCACGGGGCCGAGGAACAGTTCCCAGTCCAGCTCATCCTTCGGCGGCTCGGGTTCGGCGGGGAGCCATACGTGGGGGGCGAAGCCGTGGACGATATGGGCGGTCAGGGTGTGCAGTTTGCCTAGGTAGCCCTTGCGGGCGAGTTCTACGATGTAAACGAAGTTCGGCTCACTTCGCCTCTGGGTGCAGACCTGAAACACTCGCTTGGTCTGCTTCGCGACCTCGGCGAGAACCTGCGTCTCCCTTACGTTCATGCCCAGGGGCTTCTCGCAGAACACATCCTTGCCGGCTCGCATGGCCATGATGGATGCCAGGGAGTGCCAGCGGTCGCTCGTGGCGATCAGCACCGCGTCGATGTCGTCGCGGGCGAGCATATCGCGCAGATCACGGTAGGTGGCGCAGTCACTGTTGCCGTAGGCGTTATCGATGAGGCTCTTCGCGGCATCGCGACGGTCGCGCCGGGCGTCGCACATCGCGACGAACTGGACGTCGGGGTTCTGCATGAACCACTGGAGGTCATAGGAGCCTCGTCCCCCGATGCCGATGGCCCCCATGGCGATCCGCTCGTTGGCCGCGACCGCCCCCTGCGCCCGTCGGCTGCTTGCGGGGATGAGGATGGGCAGTGCCGCCACACCGGCGGTACGCCTTAGGAATGAGCGCCGGTCAATCTTCGATGGGATGCTCAATGCTGAGTGCCTCCTCGTCTTCGGGCGTGGCCATATTAGCCCCGGTAGGGACCGGTGTCACGGTAGGAAAGCTCGTTACCGCTCCAACATACCGGTGAGTCCGCGGTAGAGGTTCACGCGACGCACGTCCAGCCGCCCCTCCTCCAGCGCCCCCCGAACGGCGCAACCGGGCTCCTGATCGTGCCGGCAATCGGAGAAGCGGCATCGGGCCGCCTGCTTTGCTACATCCCGGAGCACCGCGTCGATCGCGTCGCGGCTGAGGCTCCGTGGGGTGAAGTGCCGCCAGCCGGGGGTATCCACGACCCAGGTGTCATCCCCCGTGCGAAACATCGCCGCGGACCGCGTCGTGTGGGTGCCCATGCCTGTCATGGCGGACACATGCCCGACCTTGAGATCCACGTGGGGCCACAGTGTGTTGATGAGCGTCGACTTGCCAACCCCTGAAGGCCCCCACACCACCGTGGTTCTGCCGTGCAAGCGTTCGCGGATCGCGTCGAGCCCCAGGCCCGTGATCGCGCACGCGGTGAGGACTTCCACCGGCACGAGCTCGTAGGGCTTGAGGCTCTCGTGCAGATCGTCCTCAGCTAGATCCAGCTTGTTGACGCAGAGGATCGTCGGCAGGTCCTCAGAGAGGGAGGCGATGATGAGCTGATCCACTTGGGAGAGGTTCAGTCGCGGCTGGGCAGCGGCGAAGACGAGCAGCGCCTGGTCCACGTTAGCGGCGATGACCTGATCGGAACGGCGGCGTACGGCATGGCGGGAGCGGCGCTGCCGAGCGCCCTTGCCGCCGTAGGCCTGGAACTCACGCCCCCTGCCCAGGGCGTTGCGTCGCGGAAGGACCTCCTCGATAGCCCCTTGCCCGGCGGGTCCGGGCTCCACCCGGACCTCGTCGCCGACAACCACGAGAGACGCGTCCTCCTTTCCTCGGTCCTGCCAGAGGGTCCCGCGGAGGGTACACCGGAGAAGCTCGCCGCCCGTGTCCACGAGATACTCATCGGATGTGGCGGCGATGACCCGTCCGGCTATACGATCCACCAGCGCCTCACTCCCCTTCAGCGGCGCAAGAGCCGCAGGACGACGTTGACGAGCACGGTGAGCAGGACGCTGAGCAGTATGCATGTGGCGATGGGCGCGCGGAAGGTGAAACCAGGCCGATCGATCCGCACATCGCCAGGGAGGTTACCTAAGGGCAGACCGAGACGGGAGGCGAGCCAGATCATGCCGCCCACGGCCGCGATGCCGAGCCCGACGAGCACTACCCACTTGCCGATAGCGGCTCCATCCACGCTATTCCGCCCTACAGTCCAACCCCATGCATCTACGACTCAGTTGCCGAGCAGATTCACCATCAGCGAGCGGATGCGCCGAACCACGGGCACGCGGCGCACCTCGCGGATGGGTCCGCTCCCGTTGCCTTGGGAGGAGGTATCCCCCGGAAACGGTCCGTGACACTCCGCTCAAAGGATCCGATGCGGTCGCCTTCCCCCTGCCTACCCATTCGGCCTCCATCCAGTTATGGCGCGAGGCTCAGGACCTTCATCTCGTGAGGCGCGAAGCTGACCGCTACTGCTGGGTCTCCGGGGATTGGGCGTCGAGCCACTCCCCCGTCCGCGTTGCCCTGGACTGTCGCTTTAGATGTCGAAGTAGAGGTAGAACTCGTAGGGGTGTGGCCGAATGTGGATGGCGTCACACTCGTTAGCGCGCTTCCACCGGATCCACATGTCGATGAGGTCAGGCGTGAAGACGTCCCCGCGAAGCAGGAAGTCGTGGTCTTCCTCCAGCGCCATGAGGACCTCCTCCAGCGAACCGGGAAGGAATGGGACCTTCGCCTCCTCCTCGGGCGGGAGGTCGTAGATGTCCTTGTCGACGGGCTCGCCGGGGTCGGTGCGGTTCTGTATCCCATCGAGGCCCGCCATCAGGATGGCCGAGAAAGCCAGATAGGGGTTGGCCGAAGGGTCGGGGGAGCGGAACTCGATCCGCTTCGCCCGCTCGCTGGAGGAGTACAGCGGGATCCGGATGCAGGCTGAACGGTTCCGCTGGGAGTACGCGATCCGGTTCGGCGCCTCGTAGCCAGGCACGAGCCGCTTGTAGCTGTTAGTCGTCGGGGCGGCGAAGGCGAGAACGGCGGCTGCATGCTTCAGGATGCCGCCAATGAACCATAGGGCCTGCTGGGAGAGACCCGCATAGGCGCCGCTGGGGTCGTAGAAGAGGTTCCGGTCGCCCTCCCAGATGCTCACATGGGTGTGCATCCCTGAGCCGTTGTCACCGAAAACAGGCTTTGGCATGAAGGTCACTGTCTTGCCGTGGGCAACGGCCACGTTCTTGGCGATGTACTTGTACCAGAGCACCTTATCCGCGATCGTCGTGAGGCTATCGAAGCGGAGGTCGAACTCCGCCTGCCCCGCAGTGCCTGCCTCGTGGTGCTGCAGTTCGACATCGATGCCCGTGGCGATCATCTTGCGCATGATCTCAGTACGGAGGTCCTGCAGCCTGTCCATGGGGGGAACGGGAAAGTAGCCGCCCTTGAAGCGCGGCCGGTAGCCCAGGTTCGGCCCCTCCTGGCCGGAGTTCCAAATGCCCTCCTCGCTGTCGATCTCGTGGAATCCGAAGTTGGGCCCGTAGTCGAAGCGGACACTGTCGAATATGAAGCACTCCGCCTCTGGTCCGAAGTAGGACGTCTGCCCCATTCCTGAGGACTGCAGGTAGGCTTCCGCCTTCTGGGCCACGTACCGCGGGTCGCGGCTGTAGGGCGCCTGGGTGATCGGATCGGCTACGTTGCAGATGAATGACACGGTGGGGGCCTCGGGGATAGGGTCGATGACCGCGGTGGAGGGATCGGGGATGAGCAGCATGTCCGACTCCTCGATCCGCTGGAAGCCTCGGATGGATGACCCGTCGAACCCCAGGCCGTTGTCGAACTCATCCTCGGAGAGTCGCTCGGCGGGGATTGAGAAGTGGTGCCACAGCCCGGGCAGATCCACGAACTTGAAGTCCACGGCAACCGCGTTGCTGTCCTTGACGAGCTTGAGGGCATCTCCGACCGAGCCAGCCATCACGAACCTCCACCGAACCTTCACGGGCATTCCCTCGAGGCGGCGCCTCGGTCCCGTTTGGCCGGCTCGGGCTGAGAGTGAGCGGCCCTTACCGGCAAGTATTTGCCGGTAAACATATACCGCTACCCCGGGGCGGTCAAGCGCGAAGCTACATCTCCGCTACCCCAGCAGGGATGTCTGACCATGTGCCGGGATCAGCTCACTCACGAGATGGTGCATACAGAGCGCGTTCAGCGCCAGCAGGGATGCCGCGATGAGCGCAGGCGCGAGCCAAGGGCCGAACCGCCACCGACCACGCACCCAGACGAGCGCGGCCAGAGGTAGCGACCCGAGCGCGGGCAGCAGGCAGAGGAGATACCGGCCCCCCCGCGTCCAGCCGAAGTGCGCGAAGAGGGCGATGTACAGCGCCATCAGCCACAGAGGCAGAGCCGATGCCAGATACGCGACCCACACTCGCGGCTCGAACAGCTCGCGATGCCTCCGGTAGGCGATGGCGCCAAGGAGTCCGCCTCCGACGAGAAAAACCCACCCCACGCCATAGACATAGGGCCTGAGCCCTGGGGGGACCCAGTCCTCCTGGGACCACAGAGTGTTCACCTGCCACTGCAGCGCATGCTTTAGCACCGGCAGGAAGTGGTCGTGCATCAGCTGGACGAGCAGGGGCTCCTGGTTCGGGAGCAAGGGGTTGGGGCCATCGTCAGGCATGAAGGAGAGCGAGCCGTACAGCCGCAGGTTGCGGAGGTGCCACGGGGCGACCAGGACTAGGGCGACGAGCCCCGTCAGCGCAGCCTTGCACCAGGCACGGAACCTACCCTCGTGCCGATCCGCGAGGTAGGTCAGCAGGACCGCCATGGGGAAGCCGGCGACCTCGCAGGTGCCCTTGGTGAGGCCGGCGATGCCCGCCACGAGCCCGAGTGCGGCGGCCCTGGGCCAGGTCATCGCCTCCGACCATCGGACAGCGCCCAAGTAGAGCAGCAGGAGAAACACGAGGATCGACGCGATGTCGTTGTTGATCACTGAGGAGATCAGCAGCACGTGAGGCATGAGGGCGTAGAACGCGGTGACGCCTGCTGCCTCGGGCAAGCGGCCACGGAATGCCGCCAGGGCGATGACATACACGAGAACGACGCTGAGCCCGCCGAGCAGGAGGTTGAATACGCGCATAGAGACGCGAGCCGCCAACTCGGATGAGCGCGTGGCGAGGTACACGGGAACTTGGAGCAGATGGTAGACCGGCGGGTGCATGGCGTGGGCATCGCGGTAGCGGACCCAGCGGCCATCCTCCTGGTAGATCCACGGGAGCCGATGCTCCTCGGCGAGGACCTGGACATAGTTGGCATGGAGCGGCTCGTCGAGACCGCCGCCCCAAGGGTTTGCGCGGATGTAGGCGATGCCGAGCCCAGTGTAAGCCACCAGGACGGCCCACAAGACCCAATGTCGGCGCAGGGAACGGCCGGGGCCGCTGTGGTCCGTGGGAGGGGCGTGACTGTCTCCCATGTGGCTCGCGGGCATAGGCTCTACCCCAAGGAACGAGAAGCTCCGGGCGCGGGGCGCCCGGAGCATCATACGTTCGCCGTAGACTGTCTGCAACGCAACCTAGCTAGTGGTCATGCCCCTCGTGTCCCGCGGACGGGGTGGGCGCGCTGGCGCCTGGCGCCATCCCCATCGCCGCACCTGAGCCGGCGCCCGGCATCATCGGTCCAGTTCCGCCGGGCGACCCGGAACCGCTGGTGATGACCGGTTTGGGGGCCGCCGGACGGGCATCTGTGGGCGCCTTCTCAGGCAGCTGCACATTCCGGAGATCGAAACGCGGCGGGTAGCCAGCGGCCTGTTCACTCGGCACAAAGAACTCAACCTTCACGAGCATCTCGAGACCCGATGCGGTACCGGGCCCGGCACGCATGTCATCGGTGAAGGTAAAGGTGTAGGGGGGTGTCGTGTCGCGTGCGACCTCACGCCCATGAACGTAGAACCGCGCCTCACAACCCGAGGTGTTGGCCAGCTCGAAGGGCCGGGCGTGGATCTCATCGCCTGGTTGGATATCCATCCGAGGACCAAGGGGCGAGGGAGCGTCGGCCCGGGGAGGCTTGATGTAGAGGGCGACACCCATGCCGCGCGGCATCGCGGCCCCTGTCGCCGTCTCGCGGGGCAGGAGCATGTAGTCGGCGACCTTACGTGAGATGACCATATCGAAGAAGGGCATGCCTCGAAGCTGGGTCTGGCGACGATTCACCTCGTTCAGGAGCCGGACGTAATGCTGCTGGGCGAATGTGTCCTTCCAGACCATCGCGGCCGCCTCCCACGCGGCGAGGGCGCCATAGGTGTCGGACTGCGACTCCTTGAGTTGGGCCAGCATGTGCAGGGCGATCTTATCTCCCGGGTCGTGGGTCAGATGCGTGACCAACCGCTCCTCGGCCGCATCAAGGTCGCGCGTTTGCATGGCGCGGTAGGCCTCGAGGTAGCGGTCTCGGATGGTCAGGGTAGCGCCGATGCCGACGGTGTCTGAGGGGTAGTCCTGCATGAGCTCCTGGTACTGGAGCAGCGCCTCCTCAGGCTTGCCGAGCTCCTCGTACATGTGCGCCACAAACCGTGGCTGGATGAGCGGAGTCTGTTTCGTGATGCCGGCTCGGACGTGGTAGACGGTCGCGGCCTGCCTGGCGTACCGGATGGCCGTCTCGGGGTCGCCGAGCTTGTCGCGGTAGGTCCAGCCAACCTGCTCATAGATCTGGACGGCTTGGGGATTATAGCGGAGGCCCGTCTCGAGAGTCTTGATGCCCATCTTCACGTACTCGTCCTGCGGTAGGTGACGGGTCTCGTACTCGGCAGCCAGGTTGTATGCCTCGTGCCATCCCGTGACCTCCCAGAATTCTGGGAAGTAAGGGTCCAGAGCGCAGGCGGCTTTCATCATCGGCAGAACGCGGGGCCAGTGGCCCTCTTCTTCCCAGTACTGCTGGGACTTCCACCAACAGAAGTTGGCCGCCTGGGACCGGAAGCCGGCGAAGAGAGCACCGAGCACGATACCCGTCAGCTCCTCCAGGGGCACATCCTTGATGGAGGCCACGACCGAGGGCTGGGCGATCCCAGCCTCCACCCGCCAGTGCTGCACCTGATGGCCGAACCGGCCTACCTGGATGAGAACGGCGACGAGGCCGAGGCATACGAGGATGCTGAGGCTAACCCGTATGGGACGTCGCTTGAGTAGTTGCAAGAGTCCGCTCCCTGTCTGTTCAGTACCCCGCTAGAACTGCCGCTCGTTGAAGATCACGAAGGACAGCAGCAGCATGATCGAGGTGTACATGAACCCGTACACGAGGGGATAGGTGATCATGTCGGGCGCGATGGCCGCACCCGTCAGAATCGGCCGAGAGAGGTCGAAGATCTCGAAGTTCGGAGCAAGCGCGCTCACGCCGAGGAAGAGCAGTCCGCTGATCTCGTTCTCCGCTGGGATGTTCTTCCAGAAGGTCGCCGTGCTCCCCAGCACCACAACGCAGAAGGAGACAACGAGGACGAACACCGTACTCGAGAATGTCGACAGGAAGACCACGATGGAGATGAACAGGATCAGCTCCATGCACGTGAGCGCGAACTGATACAGCAGAGAGACGTCGAAACCGCCCTTCTGCTGGATCGCGTAGACCACGAAGAAGGCGATGGCCATCAGGGAAGCGTTGAAGAGCACGGCTAGGCACGTGCCCACGAACTTGCCCAGGATGAACTGGCCGCGCCCAACCGGCTTCGCGAGCACCGTATGCAGGGTCTTTCGCTCGATCTCCTGTGGGATCATCACCGCGCCCAACAGGATGGCGATCAGGATCGAGAACCACTTGATCGAGTTCAACCCCAGATCAACAACGAACTTCTCTTCTTCGCCCGGGGAGAAGGCTTTGAAGATCTGCGATCCCACGATGGACACGATGGCGAAGAGCAGGAAGATGACGAGGATCCGTCGCCGGATGGCCTCGCCGAAGGTGGCGTACCCGATGGTCATGATCTCCCTCACGCCTCCTCACCCCCCTCCTCAGCAGTCGCTTCGTCGCTGCCGCCCGTCATGTCGGCCGTTCCACCCGTGTCGGCGGCGTCGGTGGAGATGGCCGCGTCCTCGCGGGCGGAGGCCGTCACCGCGCGGATGAAGGCATCTTCGAGGGACTCCCTTACCCTGCCGAAACGGAGCAACTCCCCTCCCCCCTGACGCACCACGTCGAGTGCCTGGAAGGGATCCGCATCTTCTTTAATCATGCAGTGCAACTCGCCCGCCCTCGTGTGGCTCTCGGAGGACATGGCGGCGAGCTGCCGAGCGGCGTCTTCGCTCACATTGATAGCCACGAGCTCCGTCTGGTCCGTGATTTGGAGGATCTCGTCGATGGGACCGTACGCCAGCCTGCTGCCGCGGTGCAGGATGGCGATGCGGTCGCAGACCTCCTCCACCTGTTCGAGCAGGTGGGAGCAGAGGAGCACCGTCTTGCCAGCATCCCGAAGGCGCACGGTGAGTTCCTTGATCTCATGGGCGCCGATGGGGTCGAGGCCGGACGTCGGCTCATCCATGAGGACAACGTCTGGGTCGTTGACCAGAGCTGACGCCAAGCCAATGCGCTGGACCATGCCCTTCGAGCACTGGGACATGACGACATCGCGCCTCTTGGACATGCCAACCAGCTTCAGTAGCTCATCGGTGCGAGCTCTGAGGTCGCGACCCCGAAGGCCGCAGAGGCGGCCGTAGAAGCGCACGACCTCCTCGCCGTTCATATGCTGGTAGAAGAAGGGCCCCTCCGGCACGAAGCCGATGCGCCGTTTCGCCCGGCGGCTTCGCGGCGGCTCGCCGAGGATGAAGGCATCGCCCTCAGAGGGGAAGATCAGCCCCAGGAGGAGCTTCAGTGTGGTCGTCTTCCCGCTGCCGTTGGGGCCTACGATGGCGAAGATCTCACCCCGCTTGACCTGCAGGTCGAGGGATGAGAGAGCTTCGATCTCGTACCCGAGCGCCACGCGGTAGCGCTTAGTGAGACCCCGACACTCGATAACCGTGTCCGTGCCAACTACAGGGACAGGTCCCTGGCCGCCGTCCTGCGGCAGGGTGTCGGGTCTCTCCAGCGTGTCCGTTCCGCCCGAGGATTCGGACGCCACGCCGATCACCTCCGGATATACTCGCATCAGAGCTTGGCCGCCATCGGCGGCGCTGGGACTGGATTATACACCCTTCAATGCGGGCGTTCTCCTCCGACCCATCAGCGTGAAGGTGCCCCGCTGCTCGTAGGGCATTACGCGGCCAACGGGGAAATCCCGCCGTGCGGTCCACGCCGCGCGAGGAGGCGCGAAGATAACGCGACTGCCCGATACGGTGACTCGGGTGGAGGAGTCCGCCTTCGAGGACGTATCGAGCCTCATCATCGAGGCCCGGGGCGAAGGTCCGGCAGACGGCAGATCCGCGGTTCAACTGATTCTGGGCAGGTGGGACACCGCGCCCCTCCTCAGACGGCTCGGGGATGATACCACCCTTGACGATTGCAACCGCCTGCATCCCGACGAGATCTATCTTCGCGTGATCCCCGATGAGGACCCACCAACCGCGCTGACGATCGGTGGCTCTCCCGCGCGGCGTGCCACGCGGCCTACGCGTTCCTGGAGAAGGTCCTCGGGTTCGGCTTCTTCCTGGTCGGGAACCAGATCCCTGACCTGAGTGCCTGGAGGCCAGAACCCTTCAAGCTCAAGCTGTGGCCGGCTATGGAGCACCGGCTGTTCCTTACTTACCCCTTCTTCGTCAGAAACTGGCGCTACTGCTGCCGGCTCTGGGGTGAGGACCAGTGGCAGCACACCATCGACTAGCTCCGACGCAAGCGGTACACCCACATGGTGTGCTACCACGACGAGGGCAGCTACCTGTGGGGCCGGGCCTTCTACGATGCTTTCCCCCAAGCCAGAACGCGCGACAACAACGGGTTCGTCATGCACCCCGAACGACGAACCGACCTCAATTGTCGGATCTTCCGGTACGCCCAGGACAGCGGCGTCGAGGCAGCCTACCGATTCATGTACAGCGTGTTGCCGCAGTCCTTCGCGCGGGTACGGCCCAACTTGGCGCTGCATCCTCAGCCTACGAACTCGGTCTCTATCTGCCCGGGGGAGCCCGTGTGCTCTTCAGCGATGGAGCGCTTCTGGACCTCCATTCTGGATGCCCACCCACCGGTTGAGGAGCAGCTCTACCTCGTGGCCACGAAGGAATGGCTCAGCCCCGGCCCTATATAGCGGGCGGGTGGCAGTGGGGCCGCGTGGGGGGGTGTCTCCGTGTCTGGCGAGACCTGGCGGGACGCCGCCACCTTCGCAGCTCAGGGCTGGCATCGGCTTGCCGTGGCGCTCTGCCTGAGGGCCTTCGAGCAGGGCGAGCGCAGCGCCGATCTGCTGTCGGTTCTGGCACTGTCACTACGCCACACAGGCCGGATCGAGGACAGCCTTGCCGCGTGCCTCGCCTCGTGCCTGGCGCAAGGCAGCGGCACCGAGCACCTGCTAAGCCTGGCTCGTATCTGTCAGGAGGTTGGGCTACCGGGGGAGGCAGAGGGGTGCCTCAACGAGGCGATGGCATTGGACCCACTGCACCCAGGCGTGCTCAGGGCCCGCCGTGCGCTTTCCACCGCCCAGAGCGAGCCGGCCAGCATAGCCACAGTCATCAGCACCCACCTGATGAGAGCGAGCCGCCACCTTGTTCGAGGAGACGACGAGAGGGCCCTCGCCGTTGCCGCCGATCTGGAGCGTCTGGCCCCCACCACGGGCGCCGCGGACCTCATCGTCGGCGCTGTCTACGAGCGTGGCGGGCAGTACCGCGAAGCAGCCGAGTGCTACGCCTCGGCCGAGCGCTTCGCGCCCGATAAGGCCCGCGCCGCCCGCCAGCGCGTCGTCGCGAAGGACCGAGCCGAGCGTGAGGAGCGCGCGCGCCCAATCGTGGCGAGCATCCGGGAGCGGCTGACGGCAGGCGATGACGAGGGCGCGGCGCGCCTCGCCTCCCGTCTGATTGGCCTGGTCCCATGGGCGCCCGCGCCGTACCTGCTCTGGGCCCGACTCGCGGAACGCAAGGGCCACACGGCAAACGCCCTCCGTAACCTCCGTGAGGCGCTTGCGCGGGCGACTTGGGGGCGCGAGGCCATCGCCGCCAAGATCCAGCAACTCTCGCAGGCGGACTCGGTTGGAGGAGCTGCGAGAGAGGGGCGGGCATCGTGAGGTCTACGTGGCACGGGATACTGCGCGTCGCTTGCCGGGGGACGCTTCTCCGCCGCACCGATATGGCCAGCTTCATCGCGGAACGCCTGCCAGCTCCATGCGACCCCATCGACGAGCTCCTGGCCCTTGCCGATGTGCATCCACTGTCCGCCCAGAGCGCGAGCACTCCTCCCGAGCTGGAAGTGCTGGGCCTGGGTGACCACGAGCACACCGCGATTGACCTAAACACGAATAGTTAGGTATACCTATTGTGCTCTTCCTTAGACGTGCTATAATACGTCTTAGACACATAGCTTCAGGGCGAGCGCGGAACGCAGTTCCGGAGCGCCCGAGAACCGAAAGGAGCTCCACACTTTGAGCGAAGACGCGAAGTGCCCAGAGACTGCGGCGACCAAATGTAGCGCGATGCCCCTCATCGGTGAGACCGCCCCGAGTTTTACCGCCGTTACCACCCAAGGTGAGGTCAACTTCCCCGAGGACTACAAGGGCAAGTGGGTCATCCTCTTCAGCCACCCCGCGGACTTCACGCCCGTCTGCACGACTGAGTTCATGACTTTCGCCAGCATGATCGACAAGTTCAAAGCCGTGAACTGCGAGCTGCTCGGCCTCTCCATCGACAGCCACTATAGCCACATCGCTTGGCTCCGTACGATCTACGAGAAGATCCAATGGAAGAACTGGAGCAACCTAGAGGTTACTTTCCCGGTGATCGCTGACCTCAAGATGGATGTAGCCAAGAAGTTCGGCATGGTTCAACCCTCGGAGGCCGACACCCAGGCCGTGCGCGCCGTCTTCGTGATCGACGATCAGGCCAAGGTCCGCACGATTCTCTACTACCCCCTCTCCCTGGGCCGCAACTTCGATGAGCTGCTTCGGATCGTCATCGCTCTACAGACGGCCGACGCGCATAACTGCGCAACCCCGGCTGACTGGCGACCGGGCGACGATGTCATCATCCCGGCCCCGGGGAGCTGCGGCCTCGCCAAGGAGCGCGTCGAGGGCGCCGGCTCGGGCGACTACAAGTGCCTCGACTGGTTCCTGTGCTTCAAGCCCGTCGACAAGTCCAAGCTGACCCTTCCCCCTGGGGTCTAGCCCTTCGCACTATCCACTACGGCGCCGTCGCCCGATCCTCTCGGGCGGCGGTGCCTTGCCGACATTAGCAGGAGGCGCCTCCCGGGCCCCCACCCCCCTCCTCCACCAACCCGTAGACGCACGGGACTCTGGGTTTGTATATGTTGTTGACATGTTGTGGTGGAGTGTATATGCTGCAAGCATATATGCGGACAGCATATAACCGCGTGAGGGGAGACTACGGAAGTGGCTACACCTTATGGCCGACACCGAAAGGCGGCCTTTGGCGGACTAGAGCACGGCCATCGCGAGGTGTGGTCAATCAATGGTGGAGTTCGCGAACCGCTGTCATCTGTTGAAGAGTGAACGGGCGGCGAGCGAAGACAGGCGGACGCCGAATGCGTCTGCAGATGCGCTCAGAGAGCGATAGGGAGAGGTGAGATCGCTATGAGGAATCGAAACATGCTTCGACTCACGGGGCAACCTGGCTGGCTTCGCTTGGGCTACAGCCCAGGCTGGGTGGGACGCAGCGCCTCGGGCGTGGGCCCCTGCGCCGAGTACCTACTGACCGGCGCATGGCCCTGCGGAATGCAGATCCCCGCGCAGTTCTCGGCGCCCCTGGCCGCGCCGGCTCCCGCAGCGGGATTGACCGCTCAGATCACGACCTTGCAGCAGTCCATCCAGAACCTGGCCAGCCAGGTGGCTGTGATGGAGCAGCGCCTCGCCAGCATCGAGGTGGCGAGTGGCCCCAAAGGAGGGACCCAGTGAAGGTAGCGATAGCATCGAGTGGCACGACGCTTGACTCAGCGGTCGATCCCCGTTTCGGGCGCTGCGCGCACTTTCTCGTGTGTGACACGGATGATAGCTCCCTGGTGGAGGTAATCCCCAATACGGCGGCCGCACAGGGCTCGGGGGCCGGCATCGCTGCCGCGCAGTTGGTCGCTGATGCTGGTGCGGAGGCAGTGATCGGCAGCCGGTTCGGGCCCAACGCCTTCCAGGCTCTGAGCGGCGGCGGCATCGCCGTCTACGAGTGCACGGGCGGCACTGCGCGTGATGCCTTGGCCGCCTTCAAAGCAGGCCAGTTGCAGCAGATCGCTGGGCCCACCGTCCAGGCTCACTACGGCACGAGTGGCGAAGTTGCTGGGCCTGCGTCCGGTCCTACGGCAGGCCCAGGCCTCGGCGGCGGCGGGATGGCTACGGGTAGCGGCATGGGAAGAGGCATGGGTGGCGGAATGGGCCGCGGTCGATGTGGAGGAGGCGGTCGTGGCGGTGGCATGGGGATGTGTGTGCAGGCCATGCCGACGGGCGCACCGCCGCAAGACGCTAATGCCGTGGATTCCGCAGTTCTCCGCCAGATCACCGACATGGTCAACGAGCTCTCGAAACAGGTGGGCGCTCTGAACGAGCGCATCAGCCAGATCGAGAAGCGACTCTAGTCCCACGACGGAGCTAGCGCCGCCCCATCGAACCATGGGGGCGGCGCTGGCTCCTGGATACCCCGAGGTTGCGGATGAGTAACAGGTACCCCCTCACTATCGGCGTGGCTGCCGGCAAGGGCGGCACCGGCAAGACGCTGATCGCCACGAGTCTGGCTCTCGCCATCGCGGAGTCTGACGGCACTCCCGTCCGCTTGCTGGACTGTGACGTGGAGGAACCCAACTCCTGGCTTCTTCTCAGCCCTGACGAGCACGAGCGCAGAACGGTGGACGTGGCGCTCCCGAAGGTGGACATGGACCTCTGCACTCTCTGCGGACGCTGCGCCGAGGTCTGCGAGGTAAGCGCCATCGCCCGTATCCGAGACAAGATCGTGATCTTCCCGGACCTATGCTTCGCCTGCGGCTCCTGTGTCTTCGCATGCCCCGTGAATGCCTTGTCCGAGGTTCCGAAGACAGTCGGAGAGGTGAGAACCGGACTCACGCCGGAAGGCGTCGAGGTGCGAGAAGGGCGGCTTGCCGTGGGTCAGATGCGAGCAGGCCCGGTGACGCGCGAGGTTCGCACCGCAGTCGAGCCCCCCCTCGTCACGGTGATCGACTCGCCGCCCGGCACGGCATGTCCCATGCAACAGGCGGTGGAGGGCACGGACTTCTGCATCCTAGTGACGGAGCCGACGCCATTCGGCCGCAGTGACCTGAGGGCAGCCGTTGAGACCTGCCAAGCGCTGGGAGTTCCCTGTGGCGTGGTGGTGAACCGTCTCGATCCAGGTGAGCCAGTCCCTGACGATCTGTCCCCCGAGGGCGTCCCCGTGCTCCTGGAGATCCCACATGACAGAGGGATCGCCGAGGCGTACTCACGCGGGGAGGCCCTGTACCGCGCCTTTCCCGCGTGGAGAGAGCCCCTCACACACCTCTACCACGAAGTGCGGAGGCTCGCGGGAACGAGAAGCGAGTAGCCCTTCCCGTCACTTGGGACACGGAAAGCGGGCCATCAATGGCAGCAACTCAGTCAGTGCGTCGAGTCGTCATCCTGAGCGGGAAGGGGGGCACTGGCAAGACGACCGTCACCTCGTGCTTCGCGGACCTCACTCAGCCGGCGGTGCTTGTCGATGCCGATGTGGATGCGGCGAACCTTCACTTGATGCTCACACCCGAGATCATCTCGCAGCGAGAGTTCTGGGGCGCCAAAGTCGCGGTACGCGACCCGGCGAAATGCAATGGGAGTGGGGAGTGTGAGCGACGCTGCCGATTCGACGCCATCACGGAGGAGCGAGTCTATGACTCGCGATGCGAGGGGTGTGGGCTCTGCGTGCTCACATGCCCGAGCGGGGCTCTGACGCTCGAGACGGTCCTCAGCGGGCATGTTGTGGAGGCCCGCACGCCGTACGGTCCTCTCGCATCGGGGCGCCTAGTGCCAGCGGGAGAGAGCTCTGGCAAGCTGGTAACCGAGGTGCGGAATGTGGCCGACGCTGTCGCCGAGGCCGAAGGCCTCTCCCTCCAACTGATCGACGGACCTCCCGGTATCGGGTGCACGGCGATCGCCGCGTTGGCAGGTGTCGACTTAGCTCTACTGGTGACCGAGCCGTCAGCCTCCGGACTTCACGACCTGAAGCGGGTCCGGCAGCTTCTCGGCCACTTCCAGATACCCGCGAGCCTCATTGTCAACCGGTGCGACATCAATCCCGAGACTACCGAGTCACTGCGCCGCTGGGGCGTCGAGGAGAGAGTGCCCTTACTCGCCGCCTTGCCCTTCGATGAGGCGGTCCCGCGCGCGGTTCGCGCCGGCGTTCCGCTGACCCGTTTCGCGCCCAGTTCGCCCGTTTCCGCAGGGCTTCGGCAGGCCTGGGACGCCGTTGCCGCCTGGCTGCAGAGTGCCTAGTGGCGGTCCAGGTCCGCAGATGCTCTGAGGCGAAGATGAACTCGGCCATTAGGAATACTTGCGCTAGGTGGTCCCGGAGTCGCCTCGACTCTGGGACCTCGCTCGCCCCGTGCTCAACGGTGACGATGGCCGCACCCGCCTCGTGACAACCTTCGCGATGCGCCCGATAGCTCGGCCGTCGTAGCAGCAAATGAGCATATCGGTGTCCGTCTCTATCATCTCTGGGTCCGGCATGACGCAGCCTATCCCGATTGCGGTGCTGCGGATGATGCGATCCGCCTCACCCATGCCCTGAATGCCCTTTTCGGCCAGTTCGAGAACACGCGCGGCGATATGACGCGCTAGGTCTCCCAGCGTCCGCTCTGGTGTTCTATACAGTGCGTGCCAACGCAGGTTGCTGCCCTCGGCTCTCCTCGATGCCTGGTTCCTGATGCCGCTAGCTCGGGGCCATGCTCCCGAAAGGTGCGCTCATGGGCGACGAACAGCTCGGTGTCTGCCTCGATGTCTACTTGGCTGTCCCAGACCGAGGCGTACCAGCAGACCGCCGCCCTGTACATATGCTGCGTTTGGCCACCGGCATTCACCGTGTCCACAGTGCACGCACGGTTGACCCGAAGGCTACTAGACCTGATTCCACTTTAAGTATTATTCTAAGATGAATAGAGCTTCTAAGAGTACTAGCTATGCATCTGCAATGGCCTCTAATGGCTAGACGATCATCCTAAGTTGATCTCGTGTGACGGACCGTGCGATACTGGAGACTGCGGAGCCACTTGTGGCCTCTCGAGGAGGAATGACTACAGCAATGAACCTACGCATCTATACAGCCGATGATACCCGGACAGCGATGGGACCCTGGGCGGAACGCTTGGCGACCTGTAGCTTGCTTGACGACGCTCGCAGGAACCTCTACCGGGCGGTTACGGACGCTCAGTACACGGCTTTGAACCTCGAGGAGCCCGGGCCGTCAGCCCATGTCATTCGCGACTGCGCACGAGCCCTCCGGTCCATGCTGGCTGCCCGTTCGGACAGACTGGCGGGCATCAGCGCCACGCAGGCACTGCTGGACGTCGCCGCGGGCCGCCCGCGCGGTGATCTGGGCCCAGGCTTCCACGCTGAGATGACCCACATCTGGATGGGGCTGCGCGGCGAAGTGAGGCCCGCGCAGTTTGTGCCCGGCCCTGACCCTGACAGCGAGGGCGGGGACAAGATGACCAGCGAGCTCGGCCACCTATGGGAGGCCGCCGCCAACTACACGGCGCGGTATGAGGACGGCCTCTCACCTGAAGCGGTTGCAAGACGCCAGGAGCGGAAGGCAGAGATCCTTCAGGCCACCGGCGGCACGGAGGCCGACTGGCAGTCATGGGAGTGGCAGGCGCGCCACGCCTTCGGACGGGTCCGCGAGGTAGAAGCCGCCGTGGCCTTGACCGATTCCGAGCGGCAGGGGCTGGAGGCTGCAGAGGAGAGCCGGCTCCCCTTTTCCGTGACTCCGTACTACGCCTCACTGATGGACAAGGTCCCCGGACATCGGGACCGGTCCATCCGCGCCCAGGTGTTCCCCTCGGTGCCGGTCGCGCACGCCTGGGGCGTTACCCTGGAGCAGGCGGGGCGGGAATCGATGGACTACATGGGCGAGGGCCTGACCTCGCCTGTGCCCCTTGTCACGCGGAGATACCCCTCCATCGCGGTGTTGAAGCCCTTCAATGCCTGCCCCCAGCTTTGCGTCTACTGTCAGCGCAACTGGGAGATCTGCGGCGTCATGTCGCCCGAAGCTCTTGCGCCCTGGGAACAGATAGAGAACGCGCTTTGGTGGATTGAGTCGAACCCGGCCATCACGGAACTGCTCATCACTGGGGGAGATCCCTTGGGGATGTCGGATGCCCTTCTGGAGCGCCTGCTGAAGCGCGTGGCTGCCATCAAGCACATCGACGTGGTTCGGATTGGCACCCGGACCCCCGTTACTGTTCCCATGCGAATCACCGAAAGGTTGGCGGACATCATCTCCCGTGTACGCGAGCCAGGCACTCGGGAGGTCATGGTTGTCACCCATATTCAGCACCCGTACGAGGTAACACCAGAGTTAGTGCAGGCTGTAGACCGGCTGCGTAGCCGAGGGATCGGGGTCTATAACCAGCTGGTGTACACGTTCTATGTGTCGCGTCGGTTCGAGGCAACGAGCCTCCGGATGCTGCTGAGGCGAGCGGGTGTGGACCCGTACTACACCTTCGTCGCCAAGGCTAAGCCGGAACTCCGGGGATATCGAGTGCCCCTCGCCCGACTCCTGCAGGAGCAGAAGGAGGAGGTGCGACTGCTTCCCGGCACACGACGGACCGATGAGGCGGTCTACAACATCCCACGGCTGGGGAAGAGCCACATTCGTGCGGCCCAGCACCGAGACCTCATCGGAGTGGGCCCCGATGGGGCGCGGATCTACGAGTTCCATCCGTGGGAGAAGAACATCACGCCGCGTGAGCCGCACGTGGGAGCCGATGTGCCCATCTACGAGTATCTTCAGCGCCTGGCGGCTATCGGAGAGAACCTCCGGGACTACCACACCATCTGGTACTACTTCTAGCTGAGAGCCTGAGCGAGGCGCCCTACCCCAGCATCTGACGAACCGTCTCGGCTGGGTCGGGGGCTCCGAACAGCGCGGTTCCGGCGACGAGGATGTTCGCGCCAGCAAGCCGGGCCTCCCGCGCCGTGGCGGGCCCGATGCCACCGTCGACGCTGAGATCCATGTCGTGGATCTCCCCAGCCTCGATCATCTCCCGAAGCTCGCGGACCTTGTTGAGCTGCTCGGGCAGCATGGCCTGCCCGCCCCAGCCGGGGTTGACGGTCATGATCAGGATCTCGTCGACGTGATCGAGCAATGCCTCGGCGAAGCTGACCGGGGTCCCGGGATTCAGGCATATGCCCGGCGAGGCTTGTGCCTCGACGATGAGATCTATGGCTCGGCGGACATTCGGCGTCGCTTCCGGGTGGACGATGAAACGGTCCGCTCCGGTATCCAGGAACGCTTGGAGCAGCCGCTCGGGCCGCTCGACCATGAGGTGAACCGAGACGGGCACCTCGACGACGGCAGCCACGCGTGCGATGAGGTCCGGTCCGAAGGAGATGTTCGGCACGAAGTGGCCATCCATCACGTCGGCGTGGATCATCCCAGCGCCGGCCTTGACCGCACGCTGCGCCTCCGACGCGGCGCGACCCAGGTCACACCCCAGGATCGAGGCCGAGACTTGCACCGAGGCGCCTCTGCTGACACGGTCTGAGCTGGACATGGGCATCGCTCCAAGTGGCGAGGTATGTGTGCGGCGGGATTCGGGGAACGCCGGCCCCGGCCCTCTGTTCGTGGGCGACGAGCTATGGCCTTCCCTGGGCGATCCAGTCCGCCCAAGCCCGGCCGAGGGTGATGTCACCGAGCATGATCGGGTCCCCGGGCAGGCGGTTACGCCGCACTTCATCGCTGATCCACGCTTCGAGGCGCGACTCCAGCGACCGTGTGCGCTCGGGCTGAGAGGCGGCGATGTTGTTGAGTTCGTGCGGATCGGCCTTCAGATCGTACAGCTCCACCCGAGGCATGCCGTGGAAGTCCGGCTGGCGCGAGAGGATGAGCTTCTCCGAATTGGTGCGGATGGCCCACTTCTTCTGCCACGTACACTCCGACGTCGTGATGAACTCGCGGCTGGGCATCTCCTGCCCGCCGAGAGCCGGGAGGAGGCTAGCACCCTCCATGGCTTCCGGGATGGGCTCTCCGGCCGCATCGAGGAGGGTTGGCGCCAGGTCAGGATGCTGAGCGAAGCCAGCGATGCGCTGGCCCGCGGCGACGCCTGGGCCCCGAACGATAAGTGGGCAGTGGATGTTGCCGTCATAGAGGCCATGGTGGTCGAAGAAGATGTCGTGCCGATAGAAGAGCTCTCCGTGGTCTGAGACGAGCATGACGATCGTGTCATCGGCATGCCCCGACTCATCGAGCGCATGGAGGAGCGCGCCCACGCCGTCGTCCGCATGGTGGACCTCGCCGTCGTAGAGAGACACGACGTACTCCGCGTCCCGCATACCGGCCGGGAGCTTCTCGAACCACTTCGACCACATGATCCGGAAGTACTGGTCCTTCAGCGGCGCCAGGGTGTCTGGCAGGCTGGGGTCGGCGGGGTCTCCCTCATAGAAGAGCCGGTGCTTCTCGGGCGGCAGATAGGGCGTGTGAGGGTCCCAGTAGTGCAGAACCATGAAGAAGGGCTCGTCGGCGTGGGCCCGGAGCCACGGGATGGCGCGGTTGTTGATCGTCTCGCAGGTGTAGCCGAAGTCATGGTAGCGGGTCGTTGAGTCCACTAGGAACTCGAAGCCGTGCACGAACCACTGCTGGTAGCGCGCCAGACAGCAGAAGGAGGCGGTGGTATACCCCGACTTCCGCAGCAGGCTTGGGAGCCATGGCGACCCGGGCGCAAGCAGATCGTCACTTTTGTGGCTCACTATCCCGTGAGTGAGCGGGCGCTGGCCCGTGTACATCGTGGTGAAGGAGGGTTGGGTGGGGACTCCGGCCGCGAAGAAGTCCTCGAAGACGGCCCCCTGGGCGGCCAACGCGTCGATATTGGGGCTGGTCGGTCTGGGGTAGCCATAGCAGCCAAGATGGTCGGCCCTGAGGCAGTCCACGACGATGAAGAGGATGTTGGGTCTCGAGGTGTTCACGGGTCGGAGTGTAGCATCCGGCCGCGGGGGTCACAAGACCGCGTCGAGCGTGCCGCCATCCCGTTCCGGCTCCCCGTAGCCGCAGGTTGGAGGCCCCGGCGCTGGGCTAACGGAATCGAGGTACAGCGTATTGCCCGCGCAACGAGAGAGGGTCCGGACCATGTTGAGCCTCGTGTTGGTAGGTCTTCCGTCACTCTGCCTCGCCGCCCCCGGCGCTGGAGAGGTCCGATCAGAGGACGCGGTCGTTCGCTGGACCGACGACGCACTCGAGATGGCCAATGATGCCGTCCTGATGCGTCTCTCCACGGCTAACGGCCTGAGTCGGGTGGCTTGGGCGGGAGCGGGGACGAACCTCGATCTGCTGGCGGGGCAAACGCTGGCGGATTTCGTGGTCACCATCGATGGGCGCCGTTTGAGGAGCGATGACCCAGGCTGGGTGGCTGCGGAGCCGGTCGCTCAGGTCCTCGCCCACGGCGAGATCGAGGTGAGACTCGCGCTCGAGCGGGACGGCCTCCGGGTCACCCGAACCTACATCATCTGCCCCGGCATCAGTCTCGTGCGCGGCTGGCTCGACATCGAGAACTCGGGGCAGGCATCGCTCCTGCTCGTCGACCCGCCGATTGCGACGCTGCCGCACGGAGCCGACCCTGACGAGCTGCACTGGATGTCAGGGGCCGAGCAATTCGGCGACTCGTGGCGCCTCCGCTCCGAGCCTCTGGGCCCGGAGCCCCGGGTGTTCGACTCCTACGATCCACCGCCCGCTGTGTCCGGTAGCGGGCTCGCGGGCGACGGTGTCGACGCCCGAATCCTCCTGAACGGTCGGCCGGTGTGGCCTGAAGACAACTGGGCTCACAGCGGTCATGCGTCAGATGTGCAGCGGCACGAGGTGACCCTGGAGGTCACCGAGGGCGACCAGATCTCCTTCGTTCTGGCCCGGCATGAGCAGATGACATGCGACACGACGGAGTGGGATCCGGTCGTCGCCTACGATGATGGCGCCTCCTACCGCGCTTCGGAGGGCTTCTCCACGATCCAGGGTGACCGCGGCTGGTACTACGGCTATCTCAGCGATGATGGCGAGTACCGCGACCTGACCTATGCCGATGTCCCTGGTCGGTATGGCCAACGATGGCGGCTGGATGTGGATGTGGTGGAGCCGTTCGTCTCCGAGACCGAGATGCACCCCGATCCGCAAGGCGCGGCGGTCCGCACCTTCGTAGCGCCGTCGTCGGGCAGCGTGACCGTCTCGGGAACCCTCGCCAACACCGGGCAGGGCGGTCCGGCGGGGAGAGGCTTCCGACTCGGGTCGATGGCGTACGCGCCATGGTTTAGTCTCTCCAGCGGCCAGGCCTCGGCCTACGTGGGGTTCGACTGCATGGCCCACTGGCGGGCCGAGATCAGCCCGTCCGAAGAGGGCAGCGGGGCGAGTCTGGATGTGACGTTGGCCGGCTATACACGCCAGCTCGCGCCCGGTGAATCGGTCCGCACCCCCGGGCACTTCATGGGGATCTTCGGAACCGATTTGGATGACATGGGCCAGGAGATCCTGGAGTGGCAGTACCGCTGCATGTGGGACTACACCCGGGAGCCGTGGTTCCCAGGGGTCAGGATGCTGGGTTACTGGATGAAGGGCACCCACTGGGGCTCTCACGGGTGGGTCGGGGGCGACGCCGACTACGAGTCCGCTTACCGGAAGGTGTTCCGCACCGCCGACTTCATGCGCGAGGTGGGCGGGGACACCTACCATCGCGACTGGGGCTGGTGGGACCGGGCTGGCGACTGGAACGGCCCTGACTTCCTCACATCCGGGGAGTACCTGCGCCAGTATGGCATGGGTCAGCTCATCTACGCTTTCATCTACACCGTCGATCCGCAGTCGCGGGTGGCGCAGGCGCATCCCGAGTGGCTGGCGGACGGTACGACCCTCGATCAGTCACTGCCGGAGGTCGTCGAGTATGAGGTGGAGTTGCTCGACTCCTTCCGCGAGCGCTTCGGTCCATTCCAGTGGCGCAATGACAGTTTCCCACTGGCGCCGCGAGGCGGGGATGACACGGTGTTACTGGGTCAGCAGCAGGGGTTCATGGAGGTCCTGCGCCGGTTCCTCGATTCCCACCCGGAGTGCGCGTTTCAGGGGGTGAACGGCGGAGGGATGGGCATCAACTGGGAGTACCTAGGGTACGCCAGCGGCTTCCAGTTCACCGATGGCCAGTCCCAAGCTCTCGCGAACTACCATGCGAGCTACCTTTTCCCGCCCGACAAGATCAACGACATGCCCGACATCTGGGATCCGGCGAGTTACGACCCGGCCACATGGCGTGGCCTGCTCTGTTCGAACTTCGACATGACGGGCGACACCTTCTCGCCCGATCATCTCGAGGGACTGCGGGAGCTCATCGACATTTACCACTACCTGTGGGCGCGGGGGGTCGTTGGCCGTTGGGTGCGCGTCTACCACCCGTTGATCTCCGGCGATGACGAGACCATGTACTTGCAGCGGCTGAGCTGGGACCGCCTGCGGGGCGTGATCATCACCAAGCACCGTATCGAGGGGACTGTAACGATCCGCCCGAAGGGCCTCGAGCCGGAAGCCTTGTACGAGGTGGGGTTCCAGGACTCCCCGGCGACCATGGAGGCCACCGGCACGGCCCTCATGACCGACGGCATCACCCTCTCTGACCCCGCACCCGGCGAGTTGATCTACCTGAACTTGCCCGACCACCCAGGCAACAGTATCGACACGACTCCCCCCTCGGCGCCGACCGATGTACGGACGCGCGAGGCGCGGCACATGGGCGTGCCAGGGGTCGAGGTGATATGGGAGCCCTCGACCGATGACCACTGGCTGAGCTACTACCTGGTGACGCGGGACGGCGAGCGCATCGGCACCGCAGCCAAGGGAGCCTACTGGTTCGACCACTCGGCCGGCGCGGACCCCGCGGCGGTCTACGCGGTGCAGGCGGTGGATGGCGCGGGCAACGTCTCGGATGTGGTGAGCTGCGAGCCCGCCGATGGGCCGCGGAGGCATGTGATCGACGATGGGGACCTGGAGCTAGTCGGTTCCTGGGTGCGCGAGAGCGACTTCCCGCCCGCCCACGCGGGCACTCTGGCATCCGCGGCGGAGGCGGGAGCCGGGTTCTCCGTCTCGTTCACCGGCCGTGGCGTCACGTGGCACGGACGGCTGGGGGCCGAGGGTGGCCTCGCTATCGTCCAGGTAGACAATGAGCCGCCCGTCACGGTGAGCTGTTACGCCGCGGACGAGATCCCCGGTTGGCCCATGTTCGAGCGGCACTGGGAGGTGCCGGGACCTCACGTGCTGCGGGTCCGCGTCATCGGGGAGGCCGACCCCCGTGGGACCGGCGCCCGTGTCTGGTTGGACGCCATAGCGTTGGAGCCGTAGGGCCCGAGGGCATGGTCGCTGCCCTCGGGCGACGGCCTTACGAATCCGCGTGCATAGTGCGGCTATTCGGCAACTTCCCGCGCCAGCTCGGCGCGGACCGCCGCCAACTCCCACGGATCCATCGTGTAGTCGGTGATGCTCCGGATAAGTCGCTGCGCGTACTCCACGGAGCGGGCTCGGGGATCGGGGTCGCCGGCAGCACGGCGCTTCTCCTCGAGCATGACGAGAAGCTCGTAGTCCTCGATCCCCTCGCGTTGGGCCTCGTAACGCAGGGAGCTATGAGGGCCATCCTCGCCCGGCCAGATGACCCACTCATCGCCTGGCGAGAAGTGGCCCATCTCGATGCTCCACCAGTTCAGCCCCCAATGCAGATACCCGGGCGCCTCGTACAGGTAGTTCATCCAGTGGATGAGCCGCGTGCGGATGGTCTCCATATCGAGCAGCCGGTTCGGGTAGGGGCCCTGGGGAACCCAGGCTATGTAGAACCAGATCTCCGCAACGCCCGCCTCTCGCTTGGCCTTGAGGTCCTCGTAGGCCTGGTCGAAGAAGTTGAGCTGAGGAACCCAGACCTCCAGGTCACCATCCAGGTCGGTGACATGAATGGCGTCGATGCGCCTGAGGTCGGGCGCCGCCTCGTGGATGGTCCTCGATAGCTCGCGCCAAGAGTCCTCATTCACGGGGATGGGCTCGTCAGCGATGTGCAGGGCCGAACGGTCCAGCCATCCGCGTTCGCGCAGATGGTCCTGGACGGCCGTCACGAACTCCGTGACGGGCACCGTGGTGGCGGAGCCATCGCTCACCCGGGTCGCCGGCCTACTGTGGAAGGCGAACTCGGGGCATTCCCACTCACCCGTGGCGCGACTGCCGACATGCCCAAGCTCGATCATGGCATCCACGCCCGCGTCGTCGAACAGGTTGACCCAGCGGTCGAACTTCGAGAAGTCGTACACGTACTCGTCATCCGTGCCCAGGTAGACCTGAACGAGAGACAGGGGCGTCAGAACAACGTTCTGGTGGTGGTCGGCCATCATCTCGGCCAGCCGCTGGAGCATGGCCCAGTACTCCTCTGACTCGAGACCGTACTGCGTCGAGAGCACGTCGGTGTTGAACCAGTTGGTCACCAGCAGGCTGGTACGCTCCGGGAAGTCGTAGTCCAATACCTCGATGCTGAGTCGATAGGACCAACTTCCCCCATCCCACGACAGCAAGACCTCACCTTCGTAGGTGCCCGGCGCGGCGTCGGCGGGAACGTCCACGCGGACGAACACGGGCTGGCACTCGCCCGCTGCGACGTTGACAGCAGGCACCGATAGGAGCTCATCGGGGAAGTCCGCCGGCGCCTCGCGCACCAGGTCCTCCACCGGGGTGGCCTTCGAGTTGGCTGGCACGTGAACGTACCCCACGAACTGGGTGTCGACACACCCGGCATCCAAGACCCCATCGCTCTCTGAGATCAGATCGGTTGTCCAGGCTTGGAGACCGGTGATCGCTGAGGTCGGCCGTATCACCACCTGCTGACTGGCCGACTCGCCGCGGCCGGCTAGAAGCACCATCGGGCGGACATCCCCCTCGGGAGGCTCGGAGTCACGGAAGACCTGGTCAGTGCCCCAGGCGCCCCAGACTTGGGGGACCTGCGCCTCCGTGCCGGGCAACGTCAGAGACAAGTCCACGCGGGCGGGATCGGCCACCAGCAGGGCCACGGACCCCAGATTGCCGGGGGGCTGACCCACCACACGCGCGACATTGGCCCCTGCGGCGGGAACCGGTTGGAGGGTGACGACGGCACCCTCCACATCCTCGCCCCCGGCATCGAGGCATCGCACTCGGCCGCCCCCAGGGCTCGCCGCTCCCGACTGGGTGGGCACCCAGACGGGCTCCGAGCCGTTCCCCGCCGCGTCGAAGGCGATGACAGCTACCTCGATGGGGGACTCGGGCGGCAATCCCGTTAGCGCGGCGAGGCGGTGGTGGCCCTCGGCCGGCAGTCGACCGGCGATCTCGCCCTCGGGGAGCCGCCAGACCACTTCGTACTCAACAGCCTCCCGCAGGAGGTCGGCCCCCCAGTGGACGGCCACAGCCGGCTGTGGCGCGATCAAGGCCTCCGTCCATGGGGTGATCGAGCGCGGCGCACGGCGATCCATCGGTGTCATCTCCGTTGTCTGGACTCTCGACTCCCTGTTTCCATCACGATCCACCGCAACGACGGCCACGTGGTAGCTTCGCCCCTCGATCAGTCCGCCGACCTCCGCCAGTCGGCTAAGGCGGCCGCCTCGCGCCGCCGGGATCAGCCCTGTGACATCCGTGAAGGGCTGCTCGCTTATGAACACCCAGTATTCGACGACATCGGGGGCAGCATCGTAGTCACTCCACTCGACAGCAACGACGCCGCGGCCGCCGGCGTGCTGCGCCTGCCTCGCGACCACCGGCCCAGGAGGGACGTCGTCCGCCACGGGGGCAACGAAGGAGATGTCGTCGAACCAAGCCCTGCCTGAGTTGGGAGCCGATGTGAGCGTTTCGACGTAGGCGCTCGTGGCCTCGTATGGCGCCTCGACGATCGCTTCGACGAACGTCCAATCGGCGTCGCCCACCACCGAGCCCACGGGCGAGGCGCTGATCCAGCCATCGTCACCGTTCCACTCGACTTGGATGACGGCCGCCGCATCACCCAGACCCTCACAGCGAATCCAGCCGGTCACATGAAACCGCACCGGGTAGATGGCGGCGAGGGTCTGCATGGCGATGCCTCGGTTGCCGGCGCCGTCGATGCGCAGGGCGGCGCCGCCCTCACGCCCTTCGCCCGCAGCCACGGTGATTGCGCTCACGCCGTCGCCTTCGCCCGCATACCAGATATGATCGATGGTCCATGGAGCTAGGCCATCCTCGAACCCGGGGTTGCTGAGCATCTCATCTGCCGCCAGGCACGCCGCAGGAAGCAACAGCAGGCAGAGGGCGGAATGGACGGTTCTCACGACCATCACCTCCAGTTCGCTGCTGTAGTTAGCCGGTCCAGGCAGGGGAACCTGCCCCGCAGGGGGGATATGGGCGCCGAGGTGATTCCATGCTGTGCGCTTTCCCTATGCTGCTTGCAGGCGCAGTCCTGACGGCTGAGTCGGAGGCCCCGCCTTCTCGCTGGTCGCTCGGCCCCGACGGCGCCCTGACTTGGCGGGTGGACAGCGATCCTCGCCTGCCACACCGTGATCACATCGAGATGAGTGGCCGTTCGGTGTCCCTGATCCTCCGCTACGCGGCGGAGGCGGACGGCCGCTTGGCGCTCGATCGGCATATGGTCTGGCCCATGCTTCGGACCATACCGAACGACACCCATGCGAGCCTATCCTCGGACTTCGGCGATGAAGCCTCGATAGCCGTGTCGGTGAACGGCGTCCCCGCAGGGCCCGAGCGGCTCGTGCGAGCGCGGCTCGACGGTCTGGTGACGCTGATCACCCGCGTTGACGACGCCCTGGAACTGACCCACACGATCCTCCCCTCAACGCGTGAGCCGGCCGCCATTGAACTGGTGGGGATCCGCAACGTGTCGACCGCCGCGGCAGAGGTCTCAGTTGCCCCGATCGGTCTCCGGAGGGAGGCGTCGGGTGTCCACGGCGACTACATCATGGAGGCCACGTGCACCGGCATCGACCCCACCCTCCTCGAACCGGGCGCGATCCTGGAGACCGCTATCGTGTTTAGTGGTCGGCTCGCGGACGACCCGCCCCGGGCCCTGGATCTCGGCTTCGAGGAGCAGGCCCGCCGGGGCTTCGTCCGAGGGCTCTGGGGACGGCTGCGTCTCGAGACGCCGGATCCCACACTGAACGCAGCCTTCTGTTTCGCCAAGGTGCGCGCCGCCGAGAGCATCTTCGCGACCAGAGGCGGGCTGATGCACGGGCCGGGCGGCGGCGCGTACTATGCCGCCATCTGGGCGAACGACCAGGCGGAGTATGCCAACCCCTTCTTCCCGTTCCTGGGAGACCCCGGGGGCGACGAATCTGCCCTCAACTCGTTCCGGCACTTCGCTCGGTTCATGAACGACGAGTATCGGCCCATCCCCTCGTCCATCATCGCTGAGGGTGTCGACATCTGGAGCGGGGCCGGCGACCGTGGTGACGCAGCCATGGTGGCGTACGGGGCCGCGCGCTTCGCCCTCGCCAAGGGGGATCGCGCCATCGCCGAGGAGCTATGGCCGCTCATCGAGTGGTGCCTGGAGTACTGTCGGCGGAAGCTCAACGACCGCGGTGTCGTGTCCTCGGACTGCGATGAGCTCGAGTTCCGCTTTCCCGCCGGGGATGCGAACCTGAACACCTCCTGCCTGACCTACGGCGGCTTGCGGGCGGCTGCGAGCTTGGGTCGGGCGCTTGGCCACGATGGAGCCGCGGAAGCCTACGACGCCTGGGCGGATGTGCTCCAGACCAACATAGAGGGCTTCTTCGGGGCACGGGTCGAGGGTTTCGACACCTACCGCTACTACGAGGGCAACGACGTGCTTCGGGCGTGGATCTGTGTGCCGCTCACCATGGGCATCCTGGAGCGCACGAGCGGGACCCTCGATGCTCTCTTTTCACCGCGCCTGTGGACCCCGGACGGGTTGGCGACTCAAGCGGGTGCGGAGACGTTCTGGGACCGAGCCACCCTGTACGGACTGCGAGGCGCCTTCGCCGCCGGGGCCACGGAGCGCGCCCTCCCGTATCTGACCGCCTACAGCCGCCGCCGGCTGCTGGGTGACCACGTGCCCTACCCCGTGGAGGCTTGGCCCGAGGGGAACCAGCGGCACCTATCCGCGGAGAGCGCGCTCTACTGCCGGGTCTACACCGAGGGGCTGTTCGGGGTGGAGCCAACGGGCCTGCGCAGCTTTCGCTGCCTGCCGCGGCTACCCGAGGCATGGGACCAGATGGCGCTGCGCGACATACAGGCTTTCGGCACGAGCTTCGACCTGGTAGTGGAGCGGACCGCCCCCTATGTCTGGCTGACGGTAGTGGCGGGGGGGCGAGAGATCTCGCGCCACCGGGTGGCCGGCGAGCCTGTGGAAGTGCTTCTACCCAACTGAGAGGCGGCTCACGATGCTTCTATCCCTCGCGGCGAGTGCTCTGCTGGCCCCTAGCGCGACCTTCGATGACGCGGTCGTGGTCTGGCACTTCGCGGACCTGAGTGACTCCTCGGGGCGCGGGTCGTCCCTGCGGATGTCCGGAGCCGTAACGCCGGGCAACTCGCTCCCCGAGCCCGACGCCGCGGCCTCGCGGGCACGGGGCGGCGACGGCAGCGCGGCGCGGCTCGATGGCGGGCGCCTGGACGCCGGTCAGGGCCAGGGCGGGTGTCTGGCCCTGGCTGGCGCGGAGATGTCTCTATGCGTACGGCTCCGCCTGGATGCCGGAGTCGAGGACACGCCCATCCTCTCGATGCACGGCGGCCATGAGGCGCTGCTCTACAACCTCTTTGTCACCGACCTGGGCCGCGGGCCGGCCATCGGCTTCGAGTTGGGCACTGACTTCGATGCCCGGCCTCTGCAGCTCAGCGTGCCTTTGGACCTGGTGGGCCCGACGACATGGCATGATGTCATCGTACGCTTCAGCGGAGCCAGGCTGGAGCTCTGGGTGGACGGGGTGCTCGTCGATGAGGAGTGGCCCCTAGGCGGCCTCCGGGCGGGCAGCGGCATCCCGTGCCTGATCGGCGCGGAGTCGACAGGGCGGGGCGTCAAGGCGGGTTTCAGCGGCTGGATCGATCACGCCGCCCTCTGGGACTGCGCCCTCACTGACGAGGAGATCCTGGCGCTCTCCGGTGGCCGCGAGGAGGTCGCTCGGCGAGAGGGGGAGATCCTCGGCCCTCACCGGGAGTCCATGCTCTACTGGCGCCCTCGCGGCCACAACGCGAGTGTGGGCGACTGCATGCCCTTCTCCCATGACGGGCGCTTCCACGTGTTCTGCCTCTTCGATCGGCGGCACCACGGCTCCAAGTGGGGCCTGGGCGCTCACCAGTGGGCGCATGTCTCCTCCACCGACCTACGCCATTGGGAGCGGCATCCCATGGCTATCGCCATCGAGGAGCAGTGGGAGGCGTCCATTTGCACGGGGTCGGTGATCCACGATGGCGATGCATACCACGCCTTCTATGCCACGCGAACGCCCGATGGCGCCCAGCACCTCGGACACGCGGTGTCCGAGGACGGGATCAGCTTCCGCAAGCTGGAGCCGAACCCGTTCCTCTCCGCTCCCGAGGGCTACGATCCCATGCACCTGCGCGACCCCCTCGTCTTCAGAGGTGAGGATGGCCTCTACCGCCTTCTCGTGACCGCTCGGCTGACCGATGGCCGCGACGGGTGCATTGGCCAACTCGTCTCGCCCGATCTCCTGGCATGGGATCTGGCCGACCCACTGCTAGTACCGGGCCGCGTCACCGACTGCCCCGATTGCTTCGAGTGGGGCGGGATGTGGTACCTCCTGGCGGAGTTCGTCTACTGGATGGCCCCCTCGCCGCAGGGCCCGTGGACCTCCCCTCAGCCCGACCGACTCGACGTGCTCTATGTGCCTAAGACGGCGCCCTTCGGCCCTGATCGGCGCATCTACGTCTCCTGGCTGCCCGATGGTGGATGGGGAGGCGATATGGTCTTTCGCGAGTTGGTGCGTCTCCCCGATGGGCGACTGGGGACCCGCTTCGTGCCCGAGATGATGCCCTCGGAGGAAGCGCTGCGGCCGATCGACGGCCGCTTGCCGGAGGCCGAGCAGGGCGTCCACCTCACCGCACGCCTCGAACCCGCGCCCGATGGGGCGGTCACGGCCATTCGGTTCCTAGGGAACGTCCCAGGTGAGCCCGTACTCTCCCTACGCCTTGACTCCGGGTCGCGCTCTGTGGGGATTAGCGAGGGTGGCGAGGTCCTTGCCCAGATTGACTTGGTAGAGGGTCTCGACCGGGCCACCGACGTGACGGTCGTCCTCTGCCGCGACATCATCGACGTCTGCATCGGCGGGACGCGGACGCTCATTACTCGCCACCGACTCGGGCCACGATCGGCGATCGAGGTGGAAGCGGGCAACCGTGTTGCGGCCGTGGACTGGATGGCGGCTCCTCTGTCCGTCGATGGCTAGCTTGCCGACCCGAAATGGCTCCACCCGCCGGCCTCGCTGAGGGGCCTGTGCTCGCCATTGGCGCCGACGAACTCCATCTGCGAGGGGGCTGCCGTCAGCTCTCCGATGACGCTGAGGGGTACCTCTGGGAGGGGGGAGCCCTTGGGTAAGGTGACGAGCAACTCGTAGTCCTCGCCGCCTATCAGCGCCTCCCTCTGTGCCGCCTCGCGGCTTCCGCAGACTGTAACGAGGGCGTCGCTGACAGGCAGGTCAGCCTCCCGCACCAGGACTCCCACCCCACTCGCCCGTGCCAGTCGTGGGAGATCCGTCGCCAGACCGTCGGACAGGTCCATCATCGCGGAAGCGGAGCCGCGGAGGGCTTGCCCCCACTCGAGGCGCGGCATCGGCCACAGACCGCGCCGCAAGAGCGCAACTCTCGACTCCGAGCCATCGTGCACCCCGCGGAGGCACGCCCGCGACGCCCCGAGGTCGCCCGTTACTGCGATGAGGTCTCCCGGTCGGCCGCCGGATCGGAGCACTGGCTCGCCATCGACCTCTCCCAGTACCGCCAGGGTGAGTGCGGCAGGGCCGTTGATGCGCACCACATCGCCACCGCAGATGGGCAGGTCATGCCGGTCTCCGACTTTCCTGAGTCCCTCGTAGGCCTGCTCCACCCAAGTCACCGGCCATTCGGCCGGCAGGGCGGTGCTGATCACTGCGGCAAGGGGACGACCGCCCATCGCCGCGAGGTCCGAGAGGTTGCTTGCTCCGAGCCGCCAGCCGACGGCAACGAGGTCGGTCAGTGGGTTCGTCGGGTCGGTGGTGAAGTGGGTGCCCTCGACCATGGTGTCGGTAGCGAACAACAGGGTCCGGTCACCGAGGCGAAGGACCGCGCAGTCGTCGCCGACCCCGACCTCCACCGGCGGCTGAACCGCACCCAGTCCCCGCGCCAGACGCTCGATGAGCGCCTCCTCGCCCATAGCTCCCACGGATCCCATCTATAGCGCCGCCCAGGCTTCGCGCAGAGTTGCGAGAGCCATGTCCTGCTGAGCCTCGAAGTCGTCCCAGCCGCATTCCACGGAGACGCGTCCCCGGTAGCCGCCCTCGGCGAGAGCGCCGAGGAAGCTGCGGAAGTCCATCTCGCCCCGTCCCGGAGGAACTCGTCCGCTGTCGGCCACATGCACGTGCGCCAGCGATGACGCCACGGCGGCAACCGAGGCCGAGGGTTCGCCCTCCTCTGCCATGTGGAAGAGGTCAGCTAGGGGCCGGACCGATGGGTGCTCCACCCTACCGCAGAGGGCAACGGCGTCGGCGACGCGGTTGATGATGTTCGACTCAGTCCTGCGCAGCGGCTCAACGGCGATCATCATTCCCACTTCGTGGGCTACGGCTGCCGCGGCGCGGAGGAAGTCCGCGAGCTGCTCCAGCCCTCGCCCCTCCGGCCAGCCGTCAGGTAGGTTGCGCGCTCCCCCGCTGCCGAGAACGACAACCTTCAGGCCTGCCTCCGCCATGCGCCGGAAGGCCACTTCCACGTACGCCAGGAGAGCGTCTGGGTTGACCTCCGGTCCGGTCAGCCGCAGGTTCCCGGGGATGAAACAGTTCGCCGCCTCCACAGGGATGGTCAGACGGGGGATCCGGGACCGTACCTCCGCATACCCCGAGTCCGGCTCCGACGGCATGAATGTGCCGACGCTGACCTCTATGAAGTCCCAACCCGCGCGGGCGGCCGCCTCCGCCATATCGAGTCCCGCGCAGACCCCGAAACGCATCATCCGCTCCGCTCCTCCCGGCGCCGGCCCGCACCTTCGGCCCGATGCCACGTGGCACTTCGTCGGCAGGCCGCGTGGGACCTAGCCGGGACGCCGGCGATGGCAGAGACCAAGCAGAGCGGGCAACGCCCGGAGTGGCCGTTGCCCGCTGTTCGTTTCCTGATGTGTGTGCGGACTACCGGATGTCGACGGGATCGTTCTGCAGCGCCCAGTTGTGGACGTGGAAGAACCAGTTGAGGTCATAGTGGGGAACGCCGATGGAGCTGACGCGAGGAACGGTGATCACCTTAGCGTGGCCATCCATGAAGGCCGCGTTCGACTGCTTCGAGGCCTCGGTACCTCCGGCGTTCCAGCAGTAGGGGCTTTGGCCTCCCCAGTGCCAGGCCTCCTCGATGAGGCAGGCAATCTGAGCCGGCCGTTGCACGGCGGTCTCCTTCACCGAGGACCCGACGGACACGCAGTAGGCATCCAGAGCATGGCGCCAAAAGTAGGAGCCGCGCATGTTCCATGGAACCCAGCGCTCGGCCTCGGAGTCGGAGGGGCACTTGAAGATCTGGGTGTTCTTGACGTAAGGGCTAACAACAGACGGCCAGCCCCAGAGCTGGTTCTGGCTGCCGTCATACCACATGCGGACCCCGTATTCGGTGATGTGCCAAGCGCCGAGATAGCCCGCAGGCTGGCCGGCATAGGAGGGCATGACGCGGGAGTCGGGGTACCGGCCGTCGTAATCCTGCACATAGGAGAGCAGGCCCGTGCCAAGCTGCCGCAGGTTGCTGAGGCAGGAGGTCTGGCGTGCCTTCTCGCGAGCCTTGGCGAACACGGGGAAGAGGATCGCGGCCAGAATGGCAATGATAGCGATCACGACTAGCAGCTCGATCAGCGTGAAGCCTCTAGTTCTGCGCATCATGTGTCACATGCTCCTTATCGGTAGACACTACCTTTCCGTCAAACGCCTGTGCAGAGCAGCGCGACACAGAGTCCTACTCGCCCTCCGCCGGGGCGGCCCCCGGCTCGGGCAGCTTGCCTGTCTCGACGCTCCCTGCCGCGATAGGCGGGGCGTTCTTCGGGTTGCGTTTGCCCGAACAGCCTGCCAACACGCTTAGGGATAGACTCGCTATAACGCTCGCGAGCAGCAGCGCGATCAGAGTCTTGCGCAACAGTGTCATCTCCTCTCATCTGGATTCCCGACCAACGTGGCGCTAATACCGCGACCCCGCACCGGGCAGCGCCCTCCCGGTGCGGTCTCCTGATGGGTTTTGCGCCGTCGGCGGCCTCATCTCCTTTGTAGGTAGGGCCTCTTTTTGTCCGTTGCTGTCATTGCCGCAGCGGCCCAGACGGGGTCCTTGCGCTATAATCACACTGGTGGACGCACACGAGAGGGGAATGCTGCAGTGCCCGCTGTTCGACTATACAACACGATGACCCGCGCGATAGACCCTATCGAGCCCGTTGAGCCGGGTCATGTGCGGATCTACTGCTGTGGACCGACCGTGTACGATCATGCCCACATCGGTAATCTTCGGAAGTACGTCTGCGACGACATCCTAGTGCGCACGCTCCGCCATGCCGGCTATCGAGTGACCCATGTGATGAATGTCACCGATGTCGATGACAAGATCATCAAGGCGGCGTCAGGCGGGCTCGAGGCCATTCGGGCCTATACCGCACCCTACACCGACGCCTTCTTCCAGGACTTGGCCACCCTGCGGATCCAGAGCCCCGACATCGTCTGCCCGGCCACAGAGCATATCGAGCAGATGGTCGAGATGGTCCAGAGGCTCGTGGAGCGGGGACATGCGTACGAGAGCGATGGGAGCTATTACTTCCGCATCGCTAGTTTCCCCGAGTACGGCCGTCTAGCTCGCCTCGACAGCGCCGGCATGAGAGCGGGCGCTCGAGTGGAGGTCGACGAGTACAGCAAGGATGACGTGCGGGATTTCGCCCTATGGAAGGCCCACAGAGAGGGCGAGGTGGCCTGGGATACGCCTCTTGGACACGGGCGGCCCGGCTGGCACATTGAGTGTTCGGCTATGGCGATGCACTATCTCGGTGAGAGCTTCGACATCCACACGGGCGGCGTGGACAACATCTTCCCACACCACGAGAACGAGATCGCGCAGGCCGAGGGGGCAACAGGGAAGCCCTTTGTGAAGTACTGGGTACACCATGAGCATCTTCTGATGGATTCGCAGAAGATGGCAAAGAGCCTAGGTAACACATTCAAGCTGCGTGACCTCCTGACACAGGGCGTCGACCCCGTCGCGCTCCGGTACTTGCTCGCATCCGCCCACAACCGAACACAACTCAACTTCACATCGGAGGCCGTTGAGCAGGCAACGCACACGGTGAAGGGTCTGCACGACTTCATGCGCCGTCTGAGCGAGGCTCGGGTGGACGAGGGGGAGCCTCGTGAGCTGGCCCAGCAAGCAGAGGAGGCTCGCAAAGGCTTCTTCGACGCCATGTACAACGACCTGCAGACTCCCCAGGCTCTCGCCGCGCTGTTCGATCTGGTGAAGAACGCGAACATAGCCTTGCAGCACAAGACGTGCGTTACGGGTGATCTCGATGTCGTGCGTGACGTCATGCGTGACTTCGACGAGATCCTGGACGTGCTCGATCCGGGCGAAGAGCCGGTGCTGGACGAGGACATCGAGCGGATGATCCAGGAGCGGACCGAGGCACGGGCACGGCGCGACTGGGCCAAAGCGGATGAGATACGCCAGGCGCTGGAGGGTGGAGGTGTCCTACTGGAGGACACCGCTGATGGCACCCGATGGAAGCGGGCTTGACGAGCTGACTTTGCGGGGGTGCACCGTGGCGATGCGGACTCGAGGACGAGGACTCACTGGAACGTACTTTCTGGCGTTGCTGCCTATGGTGGTGTCCTGCGCCGGAGTGGCTCGGGCGCAGGGCGAGATTCCGCCCCCCTTGCCAGGGTCTACCCTGCAGCTGCGCGCTGTGCTGAACCAAGACACAAAGCCTCTTGCCCTCCTGGCGGTGAAGGACGAGGAGACTCGCGTCCAGCTGCTTCAGGTCCTGGACGTTTTGCTGCACCAGACTAACGAGGTCACCTTCTGGCGGTACGGCCCAAGCGGCGATGCCGTGCTCGATATGGACGCAGGGGTCACCTTCTACGCGGCGTGGGCCCAGGCCCGAGGGTTCCGCGCAGTAGGTCGGTACGTCTCGCACCGTTCGGACGACTCGGCCGATGCGCCCAGGATCACGGGTATCGCGGAGATGCACCTCGCAACCGGCGACGGCGGGGGCCTGCTGGCGGTGTACTCCGAGGCGGACGCGGTGAGCTTGGTCTGGGCCGAGGGAAAGGTCTCGCTGGGCCCGCTGCTCGCCCCGCTCCTCGGACTGCCGCCCCTGACGAGTGCGGCGGTGGAGGGCGTGGAGCCGGTGGAGCCCGATCTACCGCTCTTGCCCCAAGGACTGCCGATGGACCTTCTCATCGCCCGGCTCGACCTGACGTCGCATGAGTTGCTGCCCCTTGCGGCAGAGGTGGCGGCGATGGCCGAGGCCGGGAACGCGGAGGTTCCTGCCGATGCGCTGGTGCTCATGCGCATGGGCCCCGATGTGCTCGCGGATGTACAGGGCCTGACCGCGATCGCCTTCCGCACCCCTCGGTCGACCCAGACCGAACGAGTGGTCGGAGCCGCTCTGGGCTACGCTGATGCCCGCGAGTGGACGGCGTTGTATGAGACTACCGTGGGCGGGGTTGAGGCTCAGCTCTTCGCCAAGCTCGGCGACGTGGGGGGCATCCTCATCGTTGGCAAGCGCGAGGGGATGACGGCCCTACTCATAACGAAAGGCGCCCCGAATCTGCTGGCGCTCCTCGCTGGCCTTTCCTAGGCCGCCCAGTAGGAGGTATGACTACGATGGAACCCGTTCGGCTCCCTCGAGCTCACATGTCGATCCTAGCCCTTGCGCTTCTCATTCTCGTCCTCGCCCCCCTCGCGGCGCTGGCCGGCGATGAGTCACATTGGCCGCCTCCGCCTCCGCAAGGAGAGCGGCGCTTGAGTGTCGATCTCAGCGGCCTGAAGTCGCGGCTGCTAAAGCTCATAGTGGACGACAAACGTGTCGAGAGAGCCGTGCAGTACGTGATCGACCTCCCTGGCACTCCCAAGCTGCGAACCTTCCGCATGAGGGGCGATGCTCGCCCCACGCCTGTTGACGTGAAGGCCTTCTACCTCTCCTGGGCGGCCGGGAACGGCTACAGGATGCTCGTTGAGGCCTGGAATGCGGACAAAACGGGCCTCACGGGAGTGCTCCACAAACCGGGCGAGGAGGGGGGCATCTTCGCCTACCAGGTAAGTGGCGTCGATGTCCTGTGGCTGTGGGATGAGGGGCACGCCCCCATCGGCCCGCTCCTGGCCGCATGGTTCGATTACCCGACGCTGAAGTCGGAGACCGAGGCGCCTCCAGGCAGCCCGCCGTGGCACGTTCGTAGTGACTTGCCGCCGATCTATGATGAGAGGCTGTCTCTGAGGGTGGAGATCGACCGTTGGGAGATCGATTCGATCGCTCATGACCTGGAGGCGTCGCGCGAGAAGCACGACGAGCATGAGGGTCTCCGCGGCCTATTGGAGGCCGCGCCGGAGATGTTGGGGACGGTCCGGCATGCCTGGTTTCTCACCTACGACGTCGCCCCGGGGGGCGAGAGAGAGATACTGCTGGCCCCTTGGCTCCGGTGGGCCGAGGATAACGACCTCACCTCCGTGGCCGAGGGCGACATGGACGGCACCCTGTTCGAGTTCCTCATCCGCTCGGGTGAGGACGGCGGGGTTGTGCTGACCATGGAGGATGACCAGAAGGTGCACCTCCTCGTGCTCGACGGTGGCCCCCACATGGGGGCAGTCAGCGATATCCTGACGGCCGCGATCCGGGCTAGCCAGTCGGAGGAGTAGGCGATGTCGAGCGGCCATCGGCCCGCTATCGAGTGCCGCGCGGTCCTGTTCGACCTATTCGGTACGTTGATCATCTACGGTGACATGACCCGCGCCTGGCAGGCATGGTTGGAGACGCTCCACCGCGCTTTGGCCGACGAGGGTGTAGACATCGAGCTTCAGAGGTTCGCGGAGAGGCTGCGTGGGTTCTTCTCGCGCCCCGAACCTCCGCCCGATGGGCCAGGAGAGACGGAGTTCGACCGGCGACTGATCGCGCTCCTGGCCGAGTTCGGGATCGCCCTTGAGCCCGAAGCGGCAGTCCGCGCGCGCCGGCCCGCGATCGACGCCTGGATGCAGTACGTCCACCTGGACCCCGAGGCCAAGGGCCTGCTGCAGGCGATCCGTCGCTCCCGCAAGGTGGCACTGGTCTCGAACTTCGATGCCGCTGAACCGGTGGAGCGCATCCTGAGCGACCTGGACCTCGCCCGCTGCTTCGATGTTGTAGCCGTCTCCGACGCGGTTGGTTTCAAGAAGCCCGACCCAGCGATCTTCCACTGGGTGCTCGAACGCCTCGGCGTAGGGCCCGCGCAAGCCATTCACGTCGGTGACACCGAGGACGACATCGACGGAGCGCGCGCCGCGGGGGTGCGCCCGGTGCTCATCGAGCGCTGGGACCCGGATGAGCTACCCGTCGACTACCACTTCGAGGGAGAGGCTCCCCGTGGCTCGGCGGCTCATCGGTCCAAGGCCGGCCCCGATCGGCTGATACGGGTGTCGAGCCTCGCCGAGGTCGGCCATCTGCTAGGCGTGTGAACGATTCGCAGACCCTTCCTGTAGGATGCGCGCGGTGTCTCGTGTATCCTGTTCTCGTCTGACAGTGCCCCTTTGGAGGGCCCCAGCAAGCTTGGAGGGACTGACTGCATGCTCCGCACAGCGTTCACTGGATTGGCCATTCTGGTCCTTGTACTAGCAGTGGCGACCGTTGGCTGCAAGAGCGGCGAGACTGGCGACGGCGCCGAGGTGATGGCAGCGCCAGCGCCGCCCGCTCCTGTAGCTCCGCAGACCGACGCGCCGGAAGCCGATACCGTGGTAGCGGCGGCCGGCGGGCCGCTGCTCGATGTCATCGGGAATGAGGTTTCTGAGGACGGTGGGTACCTCTGCCCCGTCAGCGGAAACGTCATCGCGAACACTCCCGAGGAGCTCGAGAAGCACCCTTATGTGAACTACGAGGACAAGAGCTACTACGTGTGGTGCCCGAACTGCGAGGCCAAGTTCGTGAGCGATCCCACGGGGTACCTCGCCGGCGAGGTGCCCACCTGCAAGGAACTGGGCACTTGTGACGCCGAACTGGGCAGCTGCGACGCCGAGGGGCACGAGCACGGTGCGATCGAGGCGCCAGAGAGCGAGGCGGAACCCACCGACGCCCCGGAGTAGGGTGATGGGTCGACCGGAAGAGACCGAGCGGGGGCCTCGGCTCCCGCTCGGTGTTGTACGGAGATGGTTGCATTGGCTGTTCGCGTGATCCTGCTTGACGGCGTCGAGCTATACCGGGGCGACACCATGATCCTCTCTGGGGTGGACTGGCGCGTCGATGAGGGTCAGCATTGGGCCATCGTTGGCGCGAACGGATCGGGGAAGACAACCCTCCTCAACGTCGTCAGCGGCTATCTCTGGCCCAGTTCGGGCGCCGTTGAGGTGCTCGGTGAGACCTTCGGGCGCACCGATATCCGCGCCCTCAGGCGTAGGGTTGGCTGGGTGAGCACCTTCCTGCGCGAGATGACCCCCTCCCACGAGCGCGCTCTGTCGATGGTCGTCAGTGGCCGGTCGGGGGGCATTGGGCTCTACAACGAGGCGACGGCCGAGGAAACCAACCGCGGGCGCGAGTTGCTCGAGAGGGTGGGCTGTGGCCACCGCGAGAACCACCGCTTCGTGACGCTCTCCCAGGGGGAGCAGCAAAGGGTGATGGTTGCGAGGGCGCTGATGGCGGAGCCCGAACTACTCATCCTCGACGAGATATGCGCCGGACTTGATCTGGCGGCTCGCGAGTCCTTCCTGACCCTGCTCTCCGACCTGGCGACCAGCCCCAAGGGCCCGACCATGATCTTCGTCACCCATCATATCGAGGAGATCATCCCAGCCTTCACCCATGTGTTGGCTCTCTCTGAGGGGCGGGTGTTGAGCGCGGGTCCCAAGCCCGAGGTGCTCTGTGGACGGATCCTCAGCGAGGCCTTGGGCATCCCACTGGAGGTCTCGGAGGCTGCGGGCCGGTATTGGCCGCGAGCGCTGAGCTAGCGGATCGGCCTGCTAGCACGGCTCCTCCAAGGGCTTGAGCCTCCTCGCATCGCGTTGCGTCACCGCCCCTGCGGGACTATGATGGTGCCGTTGTGTGGAGGGAGAGCCCAGAGGGGCCCCGCCAGGCTGGCCGCCGCGCCCGAACGCCTATGACATCGATCCTCCGCAGCAGGCAGTTCCGCGATGCTGACCACCTCATGATCGCCGCCATGGCGGGGATCGTGATCCTTGGCATGCTGACCCTACGGACCATACCTGGCGCCGATGCTCGTCGCCAAGCTCTCCTGTTTGCGATCGGCATTGGCTTCTTCCTGGTTGCTGCCTACTTCGACTATGGCCTCCTGAGGCATGCCTGGCAGGCACTGTACTGGGCGACCTTGGCGGCGCTGGTCATAGTCCTTGTGCTCGGTCCCCGCATCTTCGGCGCCAAGGGTTTCATTTCCCTGCTCGGGCTGCAGTTCCAGCCGTCGGAGTTCGCTAAGGTTGTGCTCATCGCGTGTCTGGCCGTGTACTGCGCCGATGTGGGATCACGCATCCGCGATGGCCTCGAGTTCACCGTGTGCTTCTTCTCGCTGGCCGCCCCCCCCATGTTCCTGGTGCTCGCGGGCAAGGACCTGGGCACCACGCTCGTGCTCATGGCCATCTGGATCGGGGTCATGTACTTCGCCGGCGCGAATCTCTGGCACGTAGCCGCCTTCCTGGTCGCCGGGATGGTGATTACGAAACTTCTGTGGGACCAAGGCTTCATACCTGAGTACATGATGAAACGCGTCATGGCATGGGTGACGCCTAACGAGTTCGTGTCCATCGATGCCGACCCGCGCCAGACTGGGCTGCAGTACCTCAGGGCGCGCCAGGCGATCGGCGCTGGAGGGGTATGGGGGCAGGGGTACGGCCAGGGCCTCTTGACTCAGACGGGCAAAGTCGCCGCACAGGAGACGGACATGACGTTCTCGGCGCTAGCGGAGGAGATGGGCTTCGTCTTCTCGGCGGGGCTCGTGCTGCTCTATGCCGTCGTCATATGGCGAGGCCTGGGCACGATCGCGCAGACGCAGCATGACCTGGGGCGGTACCTGGCCGCGGGTGTAGTATCGTATCTGGCGTTTGAGCTCGTGGTGAACGTGGGGATGAACATCGGGCTACTGCCCATCACCGGTATCCCCTTGCCTTTGTTCTCCCGAGGCGGCTCAAACCTGATCACCACCATGATCGCCCTGGGTTTGCTCGTGAACGTGCACCTCAGGCGACGCCGGATCACGTTCGAAGCCGCCACATAGTCTTGCGAGGAGTGGGTTGATCCCCGCCACATGGAGCCGACCCTAGACCGTATCAAGGAGATCACCGCCGCGGGCAAGCACATCATTGCCTGGCAGGGCGTGCGTATCGTGGCTCCCGAGGAGTGGGAGCCAGGGGCGTTCTCGGGCGACTGGGGGGGCGGTTACATCCGACTGGATGAGCGGCTGGCTCCCCGGCTGGTGATACGGTGGCTCCCCGAGGACTCGACGGACAAGCTGTTCCGTAAGGCGAGTTCGCGCGCCGAGGCGATCAAGCAGGTCGCCGACAACTACCTTGCGAGCCTGGAGAAGAGCCAGACCAAGAAGCGCAATGACTTGGTTCACGAGCGCGCTGACAGATTGCTCCCGCGGCGATCTCTGGACGTGAGTCCCGCCTCGTTCTTCCGGTGGAGATCGAAGGGCCGGCGCGAGACGGTCTACGGGGTCGGCTTCGCTGGGGAGTGTCCCACGTCGGGCCGCATTCTCCTGTGCGAGTGCACAGGGGAGGACGAAGAAGAGAACCAGCGGTCAGCGGCGGAGCTCCTGTCGACGCTGCGTCCTTACCCGCAATCCGATGAGGCGGTCTTGTGGAGCACCTTCGGCCTGCGTTTCGTGCTCCCCAAGGAGTGGACGCTCGCGGGCAGTAAGCTGACGGGTGGCCGCATCGAGTTCCGGTTCAAGCGCGATGATGACTCGCAGGTGGTGGTTCAGCGATGGATCGCCAATCTGTCCCTCGGTAGAGGCGACCTGGTCGCCTGGGCGAAGAAGCAGCTCGCGACGGACCTGCGGCGCGAGTTTCAGTTCCGGATGGAACGGGGACGTTGCCTCGGCCATGACGCTGTTCTTGCCGAGGGCACCATACGAGCCGCCAAGGAGCGCGTGGTGCACTCCACGCGCAAGTTCCTGAAGATCGAGACCCCCTTCCATCTGGTGTCAAGAGCATGGCACTGTGAGCCCGAGAACAAGATCTTCGTGGTGCGGGCGGTATGCAAGGAATCCGAGAAGGAGTTCGCCGATGAGATCGTGGCCAGGTTCGTGTGCCATGTGGAGTAGGCGATGGGTGACGGCGGCCGTGCTGTCGGCTCACGTCCTCGCAGCCCTGCCTGCCCTGGCGCAAACCCCCGGTGAGATCCCCCCGGCACAGCAGGCTCTGGCGGCCGTGCAAGAGGTGCGCCGGCTCCTGGACGAAGGCAACGTCGGCGAGGCGATCGTCAAGGCGTCCGAGGCGACCGAGCTTGACCCCAGGCTGGCAGCCGCGTGGCGCGCCCGCGCCGTGTGCCATCAACTCCGAGGCAATGACATCGAGGAAGACCGCGAGTTCGCCATCGCCTACTACTCGGCTTCGCTTCAGTTGGAGGAGTGGGAGGAGGCCCGTCGGCAGCTTCGTTCGCTCACCCAGGGCGGCCGTTATCCGAGGTGGGTGACGGAGGCAAGTCTGCAGTATCTGCCCGGGTCCTACGAACGCCGCACACTCTCGATACGTGACGAGCGGCTGGGACCGGACCGCCAAGCCGATCTGGCCGTCGCCGTGAGCACCGCCCATCAGTACCCCGAGCGCGTCCCTAAGCAGCATGCCATCTACGGGGACCGCTTCGCCGGCGTGGTCTATGGCCTCGTGGAGGAACCGGACGATCCGATGAAGCGGCTGCGGATGGTGGCCCGGGTCTTCTATCCTACCGATACCCTCTCGATCACGGGTCACGACTATCTGGCTGAGGCGTCGAACACCGTCGCTGTACTGGCTCGGCTGTGCGCCTGCTACCGTGCTTACATGGGCAAGTCGTCCTGGGACCGCTTGGCGCGCCCGGTCTCGCTCTACCTTGTTGAGGGCCCCTCCCTGGCACCCGCGGGTGGCGCGCGAAGCGACGCCGCGATCTACAACGCCGATACTCCTCGAAGCCCCGAGCAATGGGTGGCTGACACGTGCGCCGCCTTCGGTGAGATGGCGATGCCCCTCGTCGGGCCTCTGCCTAGCTCGCCCATGTGGGCCGGAGGCGACATGGGACGGGCACTGTATTCGAAGTGGCTCGCCCTGAACTCTATAGACGGGGTGATCCCGTGGGGGGACGAGGAAGTCGAGATGGCCGGCGCCGGCGGCCCCAGCGCCGCCACGGCTCTCCAGGCTTTCATGTCCCAGGCGCCCAATGACGAGATGATGCTGGGACCGGTCGAGCAACCGGGGCAGATGGCCGCCGGCCTGGTGCTCTACGCCGACTCCATCCTGGGCGGTAGCGGGATGGAGTCCTTCCTCGTGCCTGGCGAGGAGTTGGCGCCGAGGAACCTCCTGTGGCGGTTCGCACAGATCCTGCGGGACAGGGATCCCGGTCAGGTGAGGGTTCCGGCAGGGCTCTTCATCACCGACGGATCGAACCCCGATGAGGCCTTCGACGTCGTCCAAGCGGACACCGCCTCCTGCTTCATGCTCCCCGAGTGCCCCGTGCGTTACCGGGTGTTCCTGGACGAGGGAGAGTGGAGCATCACCCTGGTGGGCCAGTCGTCGGGCGACGCTGACGGCGCGACGCGACTCGCTCTCCTGCTTGACGGCGGCACACGTCGGCAGCCCGTGGAGATGACCCTGGAGTTGCGCGGAGGTCGGAGGATCGTCTCCGGCGTGCTCCCGCCTCTCCGTGCCGGCTGGTACATGCTCACCCTCTCTCATGACAGCCCCGGCAATACCGTCGAACTGTCATCGATCAGTTTCTCCGAACGCAAACCTGGCGGCGGCTTCTAGCCCCGCCCCTCATCACAGAACGCTGAACGGAGTCACAGACGTTGCTGAAGGTGTTCCGCAAGCTCGGGGATGTGCTCGCCCCTGGACGCAAGGTCGATAGCCACCTCCTGGAGGAGCTGGAGGAAGCGCTCATCGAGGCCGACGTCAAAGCCGAGTTGGCTATGCGGCTGATCGAGGAACTGGGCAACGCCGCAAGGACGGGCCACGTCCGGGATGCCGAGGGGGTCCGCGAACTCCTGAGGACACGGGTCGCGGAGCTTCTGGACGGCGGGATGGACCGGTCGCTGGCCTACAGTTCCGAGCCGCCCACGGTGATTCTGGTCGTCGGCGTGAACGGCACGGGCAAAACGACCACCATCGGCAAGCTGGCGCACTACTACGAGCGGCACGGGCACAGGACGCTCATGGCCGCTGGGGACACCTTCCGAGCGGCGGCCATCGAGCAGCTGACGATCTGGGCTGAGAGGTCGGGCGCAGAGATCGTGGCCCACCGCGAGGGCGCGGATCCCGCAGCGGTGGTCTTCGACGCCCTCACCGCCGCGAAGGCGCGTGGTTACCACGAGGTCATCGTCGATACCGCAGGCCGGCTGCACACCAAGAGCAACCTCATGAAGGAGCTGGAGAAGATCCATCGGGTCTGCGAGAAGGCTCTCGGGCGGCCGGCGGATGAGGTGCTGCTTGTCATCGACGCCACGACCGGGCAGAACGCGATCCGGCAGGCCCAGGCCTTCGCTGAATCGGTCGATCTCACAGGCATCGTTCTGACGAAGCTGGACGGAACGGCCCGCGGAGGAGCCGTGCTGACCATCCAGTCGGACTTCGGCATTCCGGTCAAGCTCATCGGTGTCGGCGAGAAGATCGAGGATCTGCTGAGTTTTGACCCCGTGTGGTTCAGTGATAACCTCTTCTAGGAGGGAGGCGGAGAGTCGACCCATGGCCTTCGAGGTTGTCCTGTTCCCCTGGCAGACGGTACTGTTCCCAGGCACCATTATGCCTATACGAGTCACCGAGGGAGCCCATCTCGAAGCGGTGCGCCATTGCCTGGATACCTCGACCCCCTTCGGCGTCGTGCTCGTCGAGCTGGTCGGGACGGGACAAGGGATGCTCGCCGAGGTGGGGACTCTCGCGACGATCACGGACCACGTGAAGCACGAGGATGGGGCGATAGAGGCGCTGGGCGTGGGGGGCCGGCGGTTCCGCATACGGGAGATCGTGCAGGAGGAGCCCTTCCTCCTGGCCCAAGTGGACGCGATGGAGGAGCAGGATTCCGCTGAACTCAGTCCCGCGGAGGTGGACTCGATCGAGGAGCTGACCGAGCAGTTCTGGCGCTATGCGAATCTGGCGCTACCGAAGCTGTCGAGCAGCCTGAGGATCCACCTTCCGAGTGATCCTCTGAGTCGGCTCAACTTGATCTGTTCGGCACTCCTGGTGCCCTTCCATCAGAAGCAGCAGCTCCTCGAGGAGGATGACCTACCACGCCGTGTGAGGGTGACCTACAACATCCTCAGACGAGAATCCGCCGAGCTTCAGGCTTTCCGGGCAGCTATGAAGGTGCTCCGCGGGGACGAGGATGCCCCGCCTGGCCCCGGACCTTTTAGCCTCAACTAACCTCGCCCGAGTCCGTCGCGCCATCGTCCGGCCGCCGATGCGGTCATGTCGCGCGCGTCCGCAACTCCATTTGTGCGTGTGCGGCCTTCACCCTCCCTCATTCGATAGGGCCTCGGCATGGCGAAGGCGAAGCAGCGCTGGGAGACTACCCACGATGGAGAGGCGACTGCGATGCCGGACATCCTCGCTCTAGTAATGGACTGCGGCTCCACGAACATCACTGTGAGCGCCGTTGACAGCGCCGGCCGTATCGTCGGGTCAGCGACCCGTGCCAACGGACCGGAGCCCGATGAATCCGGACGACCGAGTTGGTTCGTCTGGGACCTGGACCGAATCATGGAGCGCATTGGCGAGGCGTCGCGCGAGGCCACCGCTAACCTCGGCGATGCCCAGATCGGGGCGCTGGCCGTGACGACGTGGGGAGCCGACGGGGCTCCGGTTGACGGGGCAGGGCAGCTCACCCACCCCATCGTCTCATGGCAGTGTGGCCGCACTGAGGACTTGGCCGCGTCCTTCGCCAGCATCCACGATCCGTATGAGGCCTACCGGGTGACGGGGTACCAGGTGTTGCCGTTCAATACCCTGCTGAAGCTCATTTGGCTGCGCCACAATGTCCCCGGCGCGCTCGACCGGGCGGAGACCTTCATGATGATGCCAGGCCTCATCTCCCATCGGCTGACAGGCGAGGTCTCGATCGACGCCACGTCGGCCGGGACCACCATGGCTGTCGACCTGTCCCGTCGGTCCTGGGCGCCAGAGCTGCTCGCCCATGCCGACGTCGCCCCTGACCTGTTCCCACGCTGGGTCGAGCCGGGCGAGGTCATCGGCGGACTGACCTCCGCCGCGGCGACGGAACTCGGGCTGCCAGCTGGCATCCCCGTGGTCGCTGCCGGTCACGACACCCAGTTCGCCGCCGTGGGCTCTGGCGCCGCGCCCGGCGAGGCTGTTCTCAGCTCGGGAACGTGGGAGATCCTCATGGCCCGGACTGAATGCCCTGCGCTCACGCGAGAGCTGTTCGATGGAGGCCTCATCGTGGAGCTCGATCCCGTTCCGGGGCTCACGAACCCCCAGTTCCTGATGATGGGATCCGGCGCTCTGGAGTGGGTGCGCGAGCGACTCTACGACGACATTGGGGACCGGCGAGCCGCCTACCGTCAGATGATCGAGGAGGCGCAGTCGGTGCCTCCAGGCTGCGAGGGGCTGACGGCTCTGCCGCAGTTCCAGGCCGGCTCGGGGCCCAGCAAGCGCTACGGCACTGGCGGCGGCCTCCTCGGGCTGGATCTGCAGACCACGCGCGGCCAGATCTACCGTGCCATGCTGGAGGGCCTCGCCCTCCAACTCCGCCACGCTCTCGACATCCTGGGGCAGCTCCAGGCGTCCGACGTAGGCGCCGTACGCGTCGTGGGTGGCGGCTCCCGCAATGCTCTCTGGAATCAGATCCGCGCGGACGTCTGCGGCGTGCCGGTAGCCATCTTGGAGCAGAAGGAGGCTACGGTGATGGGGGCAGCGATCTTCGCTTTCCTCGGGGCCGGTGTGTTCGGCAGCATCGAGGAGGCGAGGTCAGCGGTCACCGTGGGGGCCAGCTACGAGCCCTCCGCGGACTCAGCGGCCTATCAGGAGCTGTACGGACGGTACTCCAACCTGCTTCCGTCGCTGCAGGACTATTTCGGCGCCCAGCCGTGATTCGAGGCAGGCAGCAAGCAGTGAAGGGCGAATGGCTAGGAGCGCCGGAACACAGCCGGTGTCGTAGGAGGGAGACACAGACAGTGAGCAGATACCAGAAGAGCATCGACCTGCTGAACGAGGCGATCCGCAGAGAGATTCACGCCAGCATCCAGTACATGTACTTCCACTTCCACGCGGACGATCAGGGCTACGATCCCCTATCGCAGCTATTCAAGCGCATAGCCATCCAGGAGATGGTGCATGCGGAGCGCCTCGCCGAGAGAGTCCTCTATCTCAAGGGCGAGGTCACTATGGAGCTCTCCCAGCCGATCGAGTATGTGAACGCCCCGGCCACGATGCTAGTCTTCTCCAAGGAACTTGAGGACGCGGCTGTCGTCATGTACAACGACTTCGCAAGGCAGTGCGGCGAGAACTCCGACGCTGCCTCCAAACGGCTATTCGAGGACCTCATCGGCGAGGAAGAGACCCACTTCGAGCAGTTCGATCTCCAGAATGAGCATCTCGAGAAGTACGGCGAGCAGTTCCTCGCCCTGCAGGGCATCGAGCGAAGCAAGTCCATGGGGGGATCCGGCGCGGCGTAGGCTTCGATCGAGCGTCCCGCGCGCCAACCCACGCCAACGGGCCCGAGGCGGCTGCATAGCCCACGGGCCCGTTCGTGGTTGTGGTCTGGTAGGCCCGCATTGCGTCTGCACGGTCTGAGCGGGAGGTTGTTCCATGGAATTCCAGCGCACATGGCACGGCGCGACCGTGGATGGCCACGTACACATGGGGCCGATGGATGAGGAGAGCGTGCTCTTAGACATCATGGGAGCGGCCGGCATCGGGCAAGCGGCCCTTGCCTCGATCCAGGATCCCCAGCGGGGCGCGGGCCTCGGCGGGCCCCTCATGATGAAGGCACGGCATCCGAGGCGGTTCTACGTCTTCGCGGGGCCCAACCACGCCCTCGCCTCAGCGCCGTCCGGAGCCGCGGTCCCATTGGCTGAGCAGGTGGGGAGGCTTCTTGCCGCAGGGTGCGATGGCATCAAGATGATCGATGGTAAGCCCACCTCCCGCCGAACGCTGAACGTCCCCGTCAGCGCCACGTACTTCGCCGACTACTGGGAGGCGGTCGAGAGTCTCGATCTCCCACTCATATGGCACGTCGGCGATCCTGAGGAGTTCTGGGATCCCTCCCGCGCCCCGGGGTGGGCGGTGGAGCAGAACTGGTGCTACGGGCCGGAGGATGTCCCGCTGGAGCAGCTCTACGCAGAGGTGGATGAGGTGCTGGAACGCCATCCCCGGCTGAGGGTCTCTTTCGCCCACTTCTACTTCCTCGCCGCTGACCTTCGGCGCGCGGCACGTTTCCTGGACGCTCATCCCACCGTTCGCTTCGACCTCGCGCCGGGCATCGAGATGCTCTATAACACCTCACGCAATCCCGACGCCGCCCGTGACTTCTTCATCCGGTACTCCGACCGCATCATCTTTGGCACGGACATCTTCACGGAATTGACCGTTGCCGAGGCGCTTGCGAGAGCGGGTATCGTGCAGCGGTGGCTGGAGACGGAGGACGAGTTCCGGGTGCCGCCCGAAGCCGACTTCCTGCTCGGCCCTCCCACGGATGGGGTGATCCGAGGGCTAGCCCTGCCGGACGGCGTACTCGAGCGGATCTACCAGGGCAACTTCGCGGACCTAGCGGGCACAGAGCCGAGACCCATCGAACTGGCCGCCGCCGCTGACCTCTGTCACGCTATCGCGGGCGTCGCGGAGGCGCTCTCCGGTACGCCGGCATCCCAGACGGAGGCCGGACACGCTGCCCAGATGCTCGAAGCCATGGCCTGACCGCTACGCCCGTCAGGGCCCGTCCGCGACCCACACGACCATGTCGGTCGGTCCACGGTTCGCGCTCGCGAAGTAGGGCACCGCGAGCAGCGGCTGCCTGGTGGCCCGGAGCGTCTCGTCAACCGGCGCGTAGAGCTCGCGCCAGTCCTCCTGCACGGAAAGGCCCGTCGCGCCCAGGACCATCACGCCGCCCAGGAGATCGCCCCGCCACTCCACCGTCAGTGGCGCGGATCGGGGTAATGCGAGAGTCCTCGCTGCCCCCCCATTGTCGACACCCTCAAGGCAGTAGACGAGCGGCCCACGGGTGAGCGCCACGCGCCCGCGGTCGGCCTCCACGCTGGGGTGGGCACGCACGCGCTGTGGGCCCATGGGTAGATGGAGGCGGACCTCGTCGCCCCGGCTCCATGTTCTGTGGATGCGGGCGTATCCGTCACCCAGGAGGCCGACCGCCGCGGGCTCGCCATTCACCAGCAGGGTGGCTCCGCGGGACCATCCCGGGATACGGACGCACAGGGAGAAGGTCACCTCCCTCTCGGGGTCTACGGTGATCCGAACATCCCCCTCCCACGGGTAGCGCGTGGTCTGGGTGACCTCCACCTCGGCGCCACCCACGCTCGTTCGTCCCGTGCTCCCGATGAACAGGTTCACGTAGAGGGTCTCCGGCCCCGTCGCGTAGATGTAGCCGGGTAGCGCGCCCATGGCCTTGACGAACATGGGCGGGCAGCAGGGGCATCCATGCCACGGCCAGCGGCTCGTCTCTGGCCCCCGCTCCAGGGGGTTCTCATAGAAGTACGAGTCGCCGGTCAGTGAAGTGCCTACGAGGATGCCGTTGTAGAGCGCACGCTCGAGCTCATCGGCGCAGCGTGCGTCGGCCGTGAGGAGGTTCAGGTTGTGGTGGAAGAAGGCGGCGCCTACCGCGGCGCAAGTCTCGAGGTAGCCGGAGTTAGGCAGGACGTAGTCGGGCCCGAATCCCTCATGGCCTGCGACAGCTCCCAGGCCGCCCGTGATGTACATGCGGCGGTAGACCATGTTGTCCCATAGCCGCATTGCCGCCGAGGCGTAGTCCTCTCGACCGTTGACCGCCCCGGCAGCCGCGAGACCGGCGAAGAGGAGGGTGGCCCGTACCGCGTGCCCCTCGACAGCATCCTGCTCGAGCACCGGCTTGTGGTCCTGGCCGTAGGACTCGAAGGCCCGCCTACCCTCGGTGTTGCCTCGGTTTTCGATCCAGAACTCCGCGAGCTCCAGATAGCGCGCCTCGTCGATGGGAACCGGCATGGCCTCCTTGAGCTCCGGTCGCTCACGGAAGAGGAGGTAGAGCTTGACGAACGCTTCCTCGCCGATGGAGTGGCCAGGCACCACGTTGGCCCGTGGCGGAGGCCCCATCGTGTCGCACATCGTGTTGGCGAGTCGCGTAGCAATCTCCAGGAAACGGGTCTTGCCCGTGGCGCGCCAGTAGTGCACCGCGGCCTCAACCATCGCGCCAGCGTTGTAGAGATCGTGCTGCCAGTTGTCGTCGCCACCGTTCATGCCCCAGCGTTGATCCGGGCATACCATCTGGGTGTAGGTGTTCACATACCCACCCGGGTCCTGCGCCGCCGCGGAAGCAACACGCTCGATGATGGCGTCTATCCGCTCCTCGAGGGCTGGCTCGGCGTGCTGGATCATAAAGTCAGCGCTGCCGCGGATGGTCTCGTAGAGCAAGCCATCGTACCATGGCGGGCCACCATGCTCACTCGGAATGCCGTCACGCACATGGTCGAAGTTCGTCAGCGCACCATCGGCCTCGAGCTTGTTGAAGATGTCGGTCACGGTCACCGTTCTCCAGACCTCGAGCTTCGGTGACCAGAAGGGATCGTCGATGGTGACTCGCGGTAGGGGCACCGCCTGCAGGGGCAACTCCGCGGACGGGGCGGTCAGGAGGAGCAGCAGCAGGTTCGTTGAGCAGGTGAGCATGGGTTGGGTACCCCTTTCGGGAGACGGCGGCGGCTAAGCGTCGATCGTGACTCGACCGCCCCGCGAGCTGCTGGCGGTGGCTCCGAAGACCATCGCCAGGGACTTGATGTTGTCATGGCACTCAGTCTGGGGCTTCTCTCCGGTGCGCAGAAACCGGAGCATCTCCACCAGGGCGCCATGCTGCCCCGCTGGCGCCTCGACCCGCTCGGCAACGGTCACGGATTCTAGCGGCCTATGGAAGCCCTCGTCCCCGGCGACGCGTTCGCCCCACGGCGTGCCGTCCTTCTCCAGGATGAGGGTGCCTCGATCCCCGATGAATCGCCAATCGCCGTTCCAGCTTGTGTGGCAACCCTCCGCACACCAACTGCCCCGGAAGGTGAACACGAGGCCATCGCTCATCTCGAACACGCAGCTGGCTGCCGCGTCACCCCGGTACCAGGAGCCCGCTGGGTTGAACTCCAGGGCGTACACAGCGACGGGGTCGGCGCCGGTGAAGAACCGCACGAGGTCAAAGTGGTGGATTGCCATGTCCAGAATCAGCGGGCTGTCCATCTCGTCGCGAAAGCCGCCGAAGTGCGCGCCGATGTAGAAGTCGCAGTTGGCCGAGGTGAGAGCGCCGATCTCGCCGGCTGCCAAGGTGCGCGCCACGACCGCGTGGGTAGCGTCCCATCGCCGCGACTGGCCCACCATGTAGAGCTTGCCCGTGCGTTCGGCGGTCGCCACCATCCGCCGGGCCTCATCCATGGATGAGGCCATGGGCTTCTCGCCGATCACATGGCAGCCCGCCTCCAGCGCCATGCACGTGACCTCACAATGGGCCTCTGGGACGGTGAGATCGACGACGAAGTCAGGCGACGCGGCGGCGAGCGTCGCGGCCAGGTCTGTCGAGGGCTCAGCGTCCAAGCTGAACTCCGCGATCCGGCGTTGTGCCGCCTCGAGGTTCAGATCCACGACGGCGACTACATCGACGCCCTCCGACTTGAGCGGAGGGAACCACGCGCCTGAGATGCCTCCTGCGCCTACAACGACCGCACGCTCTCTGGCCATGCCTTGCTCGTCCTCTCAAGTAGGGATGTCACGCGGTGGGCGCGGCAGGTGACCGGATTCGGCGGCACGGCGGCGCACGCCTTCCGGTGGCTGTTCCACGGATCCACGGAGCGGAACTGCGGCACAGGGAAGGCGGCGGCTCATGGCGAACTCAGTGGGGTATATGCGGCTCCGCGTCGCTTGCGGAGCTTCCAAGGGAGTGATCCGTGTTGCGGAGGACCACCCGCAGGCGCTTCTTGACGGACTCCATACTCGCGGCGGCGGGAGCCTACGCCGCCACGCGACTGCCTACGTCCGCGTTGGCCCAGGGCCCGTCCGTCGGCCCCAACGACAAGCTAGGCGTGGCCGTGGTGGGCGTCCGCGGCCAGGGCTCAGGCCACCTGAGCACCTTCCTGGACGACCCACGCTGTCACGTCCTCTACGTGGTCGATGCTGATCGGCGGTACGCCGAGGAGCGAGCCGATCAGGCGGGGGACAAGCAGGATCCCAAGCCCAAGGCCATCCAAGATATGCGCGAGGCCTTCGATGACCCGAATGTGGACTGCATCAGCACAGCGACGCCCAACCATTGGCATGCGCTGACGGCGATCTGGGCGATGCAGGCGGGCAAGGATGTCTACGTCGAGAAACCCGTCGCGTGGAGCATCGCCGAGGGTCGCGCGATGGTCGCCGCCGCCCGGAAGTACGGTCGTATCTGCCAGGTAGGCACCCAATGCCGCTCACATCAAGCCCTTCGTGACGCCATGGCCTTCATCCATGAGGGCGGCATCGGCGAGTGCAACTTCGCCAGAGGGTTGTGCTACAAGCGCCGGCGCTCTATCGGCGCCCTGGGCGACTACGCCTCGGCGATCCCCGAGACCGTAGACTACAACCTGTGGTCTGGCCCGGCCCTCGAGACGGCGCCCCGGATGACACGCCCGAACCTGCACTACGACTGGCATTGGCAGCGGCACTACGGCAATGGGGACCTCGGCAACCAGGGGCCCCACCAGACGGATATCGCGCGCTGGGGGCTCAACCTGCAGCGCCATCCCCATGCCATCATCGCCTACGGGGGCCGCTTGGGGTATGACGTCGAACGGCAGGATCCCAACTACGTCGATGCCGGCGATGTGGCGAACACCGAGGTCTCCATCTACGACTACGGCGACAAGTGCATCGTGTTCGAGACGCGCGGCCTCGAGACGCCCGAGTACATGGGCGCCGGGATCGGTGTGATCTTCTACGGCGCCGACGGCTATGTGGTGCAACGTAGCTACAACAATTGCGTCGTGCTTGACAAGGAACTGAACGTCGTCCGGGAGTTCGGCGGCGGCGGCAGCCACTTCGGCAACTTCATCGACTGTGTCCTCAGCCGTCGCGCAGAGGACCTCCACGCCGACGTCCTCGAAGGCCATTACTCCGCGTCCATCAGCCATCTGGGCAACATCTCATACTACCTGGGTGAGGACCGGAAGGTGACCACCGGCGAGGCCGCCCATGTTCTCTCGGGTGTCCCCGGTCTGGACGACAACCAGGAGACGTTGGACCGTACCATCGAGCATCTGCGGGACAACGGTGTCAGCCTGGCGCGCACTCCCATCAGCATAGGGCCGCTGCTTCAGTTCGATCCGGACAGAGAGGTGTTCCCAGGAAACCCCTCCGCCAACGCTATGCTCAGCCGGGAGTACCGGGAGCCCTTCGTGTGCCCGGCTCAGAACAGGGTCTAGCTTCGCCGCGTCGAGCATGATGCGACGTCGACCACACCGGGGCCGGGTTGAGTTGACCGGCCCCGATCAATTGGGGGGCGCTATGGGCGAGCGTGTTGTCCACATTGGCGCCGGAAGCGCTGTGTTCACTCGAGGGCTTCTGGCCGACATGATCCTACGCGGTGATGAGGCGGAGTTGGCCCTAGTGGACACCGATGCCCACGCTCTGCGCGTCGCTGCGGGGTTGGCGCGCAAGATGGTGGAGTCGCGAGACGCCCCGATCACCGTCACCGCCTCGGAGGATCGGCGCGAGGTACTCTCAGATGCGACGGCTGTCATCTGCACCATCGGCGTAGGGGGGCGTCGAGCGTGGGAGCGGGATGTCTTCATACCTCGGCGGTACGGGATCTACCAGCCAGTGGGCGACACCGTGATGCCCGGCGGCGCCTCCCGGGCCCTGCGCATGGTACCCGCTATGGTGGAGATCGCGACCGATGTCCTCGGTCTCGCGCCCGATGCGCTCCTCTTCAACTACGGCAACCCCATGAGCGCCGTCTGCCGGGGGATACGCAAGGCGACGGGCGCCCCGGTTGTTGGGCTCTGTCACGGTGTGCATCACGTGCTGGCCCAGCTGGCCGGCCTGTTGGGACTGGACCGGGATTCCATGGGGTGGGACGCCTCGGGCATCAACCACCTCACCTGGTTCACGGGACTGTGGTCTGAGGGGCGCGATGTGTGGCCCGACCTTCGATCCCTCATTCCCGCCCCCGGTCAGCCGGCGCCGTGCGATCCCTTCTGTTGGGACCTGTTCCGCCTGTTCGGCGCATACCCAGCTGTTGGCGATCGCCATGTGAGCGAGTTCTTCGCTCCGCTCTTCCCCGGGGGCAAGTATGGTGACGCGGTGCTGGGTGTCGATGCCTTCAGCTTCGAGGGCACGATCGAGCATGGCGACCGGGCCTACGCCGCGATGGAGGCGGATGCCCTCGGACCGGGGGCCCTTCCCGACGAGTACTGGCGCCGTATCGGCGGCGAGCACGAGCAAGTGCTGGACATCATCGACGCCATCCGCCGGGACACGGGGCAACGGTTCAGCGTGAACCTACCGAACGGTGGTCAGGCCCCCAACCTGCCGCTCGGGGCCGTCGTCGAGTCTCCTGCCATCGCCACGGGCGGTGGCCTGCGGCCGGTCGCCCAGCCCCCGCTGCCCGAGGGGGTGGCGGGGACCCTAGCGACGCGCTTCCAGTGGGTCGAGACCGTGGTTGAGGCCGCCCTGGAGGGCTCCCGAAGCAAGTTCGTGCAGGCTCTGATACTAGATGGCGCCTGCCCATCGGTGAGAGTGGCGGAGCAGTTGGCGGACGAGCTCCTACAGGCTCAGGCCGAGTTCCTGCCCCGGTTCGCCTGAGAGAAACCCGCCGATCACTGGATCGGCCCAATCTCCGTGGCGACGATCTTCCAGTCCCCCTTGGGATGTAGCTCGCTGTTCCGGAGCTTCTGCCAGTGTTGGAAGATGTTGTGGGTGGGGCCCTTCTCGCCCGCCTCACGACGCTGTTTGGCCCCCGAGGTCCCCGCCACCATCTCCCCCTGATAGTGCAGGATGACGTCGACTTCCACTTCCTTCTCCTCAGGGCCCATGGTCTGGAGCACCTTCTTGTCCTTCAGCGTGACGTCGTAGAAGGCGGGGAACTCCTTGCCTGCCGACGTGGAGCCTACGATGGCCTCGGAGTACTCGGGGGTCTTATAGCCCGAGCGGGCGCTCGCCGTGGCGATGAACTTCTTCGCGTGGCGCTCCGGCCTGTCCATGTGAAGGATGAGCTGGATGAGAACGAAGATCCCGGCGATGGCCAGGATGGTCGCGATGATTGACCAGATGACGCGCTGGACAGCGAGACGCTTCTGGGTGTCTCGCCGAACCTTCTCTTGAAGCATGCGCTTCCGCTCGTCCATAGCATGTCTCTCCTTGACCGGCCAACCACCTAGGCGACCTAGAGTTCGCACAGCGGCGCCAGGATCCTGCGTGTCGGCTGCGGCCGGCCTAGTGGGTCGCCTAGCTTCGTTTGCAGTTCATGCGGCATTCCCTATACACTTCAGGCTGGCATGATAGACGACTTCGGCAGGTGCCAGACTACCCTGAGTCGACCCATCGAGTTCGCCGGCGTAGGCCTGCACGGCGGGTTGTCTTCACGTCTGAGCATCATACCCGCGACGGCTGACACGGGAGTCGTCTTCGAGCGCCCTGAGGGCTCCATCCCCGCCCTGCTCCCCTTCGTAAGCGATGCGTCACGCTGCACGGCGATCTCCAACGGCGAGGCACGAATCGAGACCATTGAGCATGTTCTCGCGTCGCTGTTCGCCCTTGGAGTAACCAACGCCACCGTGCGAGTCCTGGAAGGCGTCGAGGCTCCGGTCCTCGATGGAAGCGCGATGCCCATCGCCCAAGCCATCCTGGAGGCCGGGATCGAGGTCATACCCGGCACCAGGCGGAAGCAGGTCCGAGTGCGCGATGCCTTGTATGTTCAGAGGGAGGGCAGTTACGCGATCGCCCTTCCTCACCATCAGCTTCGGGCGACGGTCATCGTTGAGTTCCCGCAGCCCGTTGGGTCGGAGGTCGTCGACGCGCCTGACGTCCGCGAGCAGTTCGTGGAGCGTATCGCGCCGGCGAGGACGCCCGGCTTTGTGCGGGAATGGGAGATGCTCAAGAGCCGTGGCTTGGCCTTGGGTGCTTCGGCGGATAACGTGCTGCCGATACACGATGAGGGCTACGGTGACGAGTTGCGGGTGCCCAATGAAGTGGGCGCCCATAAGCTTCTGGACCTGGTTGGTGACCTGGCTCTCGTGGGAGCCGACATCGCGGCACACATCATCACCTATCGTGGAGGCCACGCGCTGAACCATGCGTTGGGACGGGCGATTCTGGAGTCCACATCGGTTGATGAGTAGATGAGGCGGTAGAGCGAGTATGGCAGCCGAGAGCGGGTTGGACATCCAAGGCATCCTGGGCCTCCTCCCCCATCGATATCCGTTCCTTTTGGTGGATCGGATGGAGGAGGTCAACCCGGGTAAGAGCGGCGTCGGCATCAAGTGCGTCACAGTGGCGGAGCCACATCTCGCCGGTCACTTCCCTGGCCGGCCCCTCATGCCTGGTGTGCTGATCCTCGAGCATCAGGCGCAGGTTGGCGGGGTCATGCTGCTCGCCGTCCCATCCGTGGAGCGCAGACTGGCTCTGCTCGCAGGCGTCGAGAAGGCACGGTTCAAGCGGCAGGTCGTTCCTGGCGATGTGCTGCGGACCGAGGCGAAACTCGTGAAGCAGAAGGGGCAGGTTGGCTGGGTCGAGTGTACATCCACCGTCAACGATGAGTTCGTGTGCCAGAGCCTGTTGCTATTCGCGATGGAACGTGGAGACGAGCGGGAGACCTGATGAGGATCCATTCGAGCGCGGTCGTTGATCCCGCCGCTGAGATCCATTCGCAGGCCCGGGTAGGGCCATACTGCGTGGTGCACGCGGGGGCGCGCATCGAGCGCGGCGTCGTGCTTGAGAGCCATGTGGTCGTCTATCGAGGCACCATATTGGGCGAGGACACCTACGTCTCCCCGAATGCCGTACTCGGGGGAGATCCCCAAGCGGTGGAGTTCGATCCCGCCACGCCCTCCGGCGTTCGCATCGGCGCGCGCTGCATGGTGCGTGAGAACGTGACGGTTCACAGAGCCCTGCACGAGGGGGACTCAACCCTTGTCGGCGATGGTTGCATGCTTATGGCCAACAGTCACCTTGGGCATGACTGCATCGTGGGCAATGGCGTCGTAGTCACCAGCTATGCTGGCATCTCCGGTCACTGCAAGATCGACGACTTCGCGGTGGTCGGTGGGTTCGTCGGCGTCCATCAGAAGGTGCGCATTGGCACTATGGCCATGGTCGCCGGGTGGTCTCGGGTGAACATCGATTGCCCACCCTATATGATCTCCGCAGGCGTGCCCGCTCAGCCCCACAGCCTCAACCTGGTGGCGCTCAAGCGCCGGGGAGTCCCGGCCGACTCCCGAGCGGCCCTCAAGAGCGCCTACCGTATCCTCTACCGCTCCCAGTTGAACACGAGCCAAGCCGTGGAGCGGATCCGTGCTGAGGTTCCTCTGACCCAAGAGGTGCTCACACTGCTCGAGTTCATAGCGGGCATCTCCGAGGGGACGATGGGGCGCGGTCTGGGGCGATGACATCCGCGGACGGCGCGGAGGCGTCCCGCTCCGGGGCGCTTCGTGTCTTCGTCGCCGCCGGCGATCCCTCAGGTGATGTGCACGGAGCCATGGCTGTGCAGGCGGTCAGGGCGCTATGCCCTGATGCTTGGTTCTACGGGCTCTGCGGCCCCGCTATGCGGCGCGCGGGCGTCGCTCAAATGGTCGACTCGGCGGGCTTCTCCGCCATTGGGGTGGCGTCCGCGCTGCCCAAGGTCCCGCGGCTCTATGCCCTCTACGCGTCTCTCAAGCGACACCTGCTCGCCAACCACCCAGACGTCGTTGTGCTCATCGACTTCCCCGCCTTCAACATGCGCCTGCTGCGATACGTGCACCGGCTGGGGCTGAAGTCGGTCTACTACTTTCCTCCCGCCTCCTGGCGACGGACCCCCAGCAAGCCCGCCGAGGTCCTTGCTGAGCTAGCCACTCGAGTCGCCACGCCCTTCGAGTGGTCCGCCGCTGTGGTTCGAGAACTCGGCGGCGCCGCGGAATGGGTGGGACACCCTGTGCTTGACCGGTACGCCGGTCGGCCCTCGGAGGCGAGGGCGCGTGGGCTGCTGTCGGTACCGCTCACCGCGACGCCCATCGCGGTGCTCCCCGGCAGCCGGAGGCAGGAGATCCGCTACATCCTGCCTCTGCTCCTTTCGGCCCTTGCCCTGGCGGAGAAGCGCATCCCCACCATTCTGCCGCTGGTCTCGTGCGGCCCTCAGGCTGATCGGGCGGCACTCGAGGCGATAGTGAATAGGCTATCACCAAGAGCGATCGTCACCGAGGACACCATCGCGCTCCTCTCCGCCAGCAAGGCGGCCCTCACCAAGAGCGGCACCATCACCCTGGATGCGGCGGTCTGCGGCGTTCCCATGGTCGTAACCTACGCAGGTTCCGCGCTGGACCACCTGCAGTACCACCTCTTCGCCAAGGGCCGCCTCAAGTATATCGCCGCCCCGAACATCCTCCTCGATCGGGAGGTCGTGCCGGAGCGCATCGCGGGGATGGGGACGCCGGAGCACCTTTGTGAGGCCCTGCTCCCGCTGATCGAGGAGGGGGAGCCACGGCGGGCACAGCAGGCAGGCCTGGCGGAGGCGGTCGAGCTACTCGGGCCACCGGGCGCCTCGGAGCGCGTCGCACGGATGATTCTGGACCTTGCGGGCTGAGACGGAACTTGGCGCCCTTGGGGCGTCAAGCCTCGTCCTGGCCTACGTGCGGCCCACTGCTCTCCAGGACTACTCCCGGCCGCGAGCCAAGCCCTCGCCTATGAGGTACTCGTAGCTCTCCGCTGACGCCGTGAGCATATCGTCGAGGCAGTGGTCGAGTTCGACGATGAGCCAATCGCACACCGCCGGGTCCGTCGCCCCGATGATCGCGGGTATGTCCAGCGTGCCCTTGCCGACGGCGGTATGGGGGGCGGGATGGTCGCCGCCCGTCAGAGGGCCATCCTTCACGTGCAGCAGGGGGATTCGAGCCTTGTGCTTCTCGATGACGGCCACAGGATCGGCGCCCCCGTACTGGCACCAGTAGACATCCAGCTCGGAGCAGACGTCGGGCGCCTCCGCGAGCATGATCTCATATGCGGTGCGGCCCTCGAAGGTCTGGCTGAACTCCCACCAGTGGTTGTGAAAGGAGACTCGGATTCCGCGCGGTTGCATGACCTCGGCGGCCCGCTGGAAGTCGGCGGCGCACTGTTTCGTCAGATCGAGGGTCGCCATTTGGTCCGGCCCGAAGCCAACGACGGTATCGGAGCAACCGAGGATCCTGCATTGCGCGGCGATCTCGTCGGCATTGGACTCGTTAGGGAGGCCCGAATGGATACTGGACACCCTCAGACCGATCTCCCGAAAGAGGGCAGCCGCGTCCTCAAGGGACATCCCCGGCAGGCCTGAGCACTCCACGCCGGCGTAGCCGATCTCCCCGACTCTCTTGACTGTCCCAACAACGTCGTTCTGCATGATGTCGCGCACGGTGTATAGCTGTAGGGCGAGAGGCTTCATGTGTCATTCCTTACCATTCGTGGTGTTGTGGCAGGGTGGGAGTTCGCGGAAGCCGCGCGGGGCCCTCTGCGGGAGGCGCGTGAGGGCGTACCTTCGAACTCTTCCGCGGCGACGCGGACCCAGCGTGGGCCGCGTGAGGTCGGAGGGACAACTCGCCGTGAGGATGCTGCATATCGCCGGGGGGAAGCTCGCGGAGCGTCTATGGTCGCCGCTCTTCCGGCAGGCCCTCGCGCCACTGGGTGAGTTGTGCCTCATCGAGGATGGCGGCCAGCAACCGGAGCACCGGGTTCTGGAACACCTGCGATCCGCGGACGTCCTCCTCACGGGTTGGGGGTCGGTTCCTATTCCGGAGGCCCTGGCCGAGGATCCGGGCCGGGTGCGCTACATCTGCCACGTCACGGGCACCCTTCGCGGCACCGTCCCGCTACGTGTCATCGAATCGGGCATCCCTGTGAGCAACTGGGGTGATGCGCCGGCCCACGGGGTCGCCGAGGGCGCCATGTGCCTGCTTCTGGCGAGCCTGAAGGACCTGCATGCCCACATTGCGGCCAAGAGAAGCGGGCTCTGGGGCCTGGACATGCACACTCACGGCGGCAGCCTCCGAGGCTTGAGGGTAGGCGTCTACGGATGTGGCGCGATCGGCCGCAAGTTCGTGGAGCTGCTGCGCCCCTTTGGCGCCACCATCACGGTGTATGATCCCTACATTCCCGACGTCCCCGATGGATGCCAGCGCGCCGAGAGCTTGGAGGAGCTGTTCGACGGCATCGAGGCGCTCGTCATCCACGCGGGGCTGAGCGCCGAGACGAGAGGCTCGGTGACGGCGGAGCTCCTCGCACGGCTCCCCGACCATGGAGTCGTGGTGAACACGGCCCGAGGAGCCATCATCGATCAGGCGGCCCTTTTCGCGGAGTTGGAGTCTGGCCGCCTGCGGGCGGGTCTGGACGTATTGGAGCCCGATACCTTGCCGCCGGATCACCCCGCGCGTCAGTGGGATAGCCTGATTCTTACCTCCCATCAGATCGAGTGGGAATGGCCGGACGGCCATCGCCCGCCCACGAGGCTGCTGCCCATGCACGAGGTGTGCCTCGGGAATCTTCGGCGCTTCCGCAGTGGACAGCCGATACTGCATCGCATGGACGTGGAACGTTACCTCCGGAGCACGTAGGCGGTATGGCCGGCCGAGTCCGACGGGCGGCCAACGAGGAGTGAAAGCATGTCGAGCCAGGGGTTTTCGGTCGTCACAGGAGCATTCGGGTACACGGGGAGCCACATCGCGCGCTTGCTGCTCGAGCGCGGCCAGCGTGTGCGAACGATCACAGGGAATCTCCATCGCGATGATCCACTCAAGGGCGAGATCGAGGCACATCCGTTCAACTTCGACAACCCAAAGGAGCTTCGCAGTAGCCTTGAAGGCGCAACCACTCTGTACAACACGTACTGGATACGGTATGAGCGAGGCGAGATGACCTTCGCGAAGGCCCTCACCAACAGCCGCGTGCTCATCGAAGCGGCGGCGAAAGCTGGCGTGGAGCGGCTCGTGCACATCAGCATCGCTAACCCCAGCGAAGACTCGCCCCTGCCATACTACCGAGGCAAGGCGCTCCTGGAGCGGGCCATTAGAGAGTCAGGCCTCTCCTACGCCATTCTGCGGCCCACCGTCATCTTCGGCGGAGACAAGGATGTCCTCATCAATAACATCGCGTGGATCCTCCGTCGGACCCCCGTCTTCGGGATCCTTGGCGATGGGCAGTACCTCATCCAGCCTGTCTACGTGGGCGATCTGGCCGCCATGGCCGTCGACCACGGCGAGAAGCGCGACAGCGTGACCCTCGATGCCGTGAGCGTGGACCTGCTGACCATGGAGGAGATGATCTGCGCCATCGCCCGCGGGATCAGGAGCTACGCGGCGCTCATCCGCGTCCCCGTGTCCGTCGGCGTCTTCGCGACGGGCTCTCTCGGCAAGCTGGTGCGGGACGTCATCATGACGGCGGATGAGGCCTCCGGACTCATGTCCGGTCTGCTGTACTCGAAGGAGCCGCCGCTGGGTCCCACCAGCCTCACACGCTGGATCACCGAGAACGGACACCAGCTCGGGCGCAAGTACTGCTCTGAGACGGCTATCCATTCCAGGCGTGGCGAGTAGACGCAGGGGCTCAGGAGGAGGCGCATGGACGAGTGCCGGCTGGTGTACGTGACGACGAGTGACGAAGCCGAGGCCCTGCGCCTTGGCCGACAGGTTGTCGAACAGCGCCTGGCGGCGTGCGCTAACGTGCTCCCTGCAATGCGCTCCATCTACTGGTGGGATGATGAAGTGCAGTCAGCTCAGGAGGCCATACTGCTCCTGAAGACCCGGGAGGATCTTCTGCCGTCACTCACTGCGGCACTCGTCGAGCTTCACAGCTACGAGTGTCCATGTGTCGTCGCCCTGCCCATCTGCGGCGGCTACGGTCCCTTCATGGACTGGATCTGCGCTGAGACCCAAGGGACGCATACCAGTCCACCGCAGTAACCGACGGATCACCGGGCCCAACAGGCCCTCGAGGAGCCACCTTCAATGGCCTTGTTACTGCCCTACGCGTGGTATGCGCTTGCCTCGCCGCCCGGTAGCCCGGGCCGCATCGAGGTCGTGCCAGACCGTATTATCGCGCACCTCACCCGCCACATGACGGGCGCCTGCCTGGAGGACGTCAACCATGAGGTCTACGGTGGCATCTACAGTCAGATGCTGTTCGGCGAGAGCTTCCAGGAGCCGCCCGTCACCGCCATCGAGGGCTTCCAAGCCTACGGCGGCGTCTGGCGTCTCACCGGTGAAGGAGTGACAGGCGAAGCAGGCCCCGGGTACAAGCTGGTTCGCCTCGGCGACTCGGTGCCCGACGCCACCGTCGGTGTTGAGTTGCGGTTCGCGGATGCGACGGAAGGCAACGCGGGGTTGATCCTTCGCGTGGACCATCCGGGGGTCGGCGCCGATCGATTCGAAGGGTATGAGGTCTCGCTGGATCCCTCGCGCGGAGTGATCGTTCTCGGCAAGCATCGTCAGGACTGGCAGCCCCTGGCCGAGGCCGACGCTCCTATAGCAGTGGGTGAATGGATCCCACTAGCAGTGGAACTCGCCGGAGGGCGGCTGTCTGTCTCCGTCGGTGGCCGGACGGCGCTTGTCTACGATGACGTGGACTCGCCTCTGCAGGGAGGTGGCGTCGGTCTACGGACATGGCAGCGGCCCGCCGAGTTCCGCGACCTCTGGATCGACACCGGGGATGGCCGTCGGAGTGTCCCACTGAGGGCGCAGACCGACGGCGGGGTGGCGGGTGCTGTGAGCGGAATGTGGGGCGCTTTCGCCACCGGGGAGGCCCGTGGTGAGGCGGCGATCATTATTGAGGAGCCCTTCGTCGGTGCTCAGAGCCAGCGCCTGACCCACCTCGGTGGAGAGGGGTCGGTGGGCCTGGAGAACCGTGGCCTGAACCGCCAGGGCCTCGCTCTCCGCGGAGGGCGGCCCTATGAGTGCGTCCTCTGGGCCCGGGCCGGAGCAACGGCGGACCTGCAGGCATCCCTTCAATGCGGCTCGGGCAGCCGCACCTACGCCCAGGCCGAGGTCCGCGTACCGTCTGGCGACTGGACGCGCCTGACACTCTCCCTCACCCCCGACGCCGATGTCCGTGATGCACGGTTCGTTCTGAGCCTGGCCTCGGCGGGGTCGGTCGACATCGGCTACGCCTACCTCGGACCGGGCGACTGGGGGCTCTTCAAGGGCCTTCCCTGCCGGCGGGACGTTGTGCAGGCCCTCACCGCCCAGGGAGCTACGGTGCTTCGTTACGGAGGTTGCATGGCGGAGGCGCCCGAGTACCGATGGAAGTCGATGATCGGACCCCGCGACCAGCGCCAGCCCTACCAGGGCTTCTGGTACCCGTACTCGACCAACGGATGGGGCATCATCGACTTCCTGAATCTGTGCGAGGCCGCAGGCTTTGAGATGATCCCCTGCTTCATGATCGATGAGACGCCGGAGGACATGGCTGACTTCCTCCAGTACGCCAAGGGCGGGCCGGAGACCGTATGGGGGGCACGCCGCGTCGCCGATGGCCACCCCGAGCCCTACCCGCTGCGCTTCATCCAACTCGGCAATGAGGAGACCGTGGACGAGGCGTACTGGAGGAGATTCGAGCGCCTCGCGGAGACGATATGGGCCCTCGACAGCGAGATCACACTGGTAGTGGGGGACTTCGCCTACAACGAAACTACCGAGGACCCCTACCACTTCACGGGAGCCCCCACCATCACGTCACTCGGGGCGCATCAGAAGATCCTCGATCTCGCGGCGCGGCATGGTCGTGAAGTGTGGTTCGATGTGCATGTGTGGTCGGAGGCGCCGGAAGAGCAGAGCGGCATCGCTCCCCTCCCCTCCCTCGCGGCGTCACTTGAGCGTCTGAGTCCCTCCGCCGACTTCCGGCTGGCCGTGTTCGAGCTCAACGCGGTGCGCCACGATCTGGGCCGGGCCATCGCCAATGCGCGGTCCATCAATCGGCTCGAACGCATGGGAGACCTGGTCCGAGTCGTCTGCTCCGCGAACTGTCTCCAGATTGACGGGCAGAACGACAACGGCTGGGACCAAGGCCTGCTGTTCCTGAACCCCGAGGCGGTCTGGGCCCAGCCGCCTGCCCACGTGATGCGGATGCTATCGGAGCGGTTCCTGCCTTACTGCGTCGATGCCCACGTGAGTGGGGCGCCGGCCCTGGATGTCACGGCCAAGACCGACGAGACCGGGTCGGTGCTTCAGATACAGGTCGTGAACAACGGCCCGGGGCCTCAGGCCTGCGACATCGACCTCGGCGGCTTTCGACGCCAGTCGCGCCAGGTGGAGTGGACGACGCTAACGGGCGAACGCGATGCACGGAACACCGCTGATGCTCCTGACAGAGTGGTGCCCACCGCGGGCGTCGAGCGCCTGCCGCGCGAGAGCTTGGCGTGGGAGTTCCCGGGCTACTCCTTCACGATCCTCCGGCTGCGCTAGGATCGCAGCACCCGGAGGACGATGGCCTGCTCGACCCCTGGCGAGACCATGGACGCCTCTCCGTCGCTCGTGAGGCGGGCAACCCGACCGATCCGTTCGCCCGTTGCGGGGCTGGCTGTCGGCGAAAGCGCTCGGCACCCGTGACAAGCACCGTCGGAGCGCCCGAAACAGGAAGACGTGGGGGTTGTCCGAGTGGAGGGCCATAGGGGCCGCCCGTCCCACACTCTGCACGGACGCGGCCAGAAGGGCTACGGAGGCGGAGCGCCTCCTCTGGCCATGGGGGCCCGGATGGCCCCCTGTGGCTACTCCCCGATGATCTTGACCATGATGCGCTTGGCGCGGCGGCCATCGAACTCCCCGTAGAAGATCTGCTCCCATGGGCCGAAATCCAGCCTGCCTCCGGTAACAGCAACGACAACCTCCCGTCCCATGATCTGGCGCTTGTGGTGGGCGTCGCCGTTGTCCTCGCCGGTGCGGTTGTGGCGGTAGCGGCTGGGGCTGGGATCGAAGGGCGCCAACTCCTCGAGCCACCGCTTGTAGTCCTCGTGGAGTCCTGGCTCGTCGTCGTTGATGAAGACGGACGCCGTGATGTGCATGGCGTTGACCAGGCAGAGCCCCTCCTGGATGCCGCTCTCGCGCAACTCGGCCTCGACGAGGTGGGTGATATTGATGAACTCCATGCGCTCGGGCACATTGACGATGAGGTGCTTGGTGTGTGACTTCACGGCGGGATCCTCTCGCGGAACGGGTGACGGAGCGGTTTCGAGAGGTCACACAAGGCGACCTCCAAAGCGCGATGGAGTCCTCGTTGTAGCGCCTCTGGACCCGCCGCGCCACGCCTGCGGCTACCCTCGCCACCCCGGTGCCACCGTGCTATCATGCTCGCGAGAGTGATCGCCTGCACGGTGAGAGGAGTAAGGCCAAATGGCCAGGATCTACTACGATCAAGACGCCACGCTCGACGCCTTGAGAGACCGCACGGTCGGCGTGATCGGGTACGGGATTCAGGGCGAGGGACAGGCGCAGAACCTCCGCGATTCGGGTGTGAAAGTCCTTGTGGCAGAGAAGGCTGAGGCTCGCATCGCTGCCGCCAAGGAGGTCGGGCTCGAGGTCGGGGATGCTGACGAGGTCGCCAAGAAGGCCGATGTCATCGTTTTGCTTACCCAGGACCACGTTCAGGCTTCCATTTACCGTGAGCACATCGCCCCGAATATGGGCAACGGCGAGGCCCTCGTGTTCGCTCACGGTTTCAACATCCACTATGGGCAGATCCAGCCGCCGCCGGAAGTTGACGTACTGATGGTCGCCCCCAAGGGCCCCGGCGCCTTGGTGCGGGAGCAGTTCCTGCGTGGCGCCGGCGTTCCGGCGCTGTTGGCGATCCACCAGGACTTCACGGGCGGAGCCAAGGAGCTCGGTCTCGCCTATGCCAAGGCCATCGGCGGCACTCGCGGCGGCGTGATCGAGACAACCTTCCGTGAAGAGACCGAGACGGACCTCTTCGGCGAGCAGTCAGTGCTGTGCGGCGGCGCCTCGGCGCTCATCACGGCCGCCTATGACACCCTCATCGAGGCTGGCTACCAGCCCGAGATGGCCTACTTCGAGTGCTGCCACGAGTTGAAGCTCATCTGTGACCTCATCTTCAAGCACGGTATCTCGGGCATGCGGCGGCGCGTATCGGACACCGCCGAGTATGGCGACATGACCCGCGGTCCGCGCGTTATCGACGAGCACGTCCGCGCCACCCTTCGCGAAGTGCTCGTGGAGATCCAGAGCGGCGAGTTCGCTCGCCAGTGGATCCTGGAGAACCAGGCGGGGCGTCCCGTCTACACCCGGCTGCGCGCCGCCGGCGATACCCACGATATCGAACGTGTGGGCAAGGAACTACGCGACTCCATGCCCTGGCTGCAGGAGCTATAGATGGGCAGTGGGACCTCCCGGTCCCCTGCCCATCCTGAGCAGCCGGGCCCTCCATAGCCCGCCACAGATGCAGTGATCCCAACGCCTACCGGGCGAGGTTTGACTCCCACCCCTCGCCCGGCAGGGCGGCCACTTGGTAGGGCGAAACACCAGAGGATTACATAGGAGGCGCGCAGATGAGCAGCACCAGCAAGGAGAAGCTCGTCATCTTCGATACCACCCTGCGTGACGGGGAGCAGTCGCCTGGCGCGAGCATGACCGCGGAGGAGAAGTACGAGGTCGCGCTGCAGCTAGCGAAGCTCAACGTCGATGTGATCGAGGCAGGTTTCCCCATCAGCTCCGTGGGCGACTTCGAGAGTGTGCGGCTCATTGCGCGCGAGATCAAGGGGCCGACCATCTGCGGCCTAGCACGGGCGCGGGAGGGTGACATCGACCGGGCCTGGGAGGCAGTCCAGGAGGCGGAGAGCCCGCGGATTCATACATTCATCGCCACGAGCGACATCCACATGGAGCGGAAGCTCAAGCTGTCTCCTGAGGAGGTCCTGGAGTCGGCCGTCGCGGCCGTGAAGCGTGCCCGCTCCTACACCGACAACGTCGAGTTCTCGCCGGAGGATGCGGTTCGAACGCGCTTCGCCTTCCTCGTGGATGTGGTCAAGGCCGTTATCGACGCGGGCGCGACCACGGTGAACATCCCTGACACTGTGGGGTATGCGCTTCCGTGGCAGTTCGGCCGGATGATCAGCGATCTCATCGAGCGGGTCAACCCACCCGATGGCGTGGTCTTCTCAGTCCATTGCCACAACGATCTGGGGCTGGCGACCGCCAACTCCCTGGCCGCCGTCCATGCGGGGGCGCGCCAGGTCGAGTGCACCATCAACGGTCTGGGTGAGCGGGCAGGCAACGCGGCGCTGGAGGAGGTGGTGATGGCCGTGCGGACGCGCTCCGGGGAGTTCGAGGTCTCGACCGATCTGGACACGACGCAGATCATCTCCACCAGCCGCCTCGTTCAGCAGGTGACCGGAATACGCGTGCAGCCCAACAAGGCCGTGGTCGGCGTCAACGCCTTCGCCCACGAGGCGGGCATCCATGTGCACGGGGTGCTGGCCGATTCATCCACCTACGAGATCATGGACGCCCAGACCGTGGGGCTGGCAGAATCAACCATCGTGCTCGGCAAACATTCGGGGATGCACGCCTTCAGGTCTAAGATCGAGGAACTCGGCATCGACATGGATGAGGCCGACCTAGTGCGCGCCTTCCATCGTTTCAAGACCCTCGCGGACAAGAAGAAGCACGTCTCCGACGAGGATGTCCGGACCCTGGCGGCCGACGAGGCCCACCATGTCGATAAGGATGCCTTCCAGCTCGAGTATCTTCACGTGGTTGGCGGCGCCGGGATTCGGCCCACCGCAACGGTTCAGCTTGTGCGGGAAGGCCAGGTCCTGAGTGAGGCGCGGATCGGCGTCGGGTCTGTGGACGCCATCTACAAGACCATCGCGGCCATGGCGAACGTGCCCCATGAACTGATCGATTACTCCGTCGAGTCCGTCACCGGGGGCACCGATGCATTAGGCGCGGTGACGGTGAAGATAGGCGCTAATCGCCGGGTGTTTTCCGGGCGAGCCGCGAACATGGACATTCTGGAAGCGAGCGCGCGAGCTTACATTCATGCGCTGAACAAGGTCATCTACTACGTGGAGCATCGAGGGAGCGAGTGACCCGTGGCGCGACCAATGACGATCACTGAGAAGATCCTCGCGCGGCATGCCGGGGCGACTGAGGTCAAGCCCGGCCAGTTCGTGAATGTGCGGCCTGACGTGGTCATGGCGAACGACATCACGGCCCCTCTGGCCATCGACGCCTTCCTCGCCAGCGGGGCCAGCCGTGTGTTCGACCCCGCTCGGGTAGCTCTCGTACCGAGCCATTGGGCCCCCCCCAAGGACATCCTCTCGGCGGAGCTCGTGCACAAGATGCGCACTTTCGCCCGCGACCAGGGCATCGAGGGCTTCTATGAGATGGGGCGCGGCGGGATCGAGCATGTGATCCTGCCCGAAGAAGGTGTCGTCGTGCCGGGGGACGTGGTGCTTGGGGCTGACTCCCACACCTGCACCTATGGTGGGGTAGGCTGTTTCTCGACGGGTGTGGGCTCGACCGACCTCGGCTGCGCCCTTGCTACGGGCGAGACCTGGCTCCGCGTGCCCGAGAGCATCCGGTTCGAGTTCAACGGCTCCCTGGGGCGCTATGTGTCCGGCAAGGACCTGATCCTGTTCGCCATCGGGCAGATCGGGTGCGACGGCGCACGATACCAGGCAATGGAGTTCGTTGGCGAGACTCTCGAGAGCCTCCCGATGTATCAGCGCCTGACGATGTGCAACATGGCCATCGAGGCCGGCGGGAAGAGCGGCATCGTGCCGCCCGACGCGGTCACTCGCGCCTACGAGGACGGGCGGGAGCGGCGAGAGCCTGTCTATCTGGAGTCCGATGGCGATTCCGAGTACACCGCCCGGTACACCTGGGATGTCTCAGGGCTTGAGCCCCAAGTTGCCTGCCCCTTCCTGCCCTCCAACACGAAGCCCATCTCCGAAGCCAAGGGGCTGGAGATGGATCAGGTCTTCATCGGCTCATGCACCAATGGGCGTCTGGAGGATCTAGAGGCGGCAGCGGAGGTGCTGCGGGGCCGTCGGGTTCACGACCGGCTCCGTTGCATCGTCCTTCCGGGTTCTGACCGCGTATGGCGAGCCGCCGAGAAGGCCGGTCTCGTGGCGATCTTCGTCGAGGCCGGATGCTCCGTTGGCCCCTCCAGCTGCGGACCATGCCTCGGCGGACACCTCGGCGTCCTATCCGCAGGCGAGCGGTGCGCTGCGACCAGCAACCGGAACTTCCGCGGGCGCATGGGACACCGGGATGCCGAGACGTACCTGGTGAACCCCCACATCGCCGCCGCGACGGCGGTCGCCGGCCATCTCTGCAGCCCCGACGACCTGGACTAGGGAGAGTCAGAATGAGTGGAAGAGCGCACATCGTCGGCGATCACATCGACACGGACGTCATCATCCCCGCCGGCCGGCTGAACGACCCAAGGCCCGAGGTCCTGGCAAGGTACTGCATGGAGAACCTGGATCCCAAGTGGGTGGAGGGTGTCTCCCAGGGTGACGTCATCGTGGCGGGCCTGAACTTCGGGTGCGGTAGCAGCCGTGAGCACGCCCCGATATCGATCAAAGCCTGCGGAATCTCGGCCGTGATCGCTCGGAACTTCGCCAGGATCTTCTTCCGTAACGCCATCAACATCGGGCTCCCGATCTTCGAGTGTCCCGAGGCTGTGGATGCGACGGAGGACGGTGACCTGGTCTCCTTCGATATGGGGGCAGGCACCATCACCAACGAGACTAAGGGCCTAACCTTCCAGGCCGAGCCATTCCCGGAGTTCATGTTGGGCATCATGGAGGCCGGCGGCCTCGTCGAATACACCAAGCGCAAGCTGACGAACGCGAGTTGACGCGCGTCTGGGGAGCGTCCCCATGAAACTCATCACTTACATCACGCGGCAGGGTCGCCTGGACGCCGTGCTGGACGCTCTCCGCGAGGAGGGGGTGCGCGGGGTCACCGTCAGTGGAGGTGCTCGGGGCGGGCAAGCAACGGGGGCGGGCCGCCTACTACGGTGGCGAGGAGTACACCCCGGAGCTACCACCCAAGATCAAGGTCGAGGTGCTGGCGCCTGCTGAGCATTGCGAGTGGCTTGTAGGGGTTGTTGGCGACGCCGCGCGCACGGGCGAGGTTGGCGATGGGAAGGTCTGGGTGGTGGCAGTGGAGTCCGTGTTGCGGATTCGCATGGGTGAGGTTGGCCGCGAGGCCGTCTAGGCGCCTGACAACGGCCTTCGAGCCGTATGGGAGGATCGATCATGCAGGTGCAGAGGGATGGCGCGGGCATGGAGCGCGTTCCGCCGCAGAGCCTCGAGGCCGAGCAGTCGGTCTTGGGCGCCATGATGCTCAGCCGCGAGGCTGCCTCCACGGGCTGCGAGATGCTCAGCGCCGAGGACTTCTACCATGAGAACCACCGGGTCATCTTCGACGCCATTTCCAGCGTTTTCCAGCGCAATGAGCCCGTTGACCTGACCACACTGAGCGCCGAGCTCCAGCGACGTAAGGCTTTCGAGCGGGTCGGCGGCGGTGGCTACCTTGTAACCCTTACGTCAGCGGTGCCAACGGCCCGCAACGCGGCCCAGTACGCCGAGATCGTGAGGGACAAGTCCCTCCTCCGCAAGCTCATCGACGCCTGCGAGGACATCGAGGCGAAGGCATACACGGAGAATGAGGACGCGCGTCAGATCCTGGACAAGGCCGAGGCCCAGCTCTTCGCTGTAACCGAGCAGCGCGTGACCGCCGAGCTCACTCCGGTGAAGCCGATCATGCGGGATGTTCACGACCGCATCGAGGACTTGGCTCGCCACCGGATGCCGACGGGGCTACCGACGGGGTTGATAGCGCTGGACAACATCCTCGGGGGGCTTCAGCCGAGCGACCTCATTATCGTCGCGGCGCGTCCATCAATGGGCAAAACCTCTTTCGCGATGAACATCGCGATGCACATCACGACTCGCTGCAGCGTCGCCGACCCGAACGCCGAAGGGGGCTCCCGTAAGCCCATCGCCGCGATCTTCTCCCTGGAGATGTCTAAGGAGGCGCTCGTGGAATCCATGCTCTGCGCCGAGGCCCGCTACAACGGGGAGCGCATACGGAAGGGCATGGTCTCCAAGAGCGACTGGGGCCCGCTTGGTGACGCCGCAGCTCGGATCTACGAGGCGGGCATCTACGTGGACGACTCGCCCGGCGCGACGCCCCTGGAGGTCCGTGCCAAGGCGCGCAGGCTCAAGGCCCGCTACGGCCTCGACATCGTCTTCGTGGATTACCTCCAGCGCATGAGCCCGAGCCGGCGTTTCGACAGCGAGCATCTGGCTGTTGGTGACGCCGCTCGCGAGATGAAGACCCTCGCTCGGGAGCTGAACGTGCCCGTGGTCGTCCTCTCGCAGCTCTCGCGCCGGGTGGAGCAGCGGACCACGAAGACCGAGGAGATGCGGCCCATGCTGTCCGACCTGCTCGCGTCGGGCTTCATCGAGGCCGAGGCCGATGTGATCGCCTTCCTCTATCGGCCCGAATACTACCAGCAGCTTCGGGACGGGGATAAGGATGCTGGGCCAAGAGAGTCGAGGGAGGGGGAGGCTGAGGACGCCGAGGTCATCATCGGTAAGCACCGTAACGGTCCCACTGGCGTCGCGCGGGTAGCGTTCTTCCGGCACTGGCGCCGCTTCGACGACCTAGCGCCCCAGAGTGCGGAGCCCCCACCGGTCTCTTCGCGGCAAGGGCACGGTGAGGGAGGATAGGCTTCTATGCGCCTATGGAGCGAGATGCTCCGGCGGGCCGGACTCGACTGTATCGGGTACTTCCTGGTCGGCATCGGCGTCCTACTGATCGCCGCCCAGATCGCGGTCCACCGCACACGCAACCTCTACGTCGGCATCATGGGCCTGGCACTCATCGTCACGGCACTGCGACGGGCGACTGACCTCCCCGATCCATGGGGCTGGATCCTGCTCTCGGCCCAGGTCCTGGCCTTCGGCTACGCCGGCGTTCTCATGTTCCTCCACTCCTGGGACAACGTGCGCGCGGTGCAGAAGGGCCGGCGGGAGCGCGAGGGGAGGCTGCTCGCGGAACTGCAGGAGATCGCGGACCGGGCACGGGGGGGGCCACCGACAGAGGTTGGGGCGGCGCCGGCGGTGAATGGGCATCCCTCCGAGGATGACGCTGACTCGGCGAGTCGAGAGGAGCCCACATGAAGGTACTTCTAGTAGGCGGTGGTGGTCGGGAACACGCCCTGGCGTGGCGGATCAGCCAAGAGGGCGAGCACCGCATCTTCAGTGCCCCAGGGAATCCTGGCATGGCGACCGTGGGCGAGAACATCGACCTCACGCCCGACCGTATCGGCGAGATGGCCGACTTCGCCCGCGAGCAGGGGATCGACGTCACCATCGTCGGACCGGAGGCGCCCCTGATCGACGGGATCGTGGACGAGTTCATCGCCCGTGGGCTCCGTGTCTTCGGTCCCAAACGGGCCGCTGCCCGTATCGAGGGCAGCAAGGTCTTCGCTAAGAACCTCATGCGCCGGCACAAGATCCCCACCGCCGACTACGCCGTGTTCGATGACCCCAATGACGCCCGTGCCTACGTCGAGAGGAAGGGCGCGCCTATCGTGCTCAAGGCCGACGGGGCCGCGGCGGGCAAGGGCGTCCTCATATGCAAGGACCTCCGCGCAGCCTACGACGCCATCGAGCAGATCATGGAGGCGCGCGTCTTCGGGGCCGCAGGCGACCGGGTCGTCGTCGAGGAGTTCATGGTAGGCCAGGAGATGTCCCTGCTGTTCTTCACCGATGGAGCCACCGTCGTTCCCCTGGAACCGGCACGCGACTACAAGGCGGCCCGGGATGGCGATGAAGGGCCCAATACCGGAGGCATGGGCTGTTACAGCCCGGTTCCTCTCGTTGACGACGCTCTCCGCTCCGAGACCCTAGAGCGCATCGTCAAGCCCACAATCCAGGGGATGCTGGGCGAAGGTATTAGGTTCCGTGGGATCCTGTACGTCGGCCTTATGTTGACAAACAGGGGTCTTCAGGTGCTCGAGTTCAATGCCCGGTTCGGCGATCCGGAGACCCAGGTCCAGATGCCACGGCTGGACACGCCGCTCATCGAGATCCTGCAGGCCTGTTCCTCCGGCCGCCTGGATGAGGTGGACGTGAGGTGGAAGTCCGATGCGGCGGTGTGCGTGGTGATGACCGCAGAGGGATATCCTGGACGCTATGAGCGCGGCAGGGCCATCACAGGCATCCTCGAGGCCGAAGCCGACGAGGGTGTCGTGGTGTTCCACGCGGGGACCAAGATGGCAGGCGGCGAGCTGGTCACCGACGGGGGACGGGTCCTCGGCGTCACCGCGACCGGGCCCACAGTAGCGGCGGCGCGGGACAGGGCTTACCGAGCGACGGCCAAGATCGCCTTCGATGGAGCCGCGTACCGCAAGGACATCGCGACGGCGGTGAGCCATTAGCGAGGCCTGGCCGGCACCGGACGGAGGTCACTATGGCGAAGAGCGTCCTCATTCTGATGGGCAGTAAGTCCGATCTAACGACGATGTCCAAGGCTGCCGCCATGCTCCGCAAGCTGGGAGTGGAGTATGAGCTGACCGTCGCCTCGGCGCACCGCAGCCCCGAACGGGTGGATCGGCTTGTCCGAGGGGCGCGCGACCGAGGCGTTGGCGTGGTGATCGCCGGCGCGGGGTTGGCCGCCCATCTGGCGGGTGTCTGCGCCAGTGCCACCACCCTCCCCGTCATCGGCGTGCCCCTGGCGGGTGGCAAGCTAGCGGGCCTGGACGCCTTGCTCTCGACTGTCCAGATGCCCTCCGGAATGCCGGTCGCGACCGTCGGGATCGACATGGCCACGAACGCGGCCGTGCTCGCGGCGCAGATGCTGGCGATCGAGGACGCGGACCTCGCCGCCCGGCTAGAGGACGAACGCGCCGAGATGGCGAAGGCCATCGAGGAAGCGGCTGCGGAGCTGGAGAGCTGACCGCCTTACGGTCCGGCTTCCGGTGTTTGACGCATCCTGCTATCCTCTCCCCATCCCCCTAGTGGAGGCAGTAAGAGGCATGCTGGATGCCTGCGATACCGAGTCCCCCCGTGAGGCGTGCGGCGTAGTTGGCGTGTGCGCCCCCGCCACTACCGAGGTCGGGCGCATCTGCTTCTATGCTCTGTTCCAACTCCAGCACCGGGGGCAGGAGTCGGCTGGCATCAGCGTCGGCGACGGCGTAACAACCACCACGCACAAACGCCTCGGGCTTGTCACCCAAGTGTTCGATGAGAAGATCGTCTCCGGGTTCCGCGGCCACGTCGCGGTGGGTCATACCCGGTACTCCACCACTGGCAGCAACGTGGAGTGCAACACCCAGCCTATCCAGGGGCATTTCAGGGGCACACCCTTCGTGCTCGCCCACAACGGCAATCTGGTCAACTCCATGGAGCTGCGCGCCGAACTCGAAGCCGAGGGGATGCGCTTCGGCACAACTGTTGACAGCGAGCTGATCGTGAGGCTCATCGAGTCCATGGATGCGCCGAACATCGAGGCGGCGGTGAAGGCTTGCCTCTCCCGCATCCGAGGCGCGTATAGCCTCGTGATCGGCACGCCGTCCCAGGTGATGGGGATTCGGGACCCCTGGGGCGTGCGCCCGCTCTGCTTGGGAGAGCTTCCTGGCCATGGCGGACACATCCTGGCATCGGAGACCTGCGCTTTCCCGCCCCTGGGCGCTCACTTCCTTAGGGAGCTGGAGCCGGGCGAGTGCGTGACTCTCGACGAATCCGGGCTCCGCGCGGAGCAGGTGGAGCCGCTCCAGGCGCGGGCGATGTGCCTGTTCGAGTTCGTCTACTTCGCGCGGCCGGATACAACGATGTATGGGACCTCCCTCTGGCAGGTCCGCAGACGGATGGGGAACCTGCTGGCGAGGGAGCATCCCGCTGACGCTGATATCGTTATCCCCGTGCCTGATACAGCCTACCCGGCCGCCGTAGGGTACGCCGAGGAGAACCGGATCCCCTATATGGAGGGCTTGGTGAAGAACCGTTACATCCAGCGCACATTCATCCAGCCCGAGCAGTCCATGCGTGAACTGGGGGTGCGGCTGAAGCTCGCACCCCTGCGCGAGAACCTGCTGGGCCGCCGAGTGGTCGTTGTGGACGACTCCATCGTCCGCGGCACCACCACGCTCCAGCAGGTGAAGCTCCTCAGGGATGCGGGAGCCGTTGAGGTCCACCTCAGGATCACGAGTCCCCCCGTCAAGTTCCCGTGCTACTACGGCATCGATATGGCAGTGCAGAGCGACCTGATCGCCCATCGCATGAACGTTGAGAAGATCCGTGCCCACCTGGGAGCTGACTCGCTGGGCTTCCTCTCGCTATCGAATACCGTGCGCGCGGTGGGTGTGAACAAGGAGCACCTCTGCCGCGCCTGCTTCGACGGCAGGTACCCCTGCGAGGTGCCTGAGCCCTTCCGTGTGACCAAACTGGCGCTAGACCCCTCCGCTACGCTAGCCGGGGAGTGACGGTCCACCCATTACGAAGGAGTCACGATGAAGGACGATCCTCTCGACGGCACACCGCCCGGACTCACCTATGCCCATGCGGGCGTCAACATCGAGGCGGGCGAGGAGGCGGTGCGTCGCATCGCCCGGACCGTCGCCTCGACACACGGTCCGGAGGTTCTGGCGGGGGTCGGGGGCTTCGGAGGGCTGTACCAGCCCGACCTCACGGGGATCGTGACACCCGTCCTCGTGTCAGCAACGGACGGTGTGGGCACCAAGCTGAAGGTAGCCTATGCGGCGGGTGTGCACGACACCGTGGGCATCGACAACGTGGCCATGAACGTCAATGACATCCTCTGTCAGGGCGCCCGGCCCCTGTTCTTTCTCGACTACATCGGCGTGGGCACATTGGAGCCGGGAACCGTTGAGCGCATCGTCGCTGGCGTTGCCGAGGGGTGCCGGCGCGCCGAGTGCGCGCTCCTCGGCGGCGAGATGGCCGAGCTGCCTGGCATCTACGCAGAGGGCGAGTATGACCTGGCGGGCTTCGCGGTGGGCATCGCGGACCGTGAGCGGCTGATCACCGGCGAGAGGGTGGAGGCAGGCGACGCGCTGATCGGTCTACCGTCATCAGGGCTCCACTCCAACGGGTATGCCCTTGCACGGCGCGCGGTCTTCGGCTCAGCAGGGCTCAGTATCGGCGATGAACTGCCCGGCTGCGGACGAACCGTCGCCGAGGAACTGCTGGAGCCCACGCGCATCTATGTCCGGCCCGTACTCGACCTCATGGCACGGGTTCCCGTGAAAGGGCTGGCGCACATCACCGGCGGAGGACTGCCGGGGAATGTGAACCGCGCTCTGCGCCACGGGATGCGCGCGGTGGTGCGGGGTGGCAGTTGGAACGTGCCACCCATCTTCCGGTTCATCGCCGAGGCCGGACCTGTCGAGGAGGCCGAGATGCTTCGGACCTTCAACCTCGGCCTCGGCATGGTCGCGGTCGTGTCAGCGGAGGCAGTGAACGCCGCGATCGAGTGCCTGGGTCGCGGCGGCATCGAGGCCCAGGTTGTCGGCGAGGTTGAGGCTTGGGACGGCCCAGCCTCGGTGCGCATCGAGGGGCGGGTGCTCTCGTGAGCGACGGACTGCGCGTGGGCGTGCTGCTCTCGGGCGGCGGGCGGACCCTCGGCAATCTGCTCGAGTACGCTGAGCGCGGAGAGTTGGGGGGGGCACGGATCGTGGCGGTCGTCTCCAGCAAGCCTGGCATCAGAGGCCTGGCGGTTGCGGAGGAGGCGGGCATACCGGCCTACACAGTGCCCCGGTCCGATTACCCGGACAGCGCCGCCTTCAGTGAGGCGATCAACGCCGTCCTCCGTCCCCATGACCCAGAGCTGGTGGTTCTGGCGGGCTTCCTCTCCCTCTATAACCCGCCGGAGCACCTCCGCGAGCGGGTTATGAACATCCATCCCGCCTTGCTCCCCTCCTTCGGCGGACACGGCTGCTATGGGCATCGGGTGCATGAGGCAGTACTGGAGTACGGCTGCAAGGTGTCGGGATGCACGGTGCACTTCGCCGACGCGGAGTACGACAGCGGTCCGATCATCGTGCAGCGATGCGTTCCGGTGATGGAGGACGATGACGCCGACTCACTGGCGGCACGGGTGTTCGAGCAGGAGTGTGCCGCCTATCCTGAGGCCGTGCGGCTTTTCGCTGAGGGGCGACTGAGGCGCGAGGGACGTCGGGTGGTTGTTTTGCCCGCCGAGAGCCTCTGACTACCCATCCACCCCGCCCTGGGGCTCTATATAGGGGTGGTATGCAACACGGGACGGGGAGGGCCATGGATAGCCTCATCCAGAATGTGTACGCTCAGGTTGGCGGCGGGTGTTGCAGCTTCATCTGGATCGGGTTGACTATCTGGGCGATGGTTCATACGCTCGGATCGCGCGCCTCGGCAACGGTGAAGGTTTTGTGGATCCTCGGGCTGTGGTTCTTTCCCTGGTGCGGATTGATCCTCTGGCTGTTCGTCGGTCCTCGGCAAGGCCGACCCGAGTACTGAACCCCTTTCTTGGGCTACACTCCGGACTCGGAGCCATGCCCCTCCTCACACCAGAGCGGGGGCATGAACCCATGGTCCGGAGACCAGAGCGTCGACCTCCCGCTGGCCCCGCCGGCATGCCTCCAGCACGTCCTCTGTGGCCGCCGCTGGCCATCTCATACCAGGCCACGATCCGCGAGTCATGAAGCGCTTCGCGATATGCGGCCAAGGGTTGGTGGAGGGCGCCCGCGCCATCCTCGCGAAGCACAGCGTGCCCGATGCGGCAGATCAGCATCCAGGAGGAAGCAGTATGAGCGCCCCCGAGTCCCTACGACTCACCGTGAACGCGGGTCCTCACGCCCGCCTGAACACCCCGTGCTATCTCCCCCTGCCGGCGGGCACTGAGCTGCCCGATGTCGTGGCCCTCGTCGCGGGCAAGACGAGACTACCGGGCCAGGTGGAACGCGGCCCCGATGGGCGCCGCCTCCACTTCATCCTCGACCGACTGTCCGCCGGTCAGAGCAAGGTCTTCCGCATCCAGGCGGGGGCCGGTTCCCCATCCTGCGGCGTTGGACTGCGCAAGGGCAAGGGCTCCGTGTCGGTAGCCATCAACGGTCAGCTCTTCACCCGCTACCTGCACCAGCCGGACCTGGCTCGGCCGTACCTATCCCCGATCACGGGCCCCGATGGTGTGGAGATGACTCGCCGGATCGAGAAGCGCGGCACACCGGGGTACGACCATGCTCATCATAGGTCAGTATGGGTCGCCCATGGTCTGGTCAACGGCACGGACAACTGGTCCGAGGAGGAGGGACACGGCCGCACAGTCCACCAGGACTTCGAGGCCATGACGTCGGGCCCAGTAACAGCCGCCATCGCGGAGCGCTGCGAGTGGGTCGCGGCGGCTGGTCGCAGGATTCTCAACGAGGACAGGAACATCCGGTTCTACGCCCTTCCCGAGAGCATGCGGTGCGTCGACTTCACGATCACGCTCAAGACCGGTGAAGATGCGGTTTTGTTCGGGGACACGAAGGAGGGCGGGATGCTCTCCGTCCGGGTGAATCCGCAGATCAACGCTCCCGCGGGAACGATTGAGAACAGCTTCGGCGGCGTGAACGAGGACGAGACCTGGGGCAAGCGCGCCCACTGGTGCGACTACTCCGGGACCATCGACGGCGTACATGCCGGCATCGCCATCCTCGACCACCCCCGCAACCTTGGGCACCCTGTGTACTGGCATGTGAGGAACTATGGTCTGATGACCGCGAACCCCTTCGGTGTCAGTCACTTCGAGCCGGAGTCTGGCAAGCGCGGGGACTGGGTCATGCCAGCCCAAAGCGACGTGACCTTCCGCTATCGCCTGTACGTTCACGCTGGCGATGCCGCGCGGGGCCGTGTCCGTGAAGCGTACCACGACTACGTCAACCCGCCCCACTGCTCGGTTGCGTCGGAGGGATAGCGATGATAGGCCTGAGCCTTGGATGCACGCTGCTGACAGGCTTGGCTGTGGGCGCGGGCCCGGATCTGGTCCCCGATCTGCCGAGCTTCACTCATCCTCGAGGGTATGTGGCGTACCGTGCAGAGCCGGCGCCGGTGATCGATGGGCGACTGGATGACCTTGCCTGGCAGGCTGCGCCATGGACTGAGGAGTTCGTGGACATCGAGGGTGAGCAGATGCCCGCCCCCCTTCACGCCACGCGCGCCAAGATGCTGTGGGACGATGAGTGCTTGTACGTGGGCGCGCGTCTCGAGGAGCCTCACATCTGGGCGACGCTTACCGAACGCGACTCGGTCATCTTCCACGACAATGATTTCGAGGTCTTCATCGATCCCGACGCCGACAATCACCAGTACTACGAGATCGAGATCAATGCCCTCAACACGGTGTGGGACCTGCGGCTGGTGAAGCCATACCGGGAGGGCGGCCCCGCGCTAAACGACTGGGACATCGAGGGGCTTCGGACCGCGGTCCACATCGAGGGGACACTGAACGACTGCCGTGACGAGGACCGCTTCTGGTCTGTCGAGATGGCCTTCCCGTGGACGGCGCTCGCGGCCTACTCGAGGGTTCCAAGCCCTCCGGCTCCTGGCGACCAATGGCGCATCAACTTCAGCCGTGTCGAGTGGGACACCGTCATCGACGGCATCGACTACGTGAAGGTGGCGGGTCGACCGGAGCACAACTGGGTCTGGTCGCCGCAGGGCACCATCGACATGCACCGACCCGAAACGTGGGGCTACGTGCAGTTCTCAGACGCGGAAGTGGGAACCGAGGCGTTCCGGCCCGATCCAACCTATGCTGGACGCGTCGTGCTCCAGCGTATCTACTACGCGCAGAAGGCATACCATCAGGCGCACGGCGAGTGGGCCAGATCCCTCGACGCGCTAGGGCTGGCCTACCTGACCCACGAGGCAGTGGCCGTAGGCCCCACGATGGAACTCGATGCTCTTGACGGGTGGTTCGCTACGGTCACCGTCGGCCACGACGGGGGCGAGACCAAACTGCGGATTCGCGCCGACGCTTTCCTGACCGCCGCTCCCGCTCGGTGACACCTACGCCGGGTCGAAACTGGGGATGGGCAGCAGTTCGCCTCCCTTGAGGGCCGACTGGTGGGCGACGATGCCGGGCGCCGTGTCCGCGACGGCGTCGTAGACGTTCAGCGCGGGCTCTCTGTCCTGCAGCAGTGCCAGGATGAACTCCCGGGTGATGAAGGTGTGGGAATCTCCATGCCCGCTGGACACGCGCATCGGCTCCGGCACGAGGTGCAGGTAGCTGGGCAACGTCGTGATATCAGGCTCCCCCTCACGCTTGATGACGAAGGGCTGTCCGGCGTAGCTCGGCATGAAGGCGGCGATGCTCTCGCCGAACCACTGGGCCCTCTCACCGTGGGCGTAGTAGATACGGGAGCGGTTGCAGCGCGAGATGTTCCCGCGGTCGGTTCGCATGATCGATATGCCGGAGTCGAAGGGGTTGTCGTACTGGTTGTCAGCGGTCTCCGGGTCCTCCTCGACAGTCGCGCCCCTTCCCATACACGAGACGGCCGTGAACCGCTCACCGGTGACCCCGACGACGAAATCGGTGCAGTGGGTGATGTAGTGCATGGGCGGGTAGCAGTGACGCCATGTGGGCTCGCCGTTGAAGTACCACAGGCTCTGCCTCTCCGCGCTGCCCTTCTTGGCGGGATGGTAGTACTCGGTCTCGGAGTAGAGGACCTCGCCGAAGAGGCCGTCCTGGATCATCTGGCGCATGAGCATGGCCGGCGCTCGGTAGTGGCTCGTCTCTGCCATCATGTAGCGGACGCCATTGCGCTCCTTGGCCGCGATGAGCTCCTCGCATTCCTCCAGGCTGATGGCCGCCGGCACGGCGCAGATGCAGTGCTTCCCCGTGTCCATCACCTGCACACAGTGGCGGACGTGGTCGGGGGCGCCGGTGAAGACGGCGACGGCATCGAGGCTGTCATCAAGGATGAGCTCCTCGAGCGAGTCGTACGGCCGATCGCAGCCGTAAGTGCTCATCAGGTGGTCGCATCGATCACGTCGGAGGTCGCTGACAGCGGCGACGACGCAGTTGGGGTCCAGATGCCACTGGAATGCGGCGCCGAAGCCTCCGCCCACCACGCCGATCCGTATCTTGCGGTCGTCATCGGGCCCGCCCGCCCCGCCATCCTGAGCCTGCGCCCAGCCAATGCCCAGGGCTCCAACGCCGACGGCGCTGATGGCCTCGATGAACTCCCGTCGCGTGAGCCTCGCTGCTGCATCTGTCATCTGTCTGGTAGCCTCCTGTCTGGGGCGTGGTTACAACCCCTTGCGGCCTGTGCGTGCCTCTAGGTCGAGTGTAGCCCGCAGACGTTCCCGGGCTTCCTCGATGATCGGCTGCACGTCCTCTGTGCGGTAGGTCCGCTGCTCGAAGGTGCGTTGCTCGAGGCTCTTGAGGAAGCCCTCGAACTCCTGGAAGTAGGATCCGTAGATGTGGAAGCTATCAGCACAGTGGACGTAGGGTCCCACTCGGATAGCGCGGCCCAAGCCTTCGCTGACCCTCTCGGCGACCTCCCGTTGCAGGTCCGTGAAGGCATACATGTTCATGAATGCCGCCTTGAAGGCGTCGTTCGAGCGCATGTGGGCGGCGAGGACGAGGGTGTCGTCGAAGATCCGGAACCACAGCCGCTGGAGGCAGGGAGGATCGATCACACCAGGATCCATCCAGGCCTTCCAGGTCACCGCCTGAGCGCGTCGCGTGTGCGGCGCGGCGACCAGAGCGTCCACAACGCCCTGGAACTGGTCAACCGGAATGACTCCGGGCGTATCGTAGGCGGTGAGGCGCTCGTGGTAGGTGTACTCCCACTTGCCCGCCGCGGGATCCACCCAGTGATCGTGAACGCCGTACAGGACCTCCTGGCGGTAGACCTCGAGGTCCTCAATCCCACCCGGGAAGGCCCGGTGGATCCGAGGCTCGGCCATCGGATCCGCGATGCGGAGCGCCAGGAAGACATCGCGGCTCGGAGGGTCACCCTCCTGATCGTACTGGGTCGCTATGGGTGTGCCTTGCTCCCACGCCGCGAGGACGGCCTTCTCCCATCCCTCGGGCAGTGTGGTCGCCTCGACATGCACGACGGGTAGGATGGCGGTCATAGGGGCTGCCCCTGTTCGATGTTGATGGCTCAAGCCTTCTGTTTCAGCGGGCACGCCCCGCCACCTGCGCCCCGGAGCCCACGGAGGCCTCTACAGATGGTGGTCGGGTCCTGGCGAGTGCCCCACGCCAGCATCATCGAGGACGCGATGGATGCGCCGCACACCCTCCTTAGCCACCTCTAGAGGGTCCTGCTCCCAGAGGGCCTGGCTGAAGATCTCCAGCGAGAGGGGTCCGGCGAAGCCGATGTCGGAGAGCGTCGTCGCGATCTCCACCAGAGGCAGGATGCCGTCTCCGGGGAGCAGTCGGTGCTCATCGCCCTGCTCGCTCTGCGGAATGTCACCCGGCACGTCGTTGAAGTGCATGACGGCAAGCACGGAGCCCTGGAGGTGCTGCAGACCCTCGAACATGGAGCCACCGCGGAAGCAGTGGAACGTGTCGGCAACAACGCACGCGCTAGGATGGCGGGACTCAATGGCGATGGCCACGGCTTGCCCCAGGCGATTCACTCCTTGGAAGAACCCGATGAACTCCACGGCGACCGTGATGCCCATCGTCTCGCCCAGGTCGAGGAGTTCGCGGTACTTCTCCGCTGCCCACAGGATGTCGATACCGGGCCGGTCGGGCTGAGGAATCGCCGCGACATGCTCCGCGCCCACCCTGACGCAGAGGTCCATGCGACGCTTGGACTCCTCGAGAGCGCCGGCCCAGGCCTCCTCTTCGGCTGGCATCGCGTTCCACAGTCCGATGATGTTGGGTACGAAGAGGCCGTGGTCGTGAAGGATCTCATGTAGCTCGTCGACCCCGGGGCCGTCGCGTTCCGCGGACTCCAGCTCGTCTATCCACAGCTCGATGCCGTCATAGCCCGCCTCGCGAGCGATCCGTATCTTGTCCAATAGGGGAGCAGGCCGGATGGTGCTGCTATTCAGGGTCACAGTCATCTGAGGACGGCCGAAGGCGACCGGCTGCGCGGCCGCTCGCGAAGCGGCAGCAACCCCGGCCCCTAGAGCCGTAGCGCCTGAGAAGAGTTGGCGACGGTTGATGGCGTAAGGCATGGGGCGTCTCCTCTCGGTAACGCTGAACTTGCACCACAAGTTGCCGCGCCGGGAACAGGCCACAAGAGTGTCCACAGGGAACCTGTCGTCATCGGAGGCGGATCATAGTGCTCGTGTGTCGAGTTCTTCCTGTTGTGCTGCTACTCCTGTGTGTTCTGCCCGCTGCCGGCCAGGATGGCGACCGGCACTATGCTCACGATGTCGTGCTAGATGCCGATGGCATCATTGCCCCGTGGTACGCCGAACCGAACGGGCAGTTCGACGAGCGCGCCCGCGTCGCGGCCGATACGCTGCTGCGTTACCCTTGGGCTACCTCCCCTACACCGGCTCCGCACTACGTGTACAGCGGAGCCTGGAACGTCTCAGACGATGGCACGATCTCCTTGCCCCCCCTTGGGGACTGGGACAATGGAGATCTGGGGCAGCGGATGGCGTACGTGCTATCGGGCCTCACGGACTACTACCGCTACTCGGGCGACGCCGCCGCGATAGCTCACCTCTATGCCGCGGTCGACGTGCTGCTGGCCCATGAGCTAACCGATGAGGAGCACTCCTGGCCGGGGTTCCCCATCAGTGTCCCAACCAAGGGCAAGCCCTACGGTCACGCCGATCCCCACGGCTTCATTCAGCTGGATATCGTGGGGGAGGTGGGGTACGCCCTCGTGCAGGCCTACTGCTTGACGGGCGAACGGCGTTGGCTGGAGGCCGCCACGCGCTGGGGGATCCAGCTCGCGCAGCACTGCGATACGCGGCCAGGGTCGCCACCCTGGGGCCGGTATGCCAACCCCGAGGATGTCCCGTGGGAGGATCTCCAGACCGGCGCAGTCGTGTTCATCCTGTGCTTCCTGGACGAGCTCATCGCGATGGGCGTCGAGGGGCCCGACGGGATCGTGCCGCAGGCGCGGCAGGCGGGGGTTGCGTACCTGCGGGATGTGCTCCTGCCAGATTGGCTGACGGATGACACCTGGGGCCGGAACTACTGGGACTGGAACGACCCCGTTCAGGCCGAGAACGTCACCGAGTTCGTGTGTCGCTACCTGATCCAGCACCCGGATGAGTTCCCCAACTGGCGGACCGACGCGCGGAACATCATGTCCCTCTTCCTGAACCGCACCAGCGTCAGCCCGCACTCCATGGGCGGGGTCTACTCTGGCGCCTGGGCCTACCCTGAGTCCTCAAGCTGCTGTGGGCTCTCCCTCTGGTACGGCCCGATGGAGTTGGCTCCGGTCTGGCTCGAGTACGGCGCTGTGGCGAGCGATCCGTGGGCCACGGAGGTGGGCCGGAGGCAGGCCATTCTGGCCACCTATGACTTCCACCCGACGGGTGTTGTCGAGGACAACATCATGGGTGGCGCTATCGTGGCCGGAGCGTGGTTCAAGATCGCGCACCCGATGGCCCTGAAGCATGTCCTCAACACCCTTGCCTGGATGCCCGAGCTCGGCGCGTCCGGTGAGAGCCACATCCTGTACTCGACCGGCACCATACGCGAGGTCACCTACGAGCCGAACGACGTTGCCTATACCGTCGTCTCGCCCCTCGAGGCGACCACAGAGCGCCTCCGATTGGCCTTCATGCCCCGTGAGGTGACCGTAGGTGGCGCCGTGATCGACACCTGGTCATGCCGACCTCTCGGCGGTGGCGACCACCTCGCGGAGGTCACCCATCTGAGCGGCTTGCCCGTGCGCATCGTGGGCATTGGCGACCCAGCGCGAGCGGTCGAGGAGACGGCGTTCCAGTTTGAGGGAGACTGGCGCCCCTCGGTCCGAGCGTCCGATTCGGGGCGGATGGCTGTGGTTGGCGACACGCCTGGCGACGAAGCCAAGCTCGTGTTCGATGGCGACCACCTGCAGATTGCAGCTCGCTATGGGCCTCGCGGTGGGCTCGCCGATGTGTATATCGACGGCGAGCGCCAGCTACGCGGTCTGGACCTGTGGTGCCCTCAAACCCGTCATCGCGCTGTAGCGTGGCGACGCGGTGGCCTGGGACCGGGGCCGCATGAACTGCGGATCGTCGTTCGGGGCGAGGGCAACCCCCGTTCGGCGGGTCGACAGATCGTGCTCGACGGAGCCCAGTTCGGCTCCAGCCCCCAACCACCGTCGGCCAAGACCGTCCAGGGCCGGCCTGAGGCTCAGCGTGTGATCTTCGGGTACCCTCACCGGCAGGATTACGTGGATACCAACGGGCACGCGTGGCGACCAGCCACCGAGTGGACGATCCGTCTCGGCCATGAGGCGGACGCTGTCCGCGAGGCGTGGTGGACGGCACGGCGGCTGCATCAGGTGGCTGGGACCGACGATGCGGAGCTGTACCGGTACGGGGCGCATGGCAGGGAGTTCGCGTATACGTTCACTGTGCCCCCCGGAGATTACCATCTGGTGATCCACCTAGCCGAGTCGCGCCGGAGCACCGCCTCTCCCCATGCCGCCGTCACCGTGCTCGTGAACGGCGAGGTGATGCTGGAGGATGTTGACGTTGCCGCCACAGCGGGGGGACTGGGTCGCGCGACCCACCTGGTGCTGGAGCCCCTCAGGCCTGTCGCGGGCGCGATCGAGGTGCGCTTCCGCAATGACAACGGTGGCGAGGCCATCTGCCAAGCGCTGGAGCTCGTCCCCGGACGGGGGCCAGCGGGCCATCCCCCTGTTCGGCTTGCCGTCACCGCGAGGACGGCGGGGAATCTCCTCGCGAACCCCGGCTTCGAGGCGGGCTTCAGCGGCGTGTTGGGCCGGCTGGGCGCTTCGGGTGAGACGGGCGGGTGGCGCTACCTGTTCGCGGGCGCAGGACAGGCGTACGTCTACCCAGAGTCGGCCTACATCATCCACCCCGATTGGGGGCTGCCGGTCTACTACGCGGGCCAGGAGGCGCTCAGAACTCACGGGCACGAGGCGGCGGTTACCATGGTGTTCCAGGAGGTGGCCGTCGCGCAAGGGGCGGAGTACCAAGCATCGGTCTGGGTTCGCGGCTGCGACCTGCGAGGCAAGGGGTTCGGCGCCAGCCCTGGAGACAGCGCCGTCCTGCGGATACAGGAGATCGGGCGGACGGGCGAAGTTGTGGCTGAGCACCGCTCGATCCAGGCGGCCGTGCCGAATGAGTGGACGCGGCTTGAGGTGCTGTTCCCGGCACAGGCGAGCACAGCCCGGGTACGCTTCTTGCTCGAGAGTCGCATTGATGGTCCCTACGATGAGGGTCACATAACCTATGATGAGGCGAGCCTGACGCTCGTCTCCGACGGCGATGGAGGCGACCAATGAGCGGCGAGGGCAAGATCAGGATCGGTGTCGTGGGAGGAGGGTTCGGCGCCAGTTTCCACTTCCACGAGCACCCGCTGGCCGAGGTCGTCGCTGTCAGCGACCTGCTGCCCGATCGGCGCGCGCATCTCCAGCAACGCTACCAGTGCGACACGGCCTATGAGTCGCTTGAGGAACTCCTACAGGATGACCGACTCGATGCCGTGGCCATCTTCTCCGGGGCGCCCGACCATGCGCGGCACTGTGTAGCGGTGATGGACCGGGGGCTGCATTGTCTCTCGGCGGTGCCGGCGGCGGTGTCCCTAGAGGAGTGCGCGCTGCTCGTGGAGACCAAGGAGCGCACTGGCGTCCGGTACATGATGGCAGAGACGAGCTACTACCGCGCGGACGCGATCACGGCCCGCCGTCTCTATCAGGACGGTGCATTCGGCGAGTTGATGTACTCGGAGGTAGAGTACTATCATCCGGCCATCGGCGCCGCGGGCGACCCGCTCTCCTTTGCGGATGGCGAGCGCACATGGCGCTACGGCTTACCGCCGCAGCTCTACCCTACCCATTCGACCGGCTTCCTTGTCGGCGTCACGGGCGAGCGCCTGGTGAGCGTGGCGTGCGTCGGTACCGCTGGCGGTGACCAGGGATTTGTGGACAACCTGTATGGGAATCCCTTCGATAACGAGTGCGCCCTGTTCACCACCGACCGCGGACACATATGCCGGAGCAACGTGATGTGGAATGTGTGGAACCACGGCGAGCGGGCCCAGTGGATGGGCACTCGCTGTTCCCTGTTCGCCGGTAGTTGGTCCGGCCAACCCTACGTCATCCGGTCCATGGACGGCGGAGACGCGCCTCCCCCGCGCGACTACGCCCATCTGCTGCCCGATGCCATGCGCTATGACTCGGGCCATGGGGGATCCCACCCGTTCCTAACCCACGAGTTCGTCTCTGCGGTGGTCGAGGACAGGGAGCCATCTGTGAACGTCTACGAAGCGGTGGCTATGACGGCCCCTGGGATTGTTGCTCATGAATCCGCGCAGCGCGGAGGCGAGCGTTTGTCGGTGCCCAGTTTCGATCCTCAATGCAAGGAGTGAAGAGCCCATGCTAGGGCGTGGAGGTATTGTCGCGATGACGATCATGACAGCCGTGTCGCTTTTGAGCTTCGGTCAGAGCGCACAGAGCGCCGAGTGGCGCCTGCTCCGCGGAGAGTGGGGCCGAGCCAATGAGTTCGGAGCAGTGCTGATACACCGTGGCTCGGGGGAGGGAGTAGCGCTCTGGGAGGACTCCTTCACCGATGGCGCGTTCCGGTGCCTCGTCGAGCCGTCCCTCTCACTGCCGGAGTGCGGCCTGTCCCTTCTGGCGACCTCAGACACCGGCAGTGGCTACCGCTGCGGCATCGGAGGCGCCGCGACGGGGTTCTGGCTTGCCGGGCCGACCGGTGACCTCCTGTGGCAGGATGCGACAGCGCCCCTCGTGCCGTACACGGCCGTGTGGTTGGAGGGAGTGGTCGAGGGCAACCGGGTCCGCGTTCAACTCCTGACGGGCGATGGCAAGGATCTGATCTCTCAGGGGCCCTGGGTGGAGATGGATGGGCCCCGCTCGGGTTCGGCCGCAGGGGTGTTCTCCTCGGGCGGACCGGCCCGCTTCCGCAGCCCCATCGTCGCGGCTGAGCCTCTGAGTCCAGTCGTGGACGACCCACCGAACCTGCGTCGCCTCGGCAACGACCCCGACTGGTCACTGCTGGGCGGGGGGCTCTGGATGTGGGCTTCGGGTACCCGAGACCGGATCCAGCAGACGCGGCCCGCGGAGCGAGCCTGGGCTATCCACCTTCCGACCAAAGACACCCACCGCGTGTGGCGCACGTGGGTCCGGGTGCAGCCGGGGACTGGCGGGGCCGGCATGGAGTTCCTCGTCGATCCCACCCGCGAGTCGGGGCTCCTGTGCTGGCTGGGGGGCGAGTGGGGCAACGGATGCCTGATGCTGTATGCCACGCCTTTCGGCGAGCTATGGCAGGGCCCGTCAGCCACCTGGCACTATGACACCGACTACCTCCTGGAGGCGGAGACCCGAGCCGGCGAGGCGCGCGTGAAGCTCTACGACGCGACTGGGCAGGTGCTGTCAGAGAGCCCCTGGATGACGATCCCGGACGGGATCACCGAGCGAGCTGGGCACATCGGCTTCCAGACCTGGATCGGCCTCGCGGAGTTCTGGGGGTTCGCGGGTGAGGGCACTGGCACGGCGACCGTCGAGGCTCCAGGCACGACGACTGACCTGGGTATGGGATGGCAGTCTCAGGCGGGCGAGTGGTCGCTAGGGGCAGGGGGCGCGCTCGTCGCCGCAGCCGAGGGCGTTGGCTTGAACCAGCTAGTCGAGGGCGCGAAGGGCACGTGGCGGGTGACCGTTAGCGGCGCTGGGGACGCGGGGAGAGTCGCGCTGCTCTTCCAGACCGCGGCCGACTTGAGCGAGGGGTTCGCCGTGGAGCTCGACGCCGCAGGCGCTCGACTGCTCGACCTCGCCCTCTCCGGCCAACCGCGGTGGCAGGCAACGAACGCCTCGCTTGGCGCCGGTGCACTGACCCTGGAGGGTATCGTCGAGACGGACCGCGTACGCATACGTGTGCTCCGCGACGGACAGCCCCTCGTTGAGTCGCCGACGGTGTACGTGTCAGAGCGTAACAACACGCGCCGCGGCATCCTGGGCGTCCAGACGGACGGTCCGGCCACGTTCAGTGATTGGGGCTATGAGCCGGCGGAGTAGGTGGATCCTCGATGCGCGCAGTGATCGGTGTTGATCTCGGCACCTCGGCGACGAAGGTCGGGCTCTACGACGCCCAGGATGGCCGTCCCGTACGCTTGTCCAGTCAGGCCTATGAGCTGGGTTCTCCCCAGCCAGGCTGGGCCGAGATGGCGGCTGAGACCTACTGGCGTGCGGTGGTGGACGGTGTGCGCGCCGTCAGCGAGGGCCTCCCAAGCGCGGACATCGTGGGGCTGGGGCTCTCATCCCAAGGCCAGACGTTCGTGGTGCTCGACGACCGGAACATGCCTCTCCGACCGGCTATCGCGTGGCTCGACGTGCGAGCCGAGGCCGAGGCGCGCGAGGTAGAGGAGCGGCTGGGGGCCGAAGCCTACACGAGGCACACCGGCCTCCCGCGACCGAGTGCGATCGATTCTATCTCCAAGCTCCTCTGGCTGCGTCGTCATGAGCCTAAGGTGATGGCGCAGTGCGCCCGGGCTCTGGTGCTTCCGGCCTACATCGCCCTCCGGCTCACGGGCCGCGCCGCTTGCGACCCATCCAACGGAGGCTCCATGGGGCTCCTGGACCGCCAGATGGGCGACTGGTGGCCGGAGGCTGCGGACCTGGTCGGGTTGCCTACGGAGTCCTTCGGTGATGTGGTGCCCGCGCGGGCCGCGGCTGGCCGGTTGACCTCCTCGGCCGCGGCCGAGCTCGGGCTTGCAGCTGGCATTCCTGTGGCTGTCGGCACCAATGACCAGTACTCGGGCGCCCTCTCGGTGGGGAACCGGGCGCCTGGTCAGCTCTCGTGCACCCTTGGCACAGCCATGCCACTGCTCACCATGGTGCCCGATGCGGCGCCCTATGGTGGCCGGGGCCTCTCCATCTCGCCCCACCCTCTCGGCGATGGCTGGTTCATCATGGCGTATACCAAGACGGCGGCAGCCTGTCTCTCATGGCTGCAGGGGCTCCTGGAGAGTGACGGCGGAGTCCAAGCGCTGGCTCTGGCAGCCGATGCGGTGCCGCCGGGGGCGGAGGGCGTTACGTGTCTGCCTCACCTCGCCGGGATGTCGACGCCCTCCTTCGACTCGACCGTCCGAGGGGGCTTCCTGGGCCTCAGCCTGAACCATGGCAGGGCACATCTTGCGCGGGCTGCCATGGAAGCGGTGTGCTACGGCGCCAGAGACTGCCTGCGACTCTTGAGCGGCGCCGAGCGGCGGTGGGAGAAGGTGACGCTCACCGGCGGCGCGGCCTCGTCAGTGATCTGGATGGGGATGCTCGCTGACGTCCTGGGTCTGCCTGTAGTCGTCACCGAGGCGCCCGAAGCCGCATGCCGGGGGGCCGCGCTGCTGGGTCTTCTGGCAGCCGGCGACGAGAGTGCTATCGAGTGGCCGGGTGGGTCGGTGGAGGGGTGCCGGACGTTCAGTCCGAACCCGGAGACAAAGCCCGCGTATGACGAGGGCTATGAACGCTACGCGCGGGCCATGGATGTCCTATACCCTGGGGTTAGGACCGCAAGGGGCTGAGCACACTGCACTGGATCAGCGAGCCGGACTACTTCCGCGAGCGGGATCTGCCGCTCTACAGGGAGGAGCTTGAGAGCTTCGTCCCGGATCGGGTCCTGGACTGCCACGCCCACATCTACCTCACCGCCCACCAGAGCCGTACGCCCACAGAGGCGGAGATCCGGGCCTCCTTCGGAAGCCACGAGCGCGACTTCAGCGTCGATCACTTGTTCGAGGCCCTAGGCGCCCTCATGCCTGCGACGCGGCATGAGGCCCTCGTCTTCGGGATGCCCTCGAAGTACATGGATATCGATGCCGGCAATGCGTACGTCGCCGACCAACTTTCGGACCCTCGGGTGCATGGGCTGGCTCTCCTGGATCCGCGTGCGGATGAGGGGTCGCTGAACCGGCTCCTGGAGGAGGGCGGGTTCCTGGGCTTCAAGCCCTACCACGCTCTGGTAGACCGGCCCACGGAAGAGGTCTCGATTGTGGATATGGTCCCACGCGCGGCACGTCGAGTCGCGGGCTTCCGGCGCGCCATCATCATGCTGCATGTGCCTCGGGCGGGCCGGATCGCTGATCCGCGCAACATAGACGAGGTCTGCGAACTCTGCGTGGAGTGCCCCAACGTCTCAGTGATCCTGGCGCACATTGGCCGGTCTTACGGCCCGTGGTTCATCGAGCAGGCGATCGATCGACTGCGCCAGTTTCCGAACCTGTACTACGACGTGGCCGCGCTGGACGACGCTGAGACTATCGAAGTGGTCCTGAACGCCGTGCCCTCGGAGCGACTCCTCTTCGGTACAGACCTACCCATCACCGCCCACCGAGGGAAGCACCTCTGCGTGAACCGCCAATGCATCTTCCTGACTCGAGAGCGTCACCCGTGGTCGATCTCCTCGGAGACCGGCGGGGCGCTTCAGCTCACCTTCTTCGTTTACGAGACTCTGCGTGCTCTGAAACGAGCCAGTGGCAAGTGCGCCCTGACGAGGGGCCAGGTTGAGGGGATCTTCTACGGGAACGCCCGCGCTCTCATCGAGCGGGCTATGGCGGCGGTGTCGTGACGGCTGACCGAAGGAGTGCAGCGCAAATGAAGCCTAGGATCGGTTACATCGGTCTTACACTGGAGCTCTACCGGGAGTGCATGCCCGACCTGATCGAGGACCTCGATAGCTTCTCGAGGGAGATTGCCGCGCGCCTGGGGGACTTCGGGGAGGTGTTCCCGGCCCACGCTCTCTCTCGCCGCACTGATGTCGAAGGGGCACTGGCCGAGTTCGCTGCCGAGGACGTCGACGTGATCGTCATCGTTCTGCTCTCCTACTCGCCAAGCCTCATCGCTCTGCCGGGGCTCCTTAGGACTGCCGCGCCCCTGCTTGTCTGGAACACACAGCGCATCCACGCGATCACCGCGGATTTCTGCTCCCAGGACGTGTCGAGCAACCATGGAATGCATGGCGTGCAGGACCTCTGCAGCGTTCTGAGGCGTCATGGCCGGGCCTACCACGTCGTGACGGGACACTACCGCTCATCCGAGGCGCTTGCCCAGGTGGAGGCCGTCATCAGCGGAGCGGCCGCCGCGCGCAGCCTGGATGGCGGCCGCATCGGCATCCTGGGGCACACCTTCGACGGGATGGGCGACCTAGGCGTTGAGCCCAGCGGGCTGCTGGCGCGCACGGGTGTGGAGGTGCGGCATCTCTCGTCCGCGGTGCTGGCCGATCACATCGCCAACGTGTCCGAAGGCCGAGTCATCCAGGCGCTGGAGCGGGATCGGAACGACTTCATCATCGATCCGACGGTGACCGAGGAAGACCACCGCCGGTCGCTCCGAGTGGAACTGGGCCTACGCGCGATGGCCGACGAGGAGGAGCTCTCAGCCGTCTGCCCTCTTTTCACCGCCGCGGTAGACCACCCAGGCATCGAGACGTTGCCCTTCCTGGCTATCTCGAAGATGCTCGCCGACGGCTACGGCTATGGCGGGGAGGGCGATCCCACCTCGGCCGTTGCGGTCATGCTCATGCGTGCCCTCACCGATGACACCAACTTCACCGAGATGTTCACCATCGACTTCGCGGGCGACGCCATCTTCATGAACCACATGGCCGAGACCAATTACCGACTCGCCCACCCTGACATAGCGCCGCGCCTCATCCTGAACGACTCTGCCTTCCTGCCCGGCAAGCCGTCGGTGTGCGTGTTCTCGGTGCAGCGACCGGGCGAAGTGACCTTCCTGAACCTGGTGACCGGCCCCGGCGGGAAGCTCAGGATGATCGGCTTCAGGGGTGAGGTCGAGGACTGGGGCCCTGCGTCTGACGTGCGCTCGCCGCACTTCAAGATGAAGCCGCTCTACCCGGGCGGCGTCTGTGAGTTCCTAACTCGCTACAGCAACGAAGGGGGTTCGCACCACCTGGCGGTCGGCTACGGCGATCATCTGGGGGCTCTCAAGGTGGCAGCGCAGACGATGGGCATCGAGTGGGTAGAGATCTGCTGAGGCCAGGGTGATGCAATGGACCGTCGACGCTTCCTGCAACTCGGAGTTACGGCAGCGGGAGCAGCATTGGCTGCGCCGTGCGCGAGGGGACAAGAGACCGTGGATGCCGTGGAGCTGCCTCGGTGGCGGGGCTTCAACCTGTTGGAGAAGTTCACGGATCAGCCGAACTCGGCCTTCGTGGAGTGGGACTTCGACCGCATCGCCGAGTGGGGTTTCGACTTCGTGCGGCTCCCCATGTCCTACCGATGCTGGTCGGAGCCGGATCCAGCCCGGTGGCTCGAGATGGACCCGGTCATCCTGGGGCAGGTCGATGATGCCATCGAGATGGGGCGCCAGCGAGGCATACACGTCAACCTGAACCTGCATCGCGCCCCTGGCTACTGCGTGAACCCGCCCGCCGAGCCGCTGGACATCTGGGCGGACGATCAGGCGCTCGAGGCCGCCGCCGCCCACTGGGCCCACTTCGCCCAACGCTACCGTGGCGTACCGAGCGAGGAGCTCAGCTTCGACCTACTGAACGAGCCGGGTGCTATCCCCAAGGATCAGTATCTGAAGGTGCACCGGCGGCTCATTGAGGCCATCCGCGAGGAGGATCCGGACCGTTTGATCATCGCCGATGGCCTGAACTGGGGCCGCGTGCCGGTTCTCGAACTGGCGGGGGCCGGGGTCGGGCAGAGCACGCGTGGCTATGACCCTATGCGCATCAGCCACCACCGTGCGAGCTGGGTAGGAGGGTCCGACCAGTGGCCTGAACCCACCTGGCCGCTTTCCGAGGGCGATGGAATCTGGGACAAGGAGCGTCTGCGCGAGGAGTACATCCTCCCGTGGCAGGAGCTCGAGGCCATGGGCTGCGGCGTGCATGTTGGCGAGTGGGGCTGCTTCAACCAGACCCCTCACGCGGTGGCCCTTGCATGGATGGAGGACTGGCTGCAGATCTGGCAAGAGGCCGGTTGGGGTTGGGCGCTCTGGAACTTCCGCGGCTCCTTCGGCATCCTCGACAGCGCTCGCCCGGACGTTGATTACGAGGCCCTCGGAGACCACCGACTCGACCGCGCGATGCTCGAGCTGCTGCGGCGCTACTGACCCAGCGGCGTCTGGGTGCCCTGATCGGCGCGGCGGGCGGCGCGTTGCTCATCGGTGAGGACGCAGCCGGCCACACAGTGCGGAGGGCACTTCAGTTCGCAGGGCTCCACATGGATGGTGATTGTTGACTTAGGGTAGTGCTCTTGGATCCACTCCATGAGCCGTTCTGTGATCCTATGTGACTCCAGCACGGTCATCTCCGCCTCCACCATCAGGTGGAACTCGATGAACCGTAGATCCCCCGCCTTCCGCGTGCGGAGATGGTGGAAGCCCAGGACCTGATGCTGGCTGCGGATGTGCCGCTTGATCAGCTCTTCTTCATCTGCGGGTAGGCTGGTGTCGACCAGATCCCGCGATGACTGCCCGGTCAGATCGTAGGCGGCCTTCAAGATCATCAGGGCGACCACGATGGCGATCACCGGGTCGACCCAGGTGAGGTCTAGGTTGGGGGCAAGCCACCCGCCGACACTGATGGCGAGCATCCCCAGGGCGACCCCCAGGGAGGTCCATACGTCCGTCCGAAGGTGCCACCCGTCGGCGATGAGCGCCAGGGAATCGGTATCGCGGCCCACGCGGAAGAGGTGGGATGAGACGGCAGCGTTGGCCAGGGCTGATACTCCCATGACGGCTACACCCCAGTGCACCATCTGCAGCGGCTCTGGCGCCAGCAGCTTGTGGATCGCCTCGTAGATGATCCAGCCGCCCGCAACGAAGATCAGCAGGGCTTCGATGGTCCCCGAGATGCTCTCGACCTTGCCGTGCCCGAAGGGGTGACGCTCGTCCGGCGGCTTGCTCGAGGCCCGCACCGCCATTACGGCGATGAACGAGGCGAGCAGGTCCACACCGGAGTGGATGGCCTCGGAGAGGATAGAGACGCTGCCGACCAGGAGCCCAGCGGCAATCTTGAGCACAACGAGGGTTGTATTGGACGCCACCGACAGCCATGCCGCACGGCTCTTGCGTCGCTGGTCTGTCATCGAGCGTGCCCCCATGGGAATAGCGGTCCGCGTGACAGTGTACGCTGGCTGGTGAAGGCGGTCAAAGAGTCGAAACACACTACGGTGTGGCCACTTCCTGGGGTGGTTCGCCCTTGTCTCCGGCCTCGCGGCGAGGCAAACTCTGTGCGGCCCAGACGGGGCCATGGGACATCAGGATGATCCTAGTGCAGTTCGAGAAGGCAGGGAAGCACTTCGGCGGCGTCGAGGTGTTCTCGAACGTGACCTGGCAGATCGACAGCGGTCAGCGGATCGGCATGGTTGGCGACAACGGCGCCGGTAAGACGACGCTGTTCCGGCTCATAACCGGGGAGTACAGTGCCGACGAGGGGCGGGTCACGCGCCATTCCGATGCGCGGATTGCCCTCTTGGATCAGATCCCGGACCTTAGGGAGGACGACACAGCCGTCTCGGCGATCGCCGGATCCAGGCCCGAGATCGCTCAGCTGGAGCGACAGATCGAGCAACTTAGCCACCTGATCTCGGAGCCAGACGCCGACGTCGAAGGCCGCTCTGTCGACCAGCTTCTTGAGCGCCACTCGCGGTTGCTTGAGCGCTACGATCACCTGGGGGGGTACGAGTTCGAGGCGCGAGTGGGTCGCATTCTCGCCGGCCTGGGCCTCCCCGCCGATCACCACCACATTCCGCTCGGGCAACTGTCCGGGGGGCAGCGACGGCGGGTGGCCCTTGCCAAGGCGCTGTTGGATGACGTGGATCTGCTGCTCCTGGACGAGCCTACCAACCACCTGGATATCGCGGCCATCGAGTGGCTGCAGGAGTTCCTCCGCACGTGGCGCGGAGCATATGTCGCCATCTCCCATGATCGCGCCTTCCTCGACGCCGTCTGCGATCGGATCGTCGAGGTAGAGGACGGCGATGTGCGCGAGTGGACGGGCACCTACTCGGAGTACTCACAACTCAAGGAACGCGAACTAGAGGTGCAGGCGCGTGCCTATGAGCAACAGCAGAAGGAGATCAGGCGCCAGGAAGAGTGGATCCGCTGGCGGATGAATCAGGGCACCGAGAAGGCCGTGCGGATGGCGAAATCCAGGGCTCGGTTGCTCGCGAAGGTCGAGCGTATCGAGCGGCCCAGTCTCCAGCGGCCTCGGCCCACTCTCCGGTTCGCCCAACCCCGCTCGGGCAGCCAAGATGTCGCCATCGTCGAGGACCTCGGAATGGGTTTCGGTGAACGGCGGCTCTTCTCGGGGCTCAACCTCGTCCTGAACCGGCAGAACCGCGTCGGCGTCGTCGGACCGAATGGCACCGGCAAGACGACGTTCCTGCGCATCCTGGTTGGCGAGATGCAGCCTAAGGAGGGCCGCGTTCGTCGCGGGGTGAGCGTCCGGGTCGGGTACTATGCCCAGGAGCGCGAGGACCTGGAGCCCTCTCTGAGCATTCTGGAGCAGGTGGGGCGCGGGCGCCCTGACCTCAAGATGGAGGAACTCCGGACCTTCCTGGGGCGGTTCCTCTTCACGGGTGAGATGGTGCACCTGCCGATCGAGGTGCTGTCGGGCGGCGAGCGTAGCCGGGTAGCCCTCGCCATGCTGATTCTGAGTCGGCCCGACCTACTGGTGCTCGACGAGCCCACCAACCACCTGGACATCCTCTCTCGCGAGGTGTTCGAGGATGCCCTCATCGACTACCAGGGAACCCTCATCGTGTCATCCCATGACCGCTACTTCCTCGACCGAACGGTGGAGAGGCTGGTCGTCATGGAGCATGAGGGCGTCTCCGTGTTCCCCGGGAACTACTCGGCTTGGGTCGCCGCGCGGAGGGAGCAGGAGGAAGCGCGGAGGGCCGCCGAGGAGGTCGACGAAGCCACTCGCCGAGCCGAGGGGCGGGAGCGCCAACGCCGTGAACGGCAGGATAAGAAGCACAACCCTCCCACTGCCCCCCGGTTCGATATCGCTGAGATCGAGGAGCGCATTATCGAGGTTGAGGGACGGCTCGCCGAGCTGACGGACATGCTCGCCGCTCCGTCCACCTACCAGAGCGGGGAGCGAGCCCGCGACCTCACCAACGAGTACAACGCCCTGATGGACCGGCTCGACAAGCTCTACGAGGAGTACGAGTCCGCCGGTTCCTGATACTGCTAGCCGTTGCCGGTGTCCGGAGCCCGGACCCGCGCGTAGCGCACGGTGTTGGGGAGGTCGGGTGACTCGCCCAGGATGTCCAACACATCCGAGGGCTCGGAACCGTTCCGCGGCCCCGCCGCGAAGAAGGACGAGAAGGGGTGGTCGAAGGGGACGACCCATCGCTCGCTGACGGCCCCATCCCGACTCAGTCTCAGCAGCCAGTTTTCGGACTGCGCTCCGCCGTCCGGACGGGTGCCGCCGATGTAGCAGAGCACATACAGCTCGCCGCTGGGTGTGCCATGGAACCGCGCTAGCCCCGGGACCACCCCGCCGAGACCATCGCCGCCCTCCACCAGCGTCCGCCGCTCGACCACCTGCGTCCCGTCGACCACAGCGTGCTCAAGCGAGTAGCGCTGTTTGGCCTCCGGGAAGAACCGTTCACGGAGCCTCTCGTCGATGGCCCGCTCTGTCCATAGCAGATGCACACGGCCGTCTTCTGCCACCCACAGATCACCTGGGCTGATCCAGCCGCAGGTGTCATCCCGAGACGCCACCTCAACCCACGGTGTGAACTCCCCAGTCGCGACGTCGGGACACCACGCATAGAAGAGGCGCCGGAAGTCGTAGTCCCAGTCCTGCCCCGTCAAGTCCTGTTTGAAGGCTCGCCATTCTGGGTTGGGCTCGATGATGTCACTGACGCCACAGAAGTAGACGCTCCGGTCGCGCACCGCCACGTTCGGGTAGCACAGGCGAAGCGAGTACGGAGCGTCGTGCGCCCCCACCACCGGCCATACCAGCCTGCCCTGGTGGGTCCATTCGCCTCGGTCCTCCAGGAACGACCACTCGGCGTGCTCGTAGCCGACGTTCTGAAGCAGAAAGGCTTCGTGCCGGGCGGCGTCGGATGCGAAGCTCCGGTAGGAATGCTCCGTAAAGGCGGTTTCCCCAATCCAGACGGGCGGCATCGACTCGGGCGAGCCCCTCGGATGCCGTACGTCGAAGCGAAGGACCTGGGGCTCCGCCGGGCCGCCTCCCGGCGTCCCCGGAGGGTTCAGCGTTGGGTTAGCAGACAGCAGCAGACGGCCGTCGCCAAGGGAGGCCAAAGGGCTCGGCTCCCGGGTCAGTCCCTCGTCGTCACGATGGAGCAGCCGCCAGCCATTATCCCCGCGGGCCCAGAGAGTCCAACGAACGTTGTTGAGTGGGGGAACCTCGTCCAGGGTCTCCGTGCCCGACACGAACACGGTGCCCCCAGCCCTAACGATGCACGCTGAGCCCGAGCACCACATGGGCCCCGCGCCATTGCTCGGGGGCACGTAGGCGTATACATCCTCCTCGACCTCGACAACCGGCTCCGCGGCTAGGAGAGCCCAGGGAAGCAACAGCAGACCGCATAGGGGCACTTGGATCGCCTCCGCTCTCGCTCGGGGGTGGGTTCTGAGATACCCGGCAGGCGACCTACCATGCCTGTGCCCGGCTTCGGATCTCCGGTCATGATACGGGGAATGGATATGCATGCTCGAAGTAGTAATAGCTATTGCTTTGTTATTACTGATTACCTATGCTTTAGCGCCGGTTGAGCCTTGGCATGCCCAGGGCATCATCCATCCCACGGGCCGAGCGTGTGGCTCGGGCTCGCGGTGACACCATGGGAGGTTGCGGATGGCACAGGACAGAGAGCGGCTCACTACCAGCTTCGGTGCACCAGTGCCCGACGACTTGAACACGATGACGGCGGGCCAGCGCGGCCCGGCGCTCCTCCAGGATGTGCATCTTGTCGATAAGCTCGCTCACTTCGATCGGGAGCGTATCCCCGAGCGCGTTGTACACGCCAAGGGCGCCGGCGCGGGCGGGTACTTCGAGGTTACCCACAGTGTGACCCAGTACACGTCTGCGGCATTCCTCTCAGAAGTGGGGAAGAGGACCGAGGTCTTCGCGCGGTTCTCGACCGTCGGGGGCGAGAAGGGGTCTGCGGACACAGCCCGCGACCCGCGTGGCTTCGCTGTGAAGTTCTACACCGAGGAAGGCAACTACGACTTCGTGGGCAACAACACCCCGGTGTTCTTCATTCGAGACCCCATGAAGTTCCCTGATTTCATCCACACCCAGAAGCGGCACCCGGCAACTAACCTCCCCTACCCCAACATGGCCTGGGACTTCTGGTCCCTTACGCCGGAGTCGATCCACCAGGTCACGATCCTCTTCTCCGATCGAGGGACGCCCGACGGCTATCGCCACATGAACGGCTACAGCGGGCATACGTTCATGTGGTACCGAGGCGACCAGTACGTGTGGGTGAGGGTTCACTTCAAGACCGACCAGGGCATCCGAACCTTGACGCGCCAGGAGGCAACGAGACTCGCTGGGGAGGACCCCGACTACGCAACACGCGACCTATACGACGCGATTGCTCGCGGCGACGCACCCTCTTGGTCGGCGTATGTGCAGATCATGACCCCAGAGCAGGCGGAGCACTGCCCCTTCGATCCCTTCAGCATAACGAACGTATGGCCCCATGGGGACTTCCCGCTCGTGCCCTTCGGCCGACTCACTCTCAACCGGAACCCCGAGAACTACTTCGCCGAGGTGGAGCAGGCCGCGTTCAGCCCTGGCAACCTGGTGCCCGGCATCGCGCCATCGCCCGACAAGATGCTCCAAGGGCGTCTGTTCAGCTATCCTGACACCCACCGGCACCGCTTAGGCCCCAACTTCCACCTGATCCCGGTGAACCAGCCCCGAGGATGCCCCGAAGCGAACTACCAGCGCGATGGGCTGATGCGGACCGACGCGAATGGAGGGGCAGGGCCGGTCTACTGGCCGAACTCCCTTGGTGGTCCCGCGCCCGATCCGTCCGTGGCGCCACCCATGCTGCCTGTCAATGGGCTGGCCGGCAGCCAGCCACGTGCCTACCCGCAGGACGACTTTGCCCAGGCCGGCGCGCTTTACAGCCGCGTTATGAGCGACACCGATCGAGAGCACCTGGTCGGCAACATCGCGTCCAGTCTGGGCGAGGCCGAGAAGCGCATACAGATGAGGCAGACCGCTCTTTTCTACCTCGCCGCCCCTGCATATGGTACCCACGTGGCGGAGGCCCTGGGACTGCCCGTTGGTGAGGTGGAGCGTCTGGCGAGGATGGCTCAGGAGGAGCGCGTAGCCGCGACAGCCTAGCGGACACAACACCACCAACAGGAGAGGGCCCGGTCGCACACCGTGCGACCGGGCCCTATGGCTGTCAGCCCAAGG
>ENA-UOUL01000071-UOUL01000071.1-bioreactor-metagenome-genome-assembly--contig:-NODE-71-length-152141-cov-27.472755_pt1 | contig 152141 bp, 132 predicted proteins | sample MGYA00249838_ERZ747220 | MGnify/ENA primary metagenome ERZ747220 (study PRJEB28778, sample SAMN05720191) | bioreactor metagenome | isolation source: Anaerobic biogas reactor | place... | reverse complement strand
CCCTTGACCTCCGCCAGCGACAGTCGGATGCCATAGCCGGAGGCCCGCTCCTCCACCCGGGCCATGTCCGCATCGACGCTGTCACTCCGCCCGGCCCGCACTGGACGCACCACGGGTCCGTCCCAGCCCGCGTCGTCCCCCTCCGGCCCCTCACCCCCGACCCGCTCCACGCGATAGGTCTCGCCCGAGGCGTTGACGTCCAGCCGTAGCACGTGCACGCCCATCGCGCGGGCCTCCTCAAGGATCAGGCGCTTGGGATACATCCCCGGGTCGTGGGTCAGCACCCCGGCCAGGAAGGCGGCGGTGTGGTGGGTCTTGAGCCAGGCGGAGTGGAAGGTCGGCACGGCGAAGGCCGCCGCGTGCGCCTTGCAGAACCCGAAGGAGGCGAAGGCCGCCAGCACGTCCCAGATGGCGTCGACGTGCTCGGGCGAGTAGCCCCGGGCCGCCGCCGCGGGACGCCACCAGGACTCGACCTCGGCCTGCCCCTGCGGGGTGCCCAGGGCCCGGCGCACCTCGTCGGCCTGCGCCAGGGTGACCCCGGTGGTCTCGGCGACGAGCTGCAGCACCTGCTCGTGGAAGACGACGACCCCGCCGGTGTCCTCCAGGTAGGGAACCAGTGAGGGGTGGAGGTACTCCGGCTCGGCCCACCCCTGGCGGGCGTTGAGGAAGGGACGCACCATGTCGGACTTGACCGGGCCGGGCCGGAACAGCGAGATGTCGATTATGATGTCGCCGAAGGTCTCCGGCCCGAACTTGCCGATCAGCTCGCGCTGCCCGGGCGACTCGATCTGGAAGCAGCCCAGCGTGCGGGCCGACTTGATCAGCGAGAACGTCTCGGTGTCGTCGTAGGGCACCTGCCCCTGGTCGTCCAGGTCGATGCGCACCCCGTCGACCCGCTCGACCTCGGCGACCGCGTGGGCCATCGCCGACTGCATCCGGATGCCGAGCACGTCGAGCTTGAGCAGGCCGAGGTCCTCGACGTCGTCCTTGTCGAACTGGCTCATCGGGAAGCCCAGCCAGCTCGCCTCCACCGGGGTGCGGTCCAGCAGCCCGGTGTTGGACAGGATCACCCCGCACGGGTGCATCGCGATGTGCCGGGGCAGCCCGTCCAGGCTCTCGACCATCTCGAACAGGGTCTGCATCCGGGGCGCGTCGAAGCCGTGCCGCCGCAGCTCGGGCAGGTCACGGATCGCGGCGCGGGCGTCCTTGGCCCGGATGTGCGGGAACGCCTTGGCGATCACGTCGATCTCGCCCGGCGGCAGGCCCAGGGTGGCGGCGACGTCGCGGATCGCGTGCCGCACCCGGTAGGTCTCCATCATCGACACGCAGGTCACCCGCTCGGAGCCGAACCGCTCCAGGACCCGCTCGTAGATCTCGGTGCGCCGGGCCGACTCCACGTCGATGTCGATGTCGGGCAGCTCGGCCCGCAACGGGGAGCAGAACCGCTCCATGAGCAGGTTGTAGCGGATCGGATCGACCCCGCTGATCCCGAGCAGGTAGTTCACCAGCGACCCGGCGCCGGAACCCCGTGCAGCGACCCGGATGCCGCGCTCCCGGATCAGGTCGGTCACCTCGGCGACGGTGAGGAAGTAGGTCGCATAGCCCAGCTGCGCGATGACGTCGAGCTCCTCGGCGAGCCGGCCCTGTACGCGCTGCCAGAGCGACTCGTCGGCCCCCGGGTAGCGTCCGGCGACCGCTCCCCGGCACCGGGCGGTGAGGACGGCCTGGGGGTCGGTGCCGGCCGGGATGCCGAGGACACCGGCCTCGGGCAGGTGGACCGAGCCGATCCCCAGGTCACGGCGCGGGTCCTGGGTGCACTCGGCCGCCAGCACCATCGTGTCGTGGAGCAGCTGGGCGGCCCGGACCGGGTTGTCGGCGACGATCTGCGCCACCCTTGCCATCGTCCCGGTCGTGGCCAGGTGTCCGGCATCGCTGGTCCGGTCCAGGTGCCTGGGGTCGAGGACGACGAGGCGGCGGCTGGCATCGAGGACATCGACCACCCTGGCCTGCTCCCGGTCCCGGTGCCGGACCGCGGCGCTGAGGATGGCCGGGGTCCCGGTCGCGTCGGCGAGCGCCAGCATCCGGCGGGCCTGGTCCCGACAGCCCGGTGTCCCCGGCGGGCCGTCGTGGCACACCACCTCGATGACGACCGCACCGGGCAGGCTGCGCCGCCAGGCGATCAACCGCTCCCGGGCCTGCCTGTCCCGGCGGGCCAGGACGGCCCGTCCGACATCGCTGTCCGGGCCGAGGAGCACCACGAGCGCGTCGCCCTCCCGGCTCCAGGACTCGATCCGCTCCCGGGAGGTGACCGGCCTGCCCCGGTCGTCCCGGGCGAGGGCATCGGCGTGCGCATCGCTGACGAGTCGGCACAGCGCGCGCCACCCCTGGGTATGCGCCGCCCCCGAGGCGATTCCCCGCGCCAGGACCGTGACCCGGGGCAGGCGAGGGTCGACATAGGCCCCACCACGCACCGGCGTGCGCTGGGTGGGCCGACCACCTTTCCCTCCCCCGGAGAGGAAGTCCGACTTCGCAGGAGAAAGGTTGTCTTGCGAAGTGCGACCTTCTCTTGTGAAGTCCTGCTGCACCACGTCGATACGTGTCAGATCGGCGCAGGCCAGATCCACACCGAGCACCGGCGCGATCCCTGCCTTGGCCGCGGCGGCTGTGAAGCGGACCGCGCCGTAGAGCCCGTCCCGGTCGGTGAGCGCGAGGGCTGACTGACCATGCTGGGCCGCCCGCTCGACGAGGTCCTGGGGCATCGATGCGCCGTAGCGCATCGAGAACCCCGAAGCGACATGGAGGTGGGCGAAGTCGAGGGTCATGGGGCGAAGCCAAGTGTCCTGAGGGCGAAGTGGGTGTCGTGGGATCGAAGTGGTGTCGTGGGATCGAAGTGGTGTTGGACGGATGAGTCGGCAGGGGCGCTCAGTGGGAGAGCGAGTGCGCGACGAGCTCGAGAAAGCGCTCGGCATCACGCAGCAGGTCATCGGCCTCCCGGGCACTGATCCGGTCCTCACGCCGGGCGCTGCACCGGGCGAAGACCCCGGACCACTCCGAGAGCTCGGGAGCCAGCGCGGGGATGAGGTCCCAGACGGTCACCATGCCCCGGATCGAGCTGCGACCACCCGCTGCTGGTCGGGAGCGTGCCGCGAGGACCGCTGCTGCAGCCCGCAGGGCGGCAAGGTGGGCGATCTGGTAGCGACGCTCGGTATGTGCCTCGTGCTGGGCATCGAGGAGGCTCTCCCTCGAGCGGTCGAGCAGGTCCAGGACGGCGGTGGCGGACATGCGGCGAGCTCCTTTCGTGAAAGTCGTGGGGGTGAAAGTTGTGGGGTGGAAGTCGTGGCGTTGACAGTGATGGCGGACCAGGGATGACGTGAGTCGATGACGCGAAGCCGATGGTGCGCAGCCGGTGTCGATCAGTCGTGGACCGCGACGATCTGCCAGGCACCGTCAGCGGCGCAGGCGAGATCGAGGACGCTGACCCCGCTGGCCATGCCGGCGGTGGCCTCGACCCGCCAATAGCGGCGCACCGGGCGGCCTGCCGTACGCCACCACGGCGCCTGGTCCAGCCAGGTGGCGATGACCGCCCGCACGCTGTAGTGCCGGTCCCGCCAGAGGAAGGCCTTCGGCGGGCCGGCGCCGAGCTCGTCGTCGGCCAGGAGCACGTCGTGGGTATGCGGCGCAGGGTCGGGATGGGCGATGATGGGTTCGGCGTAAGAACGCATGATGAGCTGGTGCCCCTGTCACTTTGGCGTGGCGGTGTGTGGCCACATGGCGGTTCGGTGTGGTTGCCGGTGCTGATGTCCGGGCGTACTTGTTCGAGCGTGACTGTTCGATATCGCGTGTTCGGATGTGCCTTTTCGAACACACGTTCGAACTACTCGAGAACGATACGCCACCCCCAAGCGTGGCCGTCAAGGGGTCTGGACGGACTGCCCACAGCCCGTCAGGCCAGAGCGAGCACCCGCAGCGTGCCCAGCGAGGGGTCGGCCGCATACGCGATCCGGACCCCGGCCTCCCGCGCCCGGGTGAGTGCCTCCACGGCCTCCGCCGTGACCTGCTCCCCCGGCGCCAGCACCGGGATCCCGGGCGGGTAGGGAGCGACGAGCTCACCACAGACCCGGCCCACCGCGGCCGACATCGGGACCGACTCGTGCTCGGCGAAGAAGGCCTCCCGTGGTGCGACCACTGGCACGGGGTCCACGCCGAAGGCCGCCGCCGGGACGACCGCGCGAGCAGGACCGCGGTGCCGCTCGATCGAGGTGATCACCGCTTTGGTCAGGGCGCCCAGGGAGGCCTCGGTGTCGGCGAGGGTGACGACGGCCACGATGAGGTCCCGCTCCGCCGCCTCGACCGGGATCCCCGCGCGCAGGAGATCGGCCTCGACGGCGATACCGTCGGCGCCGGTTCCGGGCAGCACGAGGGTGAGCTTGAGCGGATCGGTGCCCGGGCCGGCCACGATGACGAGACCGTCGACACCAGCCAGCGCGGAGCGGGCGGCCGCGGTCGCGGCGATCGCCGGACCGAGCAGCTCCGCCCCGTCCCGCTCGAGGAGGGCCCGCGAGGCATCGATGCTCGCCAGGATCGCCCCGGCCGGGCTCGTCGTCGCACTTGCCTCGACACCCGCGTCGAGGCGGGCCGGGTCGATCCGCTCGGTGCGGGCGAGGATGAGCGCTCCCTGGCTCCAGGCCGGCAGCGTCTTGTGGGCGCTGATGACGATGGCGTCCGCACCGAGCTCCAGCGCATGCTGCGGCAGGTCTGGATGGAACCCGAAGTGCGCCGCCCAGGCCGCGTCGACGATGAGCGGCAGGTCGCGTGAGTGTGCGACCTCGGCCAGCGCGGCAATGTCGCCGACCGTCCCGACATAGGACGGATCCCCGACGAATACCGCTCGCACGTCAGGGTTCTCGCGCAGCACCGAGGCGACGTCCTCGGCTGCCACGCCCAGGGGAAGGCCGGTCGCCGGGTCGATCCGCGGCCGCACCCAGACCGGCTCCAGACCGGCCAGGACGAGACCGCTGAGCAGGGAGCGGTGCAGCGTCCGGCTCACGACGACCCGGCCACCGTCACCACCGACGGCGAGCGCCAGCGCCTGGTTGGTATGCGTCGCTCCCCCGGTCGAGAACCGCGCCACGTCGGCACCCCAGAGTCGGGCTGCCCGGGCCTCAGCCTCAGCGAGCACGCCGGTGGACAGCTTCATCGTGTCGAGCCCGGCGTAGAGCGGGACGTCTCCGGCCAACACGTCCCCGACGAGGTCGTGGCGCTGCTTGTGCCCGGGAATGGTGAACGGAGTCGGCAGGTTCTCGCAGAAGCGCAGCCAGGCGTCGAGGAGCGGGGCCGAGCCGCGCAGGTCTCTGGGGTCAGTCGGCATCACAGCTCCAGTCGTGGGGGAAAGCCGAGCCGTGCAGGTCTCTGGGGTCAGTCGGCATCGTCGATCCAACCCTCCGGGTCGGCGAGGACCTCGACAAGTGCCTCAGTGAACGCGGCCAGCTGAGCGATCTCCACCCACTCCACGTCGGCGTGCAGGCCTCCCCCGGACGGCCCGCAGACCAGAGTGGGACACACTGCCTCCCACAACGGTGCCTCCATCCAGTAGGGCGCGTCGAAGTCGGCCTGCGTACCGAGGGCGGCACCGAGCCGACGGGCGAGCGCTGCAGCAGGACCGGACGACGCGAGCCGCCAAGCCTCGCGTCGGCCGAGCAGGCTGAGCTGGGCGTTCCACTGTGGGTCGAGCAGCGCCTGAATCTCCTCCAGCACCCCGTCCGACGGTTCGCCGGGGACGGTCCGCCGCTCGATGAGGCACGTGGCCCGGTCCGGGATGACGAACGGTGAGCCTCCGCCTCTGACCGACGTCACCATGAGGTCGCCGCCGCCCGCGCGCACCACCGGCGCATAGGCGTCGATGGCGGTGAGGAGCCGACCGAGGTGGGTGACCGCGTTGACGCCCAGCTCGGGCTGAGAGCTGTGTGCGGCGACCCCGGGGAAGACCGCCTCGACGACCGCGAAGCCACGCAGCGAGCGGGCCTGGGCCAGGTCGGTCGGCTCGGCGATGAGGCAGACGTCGGGAGTGATCCCCAGCCCCTGGAGCGCAGCGATGACGGCCTCGCTCCCGACACTGGCGTCCTCCTCGTCGGCGACGAGGGCGAGGACCGGTCGCACGGGTGCACCGGAAGCACTCAGGTGCTCGGCGGCGACCACGAGGGCGGCCACTCCGCCCTTCATGTCCGCCGCCCCGCGACCGTAGAGCCGACCGTCGTCGATCCGTGCGGTGAACGGGTCCGTCAGCCCCGCAACGGGGACGGTGTCGAGGTGTCCGTTGAGAACGACGACCGGGGCCCCGGCCGGTCCCGGTCCGATGGCCACGAGACTGGGCCTCGGAACTCGCCCTCCAGATTCGTGTCCGGGTGGGTGAATGACGTGCGTGGAGAACCCTGCTCGCGACAATCGAGCCTCGAGGTGGGTGACGACGGCGGCCTCCCCGGCCCCATCGGCGGCCAGACCCGGGTTGACGCTGTCGGTGCCGACGAGCTCGGCGGTCAGCGTGATGACCTCATCCACCCGTACCTCGTCCACCCGGACACCCATGACCCAGAAGGCTAGTGCGAGGATGTGCGCGTGAACGCCGACCCCTCGCCCTTGCTGTCCCATCCCAGCGTGCGCGCCGTGATCGAGGCGCTCGACGCATACTCCCAGCGCTCGGGTGACCCGACGCCCGAGATCACCGTCCTCCCCGACGCGGTGCGCACGGCCGCCGCTGCCGCGGAGGCCCTGGGCACGACGTCCTCGCACATCGCCAACTCACTCATCTTCGTCGCGGTGAGCATGGACGGTCACCGCTCCCCCATCCTCGTGCTCGCATCCGGCGGGGCCAGGGTCGATACCGACATCCTCGCCGACTCCGCCGGCCTCGCTGGGGTCGAGCGGGCGGACGCCGAGTTCGTGCGCACCGAGACGGGCTTCGTCATCGGCGGGGTCGCTCCGGTGGGCCACCGCACCTCGACCGGGGAGCCGCTGCGGACGGTCGTCGACGTCGACCTGGCGCAGTACGAGCAGCTCTGGGCCGCGGCCGGCCACAGCCACACCGTCTTCCCGACCACCTACGAGCAGCTGCTCGCCATGACCGGGGGCGAGCCTCTCCGGGTGAGGTGACCTCGCCTCTATAGACGTCTACAGACGCAGGTTGCGGAACACCTCGAGCGTCGCCGTCGAGCGGTTCATGGTGATGAAGTGGATGCCCGGAGCACCCTCGTCGAGCATCCGCTGCCCCAGCTCGGTGGCGATCTCCACCCCGACCGCGCGCACAGCGGCGGGGTCGTCCTCGACGGCCGCCAGTCTCGAGACGACCGCGTCCGGCAGCGGGGTGCCCATGAGCTCACTCATACGCGCGATCTGCTTGAGGTTGGTGACTGGCATCAGGCCGGGCGTGATGGGCAGGTCGCGGTGGCGCTGGACCCGGTCGCGCAGCCGCAGGTAGGAGTCGGCGTCGAACACCATCTGGGTGACGGCGAAGCTGGCCCCTGCGTCCGCCTTGCGGATGAGCACCTCGACGTCGTGGTCGAGGCCGGGGCTCTCCGGGTGCACGTCGGGGAACGCAGCGACCCCGACGGTGAACTCACCGAGGGAGCGGACCAGGCGCACGAGCTCGTCCGCGTGGTCGAGGCCTTCCGGATGACGGACCCACGGGCCGCGCACGTTACCCGGCGGGTCGCCGCGGAGGGCGAGGATGTTGCGCACACCAGCCGCCGCATACGAGCCCACGACGTGACGCAGCTGGCTCACCGAGGCGCTGACGCAGGTGAGATGGGCCAACGGCGTGAGCGTGGTCTCCCGGGCGATGCGCTCGGTGACGCGGATCGTGCGGTCCTGGGTGGAGCCGCCGGCGCCGTAGGTCACCGAGACGAACGCCGGCCGGACCGCCTCGAGGCGACGGATCGCCTGCCAGAGGGCGGCCTCCGAGGCGTCGTCCTTGGGCGGGAAGAACTCGAACGAGATCGAGACCGCGGTGTCCTCGAGCATGGCAGGGATCGACGCGGTGACGTGCGACGGGCGCTGCAGGCGGGAGGGCAGACCGATGGCCATGCTGTCAAGGTAACCCAGGCCCAGTCACGTAGGCTTCGGGGATCCACGATGAGGAAGGATCCATGAGCAGCATCATCGACCGGGTGCAGGTCGTCGTCGACGCCGAGCTCGAGCGGCAGCACGGCGTGCTCGCCGAGCTGGGACCGGATGTCGAGGACCTCCTCGATGTCACGTCGGCCCTCCTGCGCGGAGGCAAGCGGCTGCGGGCGTCCTTCCTCGTCTGGGGATACTGCGCCGTTGCCGGCCTCGACGAGGAGCAGGCCCCGGACGACGTCATCGGGATGGCCGCCGCCATGGAGTTCTTCCAGGCGGCCGCGCTCATCCACGACGACGTCATGGACGGCTCGGCGACCCGCCGCGGTGCGCCTGCAGCGCACGTGGAGCTCGCGAGCCGGCACCGTCGCCGGGACTGGGACGGCTCTCCGGACACCTTCGGCCTGGCCGGTGCCGTGCTGGCCGGCAACCTGTGCCTCACGGCCTCGGACGAGCTCGTGGCCCGGGCCGAGCTGCCCGATCTGCGCGCCGCCCGTGAGGTCTTCGCGGTCATGCGCACCCAGCTCATGGCGGGGCAGTTCCTCGACGTCGTCGAGTCGGTGCGCCCGTGGCGCACCATGCCAGCCGCCGAGCGGCTCGAGCGCGCCGACCGGGTGATCCGCTACAAGAGCGCGAAGTACTCCGTCGAGCATCCGCTGCTCATCGGGGCGCACGCGGCGCACGCCGACCCGGACCAGATCCGGGCGCTGGGCTCATTCGGCCTCGACGTCGGTCGCGCATTCCAGCTCCGAGACGACCTCCTCGGCGTCTTCGGCGACCCGTCGGTGACCGGCAAGCCCTCCGGCGACGACCTGCGCGAGGGCAAGCGCACCGTCCTCATCGCCGCCACGCTCGACCGGGTGGGTGAGCCCGAGAGCGAGCGGCTCATGTCAGGGCTGGGTCAGGACGACCTCGAGACGATCGCGGAGCTGCAGGGCATTATCGCGCGCTCCGGCGCCGTCGACTGGGTGGAGCAGCGGATCAGCGAGCTCACCGACGGAGCCCTGTTCGCTCTGACACAGGCGCGGCTCTCCCCCAGGGGGCACGTCACCCTCGTCGAGCTCGCTCAGCAGGCGACCCAGCGCACGAGCTGAGCTGCGAGGACGTCCTACAGAGCGAGCTCCATAGCCCGCCGTCGGATCTCGGTCTTGAAGCCAGCGCGGAGGTTGTCGATCGGCGCACCGGGCGCCGGCAGCGAGGCATCCGGGGTGAAGAGCCACTCGAGGATCTCCTGATCGTCCATGCCGCCGTCAGAGAGCACAGTGAAGGTGCCCTTGAGGGCAGGGAGCGGTCCGTCGTCGTCGAAGAAGGCCTCGGGCACCGCGATCGCGCGGTTGTCCCCCACCCGCGCGGCGAGCACCTCGCGGTCCTCGATCATCTGGCGGACGCGCGCCAGGGTGACGCCGAGCCGCTCGGCGATCTCGGGCACCGTGAGCCAGGCGGGCACGTGCTCGAGGAGCTGTGGGCTGGCCGGTTCGATCGAACTACTCACGGCTCGAGCGTAGTCGGACATCCGCGATGGAGGATGCGCCGTCAGGCGAGGTCCATGCGGTATCTTCGGCCCCAGGAGTCTCATTAGTCACATCAGCATCAGGAGTGCCCATGGCCCCTATCGTCGCTGCCGTCCCACCGCCCACGCTGACTCCCCCGGCCGCCGTCCAGCCGGTGGTCTCGGCGAGCGCTGACTGGGGTAGCTACACCGTCAAGAGCGGTGACAGCCTGCATCTCATCGCCCAACGGCACAACACGACCGTGGCGGCCCTGCTGCAGCGCAACAACCTTCCGAACGGTGGCCGACTCATCCACCCGGGTCAGCGTCTTCTCGTCCCCTCCACCGCCTCGACCCCCGCCGCCCCAGCCAAGCCGGCGGCACCGACCACGACGACCTACCGCGTCGCTGCCGGCGACACCCTCATCGGCATCGCGAAGCGGCACCGGACGACGGCGCGCGCCATCGCCGCTCTCAACAAGATCAGCGTCAGCTCCACCATCCGCGTCGGCCAGACGCTCAAGGTGCCGACGAACGGCGCGGCTGCGGCCAAGGCGACGGCCCGCAGCGCCCCCGCCCCCGCGACCACGACGACCTACACCGTCGTCGCCGGCGACACCCTCATCGGCATCGCCAACCGGCACAGGACCACCGCCCGCGCCATCGCCGCTCTCAACAAGATCAGCGTCAGCTCCACCATCCGCGTCGGCCAGCGCCTCACGCTCCCCGGGGCAGGGACCGCCCCCGCGGCGACGAAGGCTGCCGCGCCCTCCCCCGCGCCTGCAACCACGACGACCTACCGCGTCGCTGCCGGCGACACCCTCATCGGCATCGCCAATAGGCACAGGACCACCGCCCGCGCCATCGCCGCTCTCAACAAGATCAGCGTCAGCTCCACCATCCGCGTCGGCCAGACCCTCAAGGTGCCGACCAACGGCGCTGCCGCTGCCAAGGCCGCCAGCTCGAGCGCCTCTGCGAGCAAGCAGCCGGAGCTGAGCACCCCGTTCAACGCGGGTGGCTACTCCGAGCGCCACTTCCCCACGACCACCGTGGCTGCTGCTAAGAAGAACCACGAGGTCCTCGCGAGCCGGCCGGTGCCGACGCGCGAGCAGGCCAAGGCGATGATCATCGAGACGGCCAAGCGTCACGGGGTGGACCCGGCGCTGGCCCTGGCCATCGGCTACCAGGAGTCCGGCTGGAACCACCGCAACGTGTCCGTGGCCAACGCCATCGGGATCATGCAGGTCATCCCCGCCTCCGGCGACTGGGCCGGTCAGATGCTCGGCCGCGAGCTCAACCTCCTGGACCCGAGGGACAACGTGACGGCCGGCGTCGCGATCCTGCGGGCCCACCTGCGAACTGCAGCCGATGAGGAGACGGCCATCGCCGCCTACTACCAGGGCATGGCCTCGGTGCGGAAGAACGGCATGTACGACGACACGCGCGCCTACGTGCGCACCGTCCAGGCGCTGCGCGCCACGTTCAGGTGAGCCCGTTCCGGTGAGTGCCACCGGCTTCTCTAGGATCACCAGGGTGTCCGTCTACGAGCCCGGTGACCTGGTCGACGGTCGCTACCGCATCGTCGAGCAGATCGCTCGCGGCGGCATGGCGACCGTCTTCGAGGCGCTCGACACCAGGCTGGACCGGCACGTGGCCCTCAAGGTCATGCATCCTGCGCTGGCCACGGACGAGACCTATGTGGCCCGCTTCAGCCGCGAGGCGCGCGCCTCTGCCCGCCTGTCCCACCCCAACATCGTCGCCGTCTACGACCAGGGCGAGGACGCCCACCACATCTTCCTCGTCATGGAGCTGGTGCGCGGGCGCACCCTGCGCAAAGTCCTCACCGAGGACGGCCCGTTGTCGCCACGGGCGACCCTGGACATCGCCGAGCGACTTGCGGACGCCCTCGCGGCGGCCCACTCGGCCGGGCTGATCCACCGCGACATCAAGCCGGAGAACGTCATCATCCGCGAGGACGGCGTCGTCAAGGTGACGGACTTCGGCCTGGCCCGCGCGGTGACGTCGGAGACCGCCACCTCGGCGACCGGAGCCCTCCTGGGGACGGTGTCATACCTCGCGCCCGAACAGGTGGAGAGCGGCATGGCCGACGCCCGCAGCGACGTCTACGCCGCGGGTCTGGTCATCTTCGAGATGCTCACGGGCACAAAGGCCTTCACAGGCGATAACCCGATGTACGTCGCCTATCAGCACGTCCACGGAGGGGTGCCGGCCCCGTCGTCCAGGATTGCGAGCATCCCAGAGGCCCTTGACACCCTCGTCGAGCGCACCACCTCGCGCGACCCTATGGAGCGTCCCGTCGACGGCGGCGCCCTCAGCCATCTCATCCGCTCGACACGGGTCCGGCTCTCCCGGGATGAGCTCGACGACCGACCCTCGACACCGACCGAGACGCACGCGGCGACGCACACCGCGACGAGGGTGATCGCCCGCGGACTGGGCGGCGATGCCGGCGACACCCCCATCGCCCCGCTCGTCGTGCGACAGAGCGGAGCCGTCGTGCCGCCGGAGGAGCTGCCGGCCCAGCTCGGCGGTCGGCCCCGGCGGCGCGGCCGTGTGATCGCAACGGTTCTCGCCACCCTTCTTCTCGTGGCCGGCGCCGCCTTCGCCGGCTGGTACTACCTGGTCGGCCCCGGGTCGCCCACGACCGTGCCGACCGTGGGGACCGTCGCATACGAGGAGGCGGTGGCCACCCTCGAGGCCGCCGACCTGGCCGCCTCCCGTGAGGAGGTCTTCGACGAGACCATCCCTGTGGGGCACGTGGTCTCGACGGACCCCATCGCGGGCACGGAGCTGCCACGCGGCAGCGAGGTGGTCCTGCGGGTCTCCAAGGGCCCGGAGAGGTATGCGGTACCCGCCCTCGTCGGTACCCCCGCCGCGGACGCCGAGGCCGCCCTCAAGGCCGTCATGCTCACCCTGGGTGAGCGGACCGACGTCTTCTCCGAGACGGTCGCCGAGGGAGTCATCATCGAGATCTCCCCCGCAGCAGGCGAGAACCTGCGGCGCGGTGAGGCCGTGTCCATCGTCGTGAGCAAGGGACGCGAACCCATCCCGGTGCCCTCCGTCGCGGGTCAGTCCGTGGATGCCGCCACCGCCGCGATCGAGGAAGCGGGTCTGAAGGCAGCTGTCGTCGAGGCGCAGTACAGCGACACCGTGGCAGCCGGCCGGGTCATCTCGCAGAGCCCCTCGGAGGGCACGCTCTACCGCGGCGACACCGTCACGCTCACCCCGTCCAAGGGCCCGCAGACGGTGACCATGCCGAACCTCGTGGGCAAGCAGCTCGACGTCGCCCGCAAGGAGCTGGAGGCGCTCGGCCTCAAGGTCAACGTCGAGCGTGTCCTCGGCGGCTACTTCGGCAGCGTGCGGGCGCAGAGCGAGGCGGCGGGCACCCAGGTCCGGATCGGGAGCACGATCACTCTCACCATCGTCTAGCGCGTAGGGTTCGGGCGTGCCCACGCTCGCCCCCGCCTCGCGCGCCCGGATCGCCATGCTCCTGCTCGTGGTCGTCACGGCGGTGTGGGGCTCGACCTTCTTCCTCATCAAGGACCTCGTCACCACGATCCCGGCGACCGACTTCCTCGCCGTACGCTTCACCATCGCCGCCGCTGTGATGACGGTCGTGTTCTGGCGGCAGCTGCGCGCTCTCACGCGTCACGACGTCCGCGTCGGCATCGGGCTCGGTGCGCTCTACGGCTCGGCCCAGATCCTGCAGACGATCGGCCTGGCGCACACCGATGCCTCGGTCTCGGGCTTCATCACGGGGACGTATGTGGTGCTCACCCCGGTCTTCGCCGCCGTCATCCTGCGGGACCGGATCCCGGGCCGGGTGTGGACCGCGGCGCTCATGGCCATGGCGGGCATCGGGGTGCTCTCCCTGCGTGGTCTGGCGCTCGGCTTCGGCGAGACCCTCACGCTCGTCGCGGCCGCGATCTACGCCCTGCACATCATCGGCCTCGGCCGCTACGCCAGCGCGCAGGCCGCCGTGGGGCTGGCCACCGTCCAGGCGATCGCCATCGCGCTCATCTGCACCGTGGCCGCCCTACCCGGCGGCATCACGACCCCGACAGATGGTGGCGGCTGGCTCGTCGTGCTGTACATGGCCGTCGTGGCCGGAGCCTTCTGCCTGTGGGCGCAGACCTGGGCCCAGTCGCACCTCGCCGCGTCACGTGCGGCGATCGTCATGGCGCTCGAGCCGGTGTTCGCGGCGTCCTTCGCCGTGCTCCTGGGCGGGGAGTCGCTCACCGTCCGGATGCTCGTGGGAGGCGGCCTCGTCGTGGCCGCGATGTATCTCATCGAGCTCGCCCCTGACCGCAGCGCGACTGCCCGAGCGGTCGACGAGCCGCCCGCGGAGATGCTCCACCACGAGGCGCCCTAGCGTCCGCAGGCCTGGCTCAGCGCGCCCGAGGTGCTCTGGCGTGGAAGGTGGCTGTCGTGATGGCGACACTCACCTTCCCCACGAGGCCCGTCCCCTCAGCCGGAGGCGAGAACGTCCCGTACCGCGTCGATGGCGTGGTCGGTGGCCGAGTCGTCGACGTCGAGGTGCCAGACGAAGCGGAGTCGACGGGCGTCGACGGCGTAGGCACGCACCGACCGCTCCAGCAGCGCAGCCGCTGCCTGGGCGGAGCCGAGACCGCACGCCGCGACGTCGACCATGACGATGTTCGACTCCACTGTCGACGGGTCCAGGGCCTCGGGGGCGGCCTCCGCGACCGCTGCCGCGAACCGTGCAGCCCGGGCATGGTCGTCGGCGAGCCGTTCGATGTTGTGGTCCAGCGCATACAGTCCGGCGGCGGCGAGGATGCCGACCTGCCGCATCCCGGCGCCGTAGCGCTTGCGCCAGACCCGGGCCTCGTCGATGGCGGCCCGGCTCCCGACGAGCACCGAGCCGATCGGCGCACCGAGGCCCTTGGACAGGCAGACACTCACGGTGTCGAACTCGCGACCATAGCTCTCCAGCGGCACCCCGGTCGCCACGTGGGCGTTCCAGAGCCGCGCTCCGTCGAGGTGCATCGCCACACCGAGCCCGGTTGTCGCCGAACGCAGCTCACGAATGGTCTCGAGCGGCACGATGGTCCCGCCGCCGAAGTTGTGGGTGTTCTCGACGACGATGAGTGCCGTCTCGACCTGGTAGGGGCCGACCCCGACTGTGACGAGCTCCAGCGCAGCCGCGACGTCGAGTCGACCCCGCTCGCTGCGCCAGGTCCGGGAGGTGATCCCGGAGAAGGTCGCGGCGGCTCCCAGCTCGGCGCGCACGACGTGCGCGCCGCTGTCGGCGAGCAGCTCCTGCCCCGGCGACACGTGCAGACGCAGGCCGAGCTGGTTGGCGAGACTGCCCGTCGGCGTGAAGAGGCCGGCCTCGTGCCCGAGCAGTCCCGCGACGCGCTCCTGGAGCTCGAGCACGGTGGGATCCTCGCCGAAGACATCGTCACCCACCCGGGCGGCCGCCATGGCCGCTCGCATGCCCTCACTCGGGGTGGTGAGGGTGTCCGAGAGCAGGTCGGCCCGGAACTCGCTCACGTAGTCGGGGGGTTGCTCAGCATCTCGGCGACGAGGAACGCCAGCTCCAGGCTCTGCTGGTGGTTCAGCCGTGGGTCGCACACCGACTCGTAGCGCTTGTTGAGGTCGGCGTCGAGGATCTTCTCGGACCCCCCGATGCACTCGGTCACGTCGTTGCCGGTGAGCTCGACGTGCAGCCCGCCCGGGACGGTGCCCAGGGCGGAGTGCACCTCGAAGAAGCCGCGCACCTCATCGACGACGTCCTCGAAGTCGCGGGTCTTGAAGCCCGAGGCCGAGGAGAAGGTGTTGCCGTGCATGGGGTCGCAGATCCAGGTCACCTGGGCGCCGGACGCCGTCACCTGCTCCACGAGCGGCGGGAGGGCGTCGCGGACCTTGCCCGCGCCCATGCGGGTGATGAAGGTGAGCCGGCCCGGCTCGCGCTGCGGGTCGAGCATCTCGATGATCCGCAGCACCTCGTCGATCTCGGCCTTCTCGGAGAGCTTGACGCCGATCGGGTTGCGCACCCGGGAGACGAAGTCCAGGTGGGCCCCGTCGAGCTGGCGGGTGCGCTCACCGACCCAGATGAAGTGGCCGGAGGTGTCGTACAGCTCGCCGGTACGGCTGTCGATGCGGCTCAGGGGACGCTCGTAATCGAGGACGAGCGCCTCGTGCGCGGCGAAGAACTCGGTCGTCTTCATCGCCTCGAACTCGGCGCCACAGGCGGCCATGAAGCGCATCGCCTTGTCGATGTCCCTCGCGAGCCGCTCGTAGCGCGCGTTCGCCGCGTTGGCGACGAAGCCACGGTTCCAGTCGTGGACGTGCCGCAGGTCGGCGAAACCGCCCTGGGTGAAGGCACGCACGAGGTTCAGGGTGGCGCTGCTCGCGTGGTACGCCCGGACGAGCCGCTGCGGGTCGGGCTCACGGGCCTCCGGGGTGAACTCGTAGTCGTTGACCATGTCGCCGCGGTAGGCGGGCAGGGTCACGCCCTCACGGGTCTCGGACGAGCTCGAGCGCGGCTTGGCGTACTGACCGGCGAGCCGGCCGACCTTGACCACCGGAACGGAGGCGCCGTAGGTGAGGACGGCGGCCATCTGCAGGATCGTCTTGATCCGGTCGCGGATGTTGTCGGCCGTCGCCGAGGCGAAGGTCTCGGCGCAGTCACCGCCCTGGAGCACGAACGCCTCGCCGCGCGCTGCGGCGGCCATCCGGGTCTTCAGGACGTCGCACTCACCGGCGAAGACGAGGGGCGGATAGGTCGCGAGCGTCGCCACCGCCTGCTCGAGCGCAGCGGGGTCGGGCCACTCCGGCTGCTGGGCAGCCGGGAGGTCGGAAGTGACGGCCGAGGCCGTCAACGAGGACACGGTCGGGGTGGTGCTCACCCAGCCAGGATAGTTCGCCCGGCAAAATCCGGCCCCGAGGCCCGCATGGCGGTATGCAGGGGCCGCCGCATCGGTCAGCAGCGCGTCGGCCGTGCCCCGCATGACGGTATGCGCAGGGCGCCTGATCGTGCCGGGTCCCCCACCCGTCGGGTCCTCCCGGCATGACGGTATGCGCGAGGCGCCGGATCGGGACGGGCTCAGCCGCGCATCGGGTCCTGGCTCGCGGAATCCGAGGGGGCCTCCCCCGGTGTCTCGAGGCCGCGGGCGATGGCGAAGCGGACCAGCTCGACGCGGTTGTGCATGTGCAGCTTGCCCAGGGTGTTCTGGACGTGGTTCTGCACGGTGCGGTGGGAGATGAACAGCTCGGCGGCGATCTCCTTGTAGGACATCCCGGTGGCGACGAGCCGGAGCACCTCGATCTCGCGCTCGGTGAGCTCGGGGATCTTCGCGCGGTCGTCGTCCTCCTCACCGGGGTCACTCCCGTGATCGGCCTCCTCGTCGGCGAGCCGGGTGAACTCGCCGAGAACCAGCCCGGCCAGACCCGGGGTGAAGACGGCCTCGCCCCTCGCCGTCGCGCGGACCGCGTCGACGATCTCCTCCGGCCTGGCGGACTTCACGAGATAGCCGCTCGCTCCCGCCTTGATGGCAGCGAGGACGTCGGCCTGCTCCCCGCTGGCGCTCAGCACGAGGATGTGGGTCGGCAGGTCGGTGAGGGCCTGGCACACCTCGTCGCCTCGCAACCCCGGCAGGTTGAGGTCGAGGACGAGGACGTCCGGTGTCGTCGCCCGCGTCCTCCGTACGGTCGCCGGACCGTCAGCGGCAGTGGCGACGACGCGGAACCCGGCGGCGACGAGGTCGCGCTCCAGGGCACTCAGCCACAGGGGGTGGTCGTCGGCGACGAGGACGGTGATGGGGTCGGTCTGCTCGGTCACTGGCCTGCCTTCGTCACGGGCTCCACCCTGCCATGGCGCACCTGCGTGGGCACATCGAGCACGACGGTGCACCCCGAGCCGGGCCGTTCGGTCCACGTCGCCCGCCCGCCGAGCTCCTCGATGCGACCCCGGATCGAGGCCGAGGCCCCCAGCCGCCCCTCGGCGGCCGCGGCCTCGAGTCGACCCGGCTCCAGACCCCTGCCGTTGTCGCGCACGGTGACGCGCACGCCCTCGCGCGAGCCCTCCAGCAGCACCCACGCCTTGGCGTCCACGCCGGCGTGTGCCACGACGTTGTCCAGAGCGGCCCGGACCGCGGCGACGATCTCCTCCCCGACGTGGCGCGGGACGACGACCGGTGCGGCGGGGGTGACGACTGTGACGGCCGGTCCGCCTCCCGCTCCGTCCCCGGACCGCTCCAGCCGGGCCAGGCCCGCGGCCAGGTCCTGGTCGCCCCCTCCAAAGCCGTTCTGGTGCGAACGGGAGACGAGGTCGCGTAGGGATCGCTCCTGCTCCGCGGCCATCGCCGCGAGCTCGGCGCTCTCCCCGCCGATGTCGCTGCCGCGCCGATGGATGTAGGCCAGGGTCTGCAGGACGCCGTCGTGCACAGCCCGCGACAGCCGCTCGCGCTCCCGGAGCCGCTCCTGCTCGGCCAGCACCGCCTCGAGACGCTCCTGGCCCTCCCTCGCCAGGTCGACCGAGAGCCCGAAGAGCCCGCCGAGGAGGAGCAGCAGGACGATGTTGTGCAGGGTGTCCGAGGTGGGCGCGAAGCCGACGTGGAGCAGATCGGCCACGCCGATGACGACGGCCCCGATGAGTCCGCCGCGGACGCCGAGGAGGATGGCAGCGCCGACAACGCTCCCGGCGGGCCACATGCTCGGCAGGGTGGACACCCCCTCGGCGATCGCGGCCGGCGTGTCGACGAACCGTGACGCGACGATGGCCCCGGCCGCCAGCCCGAGCTCCGCGAGCGTCGTGGCCACGGTGCGCTTGCGGTACACGAGCATCGCCAGGCTCCACAGCAGCAGAGCGCCGAGGACGACAGCGGCCAACCACGGCCGCAGCATCTCGTCCTGGCGCCGCCAGGCGAGCTGGGCCGCATACAGAGCGGCAATCGGCCGGAACACATCCAGGCCGGCCCACGAGGCAACCGCGACGATCGGGTCGCGCCGGCCGCTTCCCCCCGTGCGGTCAGCTCGCAGCGCGGTCCACATCGGGGTTCCCGCCCGTCCCCGCGTCGGTCCTCGTCGGCCCGCTCCGATCGCTGACGGGGCGGCTCTCCAGCCCCCGGACTCTGGACCGGTCCCCCTGTGCCTGGTCGCCCGGGGTGTGCTCGCCCGTCCCTGTGGCCGGCGCCGCCTTCTTGGCCTCTTCCTTCGTGGTCCGGTCCTTCTTCGTGTGGCCGGCCCTCCGTCGGGCCTTCTCGCTCTTGAGCTTGTCCTTCATCGTCGAGGCGTACTCGTCGACGTACTCCTGGCTCGAGAGACGCATGAGCTCATAGAGGATCTCGTCGGTGACCGACCGCAGGACGAAGCGGTCCTCCTCCATCCCCTCATAGCGGGAGAAGTCCAGCGGCGCACCGATGCGCACTCCCACCCGGGTGATCTTGGGGATGATGCGTCCCGTCGGCTGCGCCTCGTCGGTCCCCACCATGACGACCGGCAGGACAGGCACCTTCGCCTCGAGTGCGAGGCGGGCGACACCGGTGCGTCCGCGGAAGAGTCGTCCGTCGGGGCTGCGCGTGCCCTCCGGGTAGATCCCGAGGAGCTCACCGCGCCGCAGGACCTTCATCCCCGCTTTGAGGGCCGCGTTGCTGGCCTTGCCGCCGGAGCGGTCGACCGGCAGCTGGCCGACTCCACGCATGAAGGTGGCCGTGAGCCAGCCCTTGATGCCGCGTCCGGTGAAGTAGTCCGACTTGGCCAGGAAGGTCACCCGGCGCTTGAGGACCAGGGGCAGGAAGATCGAGTCGCTGAAAGAGAGGTGGTTGCTCGCGAGGATCGCGGGCCCCTCCTCCGGGATGTGCTCGGCCCCCTCGACCCACGGCCGGAAGAAGATGCGCAGAATCGGCCCGAGGGCGAAGCGCTTGAGGAACCAATAGAGCACGATCGAATGCTACGCCAGCACCAACGGGCCGGCCGATCGGTGGCTCTGTGGTGAGGCGTCGCGGAGCCGTGACGGCGGGCCGCAGGCCCGGATGACTCTGTATGCGGGGGGCTGGCTCGGCCAGGAAGGAGACCGTGTCCCGACGCAAGGCGGTGACATCGGCCAGGACCGTGACCAGGACCGTCACATTGACCAAGTCCGTGACACTGACAGGACCGTGACACTGACGGGACTGTGACACTGCCCAGGACCGTGACATTGACCAAGGCGTGACAAGGAAGACGGCCGGGCCGTGGAATGATGCCGGGGTGAGCATCCCAGGCGCGATTCCCTTCCAGCACGACGGCGACTCCGGCATCGGCGTCCTCCTCAGCCACGGCTTCACCGGCAGCCCGGTGAGTCTGCGCCCGTGGGCCGAGGACCTCGCCGCGGCAGGGCACTCCGTCTCGCTCCCCCTCCTCCCCGGGCACGGCACGACGTGGCAGGACATGAACCGCACCACGTGGCAGGACTGGTACGCCGAGCTCTCCCGAGGCTATGCCGAGCTCACCGACCGTTGCGAGCAGGTCTTCGTGGCCGGCCTGTCCATGGGCGGCACCCTCGTGACCAAGCTCGCCGAGGACCACCCGGACCGGATCAGCGGTCTCATCCTCGTCAACCCCGCCTACCGCGCCGACGACCCCCGGCTGCGGCTGCTGCCGGTGCTGCAGCGGTTCCTTCCCTCACTGGGTGGGATCGGCAACGACATCAAGAAGCCCGGCCAGGACGAAGGCGCCTACGACCGCATCCCGCTCAAGGCGTTGTACTCCCAGACTCACCTGTGGGCCGAGGTCGTCGAGCGGCTCGACACGATCACCATGCCGGTGCTGCTCTTCCGCAGCCCCGAGGACCACGTCGTCCCGCCGAGCAGCGCGGCGCTCTTCCTGTCGAAGATCGCGAGCGACGACGTGCACGAGGAGCTGCTGCTCAACAGCTACCACGTGGCCACGATCGACAACGACGCGCCGAAGATCTTCCAGATGACCAGGGACTTCATCGACCGCCTCACGCGTTGACCAGTCCATGATCGCCGACCAGCCAGCCGTGCCAGCAACGGGCCGCGAGCAGCCATGAGCGCCGACAAGCCCGGGCGGGACCTCGACAAGGAGTTCGAGGCCCTCATCGCGAACTGGCACGCGACGCCGACCGGCGACCCGGACCCGGCATCATCTCCGAACCCCGACCCGCCTCCGAACCCGCCCCCGCCCCAGACCCCGCCTCCAGGCGTGAACATCTGGCGCGGTCCGACTATCTGGCGACCTCCTCAGGAGGGCGCAGCGACCGGTTCTCCTGGCGGCGCCCACTCCGACGACGCCCGCACTGACGAGACCAGCACTGACGAGACCAGCACTGACGAGACCAGCACTGACGACACCCCCACTGGTGCCACCCGCTCAGACAACACCGACTGGGAGATGGATCCTCGAGTCGGTGCGGCGCCTTATGTCGAGGGTGACCTGGGGGACGACGAGGACGACTTCGAGCCCCTGCCCGTCGAGCTGCCTCCCCAGGAGGATCTGCACTTCTGGGGCATCGTCGTGGGACTCGTCGGCGGAGGCCTGCTGCTCCTCTACTGCGCGGTGACCGGGATGAGTCGGTCCTCGTGGTGGTTCCTCGCCGCGCTCGCGCTCTTCGTCGGTGGGTTCGTCCTCCTCGTGCTGCGCCAGCCGCACGAACGGGACCTCACCGACGACGGCACCCGCCTGTAGAGGTCAGCCCTGAAACCCGCCAGGGCGATCCTCAGAGCCGGTCGATGAGAACGAGCGAGTTCCGGGCCGGGTTGTAGTTCTTCCGCCGCTCCGCAGGCAGGTCGGAGGCGCTCCCCCGCACGAACCCGTGCTCGATGAACCAGTGCTGGGTCCGCGTGGTGAGGGCGAAGAGTCGTGAGAGTCCCTGGGCGCGCGCCTGCGTCCGGGCCCTGCGGAGCAGGACAGCCGCGAGATCACGGCCGCGGTAGTCCGGGTGCACGGCAACACACGCGATCTCGGCCGATCCGTCCTGGGGATAGGGCGTGAGCGAGTTGCACGCGATGACCGTGCCGTCACGGACGATGACGGAGAAGGTGTCGATGTCGAGCTCGAGCTGCTCGCGGGTGCGGGGCACGAGGATGCCCTGCCTCTCGAGGGGAGAGATGAGGGACATGATGCCTGCGACGTCGTCGATGGTCGCCTGTCGCGTCGACTCGTAGTCGTCCTCGGCCGAGATCATCAGCCCGCAGCCGTCGCGGGTGTACAGCTCGCGCAGGAGCGGGCTGGCGCCCTCGGTCCCGATGAGGTGCACCCTTCGCACCCCTGCCCTGCAGGCGGCGAGCGCGGCCCGGACACAGTTGCGGTCCTCGGCCGAGAGGCTACGCTCCAGCAGCTCGGCCTCGAGCGACTGCTCGGCCTGGCTGAGGGAGAGCTGGCCGGAGTCCCCGGCGTCGAGCGCCATGCGCCAGCTCCCGGGCTCGGACTCGATGATGAAGATCAGCTTGTCGGCGCCGAGACCCGTGGCGATCTCCTCGGCGACGTCAGCGTTGCGCAGGTTGAAGGTCTCCCCTGTCGGCGAGTAGCCGATCGGCGAGATGAGCACGACCCGATCGGTACTCAGCTGATCGCGGATCTCGGCGACGTTGACGCTGCGGACCACTCCGGTGAGGAGGTGGTCGACCCCGTCCTGGACCCCCACGGGACGGGCGGTCACCCAGTTGCCGCCCACGACGCGCAGCCGCGAGCCCGCCATGAGCGTGTTGCCCAGGCTGGCACTGAGCCGGGCCTCGATATCCATCCGCAGCGACCCGACGGCGGCCTTGACCGCCTCCATCGTGGGCGCGTCGGTGACCCGCAGGTCGCCGACGAACACCGACTCGATGCCCCGCATGGCCAGCTCGGCCTCGATCTGGGGCCGGACCCCGTGGACGAGGACGATGCGGACCCCGAGGCTGGACAGCAGCGCGATGTCCGCGAGCAGTCGGTCGGTGTCCTTGCGCAGGCAGATCTCGCCGGGGAAGGCGATGACGAACGTCTTGCCGTGGTGCAGGTGGATGTAGGGCGCCGCGCCGCGGATCGCCCGCACGAAGTCCTCGCCCTCGACAGCAGGCATCCACGGCTCCTCGTCAAGGCCGTTGGATGACCTGTTCGGTGGCCCGGTGTCCGAGGCCGAGGGCAGCACGCTCACGAGGGAAAGGGTAGTCGTGCCGACCCAGGGGTGCGCGCGTCCTGCTCAACCTGAAAGGCTGGTCCCTGGAACTCTGGTCAACAGAGCAAGCAATCCGTGAGCGAGACGACAGGAGCATGATGAGCACCGCATCCGAAGTCCGTACCTCCGAAGTGCGTACCTACGCGCTGAGCACCGAGGACCTGGCAGCCGTCGACGCCTGGTGGCGGGCCGCCAACTACCTCGCGGTCGCGCAGATCTACCTGATGGACAACGCACTCCTTCGTCGACCGATGTCCGAGGAGGACATCAAGCCCCGCCTGCTCGGCCACTGGGGCACCTCGCCCGGGCAGAACTTCCTCTACGCGCACCTGAACCACCAGATCATCCAGCGCGACCTGAACCTCATCTATCTCTCCGGACCGGGCCACGGCGGTCCCTCCCTCGTCGCAGCCGGCTGGCTGGAGGGCACCTACTCCGAGCTCCACCCCAACGTCGGACCCGACGAGCGCGGCGTGAACGCCTTGTGCCGCCAGTTCTCCTTCCCCGGAGGCGTGCCGAGCCACGCAGCGCCGGAGACGCCTGGCTCGATCCACGAAGGTGGTGAGCTCGGCTACGTGCTCTCCCACGCATACGGAGCCGTCTTCGACAACCCCGACCTCGTCGCCGTGGCCGTCATCGGTGACGGCGAGGCCGAGACCGGTCCGCTCGCGACCGCCTGGCACAGCAACAAGTTCCTCAACCCCGCGACCGACGGCACGGTGCTGCCGATCCTCCACCTCAACGGCTACAAGATCGCCAATCCGACCGTGCTGGACCGGATCCCGCGGGAGGAGCTCGAAGCCCTCATGGTCGGCTACGGCTACCGGCCCTACTTCTTCGAGGGCGGCTTCGACGGCGAGGACCATGCGGCCGTCCACCAGCGCTTCGCGGCCCTGCTGGCCGAGGTGCTCGACGAGATCGGCCGGATCCGCAAGGAGGCGGCCGACGGCAGCCTGCAGCAGCGGCCACGCTGGCCGATGGTCGTCTTCCGCACCCCCAAGGGCTGGACCGGTCCCGCCACCGTCGACGGGCTGCCCGTGGAAGGCACGTGGCGCAGCCACCAGGTGCCGCTGGCGTCGGTGCGCGGGAACGAGGAGTACATGCGCATCCTCGAGGGGTGGCTGCACAGCTACCGGCCCGAGGAGCTCTTCGATGAGGACGGGCGGATCGTCGAGGCTGTGGCCCGCAACAATCCGGCGGGTCTGCACCGGATGAGCGCCAACCCGCACGCCAACGGCGGCCAGCTCACCAGGGACCTCGATCTGCCGGACATCCAGGAGTATGCGGTGGACGTCCCCGCTCCAGGTGGCGCCACGGCGGAGGCCACCCGGGTCCTGGGCAACTGGATGGGCGACGTCGTGGACCGCAACCGGCAGACCTTCCGGGTCTTCGGGCCTGATGAGACCCTCTCGAACCGACTGAACGGGACGGTCGCGGAGGGCGGGAAGACCTGGCAGGCCGAGACCGTCGACACCGACGTCGATCTCTCTCCGACCGGCCGGGTCATGGAGATGCTCTCCGAGCACCAGTGCCAGGGCTGGCTCGAGGGATACCTTCTCACCGGGCGTCACGGGGTCTTCAACAGCTACGAGGCGTTCGTGCACATCGTCGACTCGATGTTCAACCAGCACGCCAAGTGGCTCGACGTCTCCTCGGACATTCCCTGGCGTATGCCGGTCCCGTCCCTCAACTACCTGCTGTCCTCGCACGTGTGGCGCCAGGACCACAACGGCTTCTCCCACCAGGATCCCGGCTTCCTCGACGTCGTCATGAACAAGACGTCCAACGTCATCCGGATCTACCTCCCGCCGGACGCCAACACCCTGCTCGCCGTCTACGACAAGTGCCTGCGCAGCCGCAACAAGGTCAACGTCGTCGTCGCAGGCAAGCAGCCCGGCCCGCAGTGGCTCACCATGGACGAGGCGGTCCTGCACTGCGCCCGCGGCATCGGCATCTGGGACTGGGCGGGCACCGAGGTCCCGGGAGAGAAGCCCGACGTCGTCCTCGGCTGTGCCGGTGACATCCCGACCATCGAGGCGATCGCGGCCGCCCGGCTGCTGGCCGAGCGCATCCCCGACCTGTTGATCCGGGTCGTGAACGTCGTCGACCTCATCCGGCTCCAGGACGCCCGGGAGCACCCCAGCGGCCTGACGCACCGCGACTTCGATGCGCTCTTCACCACCGACCGGCCCGTCGTCTTCGCCTTCCACGGCTACCCGTCACTCGTGCACCAGCTGACCTACCGCCGGACCAACCACGCCAACATCCACGTGCGGGGGTTCAAGGAGGAGGGCACGACGACGACGCCCTTCGACATGCTCATGATGAACGACCTCGACCGCTACCGGCTCGCCGCCGACGTCATCGACCGCGTCCCCGGACTGGCCGAGCGGGCGACCGGGGTCCGTCAGGAGCTGCTCGACCTGCGCATCGCCGCCCGCGCCTACACCCGCAAGTACGGCCAGGACGCCCCCGAAGTGGCGAACTGGGTGTTCAACGACAGCGACAACACCCAGGGGTCCGGAGCGCCCGGCTCCGACACCGGCGGGGACAACGAGTAGGCACGAGGAGCGCTCGAGCCACTCGCCTCACACGGCCAGGTCGACCCAGACCGGTCGGTGGTCACTCGCGGCCAGGACGTCGTCCTCGTCGAGGTCGATCCGAGGGTGCGGCAGCACCTCGAGGTCGGTCGAGGCGAAGACGACGTCGAGCAGGGTGCGCGGGCGCCTGGCCGGGTAGGTCGGCTCCGTCGGTGAGACGAGCCGCATCCGCGAGCCGATGAGCCGCCAGGCGTTGCCCGTGTCGAGCTCGTTGAGGTCTCCGGCCAGAACGGTGCGCTGGAGCGGCCCGGCCGACCCTGACGACTCGGCTGCCAGGTCGGCGAGGGCACGGACGATCTGGACGGTATGCGCATGCCGCTCCCCCGCGTGCAGGCTGAGGTGCACGCTCGCGACCACGACCGGCGGGCGACCCGGCAGGCGCACCCTCGCCACCGCATACCCCCTCGTCCGCGTGAGGACGGCCACGGAGAGCCGACGGTGCCAGGCGGCGTCGAGCTGCACCCGCTCCCCCAGAAAGATCGTCGTTCCGCCGCTGCCGCGGTGGGGACCGGCGGGGCGCAGCCCGCACTCCTGGGCGAACGCGGCGACGCGGCGGCTACCGAAGAGACGCCTCGGGACCTCCTGGAGGCACAGCACGTCAGGGTCGATCCGGCGCACCACCCGCGCCGCTGCACGCCGGTCGTCGAGGAAGTCGCGGGTGTTGTAGGTGGCTACCCGCAGCCGGGTCGCTCCTGGGGTCACCTGTCCTGGGGTCACATCACGCTCGAGCGGGCCAGGTCAGCTGCCCCGATGAGACCGGCGTCGTTGCCGAGCTGCGCGACCACGATGCTCGCCTCGGGACGGTACCCGCGGCCGGTCAGCTGGCGGGAGAAGGCCTGGCGGGCCGGCTCCAGGAGCAGGTCCCCTGCGGCACTCACCCCGCCACCGATGACGAACATCCCGGGGTCGAAGGCTGCAGCCAGGCTCGCGATGCCGACTCCCAACCAGGTCCCGATCTCGGTGAGGAGCTCGACCGCCATCCGGTCTCCCGCCTTGGCCGCCTCGGTGACGAGAGGCCCGGTGAGCCGGGAGGCGTCACCGTTGATGCGGGCGATCATGTCCATGGCGATCGGGCTGCGGGCGGTCACCATCGCCCTCGCCTCGCGCACGAGCGCATTGCCGGAGGCGTACTGCTCCCAGCAGCCCCTGTTGCCGCACTCGCAGCGGTGACCGTCGGGGACCACCTGCATGTGGCCGAACTCCCCCGCGATGCCGAAGCGGCCCCGCAGCACCTCCCCGTCGATGAGCAGTCCCCCGCCAATGCCCGTGCCGAGGGTGATCATGACCAGGTGGCTCTCCCCTCGAGCCGCCCCGAAGCGCCACTCGGCCCAGGCGGCGGCGTTGGCATCGTTGTCGATGAAGACGGGCTTCGTGATGCGCTTCCCCAGTCGGTCGCGCAGCGGCTCGTCGCGCCAGGACAGGTGGGGGGCGAAGACAACAGTCGCGCGGTCGGCAGCGACGAAGCCGGCGGCTCCGATACCGATCGCGAGGACCTGGTCCGGGTCGAGACCGCACATCAGCTCCTCGACGACGCCGACGATGACGTCCTCGACCACCGCCGGTGACGTCGAGCGGTGCGGGGTCTCTCGTCGCAGTCGCGCGAGGATCGACCCATCGGCGCTCACGACGCCTCCGGCGACCTTCGTGCCCCCGATATCGATGCCGATGCTCACCTGCTCTGTCGTCACAAGAGGTGAGCCTAACGATCCCGGCGCGCGCCGTCCGTGCGTGGACCCGGTGGGTGCAGCTGCGGAGCGGTCGGCGGGCGTCAGTCCTCGTCGAGGTCCGAGACCGGGATGTCCTCGCGTGGTGCGGCGGCCTGCTCGCTCTGGCGGCGCAGGTCGGCAGCCAGGGTCCGTAGGGTGATCTCCGCCTGATGGGCCAGGTCGGCGAGCGCGTTCACCGCCCCGGGGCTGACGGTGTGCAGGGCCGCGATGGCACGACAGACGGGACAGATCTCGCACGCGTCGATGGTGGTGTGGTCGCAGTCGCAGGTGCAGGTCTTCGCAGCCGCCGGCTCCTCGTCCTGGCCCTCAGCGGCCTCGTCGGCTGCGCCCGGCGCACGCGAGCGGGTGGATCCGGTGCCGCCGGTGGATCCGCCCGTTGACTGCTCGCCCATCCCCTCGCGGCGCCCGCCGGCCCGGAGGGCCTCTACCAGAGCCGCGATCTCCTCGGCCACCGAGCCGTGCTGACTGACGAACTCGTGCTCCATCACGCGGTCGCCTTGTCACGGTTTTGGCTGTCACGGTCCTGGTTGTCACGGTCCCGGTTGTCATGGTCCTGGTTGTCACGGTCCCGGTTGTCACCGTCCCGGCCGAAGCGCACGACGAGATGGCCCTCGCGGACCCCCGCCCCGCATACGCCCAGAGGCGCGAGCGCAGCCGGCAGCGTCACGACACGGTGCTGGCCGGCCACGTCGATGAGCAGGTCGTCACCGCGTCGGCCGAGGGAGACCTGGGCGGCCGAGACGAAGGGGACGCGTAGTCGCAGGGTGTAGCCGGCCGGGGTCTGCTCAACCTGGAGGGCAGGGGTGTCCGCCGTGCGTGTCAGCTCCGACGGCAGGAGCCGCACACCGTCGCAGGTGGCCGCGAGCTCTGCGAGCGCGTCGGCACCGATGGGTTCGGCCGGGAGGTAGGGCATCGGGACGACGGGGATACCCGAGAACGACTCGTGGACCTCCCGTAGACCCTGGGCCTGGGCCTGGTTCCAGCCCGCCAACCAGTCGGCACCGGCCGGGAAGACCCGGTTGACGTGCACGGCGTCGACCTCGAAGCCGAAGAGGGACAGTGAGGTCCACGTACGGCGGGCCTCAGCGATGACCACGCGCTCCGGGGTGGTGACGAGACGCACGGTCGAGCCCGGGAGTCGCAGGAGCTGCTTGAGATCGGTCATCTGGGTGTGCCACCGGGTGATCGCGTGCAGGACCTCAGGGCCGGGGACAGGGAAGCCCAGGGCGGCAGCGGCGGCCGGTCGCCAGGTCGATCCCTCGGGCAGCCAGCGACGCAGGTGCCAGGACAGCGAGTCGGGCAGGGCCAGCAGTCGGAGGGTCTCGGCGGTCGGAGCGCAGTCGACGATGATGACGTCCCACTTCTCGGCACGCACCCGCTCGCGAAGCGTCACCAGCGCAGCGATCTCATCCGCTCCGGGGAGGCTCGTGAGCTCCTCGGCGACCGCCGGGTCCACCCCGACGTCGGCCAGCAGACCGAGCAGGTAGTTCTGCACCACCCGCCAGGACTCCGAGAGACCGTGGGCAGCGCTCACGTGCTCGGCCGTGAGCCCCGGCTCCACCTCGACCGGGCCGGCGTGCAGGTCCGCGGCGAGGGCGTCCCCCAGCGAGTGCGCCCCGTCCGTGGACATGACGAGGGTCCGGGAGCCCTGCCTGGCGGCATCGACGCCGAGCGCGGCGGCCGTCGTGGTCTTGCCCACGCCGCCCTTGCCCGTGCAGAGGAGGATCCGGGGAATCATCTACGCGTGGCCCCGAGGACTGATCCTCGTCTCGGCGTGGGCCTTGAGCTGCTGGACCATGGACGTCACCAGGGCCTTCTCCGCTCGTCGCTTGAGGAGCCCGAGGATCGGGACGTTGACATCGAGGGCCAGTTCGTAGGTGAGCTCGGTGGCCCGGCCACCATCCTGGGACGTGAGCGTGAAGACGCCGTCGAGGGCGCTGAGCAGGTCAGAGCTCACGAGGGTGAACGTGACCTGGCCGGTCCCGTCGTCGTGGATGTCCCAGTCGTAGTCGACGGTGTACGTGTCCTTCAACGGCCCGCGACTGGAGGTGAACTCCACGTTGTCGGGCCATCCGTCTCCCTCGACGTTACGGATGGTGACCTCCGAGATGGTTCCGGTCCACCGGGGGTACTTCTCGACATCGGCGATGACGTCGAGAACGACCCCGGGAGGGGCCGCGATCTCGATCGTCGCACTCGTACCGATGGTCCGGACCATAGGTTCCAAGGCTAGTCGACAACGATCTGTGCTCGTGACCGCGCCTGCTCGCCCACTGAGCGGTCGGCTGCTGCGGCAGCGGGGGCCGCGCCGCGTGCGATCTGGCCGTGTCAGCCGACAGCGGCCCGCAGTGCGAGCTCAGTGTGCCAGCGCTCCTCAAGCCACTCCCCGGAGATCCCCACCCGCTGTAGAAAGCCTTGGGTGAGGGCCACGTCATCGGCCGACCGAGGCTGCTCCGACTCTCGGGTCCCGTTGCCGTCCGACGCTGTACCACCGGTGGGCCGCATCGCGTCGGTGACGTCGTGAAGCCCGACCTCATCAACGAGGATGCTGACCGCGAGCCATGCGGCGGTGTAGGCGTCAGCTCTCGTCTCGTTGTTCCCGAGCTCCGCGGGACCGGGGAGCGGACGCGTCCACCGGCCTTCGGACACAGCGGCCTCGAGGGCCTGCAGATCCGCGGCACGCTCGCTGCGCTCGTCGGTGACGCCCTGGTAGCCGATCCACTCCGCAAGCCCTTCGGACGCCCACAACGGGATCGGGGCGGTCCCGGTGCTCCTCATCGCGAGATGGGTCAGCTCGTGCCGCATGACGAGATCGAGACCCTCCGGGCTGAGCTGCGCCACGACCCCGGCGCCGACGAGCACCCGGTCCTCCTCCGCCGGATGATGGGACACAGCACGGCCCTCGACCTGGGCGGCGACGCCAGGAGCGAGCTCGGAGGTCGACACCACGATGGGGACATCACCCGTCCAGGCTGGCCAGAGCTCCTCGATGGTGGGCACCGCACGCTCGCAGGACTCGCGCAGGGCGTCGGCCTCGGCAGTCGAGGCCGCATCCATCACCTCGCAGCGAGTCCCCTGTCCCTGGGAGCATCCGGCAAGGACCAGTACTGCCAGCGCGGCCACGGCCATGGTGACGCCTCCACGTCGCACCCGAGAACGGGCTGTGCGCAGGGAGGTCCGAGACACCGCGTCAGTGTCTCATCCGCCGCGTCTTCTCCCATGTTCCTCACCCACGGAGGTCTCACCGGCCGGGCTACCCCCTGTGTCGCCCTGCCTGGTGTCGACCTGCCTCGCCTCACCCCTCGGGCGCTTCAGGCACCTCAGCCGGTCGCGCGATGCGCGGGTGCGTGCAGCGGCAGGCCACGGGTCGCCCCGTCCGGGGCATCGCGATCCTGCGCCGGCCACGACTCGACGACCCAGTCCGGCAGATCCGGGACTGCGTAGGCCTCGAGGGCATCCTCCTCGCAGACCAGCCCGTGCTCGACCAGCAGGTCGACCGCCCCCTGCTCGGCCGCGTCGAGGCGCAGGTGCACCGGACCGAGCAGCGCCACCATGCAGTCCCCGCACCCATGACCCGCGATCGGGCAGCTGTCGCAGTCGATGCGTGCCGTGCGGGATGCCGATGCGGACCTCGTGCGCACGGGATCCGGCCTCGGGTGACGCGGCGCTCGCGGCGGTGCGTGATGGACCCTGTCCCGCTCCTGGTACTGAGTCATCGTCATTGCCTCCTCGCTCGTCGTGTGACGTCGCTGGTGAACCATCTGTGGACGACGCTACGGACAGGCACTGACAGACCTTGGCTCGTCGCCGGCACCGATCCACTGTCATCGGTCACTGAGGGCGTTGGCGTCCCCACCAGCCGTGTGCCGCCCGCGGCACATCCCCCGCGCCCGACACACCCCAAGACGATTCCCCGCCAGCCGTGTGCCGCCCGCGGCACATCCCCCGCGCGCGACACACCCCACCGCGACCGCCCTCGTGAGCGCCGGCGACAGGCCGGGCGAGGCCGGGGTCCCAAGGGCTGTCGGAGGCTCTCCCTACCTTGGTCGCCATGACGATGACCCCGATCCAGAGTGTCCTGGACCTGGAGACGGCCGACGACCGTCCCCTCGGGACACCGTTGACCGACGTCACGTTCATCGTCGTGGACCTCGAGACCACCGGCGGCGCGCCTGCCGAGGCAGGGATCACCGAGATCGGCGCCGTCGCCGTGCGTGGCGGCGAGGTGGTCGGCGAGTTCCAGAGCCTGGTCAACCCCGGAGAGCCGATCCCCGCGTTCATCACGGCGCTGACCGGAATCACGACGACGATGGTCGCGCGATCACCCCGGCTGTCGGCGGCACTCCCCGCGTTCTTCGACTTCGTCCGCGCGCAGGGCAGACCGGTCGCCTGGGTCGCCCACAATGCCTCCTACGACATCTCCTTCCTCAAGGCCGGCGCGCGCCTCCATGACCTGGCCTTCCCCGATCACCCTGTGCTCGACACCGTCCACCTGGCCCGTCAGCTCCTCAACCGGGACGAGGTCCGCAACCACAAGCTCTCCACCCTCTCCACCCACTTCCACGCCCGCACCGTCCCCGATCACCGGGCACTCCACGATGCCCGCGCCACGGTGGACGTCCTCCACGGCCTCATCGAGCTGGTCGGCAACCGCGGGGTGGTCACTCTCGAGGAGCTGCGCTCCTTCTCCGCCCGGGTCCCGACCGAGGTGCGCGCCAAGCGGCGACTCGCGGCCGGGCTGCCGAGCGCACCGGGGGTCTATGTCTTCAGGGACGCAGCCGGGGACGCGCTCTATGTGGGGACCTCGAACGACATCCGGCGTCGGGTAGGCGCGTACTTCACCCGGGCGGAGACCCGGGCGCGGATGACCCAGATGGTGAAGCTCGCCGACTCGGTGACTCCGATTGTCTGCGCGACCGATCTGGAGGCCCGGGTGCGGGAGGTCCGGATCATCGCCTCGGAGCGGCCTCGCTTCAACCGCCGCTCGACCCGCCCGAACACCCACCTCTGGCTCAAGCTCACGAACGAACACTTCCCGCGGCTCTCGATCGTCTCCACCGTTCGCGACGACGGCGCCCACTACATCGGACCCTTCCGCAGCCGGGTCCGCGCCACGCAGGCGATGACGGCTCTGCACTCGGTCTTCCCGCTCCGCCAGTGCACCCAGTCCCTCGGGGCGAACCCCACGAGACCCAGCGCCTGCGTGCTGGTCGAGCTCGGCTCCTGCGGAGCCCCGTGCATCGGCGCCCAGTCCAAGAGCGAGTATGCCGTCGTCGCCAACGCCGTCCGGCACGCCCTGACCCGTGATCCGGGGACCGTCGTCGACCAGCTCCGGGACCGGATGCTCGACCTGGGCACGACTGAGCGGTTCGAGGAAGCCGGTGAGGTGCGGGATCGTCTCGCCGCCCTCCTGAGCGGGGTGCAGCGCGTCCAGCGCATCGCCCCCCTCGCCGCCGTGCGGGAGGTCATCGCCGCTCAGCGCCATCCTCTCGGAGGTTGGGAGCTGATGTGCATCCGACACGGCCGGCTCGCCGGATCCTCCGTCGCGCCCCGCGGTGCCGACCCGATGCCCTTCGTGGCTGCCCTCAGAGCCAGCGCAGAGCATGTCTCCGCCCCCGCCACCGGCCTGCTTCCGGCCGCCATCATCGAGGAGACCGAGATCATCGCGCGCTGGCTCGAGTCCCCTGGCGTGCGACTGGTGGAAGTCGACGGGGAGTGGAGCTGGCCGGTGCGCGGTGGAGCCGCCTATGCCGATCTCACAGCGCGGATGGCATGACCACTAGGCTGACTGCGTGATCAGCGCCATCGTCCTCATCAATGCCGACGTCGACAAGATCCCCGAGGTCGCAGCCGCTCTCGTCGAGATCGACGGCGTCGAGGCGGTCTACTCCGTCGCCGGATCGGTTGATCTCATCGCCATGGTCCGGGTCAGGGAGCACGACCAGCTCGCCGACGTCATCGCCGACAAGATCGGCAAGGTGTCCGGAGTGACCGAGACCGATACGCACATCGCCTTCCGGACCTACTCCAAGGAGGACCTGGGCGCAGCATTCAGTCTCGGCGTCGAGTAGCCGCGACCCACCGCTGCAGCACCTCGGCGGCAGCCCCGCTGTCGATCGCCGCTCGCGCCGCCTCCAGGCCTCGCGCGATCGCCTCGGTCAGGTCGGGCGCGTCCCGCTCTTCGAGCAGAGGCAGGGCCAGGGCCACGGCGGTGTTGAGCAGCACCGCGTCCCGCGGAGCGCCGGAGACACCCGCGAGGACATCGCGCACGACCGCCGCGTTGAACTCGGCATCGCCACCGCGAAGGGCCTCCAACGGGCTGCGGGAGATGCCGAAGTCGCCCGGGTCGAGGGTGTGCGTGCTCACCGTCCCGTCCTTGACCAGCCAGACGGAGGACGTCGTCGAGAGGGTCACCTCATCCAGTCCGTCGTCACCACGCACCACGATCGCCGACCGCCGGCGTCGGGCGAAGACCCCCGCGATGAGCGGAGCAGCAGAGGCGTCGGCCACGCCCAGGGCGGCATACCTCGGCTGAGCGGGGTTGGTGAGCGGACCGAGAATGTTAAAGGCCGTGCCGACGCCGAGCTCACGACGGGCGACCGCGGCGTGTCGCATGCTCGGGTGGAAGGCCTGGGCGAAGCAGAAGGTGATCCCGGCCTCGAGAGCCACCGCCGCGACCCGCTGCGGGCTGATCGTCAGGTCGACTCCGAGGGCCTCGAGCACGTCGGCCGAGCCGCTGGAGGAGGACGCCGCGCGGTTCCCGTGCTTGACGACCGTCAACCCCGTCCCTGCCGCGACCAGCGAGGCCATCGTCGAGATGTTGACCGAGTGGTGCCGGTCTCCCCCGGTGCCGACGATGTCGACGGTGCTCCCGGGCACCTCGATGCGGATGGCGTGCTCCAGCATCTCGTCGGCGAGCCCGGTGAGCTCCTCCGTCGTGATGCCCTTGGCCTTGAGCGCCACGAGGAAGCCGGCAAGCTGGACAGCGCTGGCCTGTCCCTCCATGACCTCGCGCATGGCCCACCGGGTCTGACTGGCGCTGAGATCCTCACGCGCCAGCAGCGCGGTCAGCAGGTCCGGCCAGGTGGGCTCGGGGTCCGAGGTGGTGTCGTCCACCGGCTACCGCGTCGTGCGGGCGAGGTCCGCGACGGCTGTGGCGAGGGTGATGGGGTCGATCGGGTGCGGGACCGCCGCCTCGGCCTGGGACCAGGCTGCGAGCCACCCGTCCTGGGGGCGCCCGGTGAGGACGAGGATGGGTGGGCAGTCGAAGATCTCGTTCTTGAGCTGGCGGGTCAGCCCGAGTCCCCCCATCGGAGAGGCCTCACCGTCGAGGATGAGCAGGTCGAACCCACCCTGCTCGACCTCGGTCACGACCGCCTCGGGTGTCGCGCACTCCTTCCAGGCGACAACCTCGACGTCGCGGGCCGGCCGCCGGCCGACCGCCGCACGCACGGCGTCACGAGTCGTGAAGTCGTCGCTGTACAGCAGGATCGTGACCTGGTGCCGCTCGCCGGAGGCGGCGCTCGACGGGTCCGCAGCCGACGGGATCGGCGACGTCGAAGGGTGCACAGAGCTCATGGCACGGATCCTACCGGGGGTTTGTCGGGGGGTCGGGCACCGCCCGGCCGAAAGATGGTGCAGTATTGACCCCGTGGCGACTGCAGCGACCTTTCCTCAGGACTCTTCGAACGACGTACGTCATCGTGTCGTTCCCAGCATCCCCGGGCACGGACCGGCGACCCGTCCCAATATGGTGGCGGTGGGCACCATGGTGTGGCTGGCCAGCGAGCTCATGTTCTTCGCGGGTCTGTTCGCGATGTACTTCACGCTGCGCGCCAACGTGCCTGCCCAGTGGGACGCGAACATCCCCAAGCTGAACTTCTGGTTCGCCCTGGCCAACACGACGATCCTCGTCATCTCCTCGGTCTGGTGCCAGCTCGGAGTCTGGAAGGCCGAGGCCGGCCAGGTCGCCCGCACCGGTGGCCTCTTCGAGTTCTCGAAGTGGGGCATGCGTGAGTGGTATGTGCTGACCTACATCTTCGGCGCGATCTTCGTCTCCGGACAGGTGCTCGAGTACGCCGAGCTGGTCTCCCACGGGGTGACGCTCGCCAGCGACTCCTACGGCTCGATCTTCTACCTCGCGACCGGCTTCCACGGCATCCACGTCACCGGTGGCCTCATCGCCTTCCTCCTCATCATTGGCCGTAGCTTCACGACACGCCGCTACACCCATGCGCAGGCCACCGGAGCAGTCGTGACGTCGTACTACTGGCACTTCGTCGACGTCGTGTGGATCGCCCTGTTCGCCACCATCTACCTGCTCCGTTAGCCCTTCCTTCCTTATCTGCTCCACCAGCCGTGACCCGACCGATCGAAGTAGACCCAAAGGAACTGACGTGAATGCACTAGCCGCCCGGCGCCGCCATCCAGCGGCCATCGCGCTGCTGCTGATGCTCGCCCTGGTGGTGACAGGCGGCCTGTACGCCGCGTTCGCCCCCAAGCCTGCGGCGGCCGCGGCCGTCACCGCGGACCAGGTGGCCCAAGGCAAGGCGCTCTTCCAGGCGAACTGCGCCAGCTGCCACGGCCTCAACGGGGAGGGCAACGAGGCCGAGGTCGGCGGCGAGCTGCGATCGTTCGGACCCTCGCTCGTGGGCGCCGGCGCCGCGGCGGTCCACTTCCAGATGGAGACCGGCCGGATGCCCCTGGCCAACCCCGGCGTCCAGGCCCAGCGCGTCTCCAAGATCAAGTTCGAGCAGGAGGAGATCGACTCGATCGCCGCCTGGGTGGCCACCCTCGGCCCCGGTCCCGCCCGCCCTGACGAGGAGTGGCTCGACTGGGAGGGCTCCGGCGACGCCGGTCGCGGCGGCACGATCTACCGCAGCAACTGCGCCATGTGCCACAGCTCGGCCGGTGCCGGTGGCGCCCTGACCCGAGGCAAGTACGCTCCGAGCCTCGAGGGAGTGGAGCCGGTCCACATCTATGAGGCCATGCTCACCGGCCCGCAGAACATGCCGGTGTTCAACGACACCAACCTCACCCCGGAGGACAAACGCGACGTGATCGCCTATGTCAAGCAGATGCATGCCGTCGGCAACCCCGGCGGACTGGGCCTGGGTGGCTTCGGTCCGGCCGCGGAGGCGCTCTTCGCCTGGGTCTTCGGTCTGAGCATCATGATCGGTACCGCTGTGTGGCTCGGACAGAAGGGAGCCTGACGTGGCAGACCCGACGAACCCCACCCCCGACGCGGATCGCCCGGACTCCGCGGGCGAGTACACCGAGGCCGACTACACCAGGGACCTCAGCACCGCGGTGAGCCTGGACGGCGACGTCGTCGGCACCGGTGGCCTGCCGGAGCGCTTCGAGGACCCCGGTCTGCCCCCGCACCAGCCGCGGATGTCCGATCTCGACGAGGCCGCGGCCACGCGGGCCGAGCGTCAGGTGGCCACCCTCTTCGGCATCTCGATCATCGGCACGCTGGGCTTCCTCGTCGCCTACTTCGCCGTGCCCGTCGAGAGCCGGATGTTCTTCCCGGGCCTCGGATCAACGGTCAGCACGAGCAACTTCCTGCTCGGAGTGACCATGGGTCTGTCTCTGCTGGGTATCGGCGCCGGCGCGGTCCACTGGGCCAAGACCCTCATGCCGGACGAGGAGGCGGTCGAGGAGCGCCACCCCATGCGCAGCGAGGAGGACGATCGCGCCCAGTTCGGCGAGATCATGCTCGGTGGCGCCGAGGACGCCGGCCTGACCCGTCGCCCGCTTCTCAAGTACGCGATGGGTGGGGCGCTCGGCCTGTTCGCCCTGCCGATGGTCGTCCAGGTCGTCGGCAGCCTCGGGCCGCTGGACCGGCCGTGGCGCCGCCTGGAGCACACCTTCTGGGACGGCGAGGAGGGTCCGGACGGCACGCGTGAGTTCACCCGCCCGCGCCTGGTGCGCGACCCGCAGAACACCCCGATCCGCCCCGAGGAGGTCACCATCGGGTCGGCCTACCACGTCCAGCCCGAGGGGCTGTTCGACCTCGACCCGCACCACCAGCTCGAGGCCAAGGCCAAGGCGTCGGTGCTGCTCATGCGGCTGCACCCCGATGACTTCGTGAGCGAGAAGGCCCGGGACTGGGGCTACGAGGGCATCGTGGCCTACTCCAAGATCTGCACGCACGTCGGGTGTCCCGTGGGGCTCTACGAGCAGCACACACACCACCTGCTCTGCCCGTGCCACCAGTCGACCTTCGACGTGACGGACGACTGCAAGGTCATCTTCGGACCGGCCAAGCGCCCGCTTCCGCAGCTGAAGATCACCGTGGACGACGAGGGCTACCTCGTCGCCGACCAACCTTTCGAGGAGCCCGTCGGGCCGAGCTACTGGGAGCGTGAGCGTCGATGAGCGAGACCACAGCCAGCCGTCCTGCGGCCGCGCTGCGGGCGGACGACAAGCCCATCGAGCGCGCGCCGCAGGGTGCCGTCGGGAAGCTCGGAGGGGTTGCCGGATGGGTCGACGACCGCACCCGGGCCGCGAAGGGCGTCAACTACCTGCTCCGCAAGGTCTTCCCCGACCACTGGAGCTTCATGCTCGGCGAGATCGCGATGTACTCGCTGATCGTCTGTCTGCTCACCGGCGCCTTCCTCACCTTCTGGTTCGTGCCGAGCATGGGTCAGACCGTGTACGACGGCTCGTACATCCCGTTGCAGGGTGTCGTCATGTCCGAGGCCTACGCCTCGACGCTCGACATCAGCTTCGACATCAAGGGCGGTCTGCTCATCCGGCAGATCCACCACTGGGCGGCGCTGATGTTCATCGTGTCGCTGTCGGTCCACATGATGCGTGTCTTCTTCACCGGTGCCTTCCGCAAGCCGCGTGAGCTGAACTGGGTCATCGGCACAGTCCTGGCGCTGCTCGCCATCGTCGAGGGCTTCGCTGGGTACTCGCTCCCGGACGACCTTCTCTCCGGCACGGGTCTGCGGGCGATGCAGGGCTTCATCCTCACTGTCCCGGTGATCGGTTCCTACATCGCGTACGCGCTCTTCGGTGGGGACTTCCCCGGCGAGATGATCATCCCCCGGCTGTATGCAGCCCACGTGCTGCTCATTCCGGCTATCCTGGTCGGGCTGTTCATCGTCCACGTCACGATGGTCGCGGTCAACAAGCACACCCAGTACCCCGGTCCGGGCAAGACCAACGACAATGTCGTCGGCTACCGGGTCATGCCGGTCTACGCAGCCAAGGCGGGCGGGTTCTTCTTCCTGGTCTTCGGTCTGACCGCACTCATTGCAGCCTTCGCGCAGATCAATGCCATCTGGGTGCACGGGCCCTACGACCCGTCGGCGGTCACCGCCGGCGCCCAGCCTGACTGGTACATGTGGTTCTCCGACGGTGCGCTGCGACTGCTGCCGGGCTGGATCGAGTTCACGGTGTTCGGGTTCACCTTCTCGCCGAACATCGCCATCGGCTCGATCATCCTGCTGCCCCTGGTCTACACGGTGCTCGGTGCCTACCCGTTCGTGGAGCGCTGGATCACCGGTGACGACCGGGAGCACCACCTGCTCGACCGTCCGCGCAACGCTCCGACCCGTACTGGTGTCGGCATGGCTGCGATCACCGGCTACACGGTTCTCGCACTGGCCTGCGTCAACGACATCATCGCGATCAAGCTGGGTATGTCGATCAACGACCTGACGAGGTTCTTCCGAGTCGCCGTCTTCCTCCTGCCCATCCTGGTCTTCTGGATCACGAAGCGGATCTGTCTGGGACTGCAGCGCCACGACCGCGAGCTCGTCCTCCACGGTCGCGAGACGGGCACCGTCATCCGCACCCCGGAGGGTCGCTTCTTCGAGCGGCACGAGGATCTGGACCCCTACACCCGGTGGCGCCTGGTGTCCTTCGATACCTACCGGCCGATCGAGCTCGAGCCGGCAACCGACGCGAACGGTCTCGTCCGCAAGGGTGCGAGGAAGGACCGACTTCGCGCGGCCCTGTCGCGGTTCTACTTCACCGACCAGATTCACCCGGTCACCCCTGCCGAGCTGGCTGCCGCGCACCACGACGGCCACGGCCACGAGGCTCTCGAGGGTGCCGCCGAGGAGGAGTACCCCGAGCAGATCGGTGCGGACCGCTAGGTCTTCCAGCGGGCACCACGACGGAACAGCTGTGCGGCTGAGTGTGCGGGTTCGCCCGGGCGCCAGCCGCACAGCCGTTGGTGGGCGCTACGGTGAGGACGAGATCCTCTGTGTCGCCGTCTCGGCCCGGGCTGTGGACGGTGCAGCCACCGATGCGGTGCTGCGGGCAGTCGCAGACGCCTTCGCACTCCCCCGCCGGGCCGTCACGCTCGTCTCAGGGCGCACAGCGCGCACGAAGGTCCTTGAGCTGGACGGAGACGAGCCGAGCCTGCGGCAACGCCTCCATGAGCTGCTGAGCGCCTGAGCGGGCCCGCAGCGCGCGTCAGACGTCTTCACAGTGACCCGCCGGCATCCCGGAGGACGACAACCGACGAGGAGAACCCACAATCGGTCTGACGATCGAGGAGCTGCCGGCCAGGCACGAAGACCTCGCGAGTGCGTCGCTCACGCCAAGATCACGCGCCAGCGGTATCACACGCAAGCGGTGCCTGAGCCTGAGGAAGGAAACGAGAGCCAGATGGTCGAGATCACCACAGCTGAGTTCGAGGAGGCCGTCAGCGCTGCCCTGGACGCGGTCCCGACGGCCCTGATGGACATGCTCGACAACGTCGCGTTCTTCGTCGAGCAGGAGCCGTCGAGCGACCAACCGGACGATCTGCTCGGGATCTACGAGGGAGTCCCGCTCACCGAGCGTGACATCGGGTGGGGCGCCATGACACTCCCCGATCGGATCACGCTGTTCAAGGGCCCCCTGAGTCGGCTCTGTGAGAGCCGGGAGGAGCTCGAGGAGGAGATCACGATCACTGTGGTTCACGAGATCGCGCACCACTTCGGCATCGACGACGACAGGCTCCACGAGCTCGGCTGGGGCTGAGGTCCGACAGCGAAGACACAAGAAGAGCGGGGCCCTCTCCCACGAAGGAGAGGGCCCCGCTCTTGCGGCCGAGATCAGCCAGTTACGTGGACCCGGCCGGACCGGCGATCAGTTGGCGTGCTGACCCTTGAAGTACTCGAACGTCCAGCCGATGAGAGCCGGCACGCCGATGACGGCGCCGATGGCGAAGATCCACCAGCCCATCGCGATGCCGAGGAAGAGCAGAGCCGCGGCAAGAGCCAGCACCAGCGGCCACCAGGAGTACGGACTGAAGAAGCCGTAGTCACCCTGATACTGCTCGATGTTGCCGCGGGGGTCATCCTCCGGGGCCGGGTCGAGGCTGCGGTCCGTGATGTGCAGGTAGAACGCGATGAAGAAGAAGAAGAACCCCGTGAGCAGCAGGGCCACCATGCCGGCCGGCTCGAAACGGTCCGGAAGGTAGTTGATGCCCCAGACGGTGTAGACCGTCGTCAGGAGGATGAAGAACGCACCGAGGAAGGTGAACAGCTTGACGGAGTAGCGCATCTGTCAGTGCTCCTTGCGTGCTGCGGCCAGGAGCTCGCGCCCCTCGGCGAGATCGGCACGCACGTCGTGCGGCGCCGCTTCGGGGTGGTTCAGGTCGAAGGCGGGCCGCTCGGAGCGGATCCGGACGATCTGGTCGAAGTTGTGCCGTGGCGGCGGGCACGAGGTCGTCCACTCCAAAGAGGCTCCGTAGCCCCACGGGTCGTTGCTCTCGACGAGCGGTGCGGTCTTCCACGTCTTCCAGACGTTCCACAGGAACACCAGCGTCGAGATGCCCAGCAGGAAGGCGAACACCGTCGAGATCTGGTTGAAGAAGCGGAAGCCGTCTTCCACGAGGTAGTCGGCGTAGCGCCGCGGCATGCCCCAGATGCCCAGGACGTGCTGGATCATGAAGGTGCCGTGGAAGCCGATGAAGAGCATCCAGAAGTGGATCTTGCCGAGCTTCTCGTCGAGCATCCGACCGGTCAGCTTGGGCCACCAGAAGTAGTAGCCGGCGAACATCGCGAAGACCACGGTCCCGAAGACGGTGTAGTGGAAGTGCGCCACGATGAAGTAGCTGTCCGAGAGGTGGAAGTCCAGGGCCGGCATGGCCAGGATGACGCCGGTGAGGCCACCGAAGAGGAAGGTGACGATGAAGCCGCAGACCCAGAGCATCGGCGTCGCCATGACGATCTTCCCGCCCCACATGGTCCCGATCCAGTTGAAGAACTTGATGCCCGTGGGTACCGCGATGAACATCGTCATGATCGCGAAGAACGGTAGGAGCACCTGTCCCGTGACGTACATGTGGTGGGCCCACACGGACATCGAGAGGGCCGCGATGGCGATCGTCGCGTAGACGAGCGTCTTGTACCCGAAGATCGGCTTGCGGGAGAAGACCGGGACGACCTCGGAGACGATCCCGAAGAACGGCAGGGCGATGACGTACACCTCTGGATGGCCGAAGAACCAGAAGAGGTGCTGGTAGAGCATCACTCCACCGGCCGAAGGATCGTAGATGTGCGCGCCGAAGCGCCGGTCCGCGCCGACGGCCAGCAGGGTGGCGGCCAGCACCGGGAAGATGAGCAGGACGAGGATCGAGGTCACCAGGACGGTCCAGGTGAACACCGGCATCCGGAACATCGTCATGCCCGGTGCCCGCAGCGTCAGGATGGTGGTGATGAAGTTGACCGATCCGAGGATGGTGCCGAAGCCGGCCAGGCCGAGGCCGAAGATCCACAGGTCGCCACCGAGGCCGGGGCTGTAGACGGAGTCGGAGAGCGGGACGTAGGCGAACCAACCGAAGGAGGCCGCGCCGTCCGGGGTGAGGAAGCCGGAGGCGGCGATGAGTCCGCCGAAGAGGTAGAGCCAGTAGGCGAACATGTTCAGACGCGGGAACGAGACGTCCGGGGAGCCGATCTGCAACGGCACCAGGGCGTTGGCGAACGCGGCGAACAGTGGCGTCGCGAAGAGCAGCAGCATGATGGTGCCGTGCATCGTGAACAGCTGGTTGAACTGCTCGGCGTTGTCGACGATCTGCAGGCCCTCGGTGTACAGCTCCGCACGGATGATCAGCGCCATCGCCCCACCGATGAGGAACCAGACGAACGAGGTGATGAAGTACAGGTTCCCGATGACCTTGTGGTCGGTCGAGGTGATCCAGCGCACGACCTGGCTACCCGGCGCGGACCTCGCTCGCGCCGGTGCCTGGTCTGCGGTGCGCAGGAAGGTCGTCTCGGAGGCGGTAGCCATCAGGCGTTCCCTTCAGGAATGAGGTCGAGGTCCTTGTCAAGGAGCTCTTCCATGTTGAGGTCGTTGTTGAGCAGTCCGGTCTGGCCCGCGTCGCGCAGCTCCTGCATGTGAGCCTCGTACTCCTCCGGCTCGACGACCTTGACGTTGAAGAGCATGCTGGCGTGGTAGGCGCCGCACAGCTCTGCACACTTGCCCTGGAAGGTCCCGGTCTGGGTCGGGACGACCGCGAAGCGGTTCACCCGGCCCGGAATCATGTCGAGCTTCTGGTGGAACTGGGGAACCCAGAACGAGTGGATGACATCGCGGGAGGTCAGCACGAACTCGGTGCGCTCCCCCACGACCATGTACATCGTCGGCAGAGTCTCCTCGACCCCCTCCTGACCGGTCAGGCGGGCCTGGGTGCCGGCGAGGTGCACGTCGTCGTTGACATAGTTGAAGTCGAAGCTCCACCGCTTGCCGACCACGTTGATGACGTTGTCCGGCGGGGTGGACGTGTCGAGCAGGATCTCCTCGTCACGCGCGGTGTAGAAGAACAGCACGAGCACGATGAAGACCGGGACGATCGTGTACAGGACCTCGATCGGCACGTTGTACCGGAGCTGCTCCGGGAGCTCGTCGTCCCCCTCACGGTGGCGGTAGGCGATCAGGCACCAGGCGAGCAGCCCCAGCACCAGCAAACCGACCACGATGGCGGTGATCCAGGTCCCCACCCACAATCTGGTGACCCGCTCGGCTCCCTCGGTCACCCCTGGAACGAGCAGGCCGTCGGACCACGAGGCCCGGCCACAGCCGGTGAGCATGACGACACCGAGCACGATGGCACTCAATGAGGCGACCCGGCGGCCCCCTCGCCGTCGCGCGGCGGCGTCGAGACGGTCAGACCTTGGCACAGAGCACCCTCTCTCAACACGTAAACATGGCACTGTCGCAGACACACTACTCCAGCAAGGACGCTGACGGAGGGCAGGTCCGCGATAGCGTCGTGGCGTGCCAGGTGTTGACCAGCTGAACCGACTACTGGACGCCGCTCAGGGGCCCCTTCACCCGGCTGCGAGAGACACGCTCATCGCCGCTCTCGACGCCGGCTGGGCCGATCCGCGGCGCTTGTATGCGCAGGCCAGGCGGGCGCGGGCCCTCCTGGACCAGTCGCGCGAGATCATCGCGGCCGGGCTCGGCGTGCGGCCGGCCGAGCTGAGCTTCCACTCCAGCGGCCCTGCCGCCCTCGAGGCCGGCCTGACCGGGCTGCTGCACGGCCGCCGGCGCCGAGGGACGGCGCTCGTGGCCAGCGCGGTCGAGCACAGCGTCGTCCTCACGCTGGGCCGGGCGCGCGCGGCGGGGGCAGCAACCGGCCAACCGGGGTCCGGACCGCTGATCGAGGTGCCCGTCGACCACCACGGACAGGTGGACCTGCAGGACTGGGCGGCGGCGGTGGCAGCCGAGGACACGGCCGCGGCCGCCCTGCAGCACGCGAATGCCGAGGTCGGCACCCTGCAGCCGCTGGAACAGGCCTACGCGCTCGCCCGAGAGGCGGGGGTACCTCTCCTCACCGACGCCCAGGCCTCCCTCGGGCGGATCGACCCGCCGAGCACCGCCGACGTCATCGTCGGCAGCGCGGCCAGCTTCGGCGGCCCGCCCGCCGTCGGGCTCCTCGTCGTGCGGGAGGGAACCCGCTTCGCCCTGCCGGGACGGGTCCGGGAGGCGGAGCACGGCCGGGCCGAGACCGATCCGTGGGTTCCGCTCGTCCTGGCCGCTGCGGAGGCCTGGCGCCAGGTCGAGGCGACCCGGGAGGCCGAGGAGCGCGAGGCATACGCGCTCATCGACGCCCTTCGCATCCGGCTGAGCCGGATCGAGGGCCTGGAGGTCGTCGGCCACCCCACCGACCGGCTGCCGCACGTGCTGACCGCCTCGGCCCTCTACGTCGACGGGGAGACCGTCGTGCACGAGCTCTCCAGGGACGGCTTCCTCGTCGCGTCAGGGTCCGCCTGCACCTCCAGCACGCTCGAGCCGAGCCACGTCCTGGCCGCCATGGGTGCCCTCAGCCACGGCAACATCCGAATCACCCTCCCCCTGGCAGCGCTCTCCCCCGGCCGCGCCCAGGACTGCGCCGAGCTGCCCGCGGTCCTCGAGGATGTGCTGCGCCGGGCCAGGGCCGTGATCCACACGACCGGGAGCGGTGCAACCGAGGTGGGCCAGGACACGCCGGAAGGGAGTCCGATGGAGGACGACTCTGCCCCTGACGAGGATGCCGCTGGCGCGGCTCAGCCCCGGACGGTGTCGGAGGACCTCTCCCGGGAGCAGCAGGCGGTCCTGGACTCGCGGGGCACCTTGTGCCCGCAGCCGATCATCGACCTGGCGCGCTGGTGGCACGCGCACCCGGACGCGGACTCGGTCACGCTTCTTGCCGACGACGAGGCGGCCAGGGTCGATGTGCCCGCCTGGTGCCGGATGACGGGCCGGGTGCTGCGTACGGTCACTGAGCGCTCCGATGGCGGCACGGCCTACGACGTCGGCTCGAGCTGAAGAGCCGCTCTCCGATCGCAGTGTTGGGCAGGTCGTTCGGGTCAGAGCGGCTCAGCAGGCAGGGTCAGGGCTCGCGCCAGTCGCTCGAGGTACTCCTCGCGTGGGATCGCGATGACCCCGAGCGAGGCCAGGTGCGGTGTCTGCCACTGGACGTCGATGATCCGGCCCCCGTGCAGGAAGCGCTCGACGAGCCCGAGGAGGGCCACCTTGGAGGCGTCGCTCTCACGGTGGAACATCGACTCTCCGGCGAAGAGGCCACCGATCATCACGCCGTAGAGCCCCCCGGCGAGGCGCCCGTCCCGCCACGCCTCGATCGAGTGCACCCAGCCGAGCAGATGCAGCTGGCGGTAGGCCTCGACGACGTCCTCGGTGATCCACCGTCCGTCACGCCGCGGGTCAGCGCAGGCGGCGATCACCTCGTCGAAGGCGGTGTTCACACGGATCTCGAAGCGACGGGCGGAGCGGGCCAACGAGCGGGAGACGTGCATGCCCCCGGGGAGCAGGACACCGCGCGGATCAGGCGACCACCAGCCGATCGGCGGGCCGCCGTGCCGGCCCACGCCCATGGGGAAGGCTCCGGCCCGGTATGCGGCGAGCAGCGTCCCGGGCCACAGGTCACCTCCGGCGGTGAGCAGGTCCTCGCCGGGTCGGGCGTGCCGCAGGTCGAAGCGCCACCGGGAAGGCGGCGGCTCGATCGGCGGCCACTGCGGTCCGGTGATGGCCAGGTTCATGCTGTCAGTGTGACGGCGTCGAAGTGAGGTGTCAGAGTAGGGAGGTGTCAGCGACGTGAGGTGTCAGAGGGATGTGCACGGTCGGAGGCAGGCGCGACGCTCAGGGTCGCGGGCAGCGGATGTGCGGCGCGATCTCCTCGGCGGACGTCGTGCCGTAGCTGCTCCGGACCCGCTCGAGGAAGGCGGCCGTAGAGAGGGTGTACTCCTGGGTGCCCACCGTCTCGATGACGTATGCGGCGAGCACCGAGCCGATCTCCGCGCACCGCTGGTGCGGGAGACCGTTGACCAGGCCCGTGAGGAACCCGGCCCGGAACGCGTCACCGACTCCTGTCGGGTCGAGAGGAGTCACCCCGGTGGCCACGTCGACGTGCACCGGCTCCTCCCCCTGGGTGTAGATCGTCGCGCCGTCCTTACCCTTCGTGGTGACCCGCGTGCGGACCCGGTCGGCGATCTCAGCCGCGGACCAGCCGGTCTTGATCTCGGTGAGATGTGACTCGTACTCGTTCGTGAAGAGGTAGTCGGCCCCGTCGATGAGCCGCCGGATCGTCTCGCCGTCGGCGAAGGCGAGCTGCTGGCTGGGGTCGGCGACGAACTGCAGGCCCCTCGTCCGGCACTCGTCCGTGTGCCGGAGCATCGCCTCGGGGTCGTCGGCGCCGATGAGGACGAGGTCGAGGCCCCCGACCCGTGCGGCGACCGGCCCGAGCTCGATGTTGCGCGCCTCGGCCATCGCCCCGGCGTAGAAGGTCGCCATCTGCGCCATGTCGGTGTCGGTCGTGCAGACGAAGCGCGCTGTGTGGAGGGTCTCGGAGACGTGAATCGACTCGCAGTCCACCCCGTGCCGCTCCAGCCACGAGCGGTAGCTGTCGAAGTCCTCCCCCACCGATCCGACGAGGACCGGCTGCTGGCCGAGCTGGCTCATCCCGAAGGCGATGTTCGCGGCGACACCCCCTCGACGGATCTGCAGGTCGCTGGCGAGGAAGGAGACCGAGATCTTGTCGAGCTGCTCGACGACGAGACTGTCGGCGAAGCGGCCGTCGAAGGTCATCAGATGGTCGGTCGCGATGGACCCGCAGATGGCGATGCGCACGTTCGCAGAGGCTACCCGATGCACGACGACGGCCCGTCCCCACGAGTGCGTGGGGCCGGGCCGTCGCTCTTCAAGGGTTCAGATCCCGGCGGCGCCTCGAGGGAGGCGGTTGCCAGGGACCGGAGGTATGCGGTGATCGCCGAGGTCGGTCGCCGACCAGTGATGGGCGATCTGCTGACGTCGTCGGTCAGCCGAGGTGGCCGATCACCGAGGAATGCCGATCAGCTGAAGCTGTCACCGCAGGCGCACGAGGAGCCGGCGTTCGGGTTGTCGATCGTGAAGCCCTGCTTCTCGATGGTGTCGGCGAAGTCGATCGTCGCTCCCTCGAGGTAGGGCGACGACATGCGGTCCACGACGACCTCGACACCGTCGAAGTCGCGCACGAGGTCACCGTCGAGGGTGCGCTCGTCGAAGTACAGCTGGTAGATGAGGCCGGAGCAGCCACCCGGCTGGACGCCCACCCGGAGGCGGAGGTCGTCACGGCCCTCCTGCTGCAGCAGGGACTTGACCTTAGCGGCGGCGACATCGGTGAGGATGACGCCGTGGGTGGCGGTGGCCTGGTCGGCGGTTGCCTGCTCAGTCATGAAGTTCGTCCTAACGAGTGTGCGAGGTGGGCGCTCGGCCGAGGTGGTCCGCTGCGCACAGGGCGCAACGTCAGGGGCAGAGCGGTTCATTCCCTGTTGAAACAGGATACGTCAGGATGCAGCGAGGGCCAGGGACGCTTTCGCGCGCCGGCCTCACGCAGCATCCTCCCGCAGCATCCTCATGCGCCGGTCGCACGCAGCTGTCCCGCTATGAGGCAGCCGGGGGCCGACGTGGCGACCACGTCCTGGCCACCCGTGCTGTGCGGCGGCGAAGGGAGCCCACCGGGTCCAGCATCGCGGCCTCGACCTGGGCCGGGGACTCCGCCACCGCATACATCCCGGAGAGCCCGAGCGACATCGCCTCCCGACGGCCGAGGGTCACCTGGCCGGCGATGACGATGCTCGGGGTCGCCACCTCGAGTGCGGTCTGGGCCACGCCCGCGACCACCTTGCCCTGCATGCTCTGCCAGTCGAAGGTTCCCTCGCCGGTGACGACGAGCGCCGCGTCGGCGACCTGCTCGCGCAGACCGACCGCCTCGATGACGAGCTCGACACCGCTCACGCGCCGGGCGCCGATGGCGAGGAGCGCATACCCCAGGCCCCCGGCGGCTCCGGCTCCCGGCGCACGGTCGAGCCGTACCGGGCGTCCGGTGAGCAGGTCCTGGGGTGCGTCCATCGCCCGCGACACCACCTCGTGGAATCGACCGAGCGCCCGCTCGAGCTCCTGGGCCTGCTCGGGCGTGGCTCCCTTCTGGGCCGCGAAGACTGCGCTGGCGCCCTGGAGGCCGAGCAGTGGAGAGGTCACGTCGGTCGCGGCGACGAGGTCGATGCCGCTCAATCGCTGGGTGACGGCTTCCAGGCCTGCGAGGTCCTCGTCGGCGAGCCCGATCAGGCCGGCCCCGCCGGCCCGCAGCAGTGGGGTGTCGCCGGCGCCGAGCGCCGCGAGCATACCTGCGCCCCCGTCGTTGGTCCCCGACCCGCCCAGGCCGATGACGATCCGCTCGGCGCCCGCCTCGATAGCCACCTCGATGAGCTGGCCGACGCCGTAGGTGGAGGTGATGGTCGGGTCGCGCTCCGCGGCGTCGAGCAGGTGCAGCCCGATCGCCTGCGCCGACTCGATGTATGCGGTGGGCACCGCGCCGACGACCCCGGCGGCTGCCCGGTCGATGAGCACGAGCGCAGGCACCGGACGCCCGAGCGGGTCCTCGACGGTGGCGATGACGGACTCGACGGCGTCGTCACCCAGGCCGGTGGCGATGACGTCGAGGAAGCCGGGTCCTCCGTCGGAGAGGGGAACCTGGACGACCTCGTCGTGGGGCGCCCCCTCGAGCCAGCCCTCGGCGATGGCAGCTGCCGCCTGGGCCGCGGTGAGGGTACCGGTGAAGTTGTCCGGGGCGATGACGACGCGCACGCAGGTCAGCCTACGGCGGGTGGACGGCGAGGACGTCCGAGCCGGGACGACCTACCATCGGAGAATGACCTCCACCGCGATGTCCACCTCCATGCCCCTGCCGCTGCTCGTCCTCGGCGCCGGAACGGACCTGCACACCGAGCGCGGCGTCGAGTGCCCGGGCGAGCTGCCGCCACCCTCGGACCCGGCACTCGTCGAGCGGGCGCGGGCCGCCAAGGCCGCTCTCGGCGACAGGGTGTTCGTGCTGGGGCATCACTATCAGCGCAACGAGGTCATCGAGTTCGCCGACGTCACCGGAGACTCCTTCAAGCTGGCCAAGGAGGCCGCCGCTCGTCCCGACGCCCCGTGGATCGTCTTCTGCGGCGTCCACTTCATGGCCGAGTCGGCGGACATCCTCACCAGCGACCAGCAGACGGTCATCCTCCCCGACCTCGCAGCAGGGTGCTCGATGGCCGACATGGCCGCCATCCACCAGGTCGAGGACGCCTGGGACGACCTCGTCGAGGCCGGGGTGGCGCAGGACACCATCCCGGTGACGTACATGAACTCCTCCGCCGCGATCAAGGCGTTCACCGGTCGGCACGGCGGGACGATCTGCACCTCGAGCAACGCGAAAACCGCGCTCTCCTGGGCCCTCGAGCAGGGCTCGAAGGTCCTCTTCCTCCCCGACCAGCACCTCGGCCGCAACACCTATGTGCGGGACCTGGGTGGCTCGCTCGAGGACTGCGTGGTCTTCGACCCGCACCGCCCGATGGGCGGCCTCACCATCGAGCAGATCCAGTCGGCGCGGATGATCCTCTGGCGGGGACACTGCTCAGTGCACGGACGGTTCACCGTTGACGCCGTGGAGACAGCCCGCCGCGAGATCCCAGGCGTGCGGGTCATCGTCCACCCCGAGTGCCGCTACGAGGTCGTGGAGCTCGCCGACGAGGTCGGCTCGACCGAGAAGATCGTCAAGACCATCGCGGCCGCCCCGGCCGGAACCAAGTGGGTCGTCGGCACCGAGCTCAACCTCGTCAAGCGTCTCGCCGAGCAGTTCCCGGACCAGCAGGTCTCCTTCCTGGAGAAGAACGTCTGCTACTGCTCGACAATGAACCGGATCGACCTCCCGCACCTGGTCTGGGCGCTGGAGTCGCTCGTCGAGGGTCGCGTCGTCAACCCGATCCGCGTCGACGACCAGGTCGCGCACTATGCGCGGGTCGCCCTCGACCAGATGCTCGCCCTGCCGGGTGAGACGCACAAGGACTAGTGGCGCAGAAGTAGTCGAACAAGCTCTGGCGCCGGTCCAGCGTCAGAGCCTGCCCGGATCAGGCCGTCGAGGACGGGACCCGAACCCGACCGGAGAACGGAACCGGGGGTAGGGCTAAGCCCGGACGAGACCGTCCTCCCCGATGTGCGGGTTGTCCACAGTCGGGACGCGCTCGGCCTCCGGCGGCGGACCGGGCGGGGTGCCGTCGCCGAACGGCCGGCCGCCCAGCGCCTCGCGTCCGTGCGGCTCGATCCACCCGGAGAGGTCCGGCCCCTTCGGCACGACCTGCGTCGGGTTGATGTCGGTGTGGACCTCGTAGTAGTGCCGCTTGATGTCGGTGAAGTGGGTGCAGTCCCCGAAGCCGGGCGTCTGGAACAGGTCCCGCGCGTAGGCCCACAGGACCGGCATCTCGCTGAGCTTGTGACGGTTGCACTTGAAGTGCCCGTGGTAGACGGCGTCGAAGCGGGCCAGCGTCGTGAAGAGGCGCACATCGGCCTCGGTGATGGTGTCCCCGACGAGGTAGCGCTGACCCGCGAGGCGCTCGCTCAGCCAGTCCAGCGCGGTGAAGAGCCGGTCGTAGGCCGCGTCGTAGGACTTCTGGGTCCCGGCGAAGCCACAGCGGTAGACCCCGTTGTTGACCTCGGTGTAGACCCGACGGTTCACGGCGTCGATCTCGTCGCGGAGGTGCTCGGGGTAGAGGTCCGGTGCACCCTCCCGGTGGTACTCACCCCACTGCGTCGTGAAGTCGAGGGTGATCGACGGGAAGTCGTTCGTCACCACCTTGCCGGTCGTCGTGTCGACGATCGCCGGCACGGTGATGCCCCGCGGGTACTCCGGATCGCGGGCGAGGTAGGCGTCCTTGATCCGAGGGATGCCGAGCACCGGGTCGACTCCGCCCGGGTCCTTGTCGAACGTCCAGCTGTCCGCGTCATGGGTGGGGCCGCAGATCCCGAGCGAGATGACGCCTTCGAGCCCCAGCAGCCTCCGGACGATGATGGTGCGGTTCGCCCACGGGCACGCCCAGGCGACCACGAGGCGGTAGCGACCCGGCTCGACCGGCCACCGACCTCCCGCGCCGTCCGTGGAACCACCCTCGGACACGATGCGGTCGGTGATGTAGGTCGTGTCCCGTTCGTAGGACTCCTCGACATAGCTGCCACGCCTGCCCTCAGCCACGCTCGCCTCCCTTCATCGCGCCGAGCCGGGCGAGCAGGATCGCCTCCGCGACGCATACCTTCTCGAACTCGCCCAGGTGGAGCGACTCGTTCGCCCCGTGGGCCCTCGCATCCGGGTCCTCGACCCCGGTGACGAGGATCGCGGCCTCCGGGAACTTCTCGGCGAAGGCGGCCACGAAGGGGATGGACCCGCCGACCCCGATGTCGACCGGCTCGACGCCCCAGGCGTCGGCGAAGGCGGCCCGGGCCTCGTCGTAGACCGCGCCGTTCGCGTCGGCGGCGAACCCCAGTCCGCGCTCCTCCAGCTCCACGGTCACCGCGGCGCCCCACGGAACGTTGGCGAGGAGGTGCTCCTTGACGCGCTCGAAGGCGGCCAGGTCGTCCTGGTCCGGAGCGAGCCGGACGGAGACCTTCGCCCGGGCCGTGGGGACGAGCGTGTTCGAGGCGGCCTCCACCGCGGGCGCGTCGATCCCGATGATCGTGGCGGACGGCTTGGTCCACAGCCGCGAGAGGAGGGAGTCCGACCCGATCGTCTGCACCCCGTCGAGCAGACCGGACTCCTCGCGCAGGCGCTCCTCGGAGTACTCGAGCTGGGCGGCGTGTCCCGACCGCAGCCCCTGAACGGCGAGGCTGCCGTCGTCATCGTGGAGGCCGGCGAGGAGCCGCACGAGGACCATGAGCGCGTCGGGCACGGCCCCGCCGAACATCCCGGAGTGCACGCCGTGGTCGAGGGTGGAGACGGTGACGAGGACACGGATCATGCCGCGCAGGGTCGTGGTGAGCGCGGGCTCCCCGATTGCCCAGTTCGTCGAGTCGGCAAGGACGATGGCGTCGGCGCGCAGCTTCTCACCGTGCCGATCGAGGATCGTCGGCAGCGAGTCCGAGCCGATCTCCTCCTCGCCCTCGACGAAGACCGTCACCCCGACGGGCAGATCACCCGCGTGGGCACGTAGGGCGGCGATATGGGCCATGATCCCGGCCTTGTCGTCGGCGGCGCCCCGGCCGTAGAGCCGGCCGTCGCGCTCGGTCGGCTCGAACGGCGGGCTGTCCCAGTCCCGCTCGTCGCCGACCGGTTGCACGTCGTGGTGGGCGTAGAGCATGACGGTGGGAGCTCCGGGCGGACCAGCGATCCGTCCGATGACGGCGGGCCGGCCCCCTTCCCGGACGATCTCGACGTCGAGCCCCTCGGCGCGCAGCAGCTCCGCGGTCGCCTCGGCACTGGCCTCGACATGCGTTTGGTCGTAGGCGTCCAGGGAGATGCTCGGGATGCGGGTGAGGGCCTCGAGGTCGGCACGCACCTGCGGCATGAGGGCGCGGACCCGCTCGGTGATCCCGGCCACCACCGGCGCGGACAGGGTCGGACTGCTGGATGGGTTGCTCACGCGTCAACCCTAGTCAGGCGCGAACCCCGTCCAGGGGCTGATGGCCAGTCCAGCGCCTACCTGCCCGTGCCGGCTGACGGTCCGGTCCCAGGCGACCAGATGGGTGACATAGAGTGCGAGGGTGTTCGGCCGGAAGAAGACCACTCAGGACGCGCCCGTGAGCGTCGCCCCTCAGAGGGAGCACGTCTATCGCGAGGGCGCGAAGAACCGTCCCACGCCCAAGCGCCGCGAGCGGGAGGCAGCGCGCAAGCGTCCCCTCGTCGAGGCCGACCGCAAGGCGGCACGGCGCAAGGCTCGGGACGAGCGCCGGGCGGCGGCCCAGGTCCAGCACCGCGCGATGCTCACTGGCGACGAGCGGCACCTTCCCCCGCGCGACAAGGGACCCGTCAAGCGCTTCATCCGCGACTACGTCGACGCCCGGTGGAGTGTCGGTGAGTTCCTCCTCCCGATCATGCTGGTCATGCTGCTCGCCTCGTTCTTCGGCGGGAACGCCCCGTGGGTGCTCTCGATCAGCCTGATGCTCTACATCCTCGTGATCCTCGCCGTCGGCGACAGCATCCTCACCTGGCGCCGCATCAAGAAGGCGCTGAGCGAGAAGTACGACGAGTCCGAGCTGCGCGGCGGGGGGTTCTACACCTTCGTGCGCATGTTCCAGCTGCGGCGCTGGCGGATGCCGCGCCCACAGGTTGCGCGGGGTCAGTTCCCCGTTCCCTGATCGGTCCCCACCTGCTGAGGCGTCAGCCGACTTCACCGACCCGGGAATGCGGTCCTGAGAGTCGTGACTCCTGCCGACCGACGTGTCCCTCGACCGGCGGAGGTCAGTCGGCCGGCTCCAGACTCATCGGCCCGTAGACGACGGCACCGTCCCGCATGAGCGTCACCGCCGACACCCCGATCTCGGGAAGGCTCTCCCAGCTCTCGGCGAACCAGGCCTCGGCGTCGGCCTGCGTGGGGAAGGCCGAGGTGACGAGATCCTCGTGCTCGACCTCGGACCCGTCGGCGTCCAGATAGATCCAGCGGTATGTCTCGCTCGCCATCTCACACAACCCCTCAGCTCTCGCGGACGGAGACGTCGACGAAGGGCGGCTTGACCACCTGCGCGGGCAGGTCGCGCCCACGCACGTCGATGACGACCTCGTCCCCGACGGCGACAGAGCGCTCAAGGAGAGCAAGGGCGATGCCCTGCTTCAGGGTCGGCGAGAAGGTTCCCGACGTCACCTCACCGACAACGGCGCCGGTCGAGTCCTTGACCTCGCAGTGCGCTCGCGGGATCCCCCGCCCCGTCGCGAGCAGTCCACGCAGGAGCCGCGACGCCTTGGCTGCGCGCTGGGCGACGAGAGCGTCCTTGCCCCAGAAGGTCTCCTTGTCCCACCCGACCGCCCAACCGGCCAGGGCCATCACCGGGGTGATGTCGGGGCCGAGCTCGTTGCCGTGCAGCGGATACCCCATCTCGGTGCGTAGCGTGTCGCGGGCGCCGAGCCCGCAGGGAAGGCCGCCGTACTCGGCCGCCGCAGCGAGGAGCGCATCCCACATCTTCGGCGTGCTCTCCCACGTGGGCAGCACCTCGTACCCTCGCTCACCGGTGTAGCCGGTGCGGCACACGATGACGGGCTCACCCTCCCAGGTGGCCTCGACGAAGCTCATGTACTCGTGTCCGACCGGAAGGCCGAGGGCCTCGAGCACCTCGTCGCTCTTCGTGCCCTGCACGGCGATGACGCCATACTTCTCGTGCTCGTCGGTCACCGTGATGCCGGCCGGTGCCGCGGCGCTCAGCAGCTCGATGACGCGGGCGGTGTTGGCAGCGTTGGGGATGAGGAAGACCTCCTCGTCGCTGATGAGGTACTGGATGAGGTCGTCGACGACCCCGCCGAACTCATCGAGACACATCGTGTACTGCGCCTTGCCCGGGCCGATCCGGCGCAGGTCGTTGGTGAAGCACGCGTTGACGAAGTCCGCCGCCCCCGGCCCGCTGACGCGGGCCTTGCCCAGGTGAGTGACGTCGAAGACCCCCACCCGCTCCCGCACCGCGGTGTGCTCCGCGACGACCCCGGCCCCCGCATACTCGATCGGCATCTCCCAGCCGCCGAAGTCGGCCAGCTTGGCCCCGAGGGCGACATGGCGGTCGTGCAGGGGCGAGAAGCGCAGCGCGTCATTGGCCATGGCCCCAACCTACCTGCGCGTAGTCTGGGGGACATCCCCTGCCGTCCCCCTCAAGGAGCCGTTGCTCTATGCCCACTGTCGCCCTCACCTCCAGCGAGCCTGCAACCCTGGCCGCTGACGCGCTCGTCATCGGGGCTGTCTCCGTGGACGGTGTCGCCACCCTCGTGCGTGACCACGGCCTGCCACGTAAGGCCGCGACCCACATCTCGTCCGGCCTGCAGACTCTCGGCGCAACGGGCAAGGCCGAGGAAGTCACCGGCTTCGTCGCCGTGCCGGGCGTCAAAGCCAAGCGCGTGCTCGTCGTCGGGCTCGGCAAGGGCACCCCGGCCACCGCTCCCACGAGCCCCGAGGTGCTGCGCCGCGCCGCCGGTGCCGTCACCCGGACCCTGAGCAAGAAGGCCGCTGTCGCCCTCGCTCTCCCGACCACCTCGGCAGAGGCCGTGGCCGCGGTCGCCGAGGGCGCATACGCGGGCAGCTATGCGATCAGGAAGCTCACCGCCAAGGACCCGGCCGAGCCCAAGGTCGAGCGGATCGAGGTCGTCACGTCCCTCTCGGACGCCGCGCTGGCAAAGCGCGTCGAGGTTCTCGGCGCGGCCCGCGCCTGGGCCCAGGACCTCGTCAACACTCCCCCGAACCTCCTCTTCCCCCAGTCCTTCGCCGAGCAGGTCACCGAGAAGGTCGCCGAGACCAAGGCGAAGGTGACGGTCGAGGTCCTCGACGAGAAGGCGCTCGCCAAGGGCGGCTTCGGCGGGATCCTCGCCGTGGGCCAGGGCAGCTCCCGCAAACCGCGTCTCGTAACGATGACCTACAAGCCTCGAGGTGCCAAGGCCTCCGTCGGGCTCGTGGGGAAGGGCATCACCTTCGACTCCGGTGGTCTGTGCATCAAGCCGCCCACCGGCATGGTCACGATGAAGTGCGACATGGCCGGTGCCGCCGCTGTCGCCGCCACCGTCATCGCCGCCGCGCAGCTCAAGCTGCCCGTCGCCGTCACCGGCTACCTGTGCCTCGCGGAGAACATGCCGAGCGCCGAGGCCTACCGCCCCAGCGACGTCGTCACCATGCGCGGCGGCAAGACCGTCGAGGTCCTCAACACCGACGCCGAGGGCCGGATGGTCATGGCCGACGGCCTGGCCCTCGCGAGCGAGAGCCACCCGGACGCCATCATCGACATCGCAACCCTCACCGGCGCGCAGATGATCGCTCTCGGCAACCGGGTGGCAGCCGTCATGGCGAACGAGGACTCGCTGCGCGAGCTCATCGCGGCGATGGGCACCGAGGCCGGTGAGCCGATGTGGCCGATGCCGCTCCCCGAGGACCTGCGCGCCACGCTCGACACACCCAACGCCGACATCGCCCACAAGGGCGACCAGTTCGGCGGCATGCTCACCGCCGGCATCTTCCTCTCCGAGTTCATCGGCGCACCCAAGAGCGGCAAGGACGACGAGCGGATCCCGTGGGCCCACGTCGACATCGCCGGACCGGCGTGGAACGACAAGGCGCCGTGGGGCCACACCCCCAAGGGCGCGACCGGGTTCGGCGTCGCCGGCCTGCTCTCCGTGCTGGAGTCCTACGCCTGATCGGCTGATCGGATCGGCCGGCCATCTGGGCCGGGCTGAACGGCACCACGACTGAGCGCCTGCCTCGGCAGGCGCTCAGTCGTTGCTCGGATCAGGGTCGGTCGGTCAGTCGTCGCTTGCGGTGCTGTCCCGCCGTGGGTCGTCAGCCGCCCGGCGACGCCGTTCGCGCTCGATGCGCTGACGGGCGTTCCAGTCCCTCATCCGCTGGGGGTACCCGGTGAGATTGACGTCGTAGACCGGGATGCCGAGGTCCTTGGCCAGTGCGACGCCTGCCCCCGGATGGGGAATCGCCCGCCTGGTCCACTCGCCCTGGAAGTCGATGAGCACCATCGTCGTCCCCGTCACGTTGGTCGCGGGCTCGATGTAGGCCTCGACCCCGACCCTGGTCCGCTCGAACTCGCGGAAGTGCGCGAGCACCTCGCTACGGCGTGATCCTCCGCTGCTCTCCGGCTCGGCCGGAGCGGACCCGGACGTGCGTCGCCGCCTCGAGCCGAGCCTCCACCACGCCATGGGAAGAACTCTAAGGTGCGGCGAGCGGGATGGCAGGATTGGACCCACCGCAAGCGACCCGTGGGCGGATCCACTCCGTCGCCCAGCACGCCACCGTTCCCAGCGCGGTCACCACCGCACCGAGCACGCGCTGGCTCACCAGCGCTCGACCAGACAAGGACGTCAGGCCACCCATGCCGCAGCTCCAGGACCAGCCCCAGCAGTTCGATCTCGTCATCCTCGGAGGTGGGAGCGGCGGGTACGCCTGTGCGCTGCGCGCCCGACAGCACGGCCTGAGCGTGGCTCTCGTCGAGAAGTCGAAGGTGGGTGGCACCTGCCTGCACCAGGGCTGCATTCCCACCAAGGCGCTGCTGCATGCGGCCGAGGTCGCGGACGCCGCGCGCACGGCGCCCCGCTTCGGGGTGCTGGCCAGCCTCGACGGCATCGACATGCCCGCCGTCCTGGACTACAAGGACAAGGTCGTCACCCGGCTCTACAAGGGTCTGAGCGGTCTCGTCTCCTCTGCCGAGGTGACCCTCGTGGAGGGTGAGGGACGTCTCGAGAGCCGACCCGGGCATACCCCCGTCGTCGTGGTCGGTGACCAGCGGCTGGAGGGCCGCTCCGTCGTCCTCGCGACTGGCTCCTATGCCAAGACCCTCCCCGGACTCGAGATCGGCGGGCCGGTCATGACGAGCACCGAGGTGCTCGCCCTCGATCATGTCCCGCAGCGGGTCGTCGTCCTCGGTGGAGGTGTCATCGGCGTCGAGCTCGCCTCGGTGCTGGCCTCCTTCGGGTCCACGGTCACCGTCATCGAGGCCCTCCCCCGCCTCGTCGCAGCCGAGGACGAGGCAGCCTCAGCGGCTCTCTCGCGCGCCTTCCGCAAGCGCGGCATCACCGTGCGGGCCGACACCCGGTTCGACTCCGTCCAGCGCACGGACGACGGGGTGACGGTCACCCTCGAGGGCGGCGACTCGATCGAGGCCGATGTGCTCGTCGTCGCCGTGGGCCGGGGTCCGGTCAGCGACGGCATGGGGTATGCGGAAGCCGGGGTCGAGCTCGACCGCGGCTTCGTCGTCACGGACGAGCGGCTGCGCACCTCACTCCCGGACGTGTATGCGGTGGGCGACCTGGTTGCGGGCCCGCAGCTGGCGCATCGCGGCTTCGCCCACGGACTCTTCGTCGCCGACGAGATCGCCGGGAAGGACCCTGCCCCGGTGCAGGACGTGCTCATCCCCAAGGTGACCTACTCCAGCCCGGAGATCGCGTCCGTCGGGCTCACCGAGGCGGCGGCCCGCGAGCAGCACGGGGACGCCGTGCGGACCTACCAGTACGACCTCGGCGGCAACGGCAAGAGCCAGATCCTCGGCACCCAGGGGTTCGTCAAGGTGGTGCGGCTGGAGGACGGCCCCATCGTCGGCGTCCACATGGTCGGCGAGCGGATGGGCGAGCAGGTCGGCGAGGCGATGCTTCTCGTCGGCTGGGAGGCCACGCCCGCGGATGTGACTCCGTTGATCCATGCCCACCCCACCCAGAACGAGGCTGTCGGCGAGGCCATCATGGCGCTGGCCGGGACACCCCTTCACGCTCACGGCTGAACGCGTAGGGTTAGGCACTGCAGGTCATACCGCCGAGCCCTACCGACCTGATAAGCATGATCCTGACAACACGACGTGAGATGAGTCGCTGCTGCTTGATCCGGCCGCGATGCACCCGACCGTCCGACAGATCCGACTCGCCCGATCGTGGGTGGGGAACGAAGGAGCGAACTCGATGTCCGAACGCGTGACGATGCCGGCCCTTGGAGAGTCCGTCACTGAGGGAACTGTCACCCGATGGCTCAAGAGTGTCGGCGACCGGGTCGAGGTGGACGAGCCGCTCCTCGAGGTCTCGACCGACAAGGTCGACACCGAGATCCCGTCCCCCGTCGCAGGGGTCCTCGAGCAGATCCTCGTCGAGGAGGACGAGACGGTCGAGGTCGGTGCCGACCTCGCTGTCATCGGTGACGGGTCCGGCGCCGGGGGCGCCGACGACTCCTCCGCTGGTCAGGAGCAGGCCGCCGAGCCGGAGCCGCAGCAGGCAGCCGAGCCCGAGCCGGAGCCCGAGCCCGAGCCCGAGCAGGCGCCGGCCCAGAGTGGGAGCGGCGGCTCCTCCGGCGGCGGAGAGGTCTCCGGCGGCGAGACCGTCACGATGCCCGCCCTCGGCGAGTCGGTCACCGAGGGAACCGTGACCCGCTGGCTGAAGCAGGAGGGCGACGAGGTCGCCGTCGACGAGCCGCTCCTCGAGGTGTCCACCGACAAGGTCGACACCGAGATCCCGTCCCCCGTCGCCGGCACGCTGACCAAGATCCTGGCCCAGGAGGACGAGACCGTCGAGGTCGGTGGCGCGCTCGCCATCATCGGCGGATCCGTGGACTCGGCAGCTCCCTCTGGCGCACCCGAGAGCGCCGAGGAGGCCGAGGAGGAGGCAGCCGAGCGCAGCGAGCCCAGCACCGAGCAGGCCGAGCCGGAGCAGGCAGCGGCCCCGAGCGAGGAGCCCCAGGAGGCGGAGCCGGAGCAGGCACCCGCCCAGGAGCAGGCCGAGCCGGAGGCCGGGTCGTCCGAGGCCGAGGCGGCCGAGGACGCCCAGGGTGACGCCGACGAGACCTCCACCCAGGTGGCGACCAGCCCCGAGCCCTCGAGCCAGGACCGGGGCGCGGATGCCGCTGCCTACGTCACCCCGCTCGTGCGCAAGCTCGCCGCCGATCACGGCATCGACCTGTCCTCGATCGAGGGCACCGGTATCGGTGGCCGGATCCGCAAGCAGGACGTGCTCGCGGCGGCCGAGGCCCGCACGGCGGAGGCAGCCAAGGCCGAGGCCCCCAAGGCCGAGCCGGCGCCGGCCGCGCAGGCCCCGGCCCGGACGGCGACTGCCGCTCCTTCTGCTGCGGCGGCGAAGCGCGGGACCACGGAGAAGATGTCCCGTCTGCGTCAGACGATCGCCCGGCGCATGGTGGAGTCCCTCGAGGTCTCGGCCCAGCTCACGACCGTCGTCGAGGTCGACGTCAGCCGGATCGCCCGCCTCCGGGAGCGCGCCAAGGAGGAGTTCCTCAAGCGCGAGGGCACCAAGCTGTCCTTCCTGCCCTTCTTCGCCCAGGCCGCCGTCGAGGCGCTCAAGGCCCACCCGAACGTCAACGCCTCGATCAACGGCGATGAGGTCACCTACCACGCCGCCGAGCACCTCGGCATCGCCGTCGACACCGTCCGGGGCCTGCTCGTCCCCGTGATCAAGGACGCCGGCGATCTCAACATCGCCGGCCTGGCCCGCAAGATCGCCGACCTCGCTGCCCGCACCCGTGACAGCAAGATCACTCCGGACGAGCTCTCCGGCGGAACCTTCACGATCACGAACACTGGCAGTCGCGGTGCGCTCTTCGACACCCCGATCATCAACCAGCCCCAGGTGGCCATCCTCGGCACCGGCGCCGTCGTCAAGCGCCCGGTGGTCGTCGAGGATGACGCCGGTGGCTCGACGATCGCCATCCGGCCCATGTGCTACCTGGCGCTCACCTATGACCACCGGATCGTCGACGGCGCCGACGCCGCACGCTTCCTGACGACCATGAAGGCCCGACTGGAGGAGGGGGCCTTCGAGGCCGACCTCGGGCTCTAGCCGCATGCGGGTCGCGATCACCGGGGCGAGTGGCTTCATCGGCTCCGCCCTCACCGAGCACCTGCGCTCGACCGGAGTGGAGGTCGTGCACCTTGTCCGACGGACGCCCCGGGCCGACCACGAGCGGTCCTGGGACCCGGACCGCAGGCGGCTGGACGTCGAGACGGTCGCGGACTGCGACGCGATCGTCTCGCTGCACGGGGCCGGAATCGGTGACAAGCGGTGGACGCCGGCATACAAGCGCGAGCTGCTCACCTCCCGGACCAACGGGGCGACCGCGATCGCTGGTGCTCTCGCGACCCTCGCCGACGCGGGTCACGCGCTTCGCTGGGTAGCCGGGTCTGCCGTGGGCTACTACGGCGATCGGGGCGAGGAGATCCTCATCGAGTCGAGCGCGCCCGGTGCGGGGTTCCTCCCGGAGCTCGTGGTCGCCTGGGAGCGTGCGACCGAGCCTGCCGCGGTGGCGGGGGTTCCCGTCGCCTGTGTCCGGAACGGGATCGTCCTCGGCCGCTCGGGTGGCGCGCTCGAGCCGCTGCTACGGCTGATCAAGCTCGGCGTGGGCGGCCCCTTCGGACGGGGCCGGGCCTGGTGGCCGTGGATCACCCTCAACGACGTCGTCCGCGGCATCGCGTTCCTCCTGGAGAGTCCACAGATCACCGGACCGGTGAACTTCGCCGCACCCGGCGAGGCGCGACAGGGTGAGGTCGTCCGCGCGATCGCCAAGGCCATGAACCGTCCGGCCCTGATCCCTGTCCCGCCGCCCGCACTGCGGATCGTCATGGGCGAGTTCGCGAGCGACATCCTCTCCAGCCAGCGGGTGCGCCCCGAGGTCCTGGTGGAACGTCGCTTCGAGTTCGAGCAGCCCGACGTCACGAGCGCTGCGCGGTGGGTCGCGGGTTCCTGACCCGCTACGTCGACACCTCCTCCACCTCGAGGATCCGCCAACCCCCGTCCCCCCGGGCAAGCGTGACCCGCAGCCGCGACGCCGACGCTAGGCGCTGCTCCAGTGCGCTCTCCCCCGCCATGCCATCTGTCCGGTTCCGCACCTCGTACCCAGACGTCGTCACGGTCGCCGCCACCACGATGCGGTCGCTGCTCTCGCTATGCACCCTCGTCTCCGAGGCTGTGAACGACAACCCCTCGTAGCGGAAGCCCGCCGCCTTCTCCAGCGCCGCCAGGTCGGCCGCGTGCATCGGCGCCCCCGGGGCGAACACCTCATCGAGGACCGCGCTCGACCCGCTCGACCAGGCCCGTGCTCGGGCCTCGAGGAGCTCCTGCAGGACAGCCTGGGCCGACGACGCCTCTATGCCTTCCTCCTGCGGTGGCGAGCTCTCGCGATGAGACGGCGGATCCGCCGCCGCGGACCTCGACGTCCGTTCCTGATCATGTGCCGGGCCCCGCTCGGCCGTCGCTACGGCAACGCCGGCAACTCCGAGAAGCACGGCGAGGACCAGGGTCGAGAGCACTCGCAGATGCGCTCCGCGGGACCTCTGGCGTAGCCGCTCCTGGTCCCGCATCGCCGTCCGGCGTTGCGATCTGGACATCGGGTCCGCTGGCTCGCCGGCCCCGGGCGCCTTGCCGGGGTCGGGACGGCGGGTCGGGTCGCGCGCGTCCCGATGGTCACGTGACGGGGGTCGTCCGGTGCGGGGTGTGTCGATCGACTCCCCAGCCTCGCGGTCGCGTCCCTTCTTCCGATCACGCCACCGCGACGCCTGACCCCGCAGGCCTTGACGATGCGGCTCAGCCGGTGCTCCCGCACTCGCCCTCGCCAGCTGCCTGACCCGGTGCGTGAGGAAGAGGGCCGGGTCGTCTCCGTGGACCATGCTGATCGGGGCTGCCCGGGTCGCTTCGTACACCGCGGTGGCCAGCTCCAGTGCCGAGCCCCGCTCCACGGGCTCCGGGTCGAGCGCCCGCTCGATCGCCTCCGCGAGCGCCGACGGCACCGAAGGCACGGCTTCGAGCAGGGTGGGGCGCTCGGAGGGGATCTCCGGCGGCTCACCGGTCAGGGCATACCAGCCGAGGGCGCCCAGCGCATACACATCTGATGCTGCCGACGGTGGTCCACCCGCCGCGATCTCCGGCGCGACGAAACCCGGAGTGCCGTAGACGTGCTCCCGAGGCGTGCCGATGACCGAGCTGACCCCGAGGTCCAGGAGCACCGGGCGGCCGACGGCGTCGAAGCCGATGTTGGACGGGGACAGGTCACCGTGCACGACCGCGCCCTCGTGCAGCAGCCCGACCGTGTGGGCCATGGGAGTGACGACGGTGACCACCTCGCCGGCCAGCAGGTGTCCCCTCGTCGAGACCAATCTGGCGAGGGTGCCGTGGCGCAGTCTCTCCATGACGATCGCCACTGCTGGACCGGGGTCGCTGATGGGCACCACGTCGTACACCTCGACGATGTGGTCCGCCCTCCCCCTGGTGCCGGCCAGTGCGGAGAGCTCGAAGGCGAGCGCCTCGGCGTTCTGCCCGTCGGGATACGGATCGCTCTGGGAGCTCGCGACGGGCACCACCTTGACGGCAACGTCCGCGTCACCATCGACCGGTCTCGCCGACCAGACTGTCGCGAAGGTGCCGCTGGCGATGAGGCTGCCCACCGCATACCCAGGAACGACGGGAGGTGTCACTGCACGATCCGCTGACGTCATGCCAAGCAGTCTGCCGCCACGCGACGCGGGCCCCCGGAAGTTATCCACAGGTCACGGAGGGGCTGTCTGCGAGGGCGCCCCCAACCTAAGGTGAGGTGCATGCCTGCCGACCAGCCCACCATCCTCGCCACATCAGGTGGCTACCGGGCGCACGAGCGCCTTGCCCTGGCGTTCAGCCCCCTCTTCCACCACGCCGTCGAGCTCTCGGGGGTGCACGGCCGTCGTCCGAAGGTGACCTACATCGGCACCGCTGGCGGTGACCAGCGCCATGTCAACGCGATGATCCACGAGGCGGCCCGGGTGGCCGGGTTCGACATGACGTGCCTGGACCTGTTCCCCATGCCCAACATCGAGGACATTCCCGGTCATCTGCTCGAGCAGGACGTGATCTGGGTGCAGGGCGGCTCCGTCGCCAACCTGCTGGCGGTCTGGGAGGTCCACGGCCTGGCCGGTCCGCTGCGTGCTGCCTGGCGGAATGGCGTGGTGCTGTCCGGTGTCTCAGCCGGGTCGATCTGCTGGTTCGAAGGCGGCTGCACGGACTCGTTCGGTCCGCAGCTGCGGGCGGTCACCAACGGACTGGGCTTCCTGCCGTACGGCAACGGCGTGCACTACGACAGCGAGGAGCGGCGCCGCCCCACCATCCACGCGCTCGTGGCGGACCGCACCCTGGGCGAGACCCACTGCACCGACGACGGAGTAGGCCTCGTCTACCACGGGACCACGCTGGTGGAGGCGGTGAGCGACGTCGAGGGCAAGGCGGCCTACATCGTGCGCAAGGGTGCCGACGGCCGGGCGCACGAGGAGCGGATCGAGCCTCGGATGCTGCCGGCGCACCTCGGCTAGCCTGGGTGGATGCGCATCGTCCACCTCGGGTTCGCCCCTGACTTCGTCGACTACGAGCAGGCCTGGGAGCGCCAGCGCGAGGTGCACGCCGAGGTCGTCGCGGGTACCGCCCCCGACACCGTTCTCCTTCTCGAGCACGCAGCCGTGTACACGGCGGGCAAGCGGACCGAGGCGCACGAGCGCCCGCTCGACGGCACGCCGGTCATCGACGTGGACCGCGGCGGGAAGATCACCTGGCACGGTCCGGGACAGATCGTCGGGTATCCCATCGTCGCGCTCCCCGAGGTGCCGATCGATGTGGTGGCCCACGTCCGTCGCCTCGAGGAGGTCATGATCCGCACGTGCGCGGAGTTCGACGTCGCGGTGGAACGTGTCGATGGCCGCACCGGGGTCTGGGTCCGGGAGGACGAGCGCGGTCCGGACCGCAAGCTGGGGGCCATCGGGGTGCGGGTCAGCCGCCGGGTGACGATGCACGGCTTCGCCCTGAACTGCGACAACGATCTCGGCTGGGCCGATGTCATCGTGCCGTGCGGCATCTCCGATGCCGGCGTCTCCTCACTCACGCTCGAGGCGGGGCGCCCGGTCTCGGTGCAGGACGTGCTGCCCTACGCCGAGAAGCACCTCATCGAGGTTCTCGGCCGGCAGGGGTCCTGAGCACCTCACCTAGACTGAACCGGTGACTGTCGCACCCGAAGGCCGCAAGCTCCTCCGCGTGGAGGCGCGCAATGCCGAGACCCCTATCGAGCGCAAGCCGTCGTGGATCCGAACGACGGCGAAGATGGGGCCCGAGTACTCGGCGATGAAGGGTCGGGTGTCATCCGGGGGTCTGCACACTGTCTGCCAGGAGGCGGGCTGCCCCAACATCTTCGAGTGCTGGGAGGACCGCGAGGCGACGTTCCTCATCGGTGGCGACATCTGCACACGTCGTTGCGATTTCTGTGACATCGCCACGGGTCGTCCCCGCCCCCTCGACCTGGACGAGCCGCGGCGTGTGGCGGAGTCGGTGCGTGAGATGGGACTGCGCTACTCGACCGTCACCGGCGTCGCACGCGACGACCAGCCCGACGGCGCCGCCTGGCTCTATGCCGAGACCATCCGCAAGATCCACGAGCTGAACCCGAACACCGGGGTGGAGATCCTGCCCCCTGACTTCGGTGCCGAGCCGGCTCTCGTGGGCCAGGTCTTCGACGCCCGCCCCGAGGTGTTCGCGCACAACCTGGAGACCGTTCCGCGGATCTTCCGCCGGATCCGTCCGGCGTTCACGTACGACAAGTCCCTGCGGGTGCTGACGATGGCCCGGGAGGCCGGGCTCGTCACGAAGTCGAACCTCATCCTTGGCATGGGCGAGATGGACAACGAGATCGAGCAGGCGATCGTGGACCTCCACGACGCCGGCTGTGACATCCTCACCATCACCCAGTACCTGCGACCCTCCAAGCTGCACCACCCGATCGACCGGTGGGTGAAGCCGGAGGAGTTCGTCCACTGGAGCGAGTTCGCGACCGGCGTCGGCTTCAAGGGCGTCATGGCCGGACCGCTCGTGCGATCGTCCTACCGTGCCGGCCGACTGTGGGCCCAGGCCATGCGGACCTGGGGTCGTCCCATCCCGGAGCACCTGTCCCACCTCGGTGAGAACCTCGACCAGCCGGCCCGCCAAGAGGCGGCCACATTGGTCGCCCGCGCCCAGCAGAACGTATCCTGACCGCTATGGCCTTCCGCAAGAAGTCGTCCTCTACCGACGGCGCCACACCGAAGCAGCCCGGCCGCATCGCTCAGATCCGGCAGGGCTACAAGGCGATCCGCAGCCTGGACCCGAACGTCGGCTGGTGGATGCTCGCCGCCGCCCTGGGCGCACTTGTGGTCTCGCTGCTCGTCGGCGGTCTCTGGCTCGGGCGACCCATCTGGGCCGTCTTCTTCGCGCTGCCGCTCATGATGCTGGCCGCGATGATCGTGCTCAACGTCCGCGCCAACAAGGCGATGTACGGAGCTATCGAGGGCAGAACGGGCGCGGCAGGCCAGGCGCTCTCCACGATCCGACGCGGGTGGTACTACTCCCAGGAGCCCGTCGCCGCCGATGTGCAGAACCGGCAGATGGACCTCTCGAACGCCGCCGTGGTGTTCCGCGCGCTCGGCCGCCCGGGTGTGGTCCTCATCGGTGAAGGCCCGAAGCCCCGGGTCACCAGGCTCCTCGAGGCCGAGCGCAAGAAGGTCTCGCGCGTGGCCCCCGGCGTGCCCGTCCACCTCATCACCATCGGTGAGGGCGAGGGCGATATCCGGGTCCGCAAGCTGGTCCGGGCGATGCAGCGGCTCAAGCCCGTGTTGACCAAGGAGGAGACCTCCGTGGTCAACAAGCGACTCAAGTCGCTTCCCGGTATGCGCGACGCCCTCCCCGCCGGCGTCGACCCGACCAAGGTGCGGATGAGCCGCAAGGCGCTGCGCGGACGGTAGTCAGCGCCGTCAGCGCACGCGGATGGTCATCGCGGCGGCGGCGCGGTCGTGCCATGCCCGTCCGTCCGCCGACGAGAGGACTGCGGGGAGGAACAGCGCCACCATGAGCGTGCGGATCGCAGTCTGCGTGGGTGTCACCGCACCTCCGTTCTGGGACCGCACCTCGATACCCATCACCCGGTGACCGATCGTCGTGCCGAGGGTTCCGACGAGCAGCAGGTGCATGAGGAGGAACACGCCGAGCGGGACCAGTGAGTCGATCCCGCCGGCGCTCGGTGACACGTCGAAGAGGCCGACCACGATGAGCAGGGAGAGAAGCCAGTCGATCACGGCCGCCAATGCTCTCCGCGGGAAGGAAGCGAGTGAGCCAGGGCCGGTGGGCCGAAGGCCGAGTGCGGCACCGGGGTAGTCGCCCGCTGGGGCGGCAGGGGAAGACGACACGAGAGCCAGCCTATGGGTGCCTTGCAGGGACCTTTCACACGGCCCAGGGCTTAACACGCGCGAAACACGCGAGTCACGGTCGCGATACCGACGCTCACTACTGTGGAGACCACCGCACCGGTTCGAGGGCGTCCTCTCCATGGCTCGCCAAGGTCCGTGCGCAATGCCCCACGTTTGGAAGGAACACCAGTGTTCAGCAGCCCAGAAGAGGTCCTGCAGTTCATCAAGGACGAGGACGTGCAGTTCGTCGACATTCGATTCTGCGACCTCCCCGGCATCATGCAGCATTTCAATGTCCCGGCACACTCACTCGACGAGGACTTCTTCACCGTCGGTCAGGCCTTCGACGGATCCTCGATCCGCGGCTTCCAGGCCATCCACGAGTCGGACATGAAGCTGCTGCCCGACGTGGCCACCGCATACATCGACCCCTTCCGCGCGCAGAAGACGCTCGTGATGAACTTCTCGATCGTCGACCCGTTCACCGACGAGCCCTACTCCCGCGACCCGCGCAACATCGCCGCGAAGGCCGAGGCCTACCTGAAGTCGACCGGGATCGCCGACACCGCCTACTTCGGCGCCGAGGCGGAGTTCTTCATCTTCGACGACGTCCGGTTCAAGACCGAGGCCAACGCCGGCTACTACTTCATCGACACCAAGGCCGCCGTGTGGAACAGCGGCGCGGTCGAGGAGGGTGGCAACAAGGGCTATAAGCCGCGGATGAAGGGTGGGTACTTCCCCGTCTCCCCCACCGACCACTTCGCTGACCTGCGCGACAAGATCTGTCTCAACCTCGCCGAGGTCGGCCTGACCGTCGAGCGCTCGCACCACGAGGTGGCCTCCGGTGGTCAGCAGGAGATCAACTACCGGTTCAACACCCTGCTGCACTCCGGCGACGACATGATGAAGTTCAAGTACATCGTCAAGAACACCGCCTGGGAGGCGAGCAAGTCCGCCACCTTCATGCCGAAGCCGATCTTCGGTGACAACGGCTCGGGTATGCACACCCACCAGTCGCTCTGGAAGGACGGCGAGCCGCTGTTCTACGACGAGCGCGGCTACGGCGGCCTCTCCGACATCGCCCGCTGGTACATCGGCGGTCTCATCAAGCACGCTCCCGCGGTGCTCGCCTTCACCAACCCGACGGTGAACTCCTACCACCGCCTGGTCCCCGGCTATGAGGCACCGGTCAACCTGGTCTACTCGGCCCGCAACCGCTCGGCCTGCATCCGCATCCCGATCGCGGGAACCTCCCCGAAGGCCAAGCGCATCGAGTTCCGCGTCCCGGACCCGTCGTGCAACCCGTACCTCGCCTTCGCCGCGCAGCTCATGGCCGGCCTCGACGGGATCCGCAACCGGATCGAGCCGCCGGAGCCGATCGACAAGGACCTCTACGAGCTGCCCCCGGAGGAGCACGCTGAGATCGAGCAGGTCCCCGGCTCGCTGCCGGCTGTCCTCGACGCGCTCGAGGCCGACCACGAGTTCCTCCTCGAGGGCGACGTGTTCACCAAGGACGTCATCGAGACCTGGATCGAGTACAAGCGCAAGAACGAGATCGACCCGATCCGTTTCCGGCCGCACCCGCACGAGTTCGAGATGTACTACGACATCTGAGCAGCGAGCGCGAAGGTAGGGGCCGAGGTACGAGGCACCTGCCGGAGCGTGAGGTGCCAGATGGCGTAGCAAGGAAACACGACATCTGAGCAGCGAGCGCGAAGGTAGGGGCCGAGGAACGAGGCACCTGCCGGAGCGTGAGGGCCAACGCCTCGTGGTCAACGGGCCGCCATCTCGAGACGGGATGGCGGCCCGTTCTCGTGCTCAGGACAATTGAGGAGAGTCGATCTGAAGGGGTTATGGAAGAGATCCTGCTCGCCGCCGGCGCGGGGATAGCCGCCGGACTCGGCGTTGCGATGCCTCTCGGCGCGATCGGGGCGCTGCTCCTGCGCGAGGGGCTGGTCAACGGCTTCCGCGTGGCCGCCGCAGCCGCAACAGGCATCGCCGTCGTCGATACTGTGTACTGCCTCATCGCGGCCCTCACCGGAGCGCTGTTTGCTCCCCTGGTCCAGGAGCACCAGGGCGCGTTCCTCGCTGTCTCCGGGGTCCTCATCGTCCTCTTCGGTGCACACCAGCTGGTGACCACGATCCGGCGCCGAACGAGCGAGGACCCCAGTGTCGAGCGGATCCGACCACTCGCAGCCTTCGGCAAGTTCGTCGGACTGACGGCGGTCAATCCGATGACCCTCGTCTACTTCATCGCCCTCGCCGGAGCCATCACGACCCGGGCCAGCTCACCACTGGCTCCTGCGGTCTTCGTCGGCGCGGTCGGTCTGTCCTCCTGGGCGTGGCAGCTCGGTCTCGCGGCAGCCGGCACCATGGTGGGGCGGTCGCTGAGTCACCGAGCGGCCAAGATCATCGGGGTCGCTGCGTCGGTGGTGATCATGACCCTCGGTGTGGTCGTGCTCGCCTCCGGTCTCCTCTCCTGATACTCCTAATCCGGATGCACGGCCCGCGGCTCGCGGCAATACTCGGGGGATGAGCGATCCTGGAACGCCGACTCCCAAAGACACCCTGCAGCGATACCTCCAGCGTGGCCGGGAGGCTCTGCTGACGAAGCTCGACGGCGTGAGCGAGTACGACGCCCGCCGCCCGCTGGTCCCCACGGGCACGAACCTGCTGGGGATCGTCAAGCACGTGGCGAGCGTCGAATCCGGCTATCTCGGTGAGGTTTTCGGTCGGCCGTTCCCCGAGCCACTCCCCTGGTTCGAGGAGGGCGCCGAGCCGAACGCCGACATGTGGGCCACCGCCGAGGAGTCCCGCGACGGAATCATCGAGCTCTACCGCCGGGTGTGGGCGCACTCCGATGCCACCATCGCGGCCCTCGGGCTGGACGCTCGCGGAAGCGTGCCGTGGTGGGGGGATCGCGGCTCCGTCACCCTGCACCAGATCCTCGTCCACCTGATCGACGAGACCGCTCGTCACGCAGGCCACGCCGACATCATCCGCGAGCTCATCGACGGCGTCGTCGGGCTGCGCGATGTGGGAGACAACCTGCCGGAGGAGAACGCCGCCTGGTGGGCTTCCTACCGTGAGCGGCTGCAGGAGACCGCTGAAAGGTTCCGCTGACGCCGACGCACCGAGATATCCAGCAGCCCGCGGCGGCCGGCCGCGGATTGTCTCTGTGGCCGCGTCCGAGCGAAGGTAGCACTCCAGGCTCCCGCCACCGCGCCATCCTCCCGAGACGGCTGACGAGACACCCCCTCCAGGTGGCCACCTCGGTGCCCTGTCTCAGTAGGCTTCGGCCCATGAGCGAGTCGAGCAACTACATCGGTGGTGTCTTCGGGACCGGCCAGGGCCCGGAGCAGACGGTCATCAACCCGGCGACCGGCGAGACGGTCCGCACGTACCGGGCCGACGACGAGAGCAGCGTGGCAGCCGCCCTCGCGGCAGCCCGGGACGCCTTCCCGCAGTGGTCGGGAGCCACTCCGGCCGACCGGTCCGCGGCCCTGTATGCGCTCTTCACCGAGCTCGAGAAGGTCGCCGAGGAGCTGGCCCAGGCCGAGACCTCACAGACGGGCAAGCCGATCCGCCTCAGCCGCGAGTTCGACGTCCCCGGCTCGATCGACAACGTCGCGTTCTTCGCAGGCGCTGCCCGACACCTGACCGGGCACGCGAGTGCTGAGTACTCCGGCGACCACACCTCGACGATCCGCCGCCAGGCCATCGGCGTCGTCGGCTCGATCTCTCCGTGGAACTACCCCCTCCAGATGGCGGTGTGGAAGATCCTGCCCGCCATCGCTGCCGGCAACACCATCGTCCTGAAGCCGGCCGAGACCACCCCGCTCACGACCCTCATGCTCGCCGAGGCCTGTGGCCGTGCGGATATCCCGGCGGGTGTCGTCAACATCGTCAACGGCCCCGGTCCGACCACCGGTGAGGCCATCGTCCGGTCACCGCTCATCTCCATGACCTCGTTCACCGGGTCCACCGCGGTCGGTCGGCACATCGCCGCTCTCGCTGCAGGCAACGGCACCCGTCTGCACCTCGAGCTCGGGGGCAAGGCACCCTTCGTCGTCTTCGACGACGCCGACCTCGACGCCGCCATCCAGGGCGCGGTGGCCGCGTCCCTGATCAACACCGGCCAGGACTGCACGGCGGCGACCCGCGCATACGTCCACCGCTCGCGCTTCGACGACTTCGTCTCCGGTGTCGCCGAGCTCATGGGCAAGGTGCGGCTCGGCGACCCGCTGGACGAGGACACCGACCAGGGCCCGCTGGCCTCGTTCCGGCAGCGGGACAAGGTGGCCGGTATGGTCGAGCGCGCCGTCCAGGCGGGAGCCCGCGCCGTCGCCGGTGGCAAGGCACCGGGCGGTGACCTCGCTGCCGGCGCGTACTACGAGCCCACGCTCATCATCGAAGCCGAGCAGAAGAGCGAGATCGTGCAGCAGGAGGTCTTCGGACCAGTCCTCGCGGCACTACCGTTCGACTCCGACGAGGAGGCAATCACCCTCGCGAACGACACCGCGTTCGGCCTCGCCGCCTCAGCATGGACCACGAACGTCTTCCGCGCCCAGGAGGCGGCTCGGCGCATCGACGCCGGGACGGTGTGGATCAACGACCACATCCCGATCATCTCGGAGATGCCGCACGGCGGCATGAAGTCCTCCGGCTACGGCAAGGACATGTCGACCTACTCCTTCGAGGAGTACACGCAGATCAAGCACGTCATGGCCGACCTCACCGGGGCAGTCGCCAAGGACTGGCACCGGACGATCTTCCGGCAGCGCTAGAGGCGCGGCGGTCACTCATGACGCGTCGGGCACGTCCACGACCCGTTCGGTGGCACCGAGCTGGTCGAGGATGAACGCCCACTCCCAGGCGATCTGCTCCCACATCGCGTAGCGACCGCTGCGTCCGCCGTGCCCGGCGACCATCTCCGTGCGCAGCAGGATCGGTCGGGTCTCCGGGTCGTTGGTCGCGGTCGCCCGCAGGGCAGCGACCCACTTCGCGGGCTCGACGAAGTAGACGCGTGTGTCGTTGAGGCTGGTCGTCGCGAGAATCGCCGGATACGAACGCTTCTGGATGTTCTCGTACGGCGCGTACGAGCGCATGTACTCATAGACCTCGGGGTCGTGGAGCGGGTCGCCCCACTCCTCCCACTCCATGACCGTGAGCGGGAGCGAGGGGTCCAGAATCGTCGTGAGCGGGTCCACGAAGGGCACGTCGGCCTCGATCACCCGGAACAGGTCAGGAGCGAGGTTCGCCACGGCCCCGATGAGGAGGCCACCTGCGGAGCCGCCATTGGCAGCGAGCCGATCGGGAGCTACCCAGCCGTCCTTGATGAGCAACTCGGCCGCAGCGATGAAGTCGCTGAAGGTGTTCCGTTTCTGGAGGGTCTTGCCCTGCTCGTACCACTCGCGCCCCATCTCCCCGCCGCCGCGGACATGGGCGACGGCGTAGACGACGCCTCGCTCCAGCAGACTCAGCCGCGCGATGGAGAAGTAGGGGTCAGAGGAGCTCTCGTAGGAGCCGTACCCGACGAGGATGCCGGGGTGGCTTCCGTCCGGCGCCGCGCCCGCGGCGGTCACGAGCGAGACGGGCACCTTCGTCCCATCGGGCGCGGTGGCCCACAACCGTCGCTGGACGTATGTGCTGGGCTCGTAGTCCCCCAGCACCGGCATCTGCCAGAGCTGCTCACGTGCACCGCCGAGCACGTCGACCTCGAGGACCGTGCGCGGGGTGATGAAGGACTCGTAGGACACGAGGACCTGCGTGGTGTCGCTCTCGGGGTTGTCGCCCAGACCGACGGTGTAGAGGTCCTCGTCGAAGGTGAGGTCCTCCCCCACTCGCCAGCCGCCCGCAGCGCTGTCATCGCGGTGGAGGACCCGGAGGGCCGTCAGTCCCTGCGCGCGCAGCGACAGGACAGCCACCGAGTCGAAGGCGTCGACGGACTGGAACCGCTCGCCGGGCGCACTCTGCAGCAACGGTTGCCAGTCCTGCTCACTCGTCGCGGAGAGCGGCGCCCACGCGAGATCACTCTCGGGGTTGTCGGCGTTGTGGACGATGAGCAGACGCTCCCCCGCGACCTCGACGTCGTACTCGACGCCGTCACGGCGTGGGGTCACGCACCGCGGGGTCGCTGCCGGGTCGGAAGCATCGAGCAGCCAGTGCTCGGAGGTGATCTTCGAGCTCAGCCCGATCTGGATGAAGCGGTCGTCCCTGGATGAGCCGAGACCCAGCCAGAACCGCTCGTCGTCCTCACGCATCACGAGCTCGCCGGGGCCGCCTGCGCCCACCGCATATCGCCATACCTCGTGCGGGCGCCAGGCGTCGTTGACCCGGGTGACGTAGACGACGCTGCCGTCAGTGGTCAGCTCGGCTCCGTACCCGACATCGCGGATCGTGTCGTCGCGCACCTCACCGGTGGTCAGGTCGACGATGACGAGGGCGAAGCGCTCGTCCCCCGTCACGTCGATGGAGTATGCGAGGGTCCCGTGATCTGCACTCACCGAGAAGGCGCCCATGGCGAAGTACTCGTGCTGGGAGCCGAGGGCATCGGCGTCGAGGAGCACCTGCTCACCGGCTACGGGCCCCCCCGCGCTCAGATCCGGTCGCGGCGAGCCGGGCGACCTCGGGGACCGGGCGAAGACCCCGTACGAGCCACCCTCGACCATCCGGGTGTAGTACCACCACGGCCCGCTGCCGACCGCGACGCTCGCCGCCGTCTCCTGGGTGCGTGACTTGATCTCGTCATAGATCTGCGAGCGCAGCCCAGCGAGATGCTCGGTGCGGGCCTCGGCGTAGGCGTTCTCAGCCTCGAGGTAGGCGATGACCTCGGGATCGTTCTTGTCCCTCAGCCACTCGTAGGGGTCCTCGAAACGGTGGCCGTGATGCTCCCGGACGTGGATGCGACGCGGGGCGACGGGGGGTTCGAGCATGGGCCCAACCCTATTGCTACGCAGCGTTCAGCACTGAACCGCCACGACGCGGAGCGAACCTTGCGATCAGGCGTGGATACAGCCGGGGCCGAGCAGTGCCTTGAGGTCACCGTAGAGTGCGTCGGAGACATCCACCCGGTGCTGAAGTCGGAGCGTCGTCGAGCGCCCTCGTTGGCGGAGTCGCAGCCGGACCTCGGTCGCACCGGGGTGGTTCTGCAGCACCTCCCCCAGCTGGGCGATCCGCGTCGAGGTCGCGCGCATGGTGTCCATCTGCAGGACGACCGGTCCGCGCGGGCCGTCGGAGAGATCCGGGAGCGTGACGTCGTTGGCGTAGAGGGAGACCGACTCGTCACGGACGTTGACCGTGCCGGTCACGACACAGACCACGTCCATGGCAACCATCGTCTGCACGGTCATCCAGGTCCTGGCGAAGAAGAAGACCTCGACCGCACCATCGAGATCCTCGATCGTCGCGATCGCGTAGAGCTCGCCCTTCTTGTTGCGCTTCTGCGTCAGCGAGGTGATCAGTCCGGCGATCGTCACCGTCGATCCCTGGGGACGACCCTCGTCCTGGGTGAGCGCCGAGATCGGGGTGTCCGCGTGGCGGTCCAGGAGGTGCTCGATGCCGAGCAGCGGATGGTCGGAGACATAGAGGCCGAGCATCTCCCGCTCGAAGCTGAGCAGGGTCGCCTTGTCCCACTCGGTCTGCGGGACCGGCGTCAGTCCCATCAGACCGTCGCCGACGGCCTCCTCGGCGTCCATCCCGAAGCTGCCGAAGAGCGAGTCCTGGCCGATGGCCTCGGCCCGCTTGAGGGCGACGACGGCGTCGACGTACTCCTCGTGGATCCGCAGCAGCCCCATCCTGGGCTCGCCGAGTCCGTCGAAGGCTCCGGCCTTGATGAGCGACTCGATGGTGCGCTTGTTCGCCACGGCGAGGCCGCACTTGGAGAGGAAGTCTCGGAACGAGGTGAACCGGCCCTTCTCCTGCCGCGCCCGCACGATCTCCTCGACGACGTGGTGTCCGACGTTGCGGATGGCCGCGAGCCCGAAGCGCACGTCGGAGCCGACGGCAGCGAACTGACCGACCGAGTCGTTGACGTCCGGCGGAAGGACCTTGATGCCCATCCGTCGGCACTCACCGAGGTAGAGCGCCGACTTGTCCTTGTCATCCCCGACGCTGGTGAGCAGCGCGGCCATGTACTCGGCGGGGTAATTCGCCTTGAGATACGCCGTCCAGTACGAGACCAGACCGTAGGCGGCGGTGTGCGCCTTGTTGAACGCGTAGTCGGAGAAGGGGACCAGGACACCCCACAGGGCGGCGATCGAGTCCTCGTTGAAGCCGTTGGCCTTCATGCCCTCCGAGAAGGGGACGTACTCGGCGTCGAGGATCTCCTTCTTCTTCTTGCCCATGGCCCGGCGGAGCAGGTCGGCGTTGCCAAGGGTGTAGCCGGCGAGCTTCTGGGCGATCTCCATGACCTGCTCCTGGTAGATCACCAGGCCGTAGGTCGTGGAGAGGATCGGCTCGAGAGCCGCCTCCATCTCCGGCTGGAGCTTGCCCTTGAGGGCTGGGTCGAGCGGGACCAGCTCCTGCTTGCCGTTCTTGCGCAGGGCGAAGTTCGTATGCGCGTTCACGCCCATCGGTCCCGGCCGGTAGAGCGCGAGGGCCGCCGAGATGTCCTCGAAGTTGTCCGGCTGCATCAGGCGCAGCAGCGTGCGCATACCGCCACCGTCGAGTTGGAAGACGCCGAGGGTGTCTCCGCGGCCGAGCAGCTCGTAGGTCGCCTTGTCGTCCAGGCTCCGGGAAAGGACGTCGAGGTCGATCTCCTCGCCGCGGTTCGCCCGGACGTTGGCGATGGCGTCGTCGAGGATGGTGAGGTTGCGCAGCCCGAGGAAATCCATCTTCACCAGGCCGAGCGACTCGCAGTTGGCCATCTCGAACTGGGTGATGACCTGGCCGTCCTGGACCCGCTTCATGATCGGGATGATGTCGATGAGCGGCTCGCTGCTCATGATGACGCCGGCGGCGTGGACACCCCACTGACGCTTCAGACCCTCGAGACCGCGCGCGGTCTCGACGATCTCCTTCAGGTGCGCCTCGCTCTCGACGAGCTCGCGGAACTGCTGGCCCTCGGCATACCGGTCGTGGTCGGGGTCGTAGAGACCGGACAGTGGCACGCCCTTGCCCATGACGTCGGCGGGCATCGCCTTGGTCAGCTGCTCACCGACCGAGAACGGGTGCCCCATGACCCGCGCCGCGTCCTTGACCGCCTGCTTGGCCTTGATGGTGCCGTAGGTGACGATCTGCGCCACGCGGTCCGAGCCGTACTTCTCGGTGACGTAGGCGATCACCTCCCCCCGCCGACGCTCGTCGAAGTCGACGTCGAAGTCCGGCATCGACATGCGCTCGGGGTTGAGGAACCGCTCGAAGATCAGACCGTGCGGGATCGGGTCCAGGTCGGTGATCTTCATCGCGTATGCGCACATCGAGCCCGCGCCGGAACCGCGCCCGGGGCCGACCCGGATGCCGCGCGACTTGGCCCAGGTGATGAAGTCGGCGACGACGAGGAAGTATCCGGCGTAGCCCTTCGAGACGATGACGTCGATCTCGAAGTCGGCCTGGGTCCGGGCGTAGTCCGGGATGCCGTCCGGGAAGCGCTCGCGCAGGCCGCGGTAGACCTCCTTGACGAACCAGCCGGCCTCGGTCTCACCCTCGGGACACGGGAAGCGCGGCATGTAGCGGCCGACCTCCTCGGTGAAGGTGGCCTCGCACCGCTCCGCGACGAGGAGGGTGTTGTCGCACGCCTCCGGCAGCTCGCGCCACGTGTAGCGCATCTCCTCCGGAGACTGCAGGTAGTACCCCTCGCCGTCGAACTTGAAGCGGTCGGGGTCCATGAGGGTCGAACCGGACTGGACACACAGGAGCGCGGCGTGGGCGGTGGCGTCCTCGGGATTGGTGTAGTGCGAGTCGTTCGTGGCGAGCAGCGGCAGGTTGAGGTCCTTGGCCAGCCGAAGCAGGTCCTTGATGGTCCGGCGCTCGATCTCGTTGTTGTGGTCCATCACCTCGCAGAAGAAGTTCTCCGCGCCGAAGATGTCCCGCAGCTCTGCGGCCGCCTCGCGGGCGGCGTCGTACTGACCCAGCCGCAGCCTGGTCTGGACCTCACCCGAGGGGCAGCCGGTGGTCGCGATGATCCCGCTGCTGTACCGGTGCAGTAGTTCCCGGTCCAGCCGTGGATACTTCGCGAACTCCTGGTCCAGGCTGGCGATGCTGCCCATCCTGAACAGGTTGTGCATGCCTGCCGTCGAGGAGGCCAGCAGCGTCATGTGGGTGTAGAGGCCACCACCGGAGACGTCGTCACCCGGCCGGGTCCGCTCGTCCCCCCACCTGACGCGGGTGCGGTCCGTGCGGTGTGTGCCGGGGGTGACGTACGCCTCGAGGCCGATGATGGGCTTGACCGAGGTGCTCTGGGCCTTCTTCCAGAACTCGTAGGCGCCGAAGAGGTATCCGTGGTCGGTCATGGCGAGGGCCGGCATGCCCAGCTGCTCCGCCTTGGCGAACAGGTCACCGACTCGCGCCGCCCCGTCGAGCATGGAGAACTCGGTGTGGACGTGGAGATGGACGAAGGAGTCAGATGTTGCCATGGCCCACCCATCGTAGGTCCCGGCTCGGACAGTCCTCGGCGTGTCGCACTCGGGTGTCGCGAGGATGTGTCCAGCAGTCGGTCAGCGGGCGTCGAGGCGCTCCAGCGCGCGGGCGAGATCTTCCGGGTAGTCGCTGGTGAAGGTCACCCACTCCCCCGACCCCGGGTGCTCGAAGCCGAGGCCCACGGCATGCAGCCACTGGCGCTCCAGGCCGAGCCGCGCGGCGAGCGTCGGGTCGGCGCCGTAGAGAGGGTCACCGACGCACGGGTGCTTGATTGCCGCCATGTGGACCCGGATCTGGTGGGTGCGGCCGGTCTCGAGGTGGATGTCGAGCAGCGACGCGTGCCGATAGGCCTCGAGGAGCTCATAGTGCGTCACCGCCGGCTTGCCGGTCTCCATCACGGCGAACTTGTAGTCATGGCCGGGATGACGGCCGATCGGCGCGTCGATCGTGCCCACGATCGGGTCGGGAAGACCCTGCACGAGGGCGTGGTAGGTCTTGTCGACCCGGCGCTCCTTGAAGGCACGCTTGAGGAGGCTGTATGCGCGCTCGCTCTTGCAGACCACCATCAGGCCCGAGGTGCCCACGTCGAGCCGGCTGACCACTCCCTGCCGCTCACTGGCCCCCGAGGTGGAGATCCGGTAGCCCGCCGCCGCGAGTCCTCCGACGACTGTGGGACCCGACCAGCCGGCGCTCGGGTGCGCAGCGACCCCGACAGGCTTGTCGACGACGACGATGTCCTCGTCGTCGTGGACGATCTTCATGCCGGGCACCGGCTCGGCGATGACCGTCACCGAGGGTGAGACGGGCGCAGCGGGGAGCTCGATCTCGAGCAGGCTGCCGGCGGACACCTGCGTGGACTTCACCACGGGGGCACCGTCGACGCGGATCCCCCCGGCTGCGGCCAGGTCGGCCGCCTTGGTCCGTGAGAGGCCGAACAGACGCGCGACAGCCGCATCTACCCGGCTGCCCTCCAGACCTTCGGGGACGAGGACGGCTCTGACATCACTCATTGATCCACCTTGCATCACTCACTGGCCGGCGTCCTGTCACTCTCCCGGCGACCGTCCAGTCCGATCCCGAACCATGCGAGGACCGCGATGACGACAGCCGCCGCCACGATGGCGATGTCCGCGACGTTGCCGATGAACAGGCCACCGTAGTCGATCATGTCGACGACATGCCCCCGGCCGACGCCCGGCTCCCGGAAGAAGCGGTCGAGGAGGTTGCCGAGCGCACCGCCGAGGAGCAACCCGAGGCACACGGCCCAGCCGACGTGACCGATCCTGCGCATCGAGGCGACGATGACGACGATGACCCCCACCGCGAGGATCGTGAGCACCCAGGTCGCCTGGTTGCCGATCGAGAAGGCGGCGCCCGGGTTGCGGATGAGGTTGAGTCGGAGCACGTCACCGATGACGTTGACCGGCCGCCCCGGCTCGAGGGCGGCCAGGGCCCAGACCTTCGTGCCCTGGTCGGCGAGCAGCGTGAAGATCGCTACCGCGAATGTCGTCCCGACGAGGGTATGTCGGCCCCCCCGACCGGCGCCGTCACTCAGCGGCGCTCCTCCTTCATCTTGCATGGCATGCATAGGGTCGCACGAGGAGCGGCCTGAAGTCGAAGTGTGCCGATCGCGTTGCCGCAGTTCTCACAGATCCCGTAGGTTCCCGCGTCCATCCGCTCCAGGGCCCGGCGGTTCTGCTCGAGCAGATCGCGGGCATTGTTGACCAACGTCATCTCCTGCTCGCGCTCGAACGTCTTCGTCCCGGCGTCGGCCTGATCGTCCCCCGCACTGTCCCCGACCTCCTGCAGCAGGTCGAGCAGCCCCGCCTGGGCCTCCGTGATCTCCCGCTCGAGCTGGGAGATGTCGCTCTCGATCTCCTGGCGCAGCTCGGCGAGCTCCTCTGGCGTCCAGGGGGACTCGTCCTCGCGCACCCCTGTCGTGAGGCCCTGCCGAGCTGACTTCCCCGTCGCGGTCTTCATGGTCGTCCCCCTGGCTGGTGCTTTCTTGGCGGTTCTCTTGCTGGCAGTTCTGTCGCTGGCAGGTGTCTTGCTGGCGGTTGTCTTCTTCACAGCTGTCGTCTTGGCCGCCGCACTCTTGACCACTGTCTTCTTTGCAGTTGTCTTCTTCGCAGTTGTCTTCTTCGCAGTTGTCTTCTTCGCAGTTGTCTTCTTCGCAGTTGTCTTCTTCGTCGTCGTCTTCTTCGCGGTGGTCTTGGCAGGCGTTGTCTTGGCAGGCGTTGCCTTGGCAGGCGTTGCCTTGGCAGGCGTTGTCTTGGCGGGAGCTGCCTTTGCGGTGGTCTTCGTGGTGGACGCGTTGGCCGTGGCCTTCTTCGACGCAGCCTTCGTCGACGTACTCTTCTTCTTCGGCGCTGCGTTCGCGGTGCCCTTCTTGGCGGCGCTCTTCTTGACGGTGGTCTTCTTCGCGGTGGCCTTCTTGGCGGCGCTCTTCTTGCTGGTGCGCTGAGTCGTGGTGGTGGCAGACCGCTGTGCCGTTCCCCTCGTGGCCATGGCCGGTGCACTTCCCTTCATCAAGGCTTGATCGAGCCGACAGCGAGTCCACCCAACGACCGTGCTGTGAGCATGACGTGAGCGCAGGATAGCGAGGGTTCGGCCGCTTCGGAGGGAAGAACACGAGAAAGTGCTGCTCAGCCCTGATCGAGGCCCCAGAACTCACCTGAACGGCCGTGGGGTGGGACTGTGATGTCCCACCCCACGGCCGTTCAGCTACTTCCAAAGACGCGATCAGCTGGCGGTGACCTCGTCCGACGCCTCGGCCTCGGCCTCTGCGCCGGCACCCTCGGCGGTCATCCCGTCCAGGTCGGACAACTGACCGGTGATGAAGGCCTTCAGTCGGCTGCGGTAGTCGCGCTCGAAGGTCCGCAGACCGTCGATGGCCTGCTCCAGGCGCGTCCGCTCGGCCGCGAGCTCCTCGAGGATGCTCTGCTTGCGCTGCTGCGCCTCGTGGACCATGCCGGTGGAGCGCTCACGGGCCTCGGTGATGAGCTCCTGGTGCTGGGACTTGCCCTCGGCGATGAGCGTGTCGTGCTGGGTCTGAGCGGTGCTGATCAACTCGTCGTGACGGGCCTGACCGGTGCTCACGAGCTCGTCGTGCTGAGCCTGCCCCGAGGACAGCAGCTCGTCGTACTTCGCCTGTCCGGTGCTGACCAGCTCGTCGTGACGGGCCTGACCGGTGCTCACGAGCTCGTCGTGCTTGGCCTGACCGGTGCTCACGAGCTCGTCGTGCTGAGCCTGCCCCGAGGACAGCAGCTCGTCGTACCGGGCCTGGCCCTCCTCGAAGAGGCTCTGGCGACGGGCCTCACCCTCGGCGATGTGCTCGTCGTGGACCCGCTGGGCAAGTGCGATGATGCTGGCCGCGTTGTCGCTGCCGCCGATGGCACGCATCGTGCCGGTGTCGTCGAGTGACGCGAGACTCTGCGGCGCCGAAGCACGCTCCTGCGCCTCACGGGCCGCCTGCTCAGCACGCTCACGCGCCTCCTGGGCCTCCCGCTCGGCCTGCTCGGCCTCGGCCCGGGCACGCTCCACGCGCTCGGCAGCCTCGCGCTCAGCCTCTTCGGCGCGCTGGATCGCTGCGGCGACACGGCTGCTCGCGGCCTCGTCAGCAGCGCGCTCAGCCTCCTCGGCTGAAGCGGCAGCAGCGGCCACCCGACGGTCGGCCTCCTCGGCACGCCGCTCGGCCTCCTGGGCCCGCTGCTCGAGCTCCGCGACCCGGCTCTCAGCGGCCCCCGCCCGCTGCTCGAGCTCGCCGGCGCGCGACTCGGCGGCCTCGGCCTTCGCCTGGGCCTCCTGCAGCTGACCCTCGAGGTCACCGACGCGTGCCTTGAGCGTCTGGTTCTCCGAGGTCAGGGCCTCCAGGTCGCCATTGAGTGCGGTGAAACGACCCTGCAGGTCGTCGTGGGCGCTCTGAAGGGCCTGGAGCCTGGCCTTGGTCTCTGAGGTCTCGGTGTCGGACGGGACGGCGGCCATGCCGCGACCGGCGCGGCAGTCGTTGAGCTGGCTGCGCAGGTCCTCGGTCACCTGAGCCGTTCGGCGCATCTCGGCGACGATCTCGTCGAGGAAGTCGTCGACCTCGCGCTCGTCATAACCCTTACGGAACTGCGTCTGGGTGAACGTCTTGTTGAGGACGTCCTCCGGCGTCAGCGCCATCTGTCACCTCTTTCGGTTCCGGCGCTGCTCGTCAACGCCGCTGGGAAAACTCACATGGTGTGCGCAGGAGCACGGCACACCAGGGGTCACCTGAACCACTCTAGAGGCAGAAACAGGCCCGATCCACAAGCGCCCGGCCTCGGGGACCGGCCGGGCCGGGCGAAGCCGGGTCTCTCAGACGATCGCGAGCAGGATGTAGACGATCAGGATGAGGACGAAGAAGGCCAGGTCGAGGGCCACTCCACCGATCCGTAACGGCGGTAGGACCTTACGCAACGCGTTGAGCGGAGGGTCGGTGAGGGTGTAGATCCCCTCGGCCACGACGAGCACCGGTCCCCGCGGCCGCCAGTCGCGCGAGAAGACCTGCACCCAGCTGAGGATGAGTCGACCGAAGAGCACGAGGAGGTAGAGGTACAGCACCAGCCCGATGAGGCTGCGAATTGCGGTCATCGATCAGCGGTCCTCACGCGTTTCATTCCTCCACGTCACGCAATCGCCACGCGGATGCGCGTGGACTCAGCTCTGGTTGAACGGGGCGGTGCGCCCAGTCGTTCCCGAACCGTCGCCGGAGCCCACCTCGATGCCCTGGGGCGAGAGGAGGAAGACCTTGACGGTCACGCGCTCGATGCTACCCCGCAGCCCGAAGACCAGACCCGCACCGAAGTCGACCAGGCGCTTGGCATCCTTGTCGTCCATCTCGGTGAGGTTCATGATGACCGGCGTCCCCTCACGCAGGCTCTCGCCGATGATCCGGGCGTCGTTGTAGGTGCGCGGGTGGATCGTGGCGATGCGGCGGATCGCCCCGAGCTCGCGGTTCTGGACCAGACGCACGTTGGACCCGGCGGAGCGCAGCGGCGTCACGTTCGCCTCAGGCGCCTCGGGAACGGCCGGCTCGACGTCGTCGTACCCGTCGTACCCGTCGTGGACATCGCCCTCGTAGTAGTCGTCGTCGTAGCGCTCACCCTCGTCCTTGAGGCCGAGGTAGACCATCGTCTTGTGCAGTGCGCCGCCCATGAAAGCTCCTGACTGGCTGTGCGAACGTGAGTGTTCAACGTGTAGCGGGTCGTGATTGAAGTTACAGGTGTGGCGGACGAGAACCGAGGATTGCCGTCCCGACACGCAGGTGTGTCGCGCCATGGGCAACCGCCGCCTCGAGGTCCCCGCTCATCCCCGCAGAGATCCACAAGGCCTGCGGGTATGCGCTGCGCACCTCGTCGGCCACCCTCGCCAGACGGGCGAAGGCCTGGTCAGGGTCCTCGCCGAGGGGCGCGACCGCCATCACCCCGGCCAGCCGCAGGTGAGGGAGGTCCCGGATCTGGTCGGCCAGCGGGAGCACCTCGGTCGGGACCGCTCCACCCCGGCCGGCCTGGGACCCCTCGCCCAGGTCGACCTGGATGAGGACGTCGAGGACCCGGTCCGTATGGGAGGCCCCTCGGTCGAGGGCGACCGCGAGGGCGGCTCGGTCGACGGAGTGGACGACGTCGGCATAGCGGGCGATCGAGTTCGCCTTGTTCCGCTGGGCCTGGCCGATGAAGTGGATGGTCGGCGTCCGGTCTCCGAGCTGTTCGCGGAGCTCCGCGACCTTGACCTTGGCCTCCTGGTCCCGGTTCTCCCCGATGTCCGTCACTCCGAGCTCGACGAGGTGGGCCACGTCCGTCACCGGGAAGTACTTCGTCACCACGATGAGGGTGATCTCGTCCGGCGACCTGCCCGCTGCCACGCAGGCCGCCTCGATCCGCTCCCGCGTCCGTGCGAGCCCGTCGCTGAGCTCCGCCCGCCTGTCCGTCATCCCTTGTCCGTCATCCTTGTCAGTCATCCCTTGTCAGTCACGCCTCTGTACGCGGGCGATCACTCCTGCGCCGCGCCCGGTGCGGCCGTCACGTCGATGGGAGAAGAGTCGATCCGTCTCCTTCGTGCAGCCGGGGAGCCAGCTCAGCGAGATCCCTTCACGATGCAGCTGCTCGACGACTCCCGCCGCCACATCGATGGCCGCCGTTCCCGTCCAGCTGACGGCGGCCGACACCGGCTCGGCGGCTGCGGCCTCCGCCCGCATGTGCTCGGGCACTTCGTAGCAGCGTCCGCACACGGCGGGTCCGACGACCGCCTCGATACTCGCGGCCCCGACCTCCCGCATGGCATTCACGGTCGCTCGGACGACGCCGGCCACCATGCCTGCTCTGCCGGCATGAGCGGCCGCAAGGACGCCAGCAGCGTTGTCGTACAACAGAATCGGGACGCAGTCCGCCACCAGGGTGAAGAGCGCGACGTCGGGAAGGGTCGTGACCACACCATCGGTTGCGGGGGTCGGCTCGTCGAGCTGAGCCACCTCGGTGATCACACGCACCTCGGCGCCGTGCACCTGGTTCATGAACACCGGACGAAGAGCCCGTGCACCGGACATCCGGGCGAGGGTGTCCAGAACCTCGGCACGATTCCGCTCGACCGTCTCGGCGTCGTCACCGACGTGGGCGCCGAGGTTGAGGCCCTGGAAATCGCCCGTGGAGTAGCCACCGTCGCGAGCGGTGAAGCCTAGAGCGGCATCGTCACGTCGCTGCAGGCTCCACCACGCACGGTCCACTACGTGACGGTCCGCTACTTGAGGAAGTCGGGGACGTCCAGGTCCTCGTCGTCGTCGAAGATGACCTGCTTCGGCGGAGGAGCGACATGGGGACGACGCTCCGCGGCGGCTGCGGCGACCGGGACCGGCTCGGCACGCTCGCCCTCGCTGTCCCGGCTCTCCTCGGACCCGACCTGCTCGTCACGGGCCGGGGGGACGGCGGGAGCGCTCGCGGGCGGAACCGCCGCAGTGACGCCGGCAGCGCCGTAGGTGGAGCCGTTGGCCCCTGCCGACGCTGCGGTCGGCTGCGTACGCAGGGCAGGTCCGCCGCCCTGGACGGTGCCGAGGGCCGTCTCGTCATTGCGCCGCTTGGGGCTGCCGCCGTCGAAGCCGGCGGCGATGACCGTCACGCGCACCTCGTCGCCGAGGGCGTCGTCGATGACCGCACCGAAGATGATGTTGGCCTCCGGGTGAGCCGCCTCCTGGACCAGGCGGGCCGCCTCGTTGATCTCGAACAGGCCGAGGTCGCTGCCACCCTGGATCGACAGGAGCACGCCGTGGGCGCCGTCGATGCTCGCCTCGAGCAGCGGGCTGGAGATCGCGAGCTCCGCGGCCTGCACCGCCCGGTCGTCGCCCCGTGCCGAGCCGATGCCCATGAGTGCGGATCCGGCACCCTGCATGACGGACTTGACGTCCGCGAAGTCGAGGTTGATCAGGCCCGGGGTGGTGATCAGGTCGGTGATGCCCTGGACACCGGAGAGCAGGACCTGGTCCGCGCTGCGGAAGGCGTCGAGGACACTCACCTGGCGGTCGCTGATCGACAGCAGTCGGTCGTTGGGGATGACGATGAGGGTGTCGACCTCGTCGCGGAGGTCTGCGATGCCGCTCTCGGCCTGGTTCGCACGACGCCGACCCTCGAAGGTGAACGGACGGGTCACGACACCGATCGTGAGCGCTCCGAGGGAGCGCGCGATCTTCGCCACGACGGGGGCGCCACCGGTGCCGGTGCCACCACCCTCACCGGCTGTCACGAAGACCATGTCGGCCCCGCGCAGGACCTCCTCGATCTCCTCGGCGTGGTCCTCGGCAGCCTTGCGGCCCACCTCGGGGTCGGCGCCGGCGCCGAGGCCACGGGTCAGCTCGCGGCCGACATCGAGCTTGACGTCGGCATCGCTCATGAGGAGAGCCTGGGCGTCGGTGTTGATCGCGATGAACTCCACCCCCTTGAGCCCGACCTCGATCATCCGGTTGATGGCGTTCACGCCGCCACCCCCGATGCCGACGACCTTGATGACGGCGAGGTAGTTCTGAGGAGTTGCCACGTGGGGGGCCTTTCAGAGTGTCGCTTGTGGAGCTGCGAGAAGTCTTAATCTAAAGTTAAGGTTTAGAGTCATCGGATCCAACCGATGAATCGACGCTATGCCGACTACGCAGGGCAAGCAACGTTGTGCCTGCGCGTGTCGCCACTTGATCTGCGGAATCAGCCGATTCTTCCAGCTGCGACGTCGAGGACCTCGCGGCCTGAATCACTTGCGCCACAGGAGTCACATCCGTCACGCGCCGCCGGGTCGTTCAGCTCTCACTGTCCTCCGCGGGCGCGACGGTCCCCTCGGTGACCGGGCTGCGTGGGGCGCTGACGTCGATCCGGAGGGCGTCGGTCGCCAACAGCACCTGCGCCACCTCCGCCTTGAGCTCGGCGTCCTCGGGCCCACCCCAGGTCAGCGTCCGCTCGCCGAGCTCGAAGGTCACGAGCTCGGCACTCGTGAGCGTCGTCGACGTGAGCTGCTGGGAGATGCTCCTCGGCAAGGAGGACACGACGCTCCACGCGGCCCGGTAGGCCTGCTGGGTGACGGCGTCCGCCCCGACCGCACGCACGAGCGGCAGGGACGCCGGGGCCTCCGCAACGGTCTCGATGACGACTCCGTCGGCGTCGACGACCGCGAGCCCCTGGGAGGACGTCTGTACCGCCAGAACGGGCTCGCGCGACGTCACCTTGATGGTCACGGCTGACGGCCAGCTGTGCACGACGTGGACGTCCGCGACGATGGGCACCTCACGAACAGCCTGCTCGGTCACAGAACTCTTAACCTGAACTAGAGGTTCACCGATGGTCAGGTCAGCAGCCGCGCGGATCTGTTCCTCCCAACGTGGCTCCACGCCGGTGACGACAACCTCCTCGACGAGCAGCCAGTCGCTGCGCCAGAGCACCCACCAGCCCCCGACTGCGAGCCCAGCGAGGAGGACAAGCGCGGCGATCAGCTTCCAGGTCCTGCGGCGGCGGGCCGAGAGGCGCTTCTCGAAGCGTTCCTGAGCGGAGCTGCTGCCGCCCGGCCCTGTGCGGGATCGTGTGCCTCGCAATCGCCCCGTACGAGGACGCGTCGGTGCCGTCGGTGCGGGGGTCACGACGACCCCCCTGGGTGGTCGGAGTGGTCGCCGTCATTGCCGTCCAGAGCCTCGGCAATCCGAGGAGCCAGGCGGGTCACGTCTCCGGCGCCGATGGTCATGACGACGTCCCCGGTCGCCGCCAGGCCCCGGACCAGGTCGACGGCCTCGTCGTCGTTCGCCGGCCGGTGGATGGTGCGACCCGCTGCCCGCAACGGGTCCGCGATGAGGTCGCTGCTCACGCCCTCGAGCGGACTCTCGCGAGCGCCGTAGATGTCGAGGATGACGACCTCGCCGGCCGGGGCGAGTGCCTCGGCGAACCGCTCCGCGAAGTCTCTGGTGCGGGAGTACAGGTGCGGCTGGAACACGGCGACGAGCCGTCCGCCGCGACGCCGTGCCAGCTCGACCCCGGTGCGGACCGCGGCCGTGACCTTCGGCGCGTTGTGCGCATAGTCGTCGACGACCCGCACTCCCCCGTGCTCGCCGTGGGACTCGAACCTGCGGGCCGCTCCCGTGAATGCAGCCAGACCGGCCAGGGCCTGCGCCTCGCTCAGCCCGCACCCAGCAGTGAGAGCACCGAAGGCGCCGGCGGCGTTCTCGACGTTGTGGGCTCCGGGGACGGCGAGGACGAGCTCGTGGGCGACCCCGTCGACGACGAGGCGTGCCGTCGCCCCGGCGTCCCGCTCCTGCCGCTCCTGCACCACGAGGTCCGCATCCTCGCTCTCGCCGTAGGTGAGGACGCGACGACTGGTCTCCCGGGCATACCCGGCCAGTGCTCGTGCGCCGGGATCATCGGCGCAGGCCACGAGGAGTCCTCCGGGCGTCATCGAGTCGACGAAGGCCCGGTAGGCGGCCTCCACCCCGGCCAAGTCGCCATGGAAGTCGAGGTGGTCGGGCTGGACGTTGGTCACGATCGCGGTGTCCGGGTGGTAGACGACGAAGGAGCCGTCGCTCTCGTCCGCCTCGACGACGAGGTGCCGACCGGAGCCGAGCGCAGCGTTCGTCCCCTCCTGAGGGATCTCAGCACCGGATGCGAAGGCGGGATCCATCCCGGCGGCCCGGAGCGCGACGACGAGCATCGAGGTGGTCGTGGTCTTCCCGTTGGCGCCGGCGACGGCCACCACCGACCGGTCGCCGCGCAGGGCCACGATGCCCTGCGACCGGTGGAGCACCCGCAGTCCGGCCTTCCGTGCCGCGACGAGCTCGGGATTGCTTTCGGCGATGGCGGAGGAGACGACAACTGTGTCGGCCCCCTCGACCTGCTCCGGCCGCTGCCCGATGAACACGGTGGCGCCGGCGTCACGCAGCGCGTGCAGGGCGTCGGAGTCCTTGGCGTCCGAGCCGCTCACCGGCACCCCGGCGGCGAGCATGAGGCGGGCGACGGCCGACATCCCCGCGCCGCCGATGGCGATGAAGTGGACGCGACCGAGCTCACTCGCCGACGGCACCTGCAGGGAGTAGTCGAAGCGAGGCGCGCTCACGCGGACCCCTCGGGCGATGAGCCAGAAGACGATGGGCCAGAAGACGATGGGCCATCAGCTGACGGGCCTTTCGACGAGCCCGCTGCGGCCGCGCGCTCGACCAGGTCGGCCAACCGCTCGTGACCGTTGCGGACACCGACCGATGCGGAGGCCGCGGACATCCGCTCGAGCCGCGCCCGGTCAAGGGCGAGGGGCAGGACGACTCTGCGCACCCAGATGGCGTCGACCTCGGCATCCTCCGCCAGCAGAGCCCCGCCCGCGTCGACGACGTCCTTGGCGTTGAAGCGCTGCTCGCCGTTGCCGATCGGGAGTGGGACGAAGACAGCCGGCGCGCCGACGGCGCTGAGCTCGCACACGGTGTTCGCGCCGGAGCGGGCGACGACCAGGTCGGCGGCGGCCAGGCACAGCTCCATCCGGTCGGCATAGGCGAGCACCGCATACCGTCCTGGACCGGCGGGGACCTCGGGGATGAACTCCTTCCCCCGCCCGGTGACGTGGAGGACCTGCACCCCGGCCTCGACGAGCTCTCCTGCGGCAGCGCCGAAGGCCTCGTTCAACCGCTGGGCACCGAGACTGCCGCCCGTGACGAGAATCGTTGTGAGAGCAGGATCCAGGCCGAGCGTCCGCGCTGCTTCCTCTCGCAGCGCCGGGCGGTCCAAATCCCGGATCTCGCGGCGCAGCGGCATGCCCGTCACGGTCGCATGCGGCAGACGGGTCGAGGCGAAGGTCACGGCGACGTGGGGGGTGAGCCTGGCGCCCAGGCGGTTGGCCAGCCCCGGTCGGGCATTCTGCTCGTGGATGACGATCGGGACGGAGAGACGCCGCGCCGCGAGGTAGGCCGGCGTGCTGACGTAGCCGCCGAAGCCGACGACGGCCTCCGCGCGGGTGGTCCGGATGGCGGTTGCAGCCGCGTCTACCGCAGCGCGGAGCCGCCCGGGGAGGCGGAGCAGGTCGGCGCTCGGGCGCCGGGGCATCGGCACCTTGGGGATGGGGGTCAGCTCGTAGCCGCGCGCCGGGACGAGGTCGGCCTCGAGACCGCTCTGGGTGCCGAGGACCGCCACCTCGATTGCTGGGTGGCGCTCACGCAGGGTGTCGGCGAGGGCCAGCAACGGGGAGATGTGCCCGGCGGTGCCTCCGCCGGCAAGGACGACCGCACGCATCGGCTCATCCCCTCCTGCGCAGGCTCTGCCGGACCCGTGTCGGGAGGACGGCCCGCTTCGGTCGGGCGGCGAGCGCGGCGGCGCAGTCGGGCTCGTGGCGGGCGAACGAGATGAGGATGCCGAGGGCCGCCATCGTCATGATGAGCGAGGAACCACCGGAGGACACGAGCGGAAGGTTGACGCCGATGATCGGGATCATCCCGATCACCGAGCCGATGTTCATCATGGCCTGGATGACGATCCACGCCATGATGCCGGCCGTGGCCAGGCGGACGAACATGTCGTCGGACTTCATCACCAGGCGGTAGGACGCGTAGGCGATGAGGAGGAACAAGGAGATCACCAGGAGCGAGCCGGCCAAGCCCAGCTCCTCACCGATGATGGCGAAGATGAAGTCGTTGTGGGGCTCCGGCAGCCACTGCCACTTCTCCCGGCTCCGGCCCAGCCCCACCCCGAACCACCCGCCGTCCGCCAGCGCGTAGCGGCCGTGGATCGACTGGCGCGCGCTGCCGAAGGGGTCGGTGTTCCGGCCCAGCCACACATCGAGACGGCCCAACCGGTTGGGGCTGTAGATGACCATGGCGACAGCGAGCGCAGCGAAGGCAGCTCCGGCGACCGCGAAGTAGCGGGCCCGCACGCCGGCGCTCCAGAGCACGGCCCCGACGATCGCGGCGAGGATGAGGACCGTCCCGAGGTCCTCGCCGTAGAGGACCAGCCCGCCCGAGATCGCCACGAAGGGCACGATGTAGGGGACGAGGACGTGCCGGAACTGCCCGATCAGGAGCCGCTTCTTGGTCAGGATGGCCGCCCCGAGGAGGGCGAGCGCGAGCTTGACGATCTCGCTGGGCTGGGCCCGGAGTCCCGCGATCTCGATCCAGTTGCAGTTCCCCTGGACGCAGACCCCGATCGGGCTGAACACCATGGCCTGGGACGCGATCGCCACGAACATCAGGGGCAGGGCGAGCCGCTTCCACACGTGGGGCGGGATCCTCACGGCGACGAGCACGCCGAGGGTGCCGAGCACCGCATAGATGAGCTGGCCGCGGAACACGCTGTAGGCCGACCTGGTCGCGGCCAGGGAGACGACGGCCGAGGCGGACATGACCATGATGAGCCCGAAGGTGACGAGCACGCTCAGGGCGATGATGAGCAGGTAGTACGTCGTCGTCGGGTTCTCGAGCCACCGCAGGCGCTCGGACCAGGGGCCGATGCTGCGCGCGCGCAGCGACCCTGCCGTGCGAGTCGCGGCGGAGGTCCCCGGCCGACGAGGTGGAGCAGTCGTGCTCACTCAGGCCCCCTCTGCCGAGCCCCGCTGCTCGACCAACCGGTGGACTGCGGCGGCGAAGGCGTCGCCACGGGCTCCGTAGTTGACGAACATGTCCATGGACGCGGCAGCAGGGGCCAGGAGCACGACATCGCCGGGGCGGGCAGCATCGAGGGCCAGGGCAGCGACACGGTCCATCACCCCAGTGTCGGTGTCTGCGACATCGAAGACACGGACATCCGGTGCGTGTCGCTCGAGCGCCTCGGCGATCCGGGCCCGGTCCGCCCCGATGAGGACGACGGCCCGCAGTCGGGGAGCCACCTCGCGCACGAGGTCGTCGACGTCGGCGCCCTTGAGGAGTCCGCCCGCGATCCAGACGACGTGATCGAAGCCGAGCACCGATGCCCGGGCCGCATGGGTGTTCGTCGCTTTCGAGTCGTCGACGAAGCGGACCTCGTCGATGACCGCCACCTCGGTGATCCGGTGGGGCTCGGGGGTGAAGCGGCGCAGGCCCTCGCGGACGGCGGCGGGGGGCACCCCCACCGCACGGGCCAGCGCCGCGGCAGCCAGGGCGTTCTGCACGAGGTGTGGCGGCGGGACGATGTCGGTGCGACCGCCGGTGAGGTCGGCAAGGGTGCCCAGCTCGGCGGCAGAGGTCGCCCTCTCAGCGACGAAGGCCCGGTCGGCGAGGACGTCGTCGACCACACCGAGCATCGAGAGCCCCGGGACGCCGAGGGTGAAGCCGATGGCGCGGGCCCCCTCGACGACGTCGGCGTCCCGGACCAGCTGTTCGGTGGCGGGATCCTCCACGTTGTAGACGCACGCGACCTGAGTGCGCTCGTAGACCTTGCCCTTGGCCTTGCCGTAGGCCTCGAGGGAGCCGTGCCAGTCGATGTGATCGGGAGCGATATTGAGACACACGGAGGCGACCGGCGAGAGGGAGGACGCCCAGTGCAGCTGGAAGCTCGACAGCTCGACGGCGATCACGTCGTACGGCTCGGGGTGGAGGACCGCCTCGAGGATCGGGGTGCCGACGTTGCCCGCGCTGCAGGATCGCAGGCCGGCGGCCCGGAGCATCGAGGTGAGCATCTGCACCGTTGTCGTCTTGCCGTTGGTGCCTGTGATGGTCAGCCAGGGGGCGGCACCGACCGCTCGCAGGCGCCACGCCAGCTCCACCTCACCCCAGATGGGTATGCCCTGGCCGGCCGCGTCGGCCAGCAGCGGCTGGTCGGGGCGCCAGCCGGGTGAGGTGACGACGAGGTCGATCGGCTCCCGCGGCATACCCCCGACCTGCTCGGGACCGACGCGCACGTCGACGCCGAGGATGTCGAGGATGCGCATCCGCTCCATCAGCGCGGAGTTGCCGGCCGGGTCCGCACCGTCGACGAGGATCACGCTCGCGCCACGCTCGACGAGGGCGTCCGCGGCGGCGAAGCCGCTCACGCCACCGCCCGTCACGAGAATGCGCAGGCCGCTGGGGTCGAAGGGCTCGGCCTGGTCGGGATGGACCTCGGTGAGGCCCGCGGGACTACCCACCACCGACGACCCACTCCGCGTAGAACAGTCCCAGCCCGAGGGCGACGAAGAGTCCGGACAGGATCCAGAAGCGGATGACGATCGTCACCTCTGCCCAGCCCAGGAGCTCGAAGTGGTGCTGGAGCGGCGCCATCCGGAAGACGCGTTTGCCGGTGGTCTTGAAGGAGGCGACCTGGATGATCACCGAGAGCGTGATCATGACGAAGAGACCGCCGAGGATGACGATGAGCAGCTGGGTGCGGGTCGTGATGGCCAGGCCGGCCATCGCACCACCGAGCGCCAGCGAGCCGGTGTCACCCATGAAGATCTTCGCCGGGGAGGCGTTCCACCAGAGGAACCCGAAGCAGGCCCCCATTCCGGCCGCAGCGACGACGGCGAGGTCGCGCGGATCGCGGACCTCGTAGCAGTTCAGCCCCGGGGTGATCTGACAGTTCTGGTTCCCCTGCCAGATACCGATGAGGACGAACGCGGCGAAGACCATCACAGAGGCGCCCGTCGCCAGCCCGTCGAGACCGTCGGTGAGGTTCACACCGTTCGACGTGCCGGCGACGATGATGTTCGCCCAGATGACGAAGAGGAGCACGCCGAGCAAGGGCCCGGCGAAGGCCAGGTCGAAGCCGGTGTCGCGCACGAAGGAGACGTGGGTCGAGGCGGGTGTCCGCCACCGCTCGCTGGGGAACTGGAGGGCAAGGATCGCGAAGACCGTTGCGACCAGGACCTGTCCGAAGAGCTTCTCCGCTGAGCGCAGACCGAGGCTGCGCTGCTTGCTGATCTTGATGTAGTCGTCGAGGAAGCCGACCAGACCGAGCCCGGACATGAGGAAGAGCACGAGGACGGCGCTCGTCGACGGCTTCGACCACGTGAGCAGGTGGGCCGTGGCATACGCGACGACGCAGGCGAGGATGATGACCGCACCGCCCATGGTCGGCGTGCCTCGTTTGGTGTGGTGTGAGGTCGGTCCGTCGTCCCGGATGAACTGGCCGTAGCCCTGGCGGACGAGGAACTTGATGAACATCGGGGTGCCGAAGAGCCCGATGAGCAGGGCGACGACGGCCGCGATCAGGACGGCGAGCACGTGGCTGATCCTTCCTGGTCGGGGTCGGCTGCGGTCGAGGCGTCCTCCGCGAGGCGGTCCCCGAGATGGCGCAGCCCGGCATCGCGGCTGGACTTGAAGAGGACGACGTCACCCGGGCGGATCTCACCCTTGAGCAGATCGTATGCGGCATCGGCGTCCGCGACGACGTGGCACCGGTCGGCGTGTCCCTCCGCGCCCGCGGCGATCGCGGGACCGCCCGCCCCGACGCAGACGAGGAGATCGACGCCGCCGGCCAGCGCATACCTCCCGACCTCGGCGTGCTCGGCGTCGGAATTCTCCCCGAGCTCGAGCATGGTGCCCAGCACCGCGATCCCCCGGCGCCCCTCAGCCATGACTGCGAGCGCGTCGAGAGCCGCGCGCATCGAGTCCGGGTTGGCGTTGTAGGCGTCGTTGACGATGATCACGCCGTTGGGCCGCTCGGTGACCTCCATCCGCCACCGGCTCAGCGACCGGCTCGACCGGAGGGCCGAGGCGATGACCTCGTCGGGGATGCCGCACTCCCTGGCGACGGCGACGACCGCGAGGGCGTTGCCGACGTGGTGGATGCCGTGCAGCGGCAGGGTCACCCGGAAGGGAGCCTCCTCGGAGACGATCGTGAAGCTCGGGCGGGAGGCGGCGTCGAGCTCGACCTCCACCGCCCGCAGGTCCGCAGCCGGGTCGCCGGAGGCGCTCACCGTGACGACGCGCCCCGGGGCCACCTCCGCCATCGCGCGCACTGCCGGGTCGTCGTGGTTGAGCACGGCCAGCCCGCTGGAGTCGAGCGCGCTCACGATCTCGGACTTGGCGGTGGCGATGGCCTCCCTGGAGCCGAACTCCCCGAGGTGGGCGGTACCGACGTTGAGGACGACGGAGATGTCAGGGGGCGCGATCTCCGTGAGGTAGGTGATGTGCCCGGCGCCCCGGGCACCCATCTCCACGACGAGGTACCGGGTCTGCGGGGTGATGCGGGTGACCGTGAGGGGAACACCGACCTCGGAGTTGTAGGAGCCCTGGGGAGCGATGGTCGGCGCATCGGCTGCGAGCACCTGGCCGAGGAGGTCCTTCGTGGAGGTCTTGCCCGAGGACCCGGTGATGCCGATGACGGTCAGGTCGCGGGCCGCGTCGACGACACCACGCGCGAGGGCGGCGAACCCGTCCTGGATGTCGTCCACGACGATGCATACGACACCGTCCACGACCCGCGTCGTCATGGCCGCCAGCGCGCCGGCCTCGAGTGCCTGCGGGATGAAGTCGTGACCGTCGGCCTGCTCCCCGACGCGTGCGATGTAGAGGCCACCCGGACCGCACTCGCGCGAGTCGGTGACGACGGGTCCGTCGATGACGAGCTGCTCGGCGTCGGCCTCGGTGATCCCCGTGAGGCGACCGCCGCTCACCCGGGCGAGATGGGCCAGGCTCAGGGGGATCACGCGGACACCCCGAGCCGACGGCGCAGGGCCAGCGCGAGCTCCACGCGGTCGTCGAAGGGATGCAGCACGCCCTCTATCTCCTGTCCGGTCTCATGACCCTTGCCTACGAGTGCTATCGTCGCGGACTCCCCTGCCGCGCAAGCGATCTCGACAGCGCGCTCGATGGCGGCACGCCGGTCCCCCACCTCCTCCACGTGGCCGCCGTCGGCGACCTCTCTCGCGCCCGTGACGATCGCGGCGCGGATCTGCGCCGGATCCTCTCCACGGGGGTTGTCATCGGTGACGATGACGACGTCGGCGATCGCTGCTGCCCGGCCCATCGCCGCTCGCTTGCCCACGTCACGTCCACCGCCGGCACCGAGGACGGCGACCAGCGGTCCCCCGCCCGGGCGCTTGAGTGCTGTGAGCGCCGCGGCGACGGCGTCCGGGGTGTGCGCGTAGTCGACGACCGCGAGGGGCGCCCCGTCCTTCCCGACGCCGACCCGCTCCATCCGGCCGGGCACGTGCGGGTCAGTGAGGACTGCGGCGCGCACCTGCTCCGGAGCGTGGCCGAGCATGAGCAGGGCGGCAGCAGCCATGGCGGTGTTCATGATGTTGAAGTCACCGGGCAGGGCCGAGCGCAGGCTGAGCCGGACGTCCCCCGGGCCACGCAGGACGAACCCGTCGTCCCCCTCGCACTCGACCTCGTAGTCAGGTCGGACCCCCGCCTTCTGCGTCGAACCGATGGTGACGCAGTCGATCGTGGCCGCTTCCGCGAGCCGGGCACCCCACTCGTCATCGACGCACACCAGGCCCCGCTTGGCCCGCTGAGGGGTGAAGAGCGACGACTTCGCCCGGAAGTAGTCCTCCATGTCGCTGTGGAAGTCGAGGTGGTCCTGGCTGAGGTTCGTGAAGAGCGCAAGGTCATAGACGACTCCGTCCACACGGTGCAGGGCCAGAGCGTGGCTGGACACCTCCATGACGCAGTCGTCGACTGCTCGCTCCCGCATGACCGCGAGGAGGCGGTGCAGGTCGCAGGACTCCGGGGTCGTGCGCTCGCTCTTCACCCGCTCGGTCCCGATCCGCGTCTCGACGGTCCCGATGAGGCCTGTGGTGCGCCCCAGCGCCTCCAGCGCCGAGGTGAGCAGGTATGCGGTGGTCGTCTTGCCGTTGGTGCCGGTGATACCGAGCAGCTCCAGGGAGAGGTCGGTCGTGTCGTAGACCAGGGCCGAGACGGCACCGAGGACGGCTCGCGGGTCGTCGACGACGATGAGCGGAACGTCGACCCCTGCCTGTTCCACGAGCTGCTGTCCTCGCTCGTCGGTCAGGACGGCTGCTGCACCCGCTGCGGCAGCCGAGGCCGCGAAGGACCCGCCGTGGGTGTTCGCGCCCGGGAGCGCAGCATACAGATCACCCGCCCGCACCGCGCGGGAGTCGAGAGTGACGCCGTGGACCGTCGTCGACGAGTCGCCGATCACCCGACCGGCGGCGACCTGGGCACAGGCTGCGACGGGCGATCCGGCCGTTACGGGGTGCAGGCTCGACACAACGGCTCATTATCGTCGACGGCAGGCTACGGGAGGTACTCGGCACCCAGGACGCGCGGGTCGTCCCTCGAGGGCGGCTCGTCCAGGACGAGCTTCAGCGGCGTCGCCTCCGCCCCGGTCGGCGGGATGTTGAGCTCGGTGAGGGCGAACGTCGTGACCTCCTTGAAGATCGGCGCGGCGACGACGCTGCCGAAGAACCCGGAGGACGGCTTCTGGACGATGACGGTGACGACGATCTCGGGGTCGTCCGACGGAGCCATGCCGACGAAGCTCGCAGTCTTGCCGTGGTAGCGACCGAGCCGGTCGTCGTAGCGGTCGGCGGTTCCCGTCTTGCCGGCGATGCGGTAGCCGGGGATCTGGGCCCTGGTCGTGCTGCCCTGGTCCGAGACGGCCCCCTCGAGCATCTGCATGATGACGTCGGCGACCTCTGTGTCCACGACGCGTCGGGACGAGGGCGGATCGGTCGGGACCATGACCCCGCCCTCCCCCTCGACGGCCTTGACGAGGGTCGGCTCGACACGGACGCCACCGTTGGCGATGGTCTGGAAGGCGCTGCTGCTCTGGATCGCGGTGACCGACATGCCCTGCCCGAACATGATGGTGTAGCGCTGGGAGCCGCTCATCTTGTCGGCCGGTGCGACGAGTCCCGGTGACTCACTGGGGAATCCGATCCCGGTCTTCGAACCCATGCCGAAGCTGCGGAAGTAGCTCTCGAGGGTCTCCTTGTCGAGCTGCTCGCCGATGAGGATCGTCCCGATGTTGCTCGACTGGGCCAGCACGCCGGCGGCCGTGAGGAAGAGCGTCGGGTGGTCGTGGCTGTCCTTGAAGCTGCGGTCAGCCCGCGGCAGGCGGTTGGGCACGACGACCGGTTGGTCCGGGGTGACGGCACCTTCCTGGAGGGCCGCGGCCATCGTGATGATCTTGTTCGTCGAGCCGGGCTCGAAGATCTGGGTGAAGGCGCGGTTGTCGAGCGAGCCCTTCGCCGAGCCGATCTTGTTGGGGTCGTAGGACGGGTAGGACGCGACCGCGAGGAGCTCGCCGGTCTTGGCACCCTGGACGACCACCGTCCCTGACTCCGCCCCGAACCGCTCGACGCCGGCTGCGAGGGCGTTCTGCGCATACCACTGGATCGAGGAGTTGATCGTCAGCTCGACCTTGCGGCCGTCGAGCGCCTCCTCGACGACCTGGCGACCGTTCGGGATGACTCGTCCGTTGGGCGAGGTCTCGTACTTCGCCTGCCCGTTGACGCCGTGGAGAACCTCGTCGTACATCGCCTCGATGCCCCCGCCGGCCTGGCCGTCGGCGTAGACCCACCCGACGAGCGAGGCGGCCGTCGTCGACTGCGGGTAGTCGCGCTGCGTCGTGCGCTCGCTGTAGATCCCGGGGATCCCGAGGGCCTGGATGCGCCGCCACGTGGGGACGCTGATGTTCTTGGCGATGATGCGGTACCGCGCCGTGCCGGTCAGCTCCTTCCGGAGCTTGGACTCGTTGATCCCCAGGAGCGGAGAGAGGACCTCTGCCGCACCCTTGACACCCACCTTCGTCCGAACGCCGTCGATCCTCCGCGTGTACTCAGGCACGGCGGTCTGGTCCACGGTCACGGTCCGCCGCTCGATGCTCTGCGCGAGCACGACGCCGTTGCGGTCGACGATCTGGCCGCGCAGCGCAGGCAGCACCTCCGTGCGGTTGCGCTCGTCGAAGGCCTGCGCGGCCACGGCCGAGGCGTCCAGACCCTGGATGCGGACGAGCTGGGCGGCGAAGAGGGAGAAGATGACGGTCGAGAGCACGAGGATGCCGCGCACCCGACGGCGCGAGTTGATCTGCGGCGGGCGGGGTCGACGTCGGGGCCGAGGACGCGGTGTGGCGCCGGCGGCCCTCCGTGGACGCTGGGCCGCGCTCCCTGCGGCCCGGGGACGCTGGGGGGCGCCGGCCGAGCGGGGACGCTGGGCGGCGCTCCCTGCGGACCGGGACCGTGCAGCAGTTCCTTCCGATCGAGGACGCGGTGCGGCGCCCCCGGCCGAGCGGGAGCGCGGCGTGCCTCCTGAGGGCCCGCGCGATCCTTTGCTGCGGGAGGGCGTGGCGGCACGCGGGCTCCGGGGCCGTTGGCCGCGGGGTCGCTCCGGTGGGGTCATCGTTCCTCGCGTCATCAGGTCGTGATGTCAGTGGTCGTGATGTCGGTGTTGGTGATGTCGGTGTTGGTGATGTCGCTGGTCGGGATGTCGGATCCTCATCGGTGGAGGTGACCCGTGATCAGGGGGTGCTGTCGGCGGTCGTGGTCGCGCTGCGCACCGGCGGCGGGAGATAGGACGGCCCCGACACGGGCGGCTTGACGACCACGCTAAAGCTGCTCGCCTCCTCGGCAGGCGCCGCCACGCCGAGCACCTCGCCGGACTCCAGGTCGAGGAAGGCAGGGCTCGCCGCCGGGACCATCCCCATCCGGCTCGCCTTCTGTGCCAGAGCCGCCGGTGAGCTCACCGCGGTGATGCTCTGCTCGAGAGCAGCCTCCGCGTCGGCCAGCTCACCCGCCGTGCGCTGCAGCTCGTGGACACGGAAGGAGCCCTCGGCCATGGACATGTTGAGCAGGAGGAGGGCCAGCAGTCCGGAGAGGAGCAGCCCCGCGCACACGATGAGCATTCCCCCGTGGCTCGGTGCGGCGGCTGGGACGACGGTGAGGACCGGTCTCGGCGCCTCGCGTCGTCTGATCCTCGTAGCCGGGCTCCGCACAGAGGCGGTGGCGAGGGTGCTCATCGGGGTTCCCCATTCGTCGTGCGGTGGTTGTTCGGTGTCGGACCGTCAGTGGTGGCGCGGATCCGCTCGGCGGCCCGGAGACGCACCGACGCTGATCGCGGGTTGGCGATCTGCTCGGCCTCGGAGGCTTCCTCGGCGCCGCGCGTGAGGAGTCGGAGGTAGGGCGCATGCTCGGGCAGCTCGACCGGGAGGTCCACCGGGGTCGAGCTGCGCGCGCCGGCCGCGAAGGCCCGCTTCGTGATGCGGTCCTCGAGGGAGTGATAGGACAGCACCGCGATGCGACCTCCGACGGCCAGGGCGTCAATGGCCCGGGCGCACGCACGCTCCCAGACGCTCAGCTCGGCGTTGACCTCGATGCGCAGCGCCTGGAAGGTGCGCTTGGCCGGGTGACCCCCGGTCCGCGCCGCCTTGGCCGGCACCGCGTCGCGGATGATCTCGACGAGCTCGCCCGTCGTGCGGATCGGCCCCTTCTCGCGCGCCGCGGCGATCCGGGACGCGATGCGCCTGGCGAAGCGCTCCTCGCCGAACTGGCGCAGGATCCGCTCGAGGTCGCCCACCGCATACTCGTTGACGACGTCTGCGGCGCTGATGCCGCTGGTCGGGTCCATGCGCATGTCGAGCGGCGCATCCGCCATGTAGGAGAAGCCGCGCCCTGGCTCGTCGATCTGCATCGAGGAGACGCCGAGGTCGAAGAGGATCGCGTCGACCTTGTCGATGCCGAGATCGGCAAGCACGCTGGGAAGCTCGTCGTAGACCGCGTGCACTCCGACGAAGCGCTCACCGGCGAAGGCGAGCCGCTCCCCCGCGAGCTCCAGGGCTGCCGGGTCCCGGTCCAGGCCGATGAGCCTCGCCTGCGGGCAGGCCCGCAGCAGGGCCTCGCTGTGACCCCCGAGGCCGAGTGTCCCGTCGACGATGACCGCACCCTCGTGCTGGGCCGCCGGCGCGAGGAGCTCCACGCAACGTTGCAGCAGGACCGGGACGTGCCGCTCGGCACGAGGGTCCGTCGTCATCGCGGGTCCTTTGCTCATCGTCGTGCGCATGGTCTGGTCGTGCGCATGGTCTGGGGGTGGTAGGTGCCGGGGGTGGTCGGTGCTGTTGTGGTCGTGCAGTCGCTGCGGGCGGAGCCAGGGTGTGGGGCAGGTCGGGTGTGAGGTCGCGGGGTTCGAGGGTGTCGTGGAGGTGGGCGGGTCGAGGTAGGACCTGGACCTGGGTCCCCATCCGGCTGCGGACCCGGCACGGGGGAAGTCGTGTCGGGGACGCCGGTCCGGCTGGAGGCCGAGGCTCAGGTGCGGCCTGTAGGGGGTTGGTCGAGTCGAGAGGCTGAGTTGAGGGACAGGTCGAGGGGCGAGGTCTAGATCAGGCCGGGGAACACCTCCTCCTCCTGGTCCGAGTAGTCATCCTCGATCGCGGCGAGCTCGGCGTTCCAGGTCTCGGTGTCCCAGACCTCGAGGTGGTCGCCGACTCCGGTGACGGTGATGTCCCGGGACAGCCCGGCGTACTGGCGCAGATGCGGGGGGACGGAGATCCGGCCTTGCTTGTCGGGGATCTGGTCGGAGGCGCCGGAGAGCAGCATCCGGGTGTATGAGCGGGCCCGCTTGTTCGTGCTCGGCGCGGCCATCGCACGGCTGGCGAGGCTCTCGAAGACGTCGGACGGGTAGATCACGAGTGACTTCTCGTGCCCGCGGGTGATGACGATCCCGGACTGCAGTCGATCCCGGTACTTGGCCGGGAGGAACAGGCGGCCCTTGTCGTCGAGACGCGGCGTGTACGTGCCGAGGAACACCGCGTCCACCTCCCGTCCTGCATGACCCGAGCCATCCACGGCTCTCCCGTGCGCACCACCGTACTCCACTTTGCTCCACTTTCCATCCATCTAGATTGAATCTTCTGTCTCCAAGACCTATTTGTGCAGGTCAGAGGGGTGGTGCAAAGTGGAGGGAACTCATCCTCCATTGCTGCGCGTCGGAGAAGAGGTGGAGACTTGAGGAACCTGGGCGTCCTGACGAGGTCACCGGACGGCATGGACCAGCCAGACACTCGAGCCAGACCCACGAGCAGCCACCTCAGTGGGACCGGCCGACACGAGAGCGAAGGGAGCGTCGCGGCTAGTGACGCAGTACGGAGCACAACAGGGGCATGACCGGCTCGGCCACGACGCGCCGGCGCGACCGGACGGTCAGCGCCAGCCGATGCGCCTGGAGCAGGTGCGTCAGCTGGCCAGCGACCTCATGGCGACGATGAACTCGGTCATCGAGGGCAAGCCACAGGTGGTCTCGACCGCCGTCACCGTCCTCCTCGCCGAGGGCCACCTGCTCGTGGAGGACGTCCCCGGCGTCGGGAAGACGATGCTGGCCAAGACCCTCGCGCGCTCGATCGACTGCACCGTGCGGCGCGTGCAGTTCACCCCGGACCTGCTCCCGAGCGACATCACCGGCGTGAGCGTGTTCAACCAGGACTTGCGCGACTTCGAGTTCCGCCCCGGTGCCATCTTCGCCAACGTGGTCGTCGGGGACGAGATCAACCGGGCCTCGCCCAAGACGCAGTCAGCCCTCCTGGAGTGCATGGAGGAGGGCCAGGTCACCGTCGACGGACAGACCTACACCCTGCCCACACCGTTCATCGTCATGGCGACCCAGAACCCGATCGAGATGGAGGGCACCTATCCCCTCCCCGAGGCCCAGCGCGACCGGTTCATGGCCCGGATCTCCATGGGGTACCCGGCCCACCGCAGCGAGATGGACATGCTCCGCTCGCACGGCAAGGTCTCTCCCCTGGAGGACCTGCGACCGGTCGTCGACGCCGCCACTGTGTGCGCAATGATCGAGGCGGTGCGGGAGGTGCACGTCGCGGACTCCGTGCACGAGTACATCGTCGCGCTCGCTGCTGCCACGAGGCAGAGTCAGGCACTCCGACTCGGAGCCTCCCCGCGGGCCACGCTGCACGTGCTGCGGGCGGCCAAGGCGTATGCGGTGCTCGCCGGACGCGATCACGTCCTGCCCGACGACGTCCAGGCCGTGCTCGTCCCCGTGCTCGCCCACCGCATACTCACGACCGGCGAGACCCAGGCGTCCCGCCGCTCAGCGGCCGACGTCCTCACCGAGGTGCTCCACCAGGTCCGCGTGCCGGTCCCCCGTCCGTCCTGAGTCGGCCGAGGGCTCTGAAGTCGATGCCAGCGTTTCTCCGCTCCCTGACCGTTCGCGGTCACGTCTTCATCGGGCTCGGAGTCGCGCTGCTCCTCACCGGTCTCGGACTGGGCATGCTCGACCTGACGCGGATCGGCGTGCTGCTGATCATCCTTCCCCTCCTGACCTCCCTCATCACGCACCGGCACTCGCTCACCTTCGGGGTAGCCCGCCGCGCCTTCCCCGCCCGGGTGCAGATCGGGCAGCCGGCGACCATCGAGCTCAGCATCGTCAATCCCCTGCGGACCCGCTCGCCGGTCATCGCCGCTGAGGAGGTGCTGGACTACTCCCTCGGTGACCGTCCCCGCTTCGTCCTGCCGTCGCTCCGGCGCGGCCAGACCCACACCCTGCGCTACGAGGTGCGCGGCAGCGTCCGCGGCAGACACCACCTGGGCCCGTTGGCCCTCTCGGTCACCGACCCCTTCGGTCTGACCGACCGGGCCGTGCACATGCAGAGCACCGCTGAGCTCATCGTCCTCCCCCGGATCGTGACGCTCGGCACCTCGAGCACCGGGGCGCACGGGGTGGGCAGCGAGGGCACCATCCCCCACATGATCGCCCTGCACGGCGAGGACGACGTCTCGGTGCGCGACTACCGCGACGGCGATGACCTGCGCCGGGTCCACTGGCCGGCCACGGCCCGCACCGGCAGCCTCATGGTGCGTCAGGAGGACCGGCCTGCCATGAAGCGCGCCATCGTCCTCCTCGACTCACGCGAGTCGGTGCACGGACCGACGATCTCGCCGTCCCTGGAGTGGGCGGTGACGATGGCCGCCTCGGTCGTCGCGCATACCGAGCGGCAGGGGTATGCGGTGCACCTGATCACCGCCTCCCCCGACCCGGGCATCGGTCAGGAGACGAACCGGACCGCCACCTCGCTCGAGGCGCTCGCCCTGGTCACCCCCGGACCGGACGAGGATCTCGCCGGTGTCCTCCACCTGGCCGGAGGGTCGGTCGGCGCCGGCGGGCTGGTCGTCGCCATCATCGGCTCGTGCTCCGACGACGAGGCCAAGGCCGTCGCCTCGCTGCGGCCACCGGGCAGCGTCGGCGCTGCACTCATCGTCGACCGGAGCACGCTCGCCGGTCCCATCGACGACCTTCCCCTGGGCTCGCGGGTCCTCGCCACGGCCGAGGCTCTGCGTGGTGCGGGCTGGAACGCACTCATCGTCGACCCGTGGCTCACCTACTCCGAAGCCTGGCAACGGATCTCGGTACGCCGCGTCGCAGGAGGTGTGTGATGGGCCGCGCACGCATCGGTGAGGGCTTGCTGGCCCTGGCATGTGTCGCCGCCGTCGTGGCGCCGGCCCGCACCCTCTTCGAGCCGGACACCTGGATCTCCTCGGCGCTCTTCATGGCGCTGCTCGTCGCCGGGGCGGGGATGGTGGCGCGTGCGCTGAGCCGACGGGACTCGGTCGTGCTGCTCGCCCAGCTCGGGGTGGGCGTGCTGTTCACAGCGTGGATCTTCGCTCCGGAGAACCTCTGGTTCGGACTACCCGGATGGACGACCGTCCTGGACCTCAATGCGCTGCTCTACGAGGCGCGGGTGCTCATCAGCTATGCCGTACCTCCGGTGAAGGCCGGTCCCGGCATCACTTTGCTGCTGGCGCTCGTGAGCTGGCTGACGATGCTCGTCGTCGACTACCTGGCCGTCACGCGCCGATCGCCCGAGGTCGCCGGAATCCCTCTCTTCGCCGCCTTCCTCGTCACGGCCAGCAACTCCGGATCCGGGATGTCGGTCTGGTACTTCACGATTGGCGCACTCCTCTGGCTGCTCATGCTGAGCCGGGCCGGGGCGCGGTCGCTGCGACGGTGGGGATCGGGGAGCGGTCCGGGCGCCGTCGCCCGACGGTCGACCGCCAACCGGGTCGCGGCAGTGGGTGGAGTCGTCACGATCGCCGCGGTCGTCTGCGCCGCGGTCATCGCTGCGCTCCTCCCCCATCTGCCCACGCGGTTCCTGCTCGACGGGCTGGGCCGGGCTACCGACGGCGTCGGGAGCTCAGGAGCCGGCACCATCACCTCGACGGTCGATCTGGCGAAGAGCCTGCAGGGGCAGTCCCAGCGTCCTGTGCTCGAGTACGCGACCTCGGCCCGGCGGCCCGTACCGCTGCGGATCAGCGTCCTCACGCGGTACGAGAACGGTGAGTGGTCGGAAGCCCGGGACGCACCACTCAGCGACGGGCTCCCCACCCCCACCACGACCGACGCAACCACGGAGACGATCGACGTCACGTCGAACCTCCTGGGGGCGCCCCAGCTCGCCGTGCCCTACCCCACCGTCGACCTCAGCATCGAGGCCTCCTGGCAGAGCCGCCGAGATGGCACGATCGTCGTGGACCGTCGCACCGATCGTTACTCCGCCACCTACCTCGACCTGGACCCCGACGAGGCGGCGCTGCAGCGCGAACCCGGTGGCTATCTCGTCGGCCCGATCCAGGCAACCGATCTCTACGTCGATGAGGCGTCAGCACCCTACGTCGACCGGATCCTGAGCGAGATCATCACGCCCGAGATGACTCCGATCGAGAAGGCCCGCGCCATCCAGAATCACCTGCGCGGTCCGCTGTACTCCTACTCCCTCGAGCTCGTGGAGACAGCCCTGTGGGAGGAGACGGGCGAGCCGATCGAAGACCCCCTCAGTCGGTTCCTCGTGACCCGGCAGGGATACTGCACGCAGTTCGCCACGGCCATGGTGATGATGGCTCGCAGCGAGGGCATCCCGGCCCGCTTCGCGATCGGGTTCCTCCCAGGCACCCCTGACGGCGAGGTGCGCACGGTCGTCGGCGCCGATGCCCACGCCTGGCCCGAGCTGTTCTTCGAGGGGGTCGGCTGGCTGCGCTTCGAGCCGACACCGTCGACCCGTTCAGGCTCAGCTCCCGCCTATTCGCTTCCGGCGTGGGACGCCCCCTCCGGTCAGCCCAGCGGTGCACCGACCTCGACAGCCGCGCCCTCGCTCGACCAGCACGAGCTGCCCGACCTCTACGACCCCGCGGTCCCGCAGGCGACGGCCGGCTCGACGTCGGCTACCCAGCTCCTGAGCCGGTTCGGATGGCTGGCGGTGGTCCTGGTGCTCGGACTGCTCGGGGCGCTCACCATGCCCGCGACCGCATGGTGGGAGCGCCGGCGGCGCCGGCGGCTTGCGCGCGGCGAGCAGGATCGGGTCGAGGTCATCTGGCAGGACCTGCTCGAACGGCTGGACGACGTCGGGGTCAGCCCACCACCCGACGCCACCCCACGTCAGGCCGGCAAGTTCATCTGGGGACAGACCTTCCTGTCCCCCGAGGCGCGGGGCGCGCTGCGCCGCATGGTCTCCGCCGTCGAGAAGGCACGCTACGCCCGCCCCTCGACCTGGTCCGACGACGCCGATGAGGGCAGTGACCGGATCGACTCACTGGAGTCCGACGCCCGGACCATCGCCCACGACGTCGTCGGATCGCTGCAGCGCGGTGAGAGAGCCAGGGCGACGTGGTGGCCGGCGGCAGGCGTCGCCGCATGGCAGCGGCTGCTCGAGTTCGGTCGCCGTCGCTCCTCAGAGGACGATCGGGTCGAAGAGCTCTCCCGCCGAGACTGATGCCAGCTGCCACGCATCAGCCGAGGCGACTGCGGATGTCTGCGGTCCCACGAGGGCAGGGCGGACCAACGATGCGCAGCTCAGGCACTCCGAAGAGTGCCTGAGCTGCGAGAGGTCTGACCGAGACGAACCGTCAGTCGAGGTAGTCGCGCAGGACCTGGGACCGGCTCGGGTGGCGGAGCTTGCTCATCGTCTTGGACTCGATCTGGCGGATCCGCTCCCGCGTCACGCCGTAGACCTTGCCGATCTCGTCGAGGGTCTTCGGCTGCCCGTCGGAGAGCCCGAAGCGCATCGAGACGACTCCCGCCTCACGCTCGGAGAGCGTGTCCAGGACGGAGTGCAGCTGCTCCTGGAGGAGGGTGAACGAGACGGCGTCCGCGGGGACGACGGCCTCGGAGTCCTCGATGAGGTCACCGAACTCGCTGTCGCCGTCCTCGCCGAGCGGGGTGTGCAGGGAGATGGGCTCGCGGCCGTACTTCTGGACCTCGACGACCTTCTCCGGGGTCATGTCCAGCTCTGCGGCGAGCTCCTCCGGCGTGGGCTCACGACCGAGGTCCTGAAGCATCTGGCGCTGCACACGCGCGAGCTTGTTGATGACCTCGACCATGTGCACCGGGATGCGGATGGTGCGGGCCTGGTCGGCCATCGCCCGGGTGATCGCCTGGCGGATCCACCACGTCGCATACGTCGAGAACTTGTAGCCCTTGGTGTAGTCGAACTTCTCGACCGCACGGATGAGGCCGAGGTTGCCCTCCTGGATGAGGTCCAGGAAGAGCATGCCGCGGCCGGTGTAGCGCTTGGCGAGGGAGACCACGAGGCGCAGGTTGGCCTCGAGGAGGTGGTTCTTGGCCTTTTTGCCGTCCTGGGCGATCCACCACAGCTCACGCTTGAGCTTCATGTCGATCTTCTCGCCCGAGTTCAGCTTCTCCTCGGCGAACAGACCTGCCTCGATCCGCTTGGCGAGCTCGACCTCCTGCTCAGCGTTGAGGAGGGCGACCTTGCCGATCTGCTTCAGGTAGTCCTTGACCGGGTCGGCCGTGGCGCCGGCAGTGACAACCTGCTGAGCAGGTGCGTCGTCCTCGTCGTCGTCACGGATGACGAAGCCGGTCTCCTCGGACTCGTCCTCGCTCTCCTCGGCGGCAGGCTTCGCGCCCCGGGTGCGAGGACTCCGGCGGGTCCGTGCGGCCCCAGGACTGCCGTCCTGATCGGCGTCCTCGTCTTCCGCGTCCTCGACGACGACCGTCGCGTCGACGTCGTCGGCGGCGACTTCCTCGAGCTCCGCCTCGTCGACGTCCTCGACCTCGTCAACGACCTCGACCGCGCTGTCCGCAGTCGGGGCGGCAGCCGCCGCCTTCTTCGCAGCGGTCTTGCGCGGGGTTGCCTTCTTCGCAGGAGCCGTCTTCGCCGGCTTGGCGGCGGCAGCGGCAGCCTTCTTGGTCGTTGCAGCCTTGTTCGTCGCCGCCTTCTTTGTCGTCGCCTTCTTCGCTGCGGTCCTGGTCGCAGCTGTCTTGCGCGCGACAGCCTTCTTGGTCGGTGCTGCCGCGGCCTTGGTCGTTGCCGCCTTGGCCGGTGCCGCCTTCGTTGCCGTGCTCTTGGCGGCAGTGCTCTTGGCGGCAGTGGTCTTGGCGGGGGCGCTCTTCGTCGCGGTCTTCTTGGTCACAGTCTTCTTTGTCGCAGTCGTGGTCGCGGCCACCTTCGAGGCGGCAGCCTTCGCAGCGCCCTTCGGGGCGGGCGTCTGTGCAGTGGTGCTGGGAGTCGTCGTCTTCGCGCTAGTCTTCGTCGTCCGGGACGGAGCCAAGGTCCTTGGGCCTTTCGTCAGTGGAGATCGCGGCGACCGGACAGGTCGATCCTGCGAGCTCAGGTCGTTCGGCGTATGTTCCGGGACTCGGACATCGACGGCTGCGGCATGGAGATTGGGGGTGCGGGGGCTGATCCGGTGACGCCCGAGGAGGGTCGCAGTGCGTGGTGTCGGCGTGTCCTTCCCGACCATTATAAAGCGAGCGCCTTGATGAGCCGGCACACCACCTAGGCGATGGACGCCCGATGCCGATCGTTGAGTGTCCGTTTCCGTTCAGTTCGAACCCCGTTACACCCGAACTTGTTCCCGTCCTCCCGTTCGGCTCGTCCAGGAACCGATTCCGCTTCGCTGGGCGGCTTCGATCGGCAGGTATCAGCCTTCGGCCTTGACGGCCAGGACTGGAACGGGAGCGTCGAGCAGGATGCGCTGAGCGTTCGACCCGAGGATGAGCTTGCCGATGGGCGTGCGCCGGCGCAGACCGATGACGATGAGCTCGCCTCCGTGCGACTCCACGGCATCGATGAGGTCCTCGGCCGGGTCATGGCCCTCGCCGTCCGCGCTCTGCAGGCTCAGCCCCTTGGCCTCCAGCCGGGTCCGTGCGGCCGCGAGCTCGCTGTCGTCGTCCTCGCGTGGGGCACGCGGGGTCTGGACGACCACGAGCCCGCAACCCCGCAGCAGGCACTCCTGGACGGCCGCACGCAAAGCGGCCTGGCCCTCGCGGGAGCTCACGTAGCCGACGACGACACTCATTGCGTCAGGTCTCTCCTTCGTCAGAGCCCGCGGGTTGCGGCCAGGACTGCGTCGACGCTACCCCGTTGCGCGCGCCCGGGTGAGCGCAGGACTGGTCGTGACGACTCGCCCGCTGTGTCTGCGTCCGTTGAGACCGTGGCGGCGTCGCAGGGCCGCGCGGATGATCTCCCCCACCTGCTCACGCTCGATGAGGAAGCTGTCGTGTCCGTGGGGGGAGGAGATCTGCTCATGCCTGGCACCGGGTCTGGCCTCGACGAGCGACTGGGACTGGGCAGGCGGGTAGAGCCTGTCGCTGTCCACACTCACGACGACGAGCTGGCCTGTGAAATCGGCCAGCGCAGCGGCCATTCCGCCGCGACCGGCACCGAGGTCATGGCTCGACATCGCCTCGTTGAGGACGATGAAGCTGCCCGCATCGAAGCGGGCGACCAGCTTCTCACCGTGGTGCTGCAGGTAGCTCTCGACCTCGTAGAGCTCCCGGCCCTCGCCTCGGTCGCGGACGTCGCGGCGCGCTGGGTCGATCGCGCTCATGAAGCGGTTTCCGAACCGGTCCGCGAGCTCGGGTTCGCTGCGGTAGGTGATCTGAGCGATCTGCCGCGCGATGGACATGCCCACGGTGGGAGCGGAGCCGGTGTCGTAGTAGTCGCCTCCGGCCCAGCTCGGGTCGGAGCGGATCGCCTGGTTCTGCACACTCGCCCAGGCGATCTGCTCGGCGGAGGCAGCCCCGGTGGAGGCGATGACGATGGCGGTGTCGACCCTGGTCGGGAAGGTGGCGGCCCACTCGGCCGCACGCATGCCGCCCATCGATCCACCCAGCACGCCTCGCCAGGAGGTGACGCCGAGCCGGTCGGCCACGCGCGCCTCCGCCCTGACCTGGTCGCGGATGGTGATCCTCGGAAAGCGGCTCCCCCAGGCCTTTCCGTCGGGAGCGAGGCTGCTCGGGCCGGTGGTGCCACGACATCCGCCGAGGACGTTGGTCGCGACGACGAAGTACCTGTCGGTGTCCAACGGCGCCCCGGGACCGATGAGCCCCTCCCACCATCCCGGCGTGGGGTGCTCCGGACCTGCATCACCGATGACGTGACTGTCGCCGGTCAGCGCATGCTCGACGAGGACCGCGTTCCCTCCATCGGCCGCGAGGGTGCCCCAGGTCTCGTAGGCCACGGTGACTCCGGGCAGGACCTGCCCACTCTCCAGCCGGAGGTCGCCCACGGACATCGTCCGCAGCCCCGACCACGCGGCTCTCTCATCGGCGAACGTTCTCGTCGTCACTGCTGTGCCCTCCTGGGGCGTGGATCGCGCTTGCCCTGCGCGGGTGCTCGCGCGGGCCTGGTCATCACCCGGGGCACCCCACCGCGAGGAGGGTTGCCGGCCAGCGAGCCGGGGCTGACGTGCTGGCACTCATGACCGTGTGGTCAGTATAGGAGCGCACCCGAGCCCGTGGGCAGTCTCGTCCGGCTCGCGGACGACCCGACCTACGGCGAGATCTGCGAGGCCAACGGCGAGCCTCCAGAAGTCCCTTGGCTATGCCACGCGTGTGGGCCCTCCTCCCCCACGCCGCCGTCCCCTGCGCGAGCGTCTGCTCCGGGCGGCAGCGGCGAACTCGGGCGCCAGCCATCCCAGACTCGGTTCGCGCAGACCGTGAGCGATGCAGGTGTGCAGGGTGTGCAGCATTCCCAGTGGCGTGGTGCGGAGGCGCCCGGCCCGCTCGGTGAGGACGGACGCATACGCGCCGTCCCCCGCACACCAGTGCGCCATCGCCGCGATGACGAGCGGCCCCATGGCCGCCTCCGGGCGGTCGTCCGGGAGGTTGCGCACCCAGGCCAGAAGCCGGCCGAGAACGCGGCGACGGGCATCGCTGTCGACAAGGATCCCGGCACGGTCGAGGTCACCGCCCTCCAGTCCGGCGGCGGCGACCCGCTCATGGATCTGAGAGAGGTCTGGTGCGTAGCCGATCATCATCCCCGGCGCGGCCAGCGCGTACCAGACATCACGGACCAGCGGCACGGTGGTGAGCAGTGCCGCGCGCGCACGCTGGGTCGGCGTCGGCTCGTCATTCCCTCCCCAGCCGAGGACGGCGACCAGGTCCGAGACGACGACGTCCTCCTCGAGATCGTCTGGAAGTGCGCGTTGCAGGCGGTCGAGCTCAGAGCGGATGGCGGCCACCAGGAGGGGCTGATCCGGACTGCACCGCGCGGCGACCTCCTCGCGGTTCGCCAGGTGTGCGCCCATGGCGGCGGAGAGGGCCAGGGTGCTGGGCGCGGCGTCGTGGTCGACGACCGGCGTCCCCTCAGGCGGGCAGCAGCGCTCCTCGGAGCACACCTCGTGGAACCACCGTCCAGCGACGACGCTGACCTCCTCGAAGATCCCGAAGCCGGCCTCGAGCAGACGCGTGCGCGCCGCCACAAGGGGCGGACCTGTATCCTCGCGGTCCCGCCCGAAGCCGACGAGGATGGCGCCATCGACGCCTTCGCGCCGGAAGGCCCCCATGACGGCTTCGAGTGCCTCGTCGTCGTCGAGAACGTCGCCTAGGTCGAGGCGGCACGTGAGACCGAGACGCCGACTGCGGAGACCGATGATGACGACGGAGTCCTCCGGTACGAACCCGAGGAGGAATGGAACCGCCGACACGATCTCCCCCGGGGATCGCATCCGCACGACGGTCTGGGCGGGTGCCGAGGCGGGTAGAGGTGCTGAGGACAGGTGGTGTGGGCTCATGGCTCGAGCCAAGCCGAGTGCCCTCGAGGAGTCACGGGTGCGCCGTCCGCTGTGGACGACACACCCATGGTCCAGGGTCGGTGTGGAGAGGCTCCGAGGTGACGGGTGACCCCCCAGGTCAGCGCACCGGGACGCCGCCCAGCCAGTCGTTGTGGCCGACCTGCTCGCCGGAGTAGGCAACGGCCGGCGCGGGGACGAAGGAGCCGTGCTCGGTCACGACTGTATGGCTCTCCCAGTCGAGGAAGGACTCGGTCTCGGTGACGATCGCGGCGGCCAGCCAGCTGAGCACCATGGCGTCATCGAGTGTGCCGAGGAGGAGCAGGGCACCCTCGGGGATGAGGTCGAGCGGCGAGACGATGTAGGCCACCGCCGCGGCCATCAGGGCCAGTCGGCCCGCGGTGAGCCCCGCATACCGACCAGACAGGGTGGCCCGGACGAGACGCGGGATGCTGGCCAGCCGAGCCATGAGTCCGGGACCGCCGGGGCGCATGGCGATCCGGACGGCGCGGTACAGGGTGGACAGGACGACGATGCGTGAGCGGGCGGCCATGGGTGCCTCCTGAGGTGGCGCGTCACTGCGGGCGATGGGTCCTGCAGCGAGTGAGTCGGGCACCGGGTGGCGCCGCACCACGAAGAACGTCTGGGACGGCCCGCCGATTCCCCAGCCAGCCATCGGATCCGGCCGGTGACGCCGGTGACGAGTGCCACACGACTCTCAGCGCTGCGGGAACTCCTGGCGGGCCTGGTTCGCCACCGAGCGGATCAGGAAGCCGTCGAGTCCAGCGCCGAGGACGCCACCGGCGATCGGGATTCCCCGGCCAAGTCGGGTGAGAGAGCGCTTGCCGAACTGGGTGAGGAGCCGGAAACCCACCGCCTTGTTCACCATCATGAGGGCCGGACCGGGCAGGCCCTGCGCGGCAAGGCTGGTCATCTTGCCTGTGGTCCCGGCGGCACCGGCCACGCCGGCCTTGCGCAGCAGGTCGTCGGCGTCGGCTCCGACGAGCGTGAGCAGGACGGCCGAGCGGATCTGCGGGTCGGTGATGTCGTAGCCGCGCAGCTTGGCGATCGCGGCCACCTCGCGGGTCGCGAGGAGGTAGAAGCCGACCACGTTGGCCGGCAGAGCGACGGGAAGGGTGACGAACCCGCCGAGGCCGGTCACGAAGCCCTCGATCGCGGCCAGGCGCGTGTGCGTGGCGACGACCTTCTTGATCGCCCTCTCCGGGGTGCCCTCGCTGGCCAGGGCCTGGGCGGCCACCTCCTCGGCGCTGTCGAAGGGACCGCGTCCGTCGATCCCGCTCTCGAGAAGCGTGGTGACCAGGCCGGCGGCCGCGTTGCCGAGCATCCCGCCGTCCTGGGGGTTCTGCGCCTGCTCGAGGGCGGGCCGTTTCTGCAGTTCCTTCTTCTTGGCCATGTGTCGCTGCTCCTTTGAGGGTCGACGTGTCGCGAGCAATCCTGACACGCGTGCAGCGTCCGCGTTCCGCCGCTGTCGGCGGCGACACCTATTCTTCCGAAGGTGCGAACCGTCGCGCTGTCCGTCAGCCTCCCCAGTGGGTATGCGGCGCTCTGGTCCCCGGAGCACGTCGCCTCAGGTGGGCTCACGGAGGTCGCCGGCCTGGTCCGCGAGCTCCAGGCCGGGCCAGTGCCCGTGCGGTGGGTGGTCTGGTCCGCGGGAGACCTGCGCCCGCTCGTCGAGGCAGGGGTGCGCTTCGAGCGCCTGTGGGACTGTGCCGAGGCGCACCGGTTGCGGGAGGGCAGCTGGCGGGCCGGTCCGCAGGAGGTCTGGTGCGCGGTCCACGACCTCGACCCGGAGGGTGCACCGGCCGGGCCGAGGGATGACCTCTTCGACTTCGGCGAGCGCGACGACACCCCGGCGGCGCCGGAGTCGCTGACGACGCCGGGAGGCTATCTCCGGGCAGACGCCGTGGCTGGGCGCTGGCAGGAGGCCGTGCTCCCCCACGACCCGACCCGCCTTGTGCAGTGGGCACGCGCTGCGTTCGACGTCGGGGCGCGCCAGCAGGAGGCGCTCGCGACGCGAGGACCCACCGAGCTCGCCACGGCCTTCTCCGAGTCGGCTGCGTCACTGCTGTGCGTCGAGCTCGAGCGCTTCGGCCTGCCGATCGACCGGGCCACCATGAGCGACCTCATCACGACGAGCGCAGGACCGCGGCCGGCATCCCTGCAGGCCGAGCTCGAGCACCGGGCCGCCCGCGACGCCACTGTGCTCCGGCTCGTGCCCGGCCAGGAGCGCACGGACCTGCGGAACCCTGCGCAGGTCCGAGAGCTGTTGCTGGCAGCGGGAATCGACGTCCCCAACACGAGGAAGTGGACGCTCGAGGCGTTCCGGGACACACACCCGGTCGTTCCGGCACTGCTGGCCTGGCGCGCCGACGAGCGGATCGCGACGACCTACGGCTGGCGCTGGCTGGATGCCCACGTCGGCGCCGATGACCGGCTGCGCGGGCGCTGGAGCGCCTGCGACGGAGCGGCCGGTCGGATGACCGCGGAGAACGGGCTGCACAACCTCCCCGCAGCGCTCCGCCCAGGGGTCGCAGCGGCACCGGGACACCGCTTCGTCCGCGCCGACCTCGGCCAGATCGAGCCGCGTGTGCTGGCGGCAGTGTCCGGGGACGAGGCCTTCATGGCGGCCACCCGCGCCCAGGACCTCTACGCACCCGTGGCCGAGCGGCTCGGGGTCGAGCGGTCGGTGGCGAAGGTCGCCGTGCTCGCGGCCATGTACGGGCAGCGCTCCGGCACCGCAGGTGAGGCGCTCGCCGGGCTGCGCCGCGCATACCCGATCGCCATGCGCCTCCTCGAGGAGACGGCCGAGCGCGGGAGCAGAGGTGAGTCGGTCACGACCTTCGGCGGGCGGGCGGTGCACACCGCACCGAGGGCCGAGCGTGGGATGCAGGCCCCTCCCCCGGTGGCGGCGGCGCGCGGCCGGTTCGCACGCAACGCGATCATCCAGGGCAGCGCAGCAGAGCTGTTCAAGGCCTGGGCCGCCACCATCCGGGCGACGACGGCCGACCTCGGCGCCGAGATCGTGCTGTGCCTGCACGACGAGGTGCTCGTGCACGTCCCTGAGGAGGCAGCCCAGGAGTGTGCACAGCGCGTCGACCAGGCGCTGCACGATGCCGCGCGACGCTGGCTGGCGCTGCGCGGACGCGACGAAGGGGTGCGGTTCGTCGCCGACGTCAGCGTCATCGGACGCTGGTCGGAGGCAAAGGGCTAGGGCGCCTCGTCGCCCTCTTCGACGGTACGGAGGAACTCCTCGAACTCCGCACCGAGCTCCTCCGCGGAGGGCAGGTCGGAGCTGTCGGTCGCAAGGAGGCTGGGCAGACCCTTGGCCTCGAGGTAGGCGTCGTACTGCTTCTCGAGCTGCGTGATGACGAGGGCGATCTCCTCGTTGCCCTCGACCTCCGCGGCGATCTGGGCACGGTTCAGCCCGGCCGCCTCGACAAGCTCGTCGTTCGGCAGGTTGAGTCCCGTGGCGTCGACGATCGCGTTGAGCGCCGTCAGTGCACCCTCGGCGAACTGGGTCTGCGCGAGGTAGTGCGGCACGTGGACGGCGTAGCCGATCGCGTCCCTGCCTTGCTCCCCGAGGCGCAGCTCGAGGAGGGAGGCGAAGGAGGCCGGCACCTGGACCGTGCCGAACGGCGACTCGGCGTTGCCGATGAGGCGGGGGTCGGTCGCGTGGGCCGTGATGCCCACCGGCCGGGTGTGGGGCACCGCCATGGGGATGCCGTGGGCCGAGACGACGACCGTCACCTGGAGGGCGTCCATGACGAAGCGCAGCGCCTCCACCATCCGCTCCCACTGGTAGTCCGGCTCGGGCCCCACGAGGAGGTAGTACGGGCTGCCGTCACGGTCCTCCAAGGAGTAGAGGAGCAGGGCAGGGTCGTCGTAGGAGACGAACTTGTTGGTCTCGAAGACCATCGGTGGGCGCCGGCTGCGGTAGTCGATGAGCTGGTCGACGTCGAAGGAGCACAGCACCCGTCCGCGGCTCGATGAGGTGAGGTGCTCGCCCAGGAGGCGCGCGGTCGCACCAGCGTCGATGAACGCGCCCATGGCGATGACGAGCGGGCCTGGGCGGAGGTCCTGGGCGGTTGCGTCCGCCTCGAAACGGATCAGGGAACGTGGGTCCTGCATGAATGCCTCTCAAGACGTGGTCGGCACGACTGTTCATCACGAGAACATGTCTGCAGTATGCCTGCATTCCCCAGCTCGGCGTCCAACCGTCATACGCGGGGCAGACCCCGGTCAGTCGCGGGCCGGCAGCCCGCCACCGGGCCGGCTGGCCGGCTCTCAGGGAGCGGGCGCGATCGCCCGGATCGCGGCCAGGACCCGCTTGGCGCTCACGGGGTATGCGGTGCCCAGCTTCTGAGCGAAGGTCCCCACTCGCAGCTCCTCGATCATCCAGGCGATGGCGCGGACGTCCGCCGCGCCGGCGCGGCTCGACGTGAGCGAGTCGAGCAGGTCGGCGTAGGCCGCCTCCACGGTGTCGACACTCTCCTGGAGCCGGGCGTCGCGCTCCGGCGCCTCGTCGGCGCGCTCGAGCCGGATCTGCAGGGCGGTGAGGTAGCGCCTCAGGTGCGGCAGCTGACGGACCCCGGTGGCCGCAACGAATCCAGGTCGGATGAGGCCGTCGAGCTGGGCACGGGCGTCGGCGACCGTGACGGACAGGGCGGGCGGCCTCGGCCGGTCCAGCTGCACCCGCACCTCGTAGGCGAGGCTGAGGACGGGCTCGACCTGCTCGACGATCTGCAGGACCCGGGTCGCGACGTGGGTCCGCACCGCGGCGATCACCTCGGCGAACTGCTCGGGGGTGCGCACGACGGCGCCCTCGGGGAGTCGCTCGGCGACGATCGCGTCGACCGATGCCGCCAGACAGTCCTCGAGGAGCGCGGGGATGCTGCCGTGCGGGTTGCGTCCCAGGGCGAGCTTCTGCGTGTTCGTCAGGCGGGCCAGGACCCGCTTCCACGGCGGACTGGTCCCGAGCAGAATGAGTCGGCGCACCCCGAGCCGGGTGGCCGCCTCCGCCTCGGCCAGGCTGGGCAGGGTGGTGAGTCGCACGCTCGTGCCCTCGTCCACGAGTGCGGGATAGCTCAGCACCTCCTCGCCCCCCACTCTCGTCCGGATCTGCTCGGGGAGACGACCGCCCTCGAGGTGGTCGAGAGTCCACGCCTTCAGACCCGACCGCTCGATGCCGACGGCCGCACTCACGGACCTCGCCGACGCCCGGACAGCGGGGGCGAGACGCTCGCGGAGGACGTCGAGGTCCTTCCCCAGGCCGAGCACCGTGCCGCGCGCGTCCGTGACCGCGAAGGTGACCCGGACATGGTCGGGCAGCCTGCTCTCGTCGAAGTCGGAGCCCTGGACGGCCACCCCGGTCTGCTCCCTCAGCACCCGGGCGACCTCGTCGACGAGTCGGCCCCGGCCCTCCTGCAGCCCGGGCAGGACCCGCGCCGCGTGGTCGGGAGCGGGGACGAAGTTGCGGCGCAGCTCCTTCGGCAACGTCCTGATGAGGGCGGCGACGAGCTCAGGTCGTAGCCCCGGCACCTGCCAGTCGAAGTCGGCATCGGTGACCTGGTTGAGGATGCTCACCGGGATCTTGATGGTCACCCCGTCATCCACAGCCCCCGGGTTGAACTGGTACGCGACGGAGAGATCGATCTCGCCCTGGCTCCACCGCAGCGGATAGTCGCTCTCGCTCACCTCGTCGGCGTCGTCGCGGGTGAGCATGTCGAGCGTCATGGTGAGCAGCTTCGGCGTCGTGCGGGAAGCCTTCTTCCACCACGAGTCGAAGTGGCGGGCCGACACCACGTCCGGTGGGATGTGTCGGTCGTAGAAGTCGAAGATGACGTCGTCGGAGACCACGATGTCGCGTCGTCGGGACCGCTCCTCGAGCTCCTCGGCCTCGGCCCGCACCCTCGCGTTCTCGGCGACGAACCGGTGGCGGGTGTCCCAGTCCCCCTCGACGAGGGCGTGGCGGATGAACAGCTCGCGCGCCTCCTCGGGGTTGATCCGGCCGTACTGCACGCGGCGGTCCACGACGAGCGGCACGCCGTAGAGGGTGACCCGTTCGCGGGCCAGCGCCGCGCCCTCCTTGCTGGACCAGTGCGGCTCGGCGTAGGTCCGCTTCACGAGGTGCGCGCCGAGCTCCTCGGCCCAGCGCGGGTCGATCTGGGCGTTCGTGCGCGCCCACAGCCGGGAGGTCTCGACGAGCTCGGCGGCCATGACATAGTCCGGCTGCCGGCGGAACAGCGCCGACCCCGGCTGGATCGCGAAGCGGGCTCCGCGGGCGCCCAGGTAGTCGCGCGTCCGCTCGTCCCGCAGGCCGACGTGGGAGAGCAGCCCCGCCAGCAGCGCCTGGTGGATCCGCGTCCAGTCCGGCTCCTGATCCCCGGACGACGTCGCCCGTTTCGGATCGATCCGCACGTCCTTGCAGGCCCGTTCCAGCTGGGCGTGAAGGTCCTGCCACTCCCGCACCCGCAGGTAGTGGAGGAACTCGGACCGGCACATCCGACGGAATGCGTTGCCCGACAACGCCTTCTGCTGCTTCTTCAGGTAGCGCCACAGCGAGAGGATCGAGGCGAAGTCGGAGGTCTTGTCCTTGAAGCGTGCGTGCGCCTGGTCGGCCTGGGCCTGCTGGTCGCTCGGCCGCTCCCGCACGTCCTGGATCGAGAGGGCAGCGACGATGACGAGGACCTCGGAGGTGCATCCGCGCTGGTCGGCCTCGATGAGCATCCGCCCGAGGCGGGGATCGATCGGGAGTCGCGCGAGCATACGTCCGTATGCGGTGAGGCGTCGGCGACCACCTCGCCGACCGCGTCGGTCGTCGACCTCGATCGCGCGCAGCTCCTCGAGCAGCCGGATGCCATCGGCGACCTGGCGCGAGTCGGGCGCGTCGATGAACGGGAAGCGGGCCACGTCGCCGAGGCCGAGCGCGGTCATCTGGAGGATGACCGACGCGAGCGAGGTGCGCACGATCTCGGGGTCGGTGAACTCCGGCCTGGCCTCGAAGTCCTCCTCGCTGTACAGCCGGATGGCGATCCCGTCCGCGAGCCGGCCGCACCGTCCCGAGCGCTGGGTCGCGCTCGCCTGCGAGATCGGCTCGATCGGCAGTCGCTGGACCTTCGTGCGCTGGCTGTACCTGGAGATGCGGGCCGTGCCGGTGTCGATGACGTAGCGGATTCCGGGCACGGTGATGGAGGTCTCGGCGATGTTCGTGGCCAGGACGATCCGGCGGTTGCCCGACCGCTGGAAGATCCGGTGCTGCTCGGCCGCCGACAGCCGGGAGTACAGCGGCAGGATCTCCGTGCGCGGCAGGTCCAGGCCGCGCAACGCGTCTGCGGCGTCACGGATCTCGCGCTCCCCGGAGAGGAAGACGAGGATGTCCTCTCCCCCTGGTCCGGGAGCCCGCTCGGTCCACAGCTCCTCGACGGCCTCGATGATGCCGGTGACCTGGTCGCGGTCAGCGGTGCGACGGGTGCCCTCGTCGTCGAGGTCGACGAGCGGGCGGTAGCGGATCTCGACGGGGTAGGTCCGACCCGACACCGTGAGCACGGGGACCGGACGCTGCTCGTCGGTCGTGAAGTGCCGGGCGAAGCGCTCGGGGTCGATCGTCGCCGAGGTGATGATCACCTTCAGGTCGGGTCGGCGCGGCAGGAGCGACTTGAGGTAGCCGAGGATGAAGTCGATCGTCAGGCTGCGCTCGTGCGCCTCGTCGATGATGATCGTGTCGTAGCGGCGCAGGTCCTTGTCGCGCTGCAGCTCACCAAGCAGGATGCCGTCGGTCATGACCTTCAGGCGGGTCCGGGCGGACGAGCGGTCGGTGAAGCGGACCTGGTAGCCGACCTCATCGCCGAGCTCGACCCCGAGCTCCTCGGCGATCCGCTCGGCGACGGAGCGGGCCGCGATCCGACGGGGCTGGGTGTGGCCGATGGCGGACCGCCCCAGCTCGAGGCACATCTTCGGGATCTGGGTGGTCTTGCCCGAACCGGTCTCGCCGGCGATGACGACGACCTGGTTCTCCCTGATCGCCGCGAGGATCTTCTCGCGCGCGGCGCTGACCGGAAGGTCATCCGGGTAGCCGAGCAGGTCGGGTCGGCCCTGCCACGGGTGGGAGCGCCGCCCGCCCGATCTCACCTCGGCCCTGGGCATCCCCTCCAGGATAGGCGGGGCGTCACCAGGGCAGCGTCACCTCGACCGGGGGCACCCCCGGGGTGCGCCAGACGCCCGAGGCGTCCCGGTAGTAGCGGCGCCGGGGCCCCCGCTCGGCCAGGTCACGGATTGCGGTCACGAGCCGCTCGACGTGCTCGGGCCGGTTCCCCAGGCCCAGGCTCACCCGTACCGCGGCGTCCGCCTGGGGGGCCTGCGGGTCGCGGTGGAGGAGCTCGTCGACGAGCAGGTGCGCGCAGAACTTCCCGTCCCGCACCCCGATACCGTGCTCGGTCGACAGGACCGTAGCCACGAGATCGGCGTCGTAGCCGTCGACGGTGAACGCGACGACGGGCACCCGCTCGTGGTGCGGTCCGAAGATGCTCAGGGTGCGGACTCCGGGCACCTCCGCGAGCCGGCGGTGCAGCCCGTCGAAGAGACTCGCCTCGTGCGCCTCGATCCGCTCGAGGTTGCGGCTCAGCGTGGCGCAGGCGGCCGCGAGCGCGACGGCGCCGAGGACGTTAGGGCTGCCGCCCTCGTGGCGAGCCGGGCCGCACTGCCACTCCACCCCGTCCACCGTGGCCGACCGCGAGGCGCCACCGCCGAGGAGGTAGGGCTCCCCCGCGTCCAGCCAGTCGCGCCGGCCGGCGAGCACGCCGGCGCCGTAGGGCGCATACACCTTGTGACCCGAGAAGGCGACCCAGTCGGCGCCGAGGAGGCGCAGGTCGATGCGGCGGTGGGGTGCGAGCTGCGCCGCGTCGACGACGACCCGGGCGCCATGGCGCCGGGCCACGGGCGTCAGCCGGTGCAGGGGCCAGAGCTCACCGGTGACGTTCGAGGCTCCGGTGATGGCCAGCAGTCGGTGCTCAGCGGGATTGTCCCGCAGCGCCCGGTCGAGGGTCTCCTCGGCCTCCTCCACCGAGTGAGGGATGCGCAGCCGGATGGTGTCGGCGGGATCCCACGGCAGCAGCGTCGCGTGGTGCTCGGACTCGAAGACGAAGACCTTGGTGCCCGAAGGAAGCACGGAGGCAAGGAGATTCAGCGAGTCGGTCGTGTGCCGGGTGAATACGACGATGTCGTCGCTGCGGGCACCGACGAACCGCGCGACCTCCTCGCGCGCGGCCTCGTACAGCCGGCTGGAGATCTGGGAGGCGTGGCCCTTGCCGCGGTGCACCGAGGCGTAGGTGCGGGTCGCGGTGTCCACGGCCTGCTTGGCCGCGACGAGGGCGGGGGCCGAGGCGCCGTGGTCGAGGTTGGCGTGCTCGACGATGTCACCACTTGCGAGTCGACAGGTCAGCCCAGACGCGAGGGTGAGGGGAAGGGGGCTGGGCTCGACGGGGCGGAGCTCGACAGCAGACTTCAGCGAGGAACGGTGGGCGGTAATCGACATGGAGGAACTCCTGGTCCGGTGGACCCGAGGAGTGTCACCACGAGTCCGCGCTTGCCGACGAGCATCTACTCGACGACCAGGTCGTCACCCGGAGCACCCCACCGCGGAAGGAGGGTTGCCGGCCAGCGAGCCGGGGCTTGTCACTGGCACTCATGACCTTGGCCCTCACCATAGCGAGCCTCCCCGGCCGACTGTCCACTTCGACACGAAGCCCGTTCCGGGATGTGAGACCTGGCGTCTCACCGCCTCCCCCGCAGCCGCACTCACCACCCGCGCGGCCGGTCACCGGCCCAGGCCGGTCCGCCACTCCCGCCACCGCTCGTCGGTCCGCTCCCGGGTCCGCTGTTCGGAGCCAGGTACGTGCTCACGGACGCTGGCGGTCTGCCGGACAGTCTCATTCACGGTGCCGGCCAGGGCACCGACCCGGAGAGCGTCTGAAGTTCCTTGCAGGACAACGGCATTGCGGCCATTGGCGGTGGCCATCTGCCACCGGTTGTTGATGCCGAGGACCTTGGCCTCGATGCGGTCCTCAAGGACGCGCAGGGTCCGGATGTGGAGCTGCTGCTGCGGTCCGATCATCGGCGGCTTCGTCCCGCCTACCGCACGCGGGTACTGCTTCCGATCAGCGACCGGTGTCCGCAGCGCCACCCGCTGGCGGGAGAGATCCGCGAGGAGCTCGGCCCGTCCCGCACGCAGCCGGTCCGCAGTGCGCAGCTCGGTGCCCACCCAGCGTCCGTCGGCCCCCTTGACCGCACCGACCCCGGCAGCCTTGCGAAGCGGACCCACAGCGCGGCCTGCCCCCTGGAGGCCGGCAGACTTCGCCACCTCCCAGTACGACCCTTCGCCGTAGCCGATGAGAAGGAGCAGGTCTGCGCCGAGAGTGACGCCTGCACCCACTCCCGCAGCGGCGGCCGCGAAGGGCTGGACCGGGGAGGGCACCGCACCGACGACCCCGAGGACGGCGCTCACTCCCATGGCGAGCGAGCGGACCGAGCGCACCGACGCATACATGGTGCCGTCGACCATGGTGTCCGCCGCTGCCAGGCGCAGCCGCTGGGCGCACTCCTCGGCGGCGTCGTGGTGGGCGAGCCAGGTGCGTGACGCGAGACCCTCCGCCTCGGCCGCCCGGTGCAGGGCCAGGACCTGGCGGGTGCGCAGGTGCTCGTACCAGGCGCTGGTGGGATCCAGGGATGCCGCCTGCAGGTCCCGGGCGACCGCGTCGAGCTCGATATGTGCCGCGAGATGCGCCTCCTCCGCGCTCGTGCTTCGATCGATCGCGACCCGCAGGTGGGCGGCCCACTCGAGCAGCGCCTGCGCCGCGCCCCGGTAGCGCAGGACGAGCAGGTCGAAGATGTCCGGGAGCTCCCCCAGCGCTGCCGCGAAGCGCTCCCCCGACGGGCTCTCCCAGACCGCCATGGTGCGCAGATCCACGAGCTGGGCGTTGATGGCCGCGATCCGTGTCGCGAGATCCTCGAGCCCGTGGGCGAGCTCCACGACGGCGCCGGGATCGCCCGTGACCGGCACGACCTGCCCGCGCGTCATCGTTGGATGCTCGAGGCCGGGCACGCTGCCGGGGTGCAGCCCAGGGAGTCGACGATCCCGTTCTCCACGAGGAGGTATGCGGTGCCCGCCTGCGCGGCTGCCGCACCGAGGTCGTCGAGGGCTCCACTGAGCCGGCGTCGGAGCATGCTCCAGTTCCCCAGCAGCTCATCGAGTGCAGCGCTCACCGAGGCGTGCCCGGTGACGGAGCCGGGGGCGGCCTGGCCCTCACCGAGGGCGGCAAGCACCTCGGCGAGGACGGTCAGGTCCGCCCCCAGGGTCCGGATCGCCTCACCATCCACCCGTAGCGTCGTCATGCCATGACGGTGGCACACGTGGACGATCGGGCCCGGGAGTTATCCACAGCCGGCCGCAGCCGGTAGGCGGTCGCCCGGGGGCGGGTCCCGTCAGCAGGACCCGCCCTACCGCCCTTAGCCGTCAGCCGGCAGCAGCGGCGAAGCCGGCCTCGAGGTCGGCGAGGATGTCGTCGATGTGCTCGATGCCGACCGCGAGGCGGACGAGGCCAGGGGTCACACCGGCAGCGAGGCGGTCCTCGTCGCCACCCTGCGAGTGCGTGGTGGTCGCGGGCTGGATGACGAGTGAGCGGACGTCACCGAGGTTCGCAACATGGCTGTGCAGGGTGAGGGCCTCGACGAACTTCGTGCCGGCCTCGCGACCTCCGACGATCTCGAAGGAGAGGATGGCACCGGCTCCCTTGGGTGCGTACTTGTCCGCGAGCGCCTTCGTCGGGCTGTCCTCGAGCGAGGCCCACTGGACGGACTCGACCTGCGGGTGACCGTTGAGGAAGTCGGCGACCCGCCGGGTGTTCTCGAGGTGCCGCTCGATGCGCAGGCTGAGCGTCTCGAGGCCCTGCGCGAGGAGGAAGGCGTTGAACGGGGCGATGGCCGGGCCGATGTCGCGCAGGAGCTGGACACGGGCCTTGAGGATGTACGACAGGTTGGCGCCGAAGGCGCTGCCAACACCGAGGTCCGGGCCGTAGCGGAGGCCGTGGTAGCTCTCGTCCGGGAGGTTGTAGTTCGGGAACTTCTCCGGGTCCTGCGTGTAGTCGAACTTCCCGCCGTCCACGATGACACCCGCGATGACGGTGCCGTGCCCGCCGAGGTACTTCGTCGCCGAGTGGATGACGACGTCGGCACCGTGCTCGAGAGGGCGAATGACGTACGGCGTCGCGACCGTGTTGTCGACGACCAGGGGGACGCCGTGCTCGTGGGCGACCGCCGCGATGGTCTCGATGTCGAGCACCGCCGCCTTGGGGTTGGCGATGGTCTCGCCGAAGAAGGCCTTGGTGTTCTCCCGCACCGCTGCCCGCCACTCGTCGGGGTTGTTCAGGTCCTCGACGAAGCTCACCTCGATCCCCAGCTTCCGGAAGGTGTAGTTGAGGAGGTTGAACGTGCCCCCGTAGAGCGCGGCGGAGGCGACGATGTGGTCACCGGCCTCAGCGATGTTGAGCAGGCCCAGAGTGGTCGCCGACTGGCCGGAGGCCACCAGGAGGGCGCCTACGCCCCCCTCGAGTGCCGCAATCCGCTGCTCGACCGCGTCCTGGGTGGGGTTCATGATGCGGGTGTAGATGTTGCCGAACTCCTTGAGCGCGAACAGGTTCGCTGCGTGCTCGGTGTCGTTGAAGACGTAGGCGGTCGTCTGGTAGATCGGGAGCGCGCGCGCTCCGGTGGCCGAGTCCGGCTGCTGGCCGGCGTGGATCTGCTTGGTCTCGAAGGACCAGTTCTCGCTCATCGTGGTGCTTCCTTGTCGGTGCGACGGAACAGGACGTGCGGGAGGGTTCCCGCGCTTGCGGGCGCGTACGCCCGCCGGGTCATCACCCGGGGCACCCCACCGCGGATGGAGGGTTGCCGGCCAGCAAGCCGGGGCTTGACGCTGGCACTCATGACCAGGGGCAACCATAGCCGCGCCCTCGCAGCGGTGACAGGATGGTCCATATGACGTATCACCAACTGGACTATGTGGCCGCAGCAGACCGCTACGAGAACGGGATCGGCATGCGCCGGTGCGGTCGGTCGGGGCTCGATCTGCCGCTCATCTCGCTGGGGCTGTGGCACAACTTCGGCGACGACGTGCCGCTCGAGCGCCAGCAGGCGATCCTGCGTCGGGCCTTCGACCGCGGTGTCACGCACTTCGACCTGGCGAACAACTACGGCCCGCCCTACGGCTCCGCTGAGCGGAACTTCGGCACGATCTTCGCCCGCGACTTCCGTCCCTACCGCGACGAGCTGATCATCAGCTCCAAGGCCGGCTACGACATGTGGCCCGGCCCCTACGGACAGGGCGGGGGCTCGCGCAAGTACATCATCGCCAGCGCCGACCAGTCGCTGAAGCGGTTGGGCCTGGACTACGTCGACATCTTCTACAGCCACCGCTTCGACGCGACCACTCCCCTCGAGGAGACGATGGGTGCCCTCGACTCCCTCGTGCGGCAGGGCAAGGCGCTCTACATCGGGATCTCGTCCTACTCCGGCCAGCGCACGAGAGAGGCCATCTCGATCCTGCGTGAGCTCGGCACGCCGCTGCTCATCCACCAGCCGTCCTACTCGATGATCAACCGCTGGATCGAGGAGGACCTGCTCGACGTCCTCGGTGACGAGGGCGTCGGCTGCATCGCCTTCAGCCCCCTCGCCCAGGGGATGCTCACGAACAAGTACCTGGGAGGCATCCCGGAGGGCTCGCGGGCCGCGCAGGACAAGTCCCTCAGTACGGACCTGCTCAGCGAGGACACCCTCGCCCGGATCCGCGCCCTCAACGGCATCGCGAGCTCCCGCGGACAGTCGTTGGCGCAGATGGCGCTGGCCTGGGCGCTGCGCGACCGCCGGGTGACCTCGGTCCTCATCGGTGCCTCGAGCGTCACCCAGCTCGACGACTCCCTCGGCGCGGTCGACAACCTGGACTTCACCGACGAGGAGCTCGCGGCCATCGACCAGCACGCCGTGGACGCCGGCATCAACCTGTGGAAGCGGAGCTCGGATGCCTGAGCCGGCCACCGCATACCGTCCGAGCCCGACGGGGTGGGTGCGCCGGCAGGTGGAGCGGATCGAGGAGACCGGCGACACCCGGTCGGTCCACATCCAGAACCGACCCGTCGTCCTGCTGACCATGCGCGGCGCGAAGTCCGGTGCGGTCCGCAAGGTGCCGCTCATGCGGGTCGAGCACGACGGGGTGTATGCGGCGGTCGCCTCGGTCGGCGGCGGGCCGAAGCACCCGCAGTGGTACCACAACCTCAGGGCCGATCCGCGGGTCGAGATCATGGACGGCACGCACTCCTGGCCCGCCGTCGCGCGGGAGATCTCAGGGGCCGAGTATGACGAGTGGTGGGAGCGTTGCGTGGCGGCCTTCCCGCCCTATGCCGACTACGTCGTCACCGCGACGCAGGCGGGTCGACGCATCCCCGTGTTCCTCCTCGAGGCGGAGTGATCGAGCCGCCGGTCAGCGGCGGTTACTGACCGGTCACATTTGGATAACGGCCACCGTTGCCGGAGCGCTATTCGCCCCGCCAGACGGATGGATTCATTACGTTCGTCTCCAACCCCCGACCCCCTACGGCACAGGAGAGCAATGTCGCTCGCGGTGCACAACCTCGAAGTGGTCTATGAGGACGTGATGCTGGCCCTTCGTGGCGCCAGCCTGAGCGTCCCCCAGGACCAGATCGTCGCGGTGCTCGGCGCCAACGGCGCCGGTAAGACCACGCTGCTGCGTGCCATGACGGGCCTGCTGGACATCCACCGCGGCAAGATCACCCGCGGCCACGTCAGCCTCGACGACAAGAAGCTCGACACCCGCAAGGCGGCCTCGGTCGTGAGTGCCGGGGTGAGCCAGGTGATGGAGGGCCGGCGGGTCTTCGCCGAGTTCACCGTCGAGGAGAACCTGCGGGTCGGCGCCCACACCCAGGGCAGCGCCGGCCTGAAGGAGAAGTACGACCGGATCTACGAGATGTTCCCCGTCCTGGCCGAGCGTCGGACCGCCGGCGCCGGCTACCTGTCGGGCGGTGAGCAGCAGATGCTCGCGATCGGGCGGGCGATGATGTCCGAGCCGAAGTACCTCCTTCTCGACGAGCCGAGCCTGGGGCTGGCGCCCAAGATCGTCGAGCAGATCCGTGACCTCATCGTCAGCATCAACAAGTCCGGAACCGGCGTGCTCCTCATCGAGCAGAACGCGGCGATGGCGCTCTCGATCGCCGATCACGGCTACGTCATGGAGAACGGTCTGACGGTCATGGATGCCCCAGCGGCGACCCTGCGCAGTGACGCCGACATCCAGGAGTTCTACCTGGGCGGCAGCGGCGAGGAGACGGCCTCGCTGCGAGATGTGAAGCACTACAAGCGACGGAAGCGGTGGCTGTCATGACCGATCAGCACACTGGCGGCGCCACCCTGCTCGAGGCCGAGAACCTCACCCTGCGCTTCGGCGGGAACACTGCCCTCAACGACGTGTCGTTCGACGTCCGCGAGCGTGAGCTGTTCGCGATCATCGGCCCCAACGGTGCCGGGAAGACCTCGACGTTCAACTGCATCAGCGGGGTCTACCGGCCGCAGGAGGGCGCGATCCGGCTGCGCGGCGAGTCGCTCATCGGTCTGCGACCGGACACGATCGCCGGCAAGGGAGTGGCGCGCACCTTCCAGAACATCGAGCTCTTCGACAACCTCACCGTCCTGGAGAACCTCCTCCTCGGTCGCCACCAGGAGATCGGCGGCCGGTGGTGGCAGGCCATGCTCTGGCTCCCGCCGGCCCGCAAGGCCGAGCTGCAGGCCCGCCGCGATGTCGAGAACATCATCGAGTTCCTCGACCTCACCGCGGTCCGTAACATGCCGGTCGGGATCCTCCCCTACGGCATCAAGAAGCGCATCGAGCTGGGCCGGGCCCTCGCCATGGACCCGGCGCTCCTCCTCCTCGACGAGCCGGTCGCGGGCATGAACTCGGAGGAGACCGAGGACATGGCGCGCTTCATCCTCGACATCCGGGACCAGCTCAAGATCGCCATGATCATGGTGGAGCACGACATGCGCCTCGTCATGGACCTGGCCGACCGGGTCATGGTCATCGACTTCGGTCAGCGGATCGCGCTCGGCGCACCGGCCCAGGTCCAGCAGGATCCCGCGGTCATCGCGGCCTACCTCGGCGGCGCGACCGAGGATGTCATCGAGGAGTTCGAGAGTGAGCACCCAGGGGTGACGCGATGACGACCCTGACCAAACCGGCCGAGGCTGCGACGACGGCGAAGGGCACGTGGCACCTCTCGCGGCAGCTGCGCGAGAACGCCGCCAGGCTGCCCGACCGGGTCGCCCTGCGCGAGAAGCGGCACGGGATCTGGCGCGACATCACGTGGAGCGACTACCTCGCGAACACCGAGATGGTCGCGTATGCGCTGGCCGCCCTCGGCGTCGGTCCCACGGACCGCGTCGCGATCCAGTCCGAGAACCGCCCCGAGTGGCTCTACACCGACATCGCCTGCAACATGCTGCGCGCGGTCATCGTCGGGTTCTACTCGACCAACCCCGTCGCCGAGATCCGCTACCTGCTCAGCGACAGTGGCGCCAAGGTGATCATCTCCGAGGACCAGGAGCAGGTGGACAAGGCCCTCGAGGTGATCGACGAGGTCGACACCCTGGAGTGGATCGTCTATCTCGACAGCCGTGGGCTCTCCGACTACGACGACCCCAGGCTCATCTCGCTCGACGAGGCGATCGCCCGGGGTGCCGCCCTGCGGGCCACGGACCCGGACCTGCTCGAGCGGGTCGACGCGCAGAAGACGCCCGATGACCTCATCACGCTCATCTACACCTCGGGCACCACCGGTCCGCCGAAAGGCGCGATGCTCTCGGCCGACAACATCGCGTACGGAACGGACGTCTTCGCCGAGGACGACGGGATGTTCGGCTCCACCGGCCTGACCGACGACGACGTCGTCGTCTCGTACCTGCCGCTCTCGCACGTCCTCGAGCGGAGCGTGACGACGTGGGGCGGGCTGCGGAACGCGACGATCGTGCACTTCGCGGAGTCCATCGAGACCGTCGTCTCCGACCTCGGAGAGGTCCAGCCGACGGTGCTCGCGGCGGTGCCCCGCATCTGGGAGAAGATCCAGGCGACCATCGCCATCCGGATGGCCAACGCCACCCCCCTCAAGCGCTTCGTGTACGGCATCTCCGACCGGCTCGGACGCAAGGCGGCCAAGGCGCGGCTCGCAGCCGGTGGCGCCCACACCGCCTCGTCCCGGATCCTCACCTTCATCGCCTGGATGCTCGCCGGCCGCAAGCTGCGGCGTCACCTCGGTCTGGCGAAGGTGCGGATGGCGATCTCCGGTGCGGCCCCCATCTCGGTCGACGTCCTCGAGTCCTTCCTCGGACTCGGTGTCCTCATCCACGAGGCGTACGGCATGACGGAGAACACCGCTGTCGCCACCGCGAACCGGCCGGGCCGGGTCAAGCTCGGCACCGTCGGCGAGGCCCAGCCGGGGATCGAGCTCACCCTCGATCCGGAGACCGGAGAGGTCCTCACCAGGCACCGGGGCAACTTCATCGGCTACTGGAACCAGCCCAGTGCCACCGCGGACGTCTTCACCAAGGACGGCTGGCTCCGGACCGGGGACGTCGGCGAGTGGGTCGACGGGACCCACCTGAAGATCGTCGACCGGATCAAGGACATCATCATCACCGCCGGCGGCAAGAACATCTCCCCGAGCGAGATCGAGAACGCCATCAAGGCCTCCCCCTACGTCCGGGAAGCCGTGGTCATCGGCGACAAGCGGCCGTACCTCACGGCCATCATCGGTATCGAGTTCGACACCGTCGCCGACTGGGCATCGAGGCGACGGATCGAGTACACGACCTATCGCGACCTGTCGAGCAAGCCCGAGGTCATCGAGCTCATCGCCGACGTCGTCCGCGACGTCAACACCCGCTTCGCCCGCGTCGAGGCGGTCCGCAAGATCCGGATGCTGGCCAAGGAGCTGGACCACGAGGACGGCGAGCTCACCGCGACGCAGAAGCTCAAGCGCCGCGCGTTCGCCGCGACCGTGCAGCACCTCATCGACGACATGTATGCCGGGACCACCGAGTACCCGGGCGCCGACCTCGGGAGGAGCGGATGAACACGCTGATCCAGGCCATCATCAACGGGCTCGGCACGGGGGCGGTCTACGCGCTCCTCGCGGTGAGCTTCGTCATCATCTTCCGGGCCACCGGGGTGCTGAACTTCGCCCAGCCCGGGCTCTTCATCCTCGGCTCGTTCTTCTGCTCCTACTTCGCGGTCTCCCTCGGGCTGCCGTTCTACCTCGCCGTCGTGCTCGCGATGGCGGTCGTGGCCCTGATCTCGATCGCGGTGGAGCGCGTGGCCATCCGGCCCATGATCGGTCGACCGGTGTTCGCGGCTGCCCTGGTGACGGTCGGGCTCTTCACCATCCTGCTCATCCTCGCCTTCCGGCTCTTCGACGCTGCCGCACGCACGGTCAACGACCCGTGGCAGCTGAACCGGTTCTGCCTGGTCTCGAGTGACACCGGCTGTTCGATCGCGGTGGCCCACAACACGATTGCCCGGTTCGTGATCGCGATGGTGGTCCTCGCCGCCCTCGGGTGGTGGCTGAGCCGGTCCCGGATCGGCCTGGCCATGCGCGCCACGTCGTTGGACCAGGAGGTCGCCCTCGCGCAGGGGATCGACGTCGGCCGGGTGTTCTCGCTGTCCTGGGCGATCGGTGGCGCGCTGGCCGCGCTGGCCGGGATCCTGCTGGCCGCGAACGGCACAGTCGTCCAGGCGACCGACTCGCTCTTCGCCCTCGTGGCCCTGCCGGCGCTCATCCTCGGCGGCATCGACTCACTCAAGGGCGCTGTCATCGGTGGCCTACTCGTCGGCCTCATCTCCGCCGTCACGAGCGCCTACCAACCCATCTACGCCTCGTGGCTCGGACCCAACTTCGAGAACGTCGTGCCCTACGTCGTCATGATCCTTGTCCTACTCGTGCGTCCCTACGGCCTCTACGGCACCAAGGAGGTCCAGCGGGTATGACCACCGCGACCACGTCCCAAGAGACTCCCTCCCCGCAGCAGGACTCCCCCGTTGTGGTCTCCGAGGCCCGCGGCCTGGAGCGGCTCACCGGCTACTCCCGCTCGCTCCGGTCCTCCGAGGGCGGCGGCAAGGTCCCGGCCTCCGCCCGCCGCGGCCGCCCCCGCCTGGTCACGACGTATGCGGCCGACCAGGCCCTGCTCAACACTCCGGCCAAGCGGTGGTGGACCCTGGCGGCCGTCGTCGTCGCCTTCATCGCCCCGTTCTTCCTCGCCCGCGACCTGCTCCTGCTGTTCTCCCTGGCGATGACGTTCGCCATCGCCGGAATCGGGCTGAACCTGCTCACGGGGTATGCCGGGCAGATCTCGCTCGGACATCCGTTCTTCATGGCGATCGGCGCGTACACCGCCGCCGTCGTGGCGGGCAAGCCCGGCTCCGTCGTCTGGGGCCTCGAGCTGGACCTGTCCATCGCCCTGATCGCCGCGGCGATCGTGCCCGCCATCATCGGGCTGATCGTCGCGCCTCTCGCCGTCCGGGTGCGCGGCCTCTACCTCGCGGTCCTCACCCTCGGCCTGCTCATGCTCGGCGAGCAGCTGTTCAAGCAGTGGACCTCGCTGACCGGCGGCTCCGGCGTCGGCCGGGGCGTGGCCCAGCCGGTGCTCTTCGGCAGTGACCTGTCGGTCCGGTATGCGGTGGGTCCGGTCATCATCAACAAGGACATCTCGCTCTACCTGATCTGTCTCGTCCTGCTCATCGGCCTGGGCGTCATGGCGCGCAACCTCGCCCGCAGTCGCACCGGTCGTTCCTTCGCCGCCGTGCGGGACCGGGACATCGCGGCCGAGATCATGGGCGTGAACCTGCTGCGCACCAAGACGTTGGCCTTCATGCTCAGCTCGGCCTTCGCCGGAGTGGCAGGAGCACTGATGTCGATGCTCATCGGCCGGATCGCGCCCGAGCAGTGGAACATCTTTCTCGCGATCCAGATGCTCGCCGTCATCGTCATCGGTGGTGTCGCGACGGTGACGGGATCCCTCATCGGGGCCGCCTTCGTCGTCCTTCTCCCCCGCGTCCTGGAGTGGCTCGCTCCCTACCTGCCCTTCGTCTCCGGTTCCGCCGGCGGCGGTCTCATCAACGTCTTCCAGCTCGAGACCCTGCTCTTCGGCGCACTCATCATCGTCTTCCTCACGCTCGAGCCTCGAGGTCTCTTCGGCCTCTGGTACCGCGTGCGGACGTACTTCAAGGCCTGGCCCTTCAGCTACTGACGCCCACTCAGCAGCCGGGCCCGGCCCTCCCCCAGCAGCCCCCGCTCACCCTCAGCAGTGAGCGTCCGACCCGCCGCCACGAACGGCCCGACCCCCAGCACCCCACCAGAACCAGCACCACCTGCACATCACTCGCCCTCACGAGATCAAAGGAGCTCAACATGAGGAAACCCATCACCAAGGCCTTCGCGGCCGCGGCGGCCGGCGCGCTCATCCTGGCCGGGTGCTCGGCCGTCGACGAGGACCCGCCGACCGACGACGGCACGGCCTCGGAGACGACCGACGGCACCGACGGCGACGCCGCCGGCGAGATCCAGTTCGGTGAAGGAGTCACCGAAGAGCCCTGTCCGGATGCGGTCAACCCGGGCAACGGGTGCATCTACCTCGGTATCCTCTCGGACATCACCGAGGGGCCCTTCTCGGCTCTGGCCGTCCACATCGTCCAGGCCCAGCGTGACTACTGGCGGGTGGTGAACGAGAACGGCGGCATCCAGGGCTTCGACGTCGACGTCGACACCTACACGCGCGACACGAAGTACCAGCCGGCCGAGCACGCGCAGGCGTACCAGCAGATCCAGTCCAACATCCTCGCGATCGCGCAGTCCCTCGGGACCGTGAACACCGAGGCCGTCCTCGATGACATGGACGCCAACGACATCGTCGCGGTGCCCGCCTCGTGGTGGTCCGGCTACGCCTTCGAGCAGAACGACAGGGGCCTGATCCTCGAGTTCGGCTACTCGTACTGCACCGAGGCCGTCATCGGCCTCGACTGGTTCGCCGAGAACCACTCGAAGCCGACCTCGGTCGCTGCGGTCGGCTACCCCGGCGACTACGGCGGCGACTCCGCTGCGGGTGTCCAGCTGTGGGCGGAGGCCAACGGGGTCGAGGACGTCACGGTCATCCCGACGGGCCCGAACCAGGTCACCGGTAACCAGGACGCCGTGGTGTCCGCGGTGGCCGCAGCCAACCCGGACGTCGTCGTCCTCGCGGTCGGCCCGGCTGAGAACGCCGAGATCGTCGGCAAGCTCGCCGCCGGTGGCTTCACCGGTCGCTTCATGGGCTCGCTCCCGACGTGGAACCCGCTCCTGCTCCAGTCCGCCGCTGCTCCTGCCCTCAAGGCGCTCTACAACCACATGGGCATCAGCGAGACCTGGGTCGGCGAGAGCGAGGGCAACGCCGCGATGCGTGCCGCCCTCAACGACGAGCCTCCGGTCAACGGCGGCTACGTCATCGGCTGGATCATGAACTACCCGATGCACGCTCTGCTCGAGAAGGCCGCTGGGAACGGCGACCTCACCCGCGCCGGCGTGCGCGCGGCGATCGATGGCCTGAGTGTCGACTTCCAGGGCATGGCTCCCGCGATCACCTACGGCGGCGACGGCAAGGATGTCGCAGTGAGCGAGATGATCGTCTTCGAGCCGGACGAGTCCGACCCGCTGGGCACCACGGCCCTCACCGGCTTCTACAGCGGCACGACCTTCGACCAGCTCGCCTACGACCAGGCCTGCTCAGCCCAGTCCTGATCCCCGGGATCACCTGACTGCACATCGCCTGACTGAACACGGCTCGGCGCCGGCCACCCGCACGGGTGGTCGGCGCCGATCCCTTTGTCCGCCCACTCCCCCACCACCCCACCCCCCACCCGCCAGGCGTACCAGAACGTGACAATAGGAACGTTCTGGTACGCAGGTCCCCCGGGCCGCCGCGGCAGCTGCGGGCAGCAGCGATCAGGAGGTATGCGGTGCGCGGCTCCCGCGGGAGAGCCACCAGAGGCCGACGGCGGGCAGCACGAGGGGGACGTAGCCGTAGCCACTGCCGAAGTGCGACCACACGGTCTTGCTCGGGAACAGGTCGGGGAGCAGATAGGACGCCAGTCCGACGACGAGGACACCGACCATCTCGATCGAGATCGTGACCCAGGCGAGGCGGCGGTGGCCCCGGGCCAACGCATACGTCGCGGCGATGTAGATGACCGCCGCCAGAGCGGAGAGCACGTACGACAGCGGCGCCCGCTCGAAGTACTCCACGATCTGCAGGATCGACCGGCCGGTCGCCGCGAGCGCGAGGACGCCGTAGACGACGACGATGATCAGTCCGGGACCTGAGCCGAGTCCGTGGGCGGATCGGGACTTCCGGGGAGCCTGGTCGACCGTCGGCGTGCTGTCAGACCCTGGCGTGCTGTCAGACATTGAGGTCCCAGATCTGCTGGAGGCGGGCCGTCATGACGAGGACGGCGAAGGCGCCGACCGCGACGGACCCCATGGCCCACCGCGTCTTCTCCTTGATGGCGAGGAAGGTCGTGGCGAGCGGGATGAGCGGCAGGCTGAGGAGGTAGGAGATGAAGGTCGCCACCTCGGTGCCGTCCTCGATGGCCGAGACCCGGACCAGACCGATGACGACCTGGGCGAGAGTACCGAGGAAGACGAGGGCCGCGAGGCCGAGGACGAGGTCGTTGATGAGCCGGTCCCGGAACGCGAAGTACCCCGCGAGCAGCATGAGGACCAGACTTGCCGCGCAGATGGCGACGGTGAGCGCATAGATCATGCGGAGGTGCGCTCCCGGAGAACGTCGGCGACGGAATCCACGATGAGGTCGATCTCCTTCTCGGTAACGACGAGCGGCGGCGCCAGCCGGATCGTCGAGCCGTGGGTGTCCTTGGCGAGCAACCCGCGCCGCAGTAGACCTTCGCACATCTCCCGGCCGGACATCAGAGTGGGGTCGATGTCCAGTCCGGCCCACAGGCCACGAGCGCGCACCGCGACCAGGCCGTGGCCCACCAGTCCCCGCAGACCCTCCTCGAGACGCTGCCCCAGCTCGGTGGCACGCTGCTGGAAGACGCCGGTCCGCAACAGGGAGATGACCGCACGACCGACCGCAGCGGCGAGGGGGTTGCCACCGAAGGTCGAGCCGTGCGAGCCCGGGGTGATGACCCCGAGGACGTCCTCGTCCGCGGCGATGGCCGAGACCGGGAGGATGCCGCCTCCGAGAGCCTTGCCGAGGATGTAGATGTCGGGCACGACGTCCTCGTGGTCACAGGCGAAGGTCCGCCCGGAGCGCGCGAGGCCGGACTGGATCTCGTCGGCGACCATGAGGACACCGCGGGAGGTGCACAGCTCGCGGAGCTCGCGCAGGTAGCCGTCTGGCGGGATGATGACGCCACCCTCGCCCTGGATCGGCTCGAAGAGGACGGCGACCGTCGTGTCGTCGATGAGCTCGTCGACGGCCGAGATGGAACCGTACTTGGCGAGCCGGAAGCCCGGGGTGAACGGCGCATACCCGCTCCTGGCCACGTCGTCGGTGGAGAAGCTGACGATCGTGGTGGTGCGTCCGTGGAAGTTGCCGTCCATGACGACGATCGAGGCTTCTGGCTCGGGGACGCCCTTGACCTCGTAGCCCCACTTGCGCGACACCTTGATGGCCGTCTCGACCCCCTCGGCACCCGAGTTCATCGGCAGCACCATGTCCTTGCCGGTGAGGTCGGCGAGCTCGGCGCCGAAGAGGGCCAGCTGCTCGCTGTAGAAGGCGCGCGAGGTGAGGGTGAGCCGGTCCAGCTGCTCGTGGGCTGCGGCGAGCAGGTCCGGGTGCCCGTGACCGAAGTTCAGCGCGGAGTACCCGGCCAGGCAGTCCAGGTAGCGGTTGCCCTCGACGTCCGTGACCCAGGCTCCGGAGCCTTCACGCAGGACCACCGGCAGCGGGTGGTAGCCGCGGGCGACATGGCTCTCGGTGAGGTCGATGAGGGTCGAAGCGTCCACGGGGTCAGCACTCGGTGCGCGACGGTCGGTCACAGCCACATCCTTGGGGCGGCAGCGCCGGGATCTGGTGTCGGGACCCGGCGTGGTGGTCAGGGTCGACTGCAGCCTATCCGGCCCGGCGCGCACTCCTGGGGTCGCGCGCCGCCGTCCCGGGACGGTATGCGGCTCAGGCCTGGTCGGAATCGGAGCCGGCAGCGACGCCGGCCTGTGTCAGTCCCAGTCCCGGGTGTCGAGGATCGGGCCCTCGCCCTCGCTCAGCGCCTCGACGAGCACCACCTCGGCGTTGAACCGCAGGCCGTCGCGCACCCGGGAACCGACTTCGGCGACCAGCCCGTCGGCGTCGGCACCGTCGAGCGCGACGACCTCACAGCGCAGGATGTCCTTGTGGTCGGCGCGGTCGATGACGAAGCGGTAGTCGGCGACGCCGGGAACGTCCTTCATCACCGTCGCGACCTGGGCCGGGTGGAGGAACATGCCCTTGACCTTCACCGCTGCGCCGGTGCGGCCGAGCACTCCCCGCAGCCGCAGCGATCCGTCCGGTCCCAGCATCCAGCCCGAGAGGTCGCCTGTGCCGAACCGGACGAGCGGGTAGTCGGGCCGCAGGAGCGTGACGACGACCTCGCCCTCGGTCTCGTCGGTGATCGGGACCCCCGTGCCGATCTCGCAGACCTGGACGAGCACCCCGTCGGCGAGCACGAGTCCGGCCCCATCGCCGTTCTCGTACGCGAGTAGGCCGGTCTCCCCCGTTCCGTAGGCCATCCGCACGGTCGGCACCCGCTCGGTGAGCAGGGCGCGCAGAGAGTCTGGTAGTGGCTCCGCGGTCACCATCGCCTTGTCAAGACGCCACCTCTCCCGCGGCAGACCGGCCTCGTCGAAGCGCTCGACGAGGACCTTCAGATAGCTGGGCAGGCCGGTGTATGCGGTCACGCCCAGGTCGGCGATGGCCCGCGCCTGGAGGTCCTGGTTGCCGATGCCGCCGGGGAGGACGCGCGCCCCGGTCACCAGGGCGCCAGACTCCATCATCGCGCCCGCCGGCGAGAGGTGGTACCCGAAGCAGTTGAGCACCGTGTCACCCAGTCCCACCCCGATCGAGCTGAGGACCTGGCCCCACCGCCAGCTGTCGGCGCCGGCGAGCTGCGGCTCGTAGAGCGGCCCCGGCGACTGGAACACCCGTACGACGTCGGCGTCATCGGCGAGCAGGCCACCGAACGGCGGGTCCTGGGCCTGGAGGGCAACGACCTCGTCCTTGGGCAGCACCGGCAAGGCGGAGAGGTCCGCCACCGAGCGGACCGCCGACGGGTCGACACCGGCAGCGGCGCACCGCACGGCGAGCGCGGGGACGCGCGCCGCCTCGGCCATCATCCGGCTCACGGCGTCGTCCAGGTTTTGCAGGTAGCTCTGCAGGGCAGCATCGAGAGACATCCCGGCTCCTCGGGGACAGGGGTGGGCGCGGCCGACCGTATGCTGGTCGGCCCGCGCACCCACCCGACGGTGAAGCGATGGCGCAGGTCAGAGCCAGCGCTTGCGTCGCTTGTAGTGCTTGACGTCGCGGTAGCTCTTGCGACCGCCTTCCTCGCCCAGCCCGAGGTAGAACTCCTTGACGTCGGGGTTCTCGGAGAGCTCCTTGGCCGGACCCTCGAGGACGATGCGCCCCTGCTCCATGATGTAGCCGTGGTCAGCCACCTCGAGGGCCCGCCTGGCGTTCTGCTCGATGACGAGCACCGTCAGGCCCTGCTCCTCGTTGAGTCGCTTGATGTAGCCGAAGATCTCCTGCACGAGCAGCGGCGCCAGGCCGAGGGAGGGCTCGTCCAGCATGAGGAGCTTGGGACGGGCCATGAGCGCACGCCCGATGGCCAGCATCTGCTGCTCACCACCGGAGAGGTAGCCCGCGACGCGGTTGCGCATGTCGCCCAGCTTCGGGAAGAAGCTGTAGACGAGGTCGAGGTCGGAGGCGCTGTTCTTCTGGGTGTAGGCGCCTGCGACGAGGTTCTCCCCGACGGTGAGGTGCTCGAAGACGTGCCGGCCCTCCATGCACAGGCTCATACCCAGCTTGACCCGCTCCGCGGCGTCCATCCGGGTGACGTCCTGCCCCTGGAAGGTCACCGATCCGTCGGTCACCTCGCCGCGCTCACTCGGCAGCAGACCGGAGACCGCCTTGAGCGTCGTGGACTTGCCGGCCCCGTTCGAGCCGAGCAGCGCGACGATCTTGCCTTCCGGGACTGCCAGGGAGAGCCCGCGCAGGACGAGGATGACGTCGTCGTAGATGACCTCGACGTTGTTGAGGGCGAGGAGGGCGCCCCCGGAGGCGGCGGGTGCCGCCTCCGGGGAGAGCGCCGCTCTGGTGGTCATGGCGTGACGCCACCCTGGATCTCGACCATCTGGCCACCCTCGGCACGGTAGATACCGGTGCTCGCGGAGCCACGGTGCGACTCTGCGGAGAACTCCACGTCGCCGCCACCGATGAGGCCACCGACGTCGATCGGGCCCATCGACTCAAGGGCCTCCCGGATCGAGGCGCCGGTCAGCTCATCACCGCTCTCGAGGGCCTTCGCGATGCCCTGGGCCATGACGTCCATCGTGGCCCAGCCGGCCACCCAGGAGACACTGACGTCGCTCTCGTCCATGCCCTTCTCCTCCATGTACTCACGGATGCTCTCGTGACCGGGCTGCTCGGTGATCATCGGGGTGATCGGCTGGATGAGCACGTGGCCCTCGGCGACGTCCTCACCGGCGAGAGAGATGAACAGCTCGTTCGCGCACCAGTTGAGGCACACGATCGTCATGTCCAGACCCTGGGCCTGGATGTCCTTGGCGACCTGCGCGGCCGGGGGCGCAACGTTCTGGATGATGACGTACTTCGCGCCCTGTGCCTGCGCCTGGCTGAGCAGACCGACGTAGTTCGGCTGACCACCGGGCATCGGGTACGCCTTGTACCCGAGGTCGTAGCCCTTCTCCTCGACCCAGGCCTGGCCGTCGGCGACGGGGGCGTTACCGAACGGGCTGTCGTGGTGGAGCACCGCGACCTCGGCGGAGCCGCCGGAGTCCTCGTTGATCCAGTTCAGCGCCACCCGGATCTGGTCGGAGTAGGTCGGCGCGACGACGAAGTTGTACGGCGCGTCCTCCGGGTCGGTCAGCGGCTCGGCGTAGGAGGCGGACATGAACGGCAGCTCGTCGTTCGCGACGCTGCCGGACAACGCCTCGGTGTCGCCGGTCCCCCATCCCTGGATGGCCACGACACCGTCGTTGACGTACTGGTTGTAGAGCTCCTCGGCGCGCGGCACCTCGTAGGCGTAGTCGTTCGAGATCGCCTTCAGCTCGCGGCCGTTGATGCCGCCGTTGGCGTTGAGGTGCTCGACGTAGGCGAGCATGCCGGCGTTGTAGGGGCCGCCGACGTCACCGGTCGCACCGGTCAGGTCGGCGATGATGCCCACGGGGATCGGGTCGCCGCCGGCCTCCCCTCCGTCACCGGTCGAACCGGTGTCGCTGTCCCCGCCGCACGCGGAGAGCACCAAGGCTGTGGCGGCGGCTGCAGCAATGGCTGCGGCTCGTGTCTTTCGGAACATTCTCTCTCCTTGATGTGAGTGATACCGCTGATGAGACGTGATGTTCGGGGTTGCCGTGATGGGCGACCGGTGAGGGACTGTGGGTCAGTAGCGGAACGGCCAGAACCGGATGTAGTCCTTCATCCGCTGCCAGATGCGGTCCAGGCCTCGGGGTTCGAAGATGAGGAAGGCGATGATGATCGCGCCGAAGGCGGCGTTCTGGATCGCAGGGAGCTGGTCGGCGAGGAACGGCACGGACCCCTCGACCGCGTTGGCGACGTTGCGGATGAGCACCGGCAGCAGCGTCATGAAGACTGCGCCGTAGACCGCTCCGGCGACGCTGCCCAGACCACCGACGATGATCATCGCGAGATACAGGATCGAGACCTCGAGGGTGAACTTCTCCCAGGTGACGACCTCGCTGTAGTGGGCGGTGAGCGCACCGGCCAGCCCAACGAATCCGGAGGACACGGCGAACGCCGTCAGCTTGGCCCGGGTGAGGTTGACCCCGATTGCCTCGGCGGCGATGTCCTGGTCGCGCACGGCCATGAACGAGCGGCCCAGGCCGGTCCGGAAGATGTTGCGTGCGGCGAGGACGACCAGCACGGCGAGTGGCATGAGGATCCAGTACCACTGCTGCTCGAAGACCGCGCGCGCACCGATCTTGAAGCCGAGGAACTCGAGGCGGTCGACGTTGATGTACCCCTTGCCCTGCGTGAGGACGCCGCCGTAGTCGCGCCGGATGATGAACTCGATGATCTGCTGGCTCGCCAGTGTGGCGATCGCGAGGTAGAGACCCTTCAGGCGCAGACCCGGCAACCCGAAGAAGGTGCCGACCACGGCGGTCAGGGCTACGGCGAAGAGGATCGACAGCGGGACCGGGACACCGATCCGGTCCGACAGGATCGCCGAGGAGTAGGCACCCACGGCGAGGAACCCGCCCTGCCCGAGCGAGATCTGGCCGGTGTACCCGACGAGGATGTTCAGGCCCACCGCGCCGATCACCGCGATGAAGATCGTGTTGACGATGGAGAGCCAGTAGTTGCCCAGGGCGAACGGCACGACGAGGAGAACCACCGCCAGCAGAGCCAGACGGAAGTACTCGGACCGGGTGGCCCGTAGGCGCAGCTCGGAGGTGTAGCTGCGGTGGTGGATACCGGTTGCGGTCGCTGCCACAGTCCTCACACCCTCTCGATCCGGGTCTCACCGAAGATGCCGTACGGGCGGACCAGGAGGATCAGCACGAGCACGACATACGGAATGACAGTGGCCAGCCCCGGGTCGAGGTAGCCGGAGACGTATTGACTGAGCAGTCCCATCGTCAGGCCGCCGACGATGGTGCCGGGGACGGAGTCCAGGCCACCGAGGATGACGACGGGGAAGACGAGGAGGCCGAAGGATGCCAGGTTGCGGTCGACGGCCGAGATGTCGCCGAGGAGCACACCGGCGACCAGCGCGCTCACCGCTGCCAGGGCCCACGCCATCGCGAAGATGCGGCGCACCGAGATGCCCATCGTCATGGCGGCCTGCTGGTCGTCGGCGACGGCACGCATGGCGATGCCGTGGCGGGACCAACGGAAGAAGACGGTGAACGCGGTGAGCACAACGGCCGCGATGCCGATGACGAGCAGCCGGTTGAGCGGGACCGTGGCCCCGAGGAAGGAGACGGACTGCCGCGGAAGGAGTGCCGGCTGGCTCTTGGGCGAGGTGCCGTAGAACATCTGGACCAGGGCCTGCAGCAGCATCGAGAGCCCGATCGTCACCATGATGATGCTGATCGCGCTCTCCCCGACCATCGGTCGCAGGATGAGCCGCTCGATGACGACACCGAGAAGGGTGGCCACCACGACGCCGAACACGACGGCAAGCACGAGTGGCAGCCGCAGCACGACGAAGGCTGTGTAGAACATGTACGCGCCGACGAGGAGGAACTCGCCCTGGGCGAAGTTGATGACGCCCGTCGCCTTGTAGATCAGGACGAAGCCCAGGGCCGCGAGCGCCAGGATCGCGCCGTCGGCGAGGCCGTAGACCAGGAGGTTGAGGAAGGTGCTCATCGCCGGCCGCTCCAGACCGGTCGACGTCCGCGACCCTTGGGGATCTCGTAGGACGTCAGATCGAAGATGGTCAGCACGAGCTGGCGCTCCACGGTGCTCCCGTCCTGATAGGTGATGCGGCTGCGGATGGTGACGTCGTCCTTGCCCTCGCGCAGGGCCGCGATGATGTCGGCGTAGCGGTCGGCGATGACCGAGCGTCGCACCTTGCGGGTGCGGGTGATCTCGTCGTCGTCAGGATCGAGCTGCTTGTGTAGGAGCACGAAGCGTCGGACCCGGATCGACTCGGGCAAGTCATGGTTGGCCCGGGTGATCTCCTCGGCGAGGAGGTCGTAGACCTCCGGCTTCCCGGCCAGGTCGGTGTAGGTCGTGTACCCCAGACGCTCGTGCTCCGCCCAGGACCCGACCGTCGCCGGGTCGATGGTGATCATGGCCGTCATGCCCTCGTCGGCGCCGCCGGGGGCAAAGGTGACCGCCTCCTCGACGTACGGGGAGAACTTCAGCTTGTTCTCGATGAAGGCGCTCGAGTAGCGGGTGCCGTCCGGCGCCGTCAGCACGTCCTTCTGACGGTCGATGACGACGAGCTGTCCGGTCTCCTCCTCGATGTAGCCCGCGTCTCCGGTGTGCAGCCACCCCTGCTCGTCCACCGCCTCTGCGGTCGCCTCAGGGGCCCGGTGGTAGCCGCGGAAGACCGAGGCGGAGCGGAGCAGGATCTCGCCGTCGTCGTCGATCTTGAGCTCGGTCCCGGGGATCGGGGTCCCGACGGTGTTGAACGCGATGTCGTCATCGCGGTGGATGACCGCGATACCGCAGATCTCGGTCTGCCCGTAGAGCTGCTTGAGGTTGACGCCGATGGCGTGGAAGAAGCGGAACACGTCCGGACCGAGGGGCGCCCCACCGGTGTAGCCGCGCTGGAGGCGCGCGAGTCCGAGCTGGTCACGCACCGGCCTCGTCGCGACCTGGTCGGCGATCGCGTGCATGAGCCGCAGCCCCGGGCCGGGCTTCTTGCCGCTGACCCGCATGGAGGCGACCTTGTCACCCACGTCGTAGCCCCAGCCGAAGATCTTCCGCTTGAGCCACCCCGCCTCGTCGATCCGCACCTGCACCTCGGAGAGCATCGACTCCCAGATCCGGGGCGGGGAGAACATGACGTCGGGGCCGATCTCGCGCAGGTCCGCCTTCTGGGTGGACGAGTCCTCGGGGAAGGAGATCGTGATCCCGCGGGACAGTCCGCAGGCCACCGCGAGCATCTGCTCGCCGATCCAGGCGAACGGCAGGAACGAGACGTAGCGGTCCTTGGGCTCGATGGGATCGATGGCGTTGAGGTGCTCGGCCATCGCGAGCAGGTTGCGGTGGGTCAGCTCACCGAGCTTGGGCTTGGAGGTGGTGCCGGAGGTGGTGCAGATGACGGCGACATCCTCCGCGGAACCCTTGGCCACCTGGTCCTCGAACCAGCCCGCGTGGCTCTTCTCCCAGTCCCTGCCCAGCGCCTCGAGTGCGGTGAACTCCATCAGGACGGACTCGGTGTACTGCTCCAGGCCGTGCGGGTCGTAGTAGACGATCCGCTCCACGAGCAGCGGCTCGCTGTCGGCCGGGGCCTCCTCGGACAGCAGCCGCAGCAGCTTGTCCACCTGCTCCTGGTCCTCCGCGATCACCACGCGGGCGCGCGAGAGCGTCAGGATGTGGCGCAGCTCCTCACCGATCGACGTCGGGTAGATCCCGACGACGGCGCAGCCCATGCTCTGCGCGGCCAGCTCGGCGATGAGCCACTCCGGACGGTTGTCACCGAGCACGGCGACGATCTCACCGCGCTCCACACCCAGAGCGGCCAGGCCATGGGCCGCGTCCTTGACCCGCTCGGCGTACTGGGCCCAGGTGATGGGCTGCCAGATGCCGTACTGCTTCTCCTGCATCGCGACGTCCCTGGGCCGACTGGCCGCCAGTCCCATGAGGAGTCGCGGGAAGGTCGCGTCGGCCCCGGTCAGCGAGCCGTCGGCGACGGAGATCGTGCGTGCCTGGGCGTGCTCAGCCACGGGCCTCCTCCTCGTCCGCCCGAGCCTCGAGATCCGCCTCGAGCCTGGCGACGGCGTCCCGGACCTCCGCATCGTCCTCCTCGGCACCGAGGTAGGCCTCGATGACCGCCGGGTCGGTCTTGACCTCGTCGGGGGTGCCGTCGGCGATCTTCGCGCCGAAGTCGAGGACGGTCACCCGGTCCGAGATGTCCATGACGACATTCATGTCGTGCTCGATGAGCACGACAGTGACCCCTGCCAGCTCGTGGACGTCGAGGACGTAGCGGGCCATGTCCTCCTTCTCCTCGGCGTTCATACCGGCCATCGGCTCGTCGAGGAGGAGGAGCGCCGGCTGCAGGCAGAGGGCCCGACCGAGCTCGACCCGCTTCTGCACGCCGTATGCGAGGGAACCGACGGTCTTGTGGCGCACCGCCTGCAGCTGCAGCAGGTCGATGACCTCCTCGACGAGGTGCCGGTGGTCGATCTCCTGCTGACGTGCTGGGCCGAACCACAGCATCGAGGCCAACACGCTCTGCCTCATGTGGATGTGGCGGCCGAGCATGAGGTTCTCGAGGACCGTCATGTGGGCGAAGAGCTCGATGTTCTGGAAGGAGCGGGCCACCCGCAACCTGGCGATCTTGTACGGCGGGAGGCTGGTGAGCCGGTGCGTGCGGACCTCACCGGAGCCCTCGTCGGCCGTGAAGAGGCGGATCTCCCCCTCCTGGGGGTGGTAGAGCCCGCTGACGCAGTTGAGCAGCGACGACTTCCCCGCGCCGTTCGGTCCGATCACGGCATGGACGCTGCCTTCGGTGACGGTGAAGGAGATGTCGGAGAGGGCCCGCACACCGCCGAACCGCAACGAGATGCCGTCGACCTCGAGGATGGGCGCCCCCGCAGGCAGGTGTGAGCCTCGCAGAGAGTGCTGATAGGCACGGACGACCACAGGCGACCTCGCTCGTTGTCTTCGCTGGACAGGTAGTGTGACAATACTTTTCCACTATCTGGAAGGCAACACTCTACATCGGAATCGTTATCCCGATGTGATTGACGCTCCTACCGATAGTGGATAATCAGGTCGATCAGCGGAAGGAGTGACTCGTGCCGAACAGCGCACCCGGCGCGGAGGCCGGTAGCAAGGGTGGTCTGGGCACCGTACGTAACGCGGTCCGGCTCCTCGAGCTCCTCGGCGAGGGGCCGGCGTTTCAGCAGCTCAGCGACCTGGCCGAGCGCTCGGGCATGTCGCTGCCTACGGTGCACCGGCTCCTCCGCTCACTCGTCCTCGCCGACCTGGCGGTGCAGGACGAGCAGTCCTCCCGCTACGGCCTCGGTCCCGAGCTCACCCGACTGTCCGCGCACTACCTCACCCGGCTTCCGCTCCTCGGCGCGCTCGGGCCGTACCTCTCTCCCCTGCACGACGAGCTGTCCACGACCCTGTACGTCATGACGCTCGTGCACGGTGAAGTGGTCTATGTCGATCGGGTCGACGGGCCCTCGAGCGGGCCCTATCGGGACACCCACCGGGTCTACCCCGCACTCCTCACCGCGGGCGGGCGCCTTCTCGCGGCTCGCTCGGACGACGCCTCCTGGGAGCAGGCGCTCCGTCTGCTCGACGACGGCGAGAGGGAGAAGGCTGTCGCAGCGCGTGACGAGTGGGCAGTGGCGCCGTGGCTCGCGGTGGCACCCGACGATCCGACGATCAGCCCGGAGGTAGCGGTGCCTGTGATCGATGGCAGAGGCAATGCGGTCGGCGCCCTCTCGGCGGCGGTTGCCGACGCCCACGCTGAGAACAACTCAGCGGTGGCAGCCAGTCTCAGCCGCGCAGCGCGCGCTGCCGGGAGGACCTTGAGCCATGTCTGAGCTGCCCTGCATCGGGGCGCCCGACCCCGCGTGGAACGACGTCGCCGCCGAGATCACGTTCGACGTGCCGTACCAGCGGCTCTGGGAGCCCGGTCCCCGTGGCGGGTCCTGGTTCCCCGGCGGCGAGCTCAACCTGTCGGTCAACTGTCTGGACCGCCACCTCGACACCCATGCCGACCGGGTGGCGCTGCACTGGGAAGGTGAGCCCGGGGAGCGGCGCTCGCTGACGTACGGCGAGCTGCACGAGCAGGTCCGCGCGCTCGCGAGGGCGCTGCGCTCCCTCGGCGTCGGATTCGGAGACCGCGTCGGGCTGCACCTGGGCTGGCTGCCGGAGACGGTCGTGGCCATGCTCGCCTGTGCACGCATCGGCGCGGTCCACACCGTTCTGCCCGCTCCCCTGCCCGCCGAGGCCCTCGCGGACCGTCTCGCCGGCATGAACCTCAAGGTGCTCTTCACCCAGGACGGCGCCTGGCGGCACGGCACGGTCCTGCCGCTCAAGGCGCGCGCCGACGAGGCCCTGAGCGCGACCGAGTCCGTGCAGCATACGGTCGTCGTGCGGCGGACCGGCATGGACGTGCCCTGGTACGAAGGGGATCGGTGGTACCACGACCTCGTCGCCGCCACCCGGCCCGGGGCGACCACCGCTGAGGACGAGCCGCTGCGGGTGCGGGCGAACCACCCGGCCTGCACCATGCCGCAGGCCAACCGCCGCGGTCAGCCGATCCTCATCCAGCACGGCACCGCCGGCGTCCTCGCGTCGTCGATCGCCGTCCACCGTCAGATCTCATCGGGCGGAGTGTTCTGGTGCGCCGCCGACATCACCTGGGTCGCGACGCAGTTCCACGGCATCTACGGACCGCTCGCGTGCGGTGACACCGCCGTCATGTACGAGGGCACGCTCGACATCCCGAACCATGAGCGGGCCTGGCACATCGTCCAGCGCTACGGCGTCGAGACCCTCCTGACGAGTCCGTCGGTCGCCCGCACCATGCGCGGCTGGGCACGATCGATGCCCTCGGTCTCCCCCATGCCGACCCTGCGGAGAGTCATCACCGCCGGCGAGCCCGTCGAGGAGGAGCTGAGCGAGTGGCTCAGGGACACGCTCGGCGGGGGTCGGCTCGAGCTCGGTGACGCGTGGGGCCAGCTTGAGCTCGGCGGGATCGTGCGGGTTGTGGGCCTGCCGGACACTCCCCCGCTCGTTCCCCTCCCGGACTGCGGCCTGGACATCGTCGACCGCACCGGTGCGGCCGTCACGGAAGGTCAACCCGGCGAGGCTGTGCTGCGCCGGAGCTGGCCGGGCATGGCGGTCGGCGTCGAGGGCGGAGCCGCGTCGGTGTCGGACTCGCGCTGGACGCGCTATCCGGGGCTGTATGCGACCGGCGACCGGGCCGTCCGCGACACCGGGTCCGACGAGGTCATCTTCCTCGGCCGCACCGACGACGTCGTGCCGATCTTCGGCCAGCTGGTCTCCCTCAGCGAGGTGCGCGAGGTGCTCGCCGAGCATCCGTACGTGGCCGCCGTGGACGTCGCGGTCCGCAAGGACCCGAGCGTCGGACGCAGCATCGTCGCAGCCGTCGCGCTCAAGCCGGCCTACGCCGCAGGCGCAGACCTGGACGCGCTCGCTGTCGAGCTCATGGACATCGTGCGCGAGATGATGGGCGGACTGGCCCGCCCGCGCGCCATCCTCTTCCTCGACCGCTTCGGTGACGAGCTCGGTCGGGAGCAGCGCGCCCAGGCCATCGCCACCCTCGCCACCGAGGACCGGCACACTCCGACCATGGTGACCTGGGCCCAGCTCGTCGCGGCCGCAGGGCAGTAGGGGGCACGCATGGACGCATCACTGGGCACCGGGCGCTCGTTGCGGAGGCTCACTGCGGACGCTTCGCCACAGTGGGTGGACGGCGAGCTCGACCCGCATACCTCCCCCGGGGAGGTGCTCATCCGCGTGGAATTCAGCTCCCTCAACTACAAGGACGCCCTCGCCGCCACGGGCACGGCGCCCGTCGTTCGCCGGCACCCGCTGACCCTCGGCATCGACGCGTCCGGCACCGTCGCCGCATCGGAGGACCCGCGATACCAGGTCGGCGACCGTGTCGTCGTCACCGGGTTCGGGCTGTCCGAGGACCATGACGGAGGGTGGGCCAACTGGCTGCGCGTGCCGGGCGACTGGGTGGTGCGCCTCCCCGAGGGTCTGGACCCGGAGGACGCGATGGCGATCGGTACGGCCGGGCTGACGGCAGCGCTGGCCATCCACCGCCTCGAGGAGCACGGGCTCACCCCGGGCAGCGGCCCGGTCGCCGTGACCGGAGCCAGCGGGGGCTCGGGGATGCTCGCGGTGGCGATGCTGGCGCGACTCGGGCACGAGGTGGTCGCGGTCAGCGGGAAGGCGGAGAGCCACGACCTGCTCCGCCGACTCGGCGCCTCAGCCGTCGAGGACCGTCCCGACGTCTCGGCGCTGCGTCCCCTCGGACGGGCCCGCTGGGCCGCAGCCGTCGACTGCGTCGGCGGCGCTCCGCTCGCGTGGCTGTTGTCCACGGCCCGACACGGTGGCAGTGTGGCGACCTTCGGCAACGCTGCGGGCAACGACCTGCCCACCAGCGTCCTGCCCTTCATCCTGCGGGCGGTCAACCTGCTCGGTATCAACACGGGCTACTACTTCGACAACGAGCTGCGGGCCGCCCTGTGGCAACGACTGGCCGGCGAGCTGCGACCGGACGCGCTCTGGGACATCGCCCGCACTGAGCCGCTGTCCCGGGTCCTCGCCCTCTCGACCGACCTGCTCGAGGGCCGGGTCACCGGTCGCGTGGTCCTGGACGCCGGAGCCTGACGGGCCCCGTCAACCCGCCCACTGCATACGGACTCCCCTGCCAGCCAAGGCCTGACGACAGCCGGCCCGCCGGGGCGGACACTCCCGCCGTCTCCCACGGGCAGCGCCGAACGCAGTCGAACGAGGTCCTCCAGAGGCGGAGAGTCGCTCAACCCCGCGCGAGGCGCGCCTGCGCGTCCTCCCAGACGGCCGCAACGCGGTCGGCGACGAGCGCGGCCTGGGCTGCACCGGCCGCCAGGGCAGCCTTGGCGCGACTCGGGTCGAGCAGATTGCGCCCGATGGCGTCGAGCGAGGCCTTGTCCGGGACGATGCAGGTCGACCGGACCTGGGGGCCGAGGGAGGCCAGCTGGGCCCTGGGCCGCTGGGCCTTCCGGAACGCGAAGGCGATCGGCGCGACGACGAGGACGCGCTGGGCACCCGCCGCCATGTCGGCATTGGTCACCGTGCGAATGCCCCCGTCGACATAGCGGTCTCCGTGGATCGTGACGGGCGGATAGACGAGCGGGACCGAGCAGCTGGCCGCGACTGCCCGGGCGAGCGGCACGCCGCTCTCCTTGGTGAAGGCAACCGCCTCCCCCGTGTCCGCCCGCACAGCGGTGATGAGCAGCTCGCGGTCCGGCCAGTCCGCGTCACCGATGCCCTCGGAGACCGCAGCCACAAAGGTGTCCTCATCCAGCCGAGCGACCTTGGCCGCCGGGCGCGCCAGCCAGGAGCGCTGCCGGGCCGGAGAACCCGGACGGAAGCCGGCCAGCACATACCGGGCGAGGACCCCAGGGCCCATGCTGGCACCGGTCCGGGCCACGACAGGTGAGTCGAACAGCTCGATCGCTTCTCGGAGATCGGTGCCGAGAGCCAGCCGGGTAGCGACGACCGACCCTGCGCTGCTGCCGATGAGGACGTCGGCGGCGCCGAGATCGATCCCGAGGTCCTGCAGACCCGTGAGCAGCCCCACCTCCCAGGCGATTCCGGTGTGACCACCGCTGCCCAGCACGAGTGCGCGACGCGGCCGGGGGGTGCCGCCCACAACAGGATCCGACATGGCGCTCATGCTAAGCGCATGCTCAGTACGCGCATAGACTGCCCCCATGCCGCGAGCCACAGTCAGTCCCGGGATCGAGATGGAGTACGAGGTCTTCGGGGAGGGCGTCCCTCTCTATCTCGTCATGGGCCTCAACACCCAGATGGTTGCATGGCCCAAGGAGCTCATCGACGACCTCGTCGGTCGCGGCTACCAGGTCGTGCGGATGGACAACCGCGACATCGGCCTGTCGACCAAGACGCCCGGCCCACCCCCGCACCGGCGCGCGGTGCTCGCGTCGGTGCTCAACCCGAAGCGCGCCAACCCCGACTACCTCATCGCCGACATGGCCGCGGATCTCGTGGGCCTCATGGACCACCTCGGCCACGACAAGGTCCACGTGGTCGGGGCATCGATGGGCGGCATGATCGCCCAGCAGCTGACGATCGACCATCCGGAGCGCGTCGCCTCGCTGTGCTCGATCATGTCGACCACCGGTGCGCGCACGGTCGGACGGGTCCACCCTGCCCTCCTTCGCGGGCTGCGGACGACCATGCTCTCCGTGCCGCCGCGGGACCGCGAGGGCGCCATCGAGCGCTCCATGAGGACATGGCGGTTGATCTCCGGACCCCACTTCGACGAGCAGCGGGTCCGGGAGATGGTCGAGCTCTCCTACGAGCGCAGCACCGACGTCATCGGCGGGATGCGCCAGCTCATCGCCATCGGCGCCAGCCCGGACCGCACGCGTGCGCTGCGCGGGGTGAGCTGCCCGACGGTCATCATCCACGGCCTCCGGGACAAGCTCGTCATGCCCAGCGGTGGCGTCGCGACCGCGCGAGCGATCCGGCACTCGAAGCTCGTGATGTTCCCCGACATGGCGCACGACCTGCCGGTCCCGCGCCTTCCGGAGATCGCTCACGAGATCGACCGGAATGCCCAGCGCGCTCGCTGAGACGATCCCCCTCCGCGACCACTCCTCTTCATGAGCATCGACGTCGATCGCGTCATCGCGATGGAGGCGCGCGAATTCGGCGCCTGGGTGGACTCGCTGACCCAGACCGAGGTGCGCTCGGTCAGCGGTCCGGGCCGGGAGCGGCTCCTCGACCACGTCTTCGGCGGCATCCCCCGCGGCTTCCAGGCGGACAGGGCGGTCGGCCGCAGTGCTCGAGTCACCTTCCGCATCACGGCAGACAGCCAGCCCGACCTCGCGTATGCGGTGGTCATCGAGGACGGTATCTGCCACACCGAGAAGGAACCGACCGACCGTGGCGGCGGCACCCTGCGACTCGGACTGTTGGAGTTCCTCCGTCTGATCACCGGGCGGAGCAACCCGGTGAAGATGGTCGTGTTCGGCAAGATCGCGGTGAGCGGCGACCTGTCGCAGGTCATGGCGTTCCCCAAGTGGTTCCATATGCCGCGCTGAGCCCGCCTTGGCTGGTGCGCGCCGCCAGTCGTGGGGAGGATCGCTGCTGCTATGGCGACAGCCAGGTTCCTCACGAGCGGGGAGTAGCGACCCTGCCAGCGGCGGTGATCAAGTGACGGTGGCGGGTTTTCGGTAGAGGGAAATGTGGCTGGTGCTCTCGCTGGTGAAGTCGGAGCGGTCCCAGTACGCCCATCGTCCAGCGAGACGCAGTCCTGCCAGCCGGGCCATCAGGTCGCACTCGGCGGGCCAGATGTAGCGGAAGTTGCTCACCGAGTACTGGTAGGTGCCGTCCTCGAGTCGGGTGTAGTGGTGCGACGTGGCTTGCTGGGTCACGGGGTCGTAGGTGTCGAGGCCGGTATGCAGGTCGGTGACCTCGAATGGCACGACTGTCTGTCCGGGCGGAAGGAGCCGGAGTGCGGGCACTCCCAGCTCGATGAGGAAGTGCCCACCCGGGGTGAGGTCGGCGGCGTTGCGGAAGCACTCGACCTGCTCGTCCTGGGTTCGCAGGTTCCCGATCGTGTTGAACACCAGGTACACCAGCGAGAACTCACCTTCGATTCTCGTGGTGGCCATGTCACCGATGACCACCGGGATCAGCTCGGCTGGGGCCTTGGTGCGTAGCTGGTCGATCATCGGCTCAGAGAGCTCGATCCCGCTCACCGGGATGCCGCGCTCAGCGAGCGGGACAGCGACCCGGCCGGTTCCGATCGCGAACTCCAGGGCCGGGCCTTCGCCGGCCAGGGACGCCAGCAGGTCAACCGTCGGATCGAGCACCTCTGGGCTGAACGTCGGCGACGTGACTACGGAGGTGACACCTGACAGCGGGTGGAGGTCAGACCCGACAGCGGTGAGGGGCTCGGGGAAGGGGTGTAGGTGAGTATCGACATCACGGTGGTCCGGGGAGGAGGATGGGCCGGTCCTTCCAGTTGGTGGTGAAGGGGTCGGTGATGTCGCCGGGGTCTCGTGTTGAGTTGTATGCAGCGATCCGTCGTGACGCGCGGGCGGGGTTGTCGAACCGGGCGCTGCAGCACTGACGTGTGTCTGAGTCTTTGAGACATTCCGCGGGATTAATTCCCAACCAAGGTGCGGTCGTGGTCATGACTGTTTTCCTTGGTGTGATCGACGGTAGTCGATCCGGTTCTGGCGTGCAGCGGCCATGCCTTCGCGGCGTGCCTGGCGGATCTGCTCGCCTCGGCCGAGGTGTTCGTCGTCGGGGGTGACGTAGCCGATCCCGGCGTGCAGGCGCAGGGTGTTGTAGCGGTCCTTGACGAGGGTGAGCTCGGCCTCGAGTATGCCGGGGTCGGTGATCTTCTCCAGGTGCGGGTGCTCGGTCTTGGCGTGGCCGAAGAGGGACTCGATCCAGGGCTGGTCGGTGGGGGTGCCGGGCCGGCCGAAGCGTTGAGCGATGTACACCCCGGCGAGGAACTCGCGGGTGGAGTGAGACCTCATCTGGGGTCCGTTGTCCGAGACGGTCAACAGCAGCGGTACCTCGTTGGTCTCGGCGATGACCTTCTCGAGGGCGTCGGCTTCGCCGCTGCGCAGCGCGGCGACCAGGACCTTGCTGGCCTCGACGTCGCGGGCCTGGACCGCGGCCATCAGGCCCTGCTCATAGAGTGCTTCGAGGAAGCACACCTCGACCTGGGTGGAGGACTCCTCGGCCGAGACCACGGTGGCCAGCCAGTACTTCGAGACCACGTCCAGGACCGCGACCGCGCACCGCTTGGCGCGGGGGAAGTGCGTGAAGTCGTAGCACCAGATCCGGTTCGGGGCCCACTGCAGCCAGTCCGGCCAGGTCGGCTTCGGAGCCGGATCCCGTGGCGGATTCCCAGGAAGCACAAGCCCTTCCGTGGTCAGGACCCGCCGCACCGTCGCCGGTGAGACATGCACCAGCTGCTCACGGGAGCCGCGGTGGGCGAGCTTGCGGTGCGAGCGGTCGACCTCGCCCCACTGGGCGTGCAGCTCGATGATCGCGGCCCGCTCCTGCTCCAGGATCCCGTGCACCGCCCCACCGCCAGGGACCGCGTCGGCCAGCCCGTCACGACCGTGTGCGGCGTAGCGGGCCCGCCACCGCACGACCCGGTCCTGATCCACCTCGAGCAGCGCGCACGCCGTGCGGGTGGACCAGCCCGCCCGCTCGGCGTGAGCGAGCAGGTCGAGCAGGCCGGCCTTGACGGTCGCGTCCACCCGGGAGGGGACCGGGCCGGCGCTCAGTCCCAACGCGCTTTTCCCTCGTGCAGGTACAACGCCACAGCCTGCTCGGTGACCGTCGCCTTGAGTCGTTCGACCTCGGCGCGCAGCTCGACGATCTCGGCCTGCTCCGGTGAGAGCCCCGGACGGCCGGGCTTGGCCGACAACGCCGTCAACGCCCCGGTCTTGGCGGCCTTGGCCACCGAGACCACCACCGAGCGGTCCACCCCGTACTTGGTCGCGATCTCGCGCTGAGTGCCCTGCCCGGTGAGCATCGCCACCCACATCTCGTACTTCTGAGACGGCGCCAACACGCGCCTCTTCTTCCGCGGTGTCGTCTTCTTCGACATGCTCTGATCCGACATGGTCATCGACCTCCTGATCGACTCGCCACGCCGCATCCTGGTTGGTATTTAATCCCCCCAGATGTCTCACGAACTCAGACGCAGAACACCGGCCGATAGGTCGACTGCCGGCGATGTGATGCGGGTGCTG